>WNGA01005046.1_pt1 | contig 19213 bp, 18 predicted proteins | sample 5400061 | NCBI WGS metagenome assembly WNGA01 (sample SAMN13153366, study PRJNA577476) | soil metagenome | isolation source: 100 cm soil or saprolite under grassland replicate 2 | place: USA:California | collected 2016-06-15 | reverse complement strand
GATCGACGTCCTGCATCCGTTGGCCACGCGAAGCGCTGGGACCGCGTCCGTGACCCCAAGAACATGAATCGCAGAATAGGCCCGGACCAACGTATCGAACTGCTCGAGCGCCCGCAGCCAAGACGCTCGAATTCAAGACGATGGCCATGACTTACCCACACAGAATACGGAAGACCCTAATAGAAATAGTGCGTGTCGGCCACGGACTTGGCCAAACGCTGGGCAACATCATCCAAAGTAGTGGTGGCCCTGGCGGGCTACACTGAGCGGTGGTTATGAACAGTGAAGTGAGGCCCGCGCGAGCTGGTCGCGCTACGTTTCGTCGGGTCACGCTCGCCGCCATCGCGGTCATCTCGTTGGCGCTCGTGATCATTTCCAATTTTTACGTGCTCCCTCTGATGAAATCGGAACGGCTTTGGCGGATCGCTGAACTCAGACGTGGGGTGGCTGAACGGCCACCGGAGCGGTCGGCCGATCTCCTGCGAGCGGATTCCTCATTCTCTTCAGCGACCGTCGGGTTCCGGTCCGGTTGACCGGTCTGCCCCCCCGTGTTAGAACCAACTCGCGTCACCCCGAGCGCCGAGGCTCGATCGAGGAGAGACCGCCATGGATCTCAACTACACTCCCGAGGACATCGCCTTCCGCAAGCAGGTCCGCGCCTGGCTCGAGCACAACCTCCCGCGCGAGCCCATCCGGACGCTCGCCGAGCGCCGCGTCTGGCATCGCAAGCTCTGCGACGCCGGCTACCTCGGGATGGGCTGGCCCAGGGCGTATGGCGGCGGCGGGGCGCGGCCGATGGAGCAGGCCATCGTGGCCGACGAGATGGCGCGCGCCAATGCGCCGGCGCCGACCAACGGCCTCGGGCTGGGCATCGTCGGACCCACCATCGTCGTCCACGGCACCGAGGCGCAGAAGCAGCGCTACCTGAGGAAGATCCTCACCGCCGAGGAGCTGTGGTGCCAGCTCTACTCGGAGCCCAATGCGGGCTCCGACCTAGCCGCGCTCGGGACGAGCGCGGTGGATCGTGGGGATCACTTCGCCGTCAACGGTCAGAAGATCTGGACCAGCGGCGGCGCCATCGCCGACTGGGGGCTGCTCCTGGCGCGCACCGATCCGGCGGCGCCGAAGCACAAGGGGATCACCTGCTTCCTCATCAGCATGCGCCAGCCGGGGGTCGACGTGAGGCCGCTCAAGCAGATCACCGGCTCCTCGGAGTTCTCCGAGGTCTTCATGACCAACGCGCGCGTCGAGAAGTCGGACCAGATCGGCAAGCTCGGCGAGGGCTGGGCCATCGCCCAGACCACGCTCGGCTACGAGCGGGGCGGCCGGTCGCTCGCGCGCGTCACCAGCTACGCCTCGCAGTACCACCACCTGCTCGGCGCCGCGCGGAGGCTCCGGCGTAACGGCCGCGCGTTGATCGACAATCACGTGGTGCGCCAGAAGCTCGGACGGATCTGGGCGGAGCTGGAAGTGGAGCGCTACTCGGCGCTGCGCGTGCTGAGCCAGCTCGAGCGCGGCGAGCATCCGGGCGCGGGCGGCTCCGTCACCAAGCTCTCCTACTCGGAGTTCGAGAAGCGCTTCATGGAGCTGGCCCAGGAGATCCTCGGCCCCTATGGCCAGCTCACCGAGGGCGCCCCGCCCGAGTACCAGCTCCAGATCGACACGGCGGTGGGGGACCACGGCACGTGGGCCTACGCCTTCCTCTGGTCGCGCGCGGGGACGATCTATGCCGGCTCCTCCGAGATCCAGAAGAACGTCATCGGCGAGCGCGTCCTCGGGCTGCCCAAGGAAACGCGCGCCGACCGCGCGGGAGTGAGGCGATGAACTTCGCGTTCACGGACGATCAGATCCTGTTGAGGAACTCCGTGCGCGCGGCGCTGGACGAGCAGTGCAAGCCGGCGCACGTGCGCGCCATGATGGAGGACTCGAAGGGCTACGGGGAAACCCTCTGGGGGGAGATGGCCAAGCTCGGCTGGCTCGGCCTGCCCTTCGCCGAGGAGTACGGCGGCGCGGGGCTCGGGCTCGTCGAGCTCGGCCTCGTGCTGGAGGAGCTCGGGCGCGCCGCGTACCCGGGCCCGTACTTCGCGAGCGTGGCGCTGGGCGGCCTCGGCCTCATGCTCGGCGGCAGCGCCGCCCAGAAGGAGAGATGGCTCCCCGCCGTCGCCTCCGGCACGGCCCGCCTGTCCGCCGCGCTGGTCGAGGAGTCGCTGGACTGGGATCCGGCGTCGACCGGCTCCACCGCCTCGCCGCGCGGAGACGGCTGGACGCTCACCGGGGTCAAGCGCTTCGTCCCCTGGGCGCACGTGGCCGACGCGGTGCTGGTCCCGGCGCGCGCCCCGGAGGGCCTCTCGCTCTTCCTCGTGGATCCGCGCTCGCCCGGCGTCTCGCTCCAGCCCATGGTGGGCATCGATCTCGGCACCCGCTGGTCCGAGATGAAGCTCGGTGGCGTGACGGTGAAGCCGGACGCCGTGGTCGGTCAGGCCGGCGGAGCCGGCTCGCTGCTGGAGGCGCTCCTCCGCCGCGCGGCGGTCTGCGCCTCGGCCGAGATGCTGGGGGCCGCCCGCCGCTGTCTGGACATGAGCGTGGAGTACGCGAAGGTGCGCGAGCAGTTCGGCCAGCCCATCGGCTCCTTCCAGGCCATCCGTCACCGCTGCGCGGACATGCTGATGGCGGCGGAGAACGCGCACGCGGCCGTGTACTACGCGGCGTGGGCGCTCGACGCGGGCGCCGAGGACGCCGCCGTGGCCGCGTCCATCTGCAAGGCCTACGTCAGCGACGCCGCGCGGCAAGTCTGCGGCGACGCCATCCAGGTGCACGGCGGCATCGGCTTCACCTGGGAGTACGATCTCCACCTCTACTTCAAGCGCGCGAAGGCGCTGGAGCCGGTCTTCGGCGACGCCGAGTACCACCGCGAGCTGATCGTGCGCCACGTGGCGGCGTGAGATGCCGGCCGAGACCCCGAAACTGCCCCCTCACCCCGACCCTCTCCCCCTGGGGGGGAGAGGGCAGGGTGAGGGGGCGCCGCTTCACGGCGTCACCGTCGTCGACCTCACGTCGTACATCGCGGGCTCCTACGGGGCGATGATGCTCGCCGACATGGGCGCTCGCGTGATCAAGGTGGAATCGCTCGAGGGCGACTCCTTCCGCGAGCTGCACGGCTTCTACGGCTGGAACCGCGGCAAGCGCTCGATCGCCGTCAACCTGAAGGACCACGACGGCCGCGCCATCGTGCACCGGCTGGCGGAGCCGGCCGACGTGGTCATGGAGAACATGCGCCCGGGCGTCGTGGAGCGCCTCGGCGTCGACTACGCGACGCTGCGAGCCGTGAACCCGCGGATCATCTACTGCTCCGTGACCGCCTTCGGCTCCGACGGCCCCTACCGCGACCGCCCCGGCTTCGACCCGCTGGTGCAGGCCATGGCCGGCGTCATGACGCTCCAGGGCTTCGGCGGCCCGCCGCAGTACGTGCGCATCCCGATCACCGACTACTACGCGGCCGCCCTCGGCTGCCAGGCCGTGCTGGCCGCGCTCTTCGCGCGCGAGCGAACGGGCAAGGGCCAGCGGGTGGAGACCTCGCTCCTCAAGGCCGGGCTCGCGCTGCAGGCCGGCAACGTCGTGGACTATCCCGGTCGCCAGGTCGTCTACCGCGACACGCCGACCTACCGCCTCTACCAGGCCGGCGACGGGGAGTGGTTCTTCCTCGCCTGCGGCAACCAATCCTTCTGGGTCAAGCTCTGCACGGCGCTGGGCCGGCCCGACCTGGCCCAGGACCCGCGCTTCGGCTCCTGGTTCGCCCGCCGTGACAACGCCGACGCGCTCACGCCGCTGATGGAAGAGGCCTTCGCCTCCAAGCCCCGCGACGAGTGGCTGCGCATCCTCGCCGAGCACGACATCCCCGCCGCGCCCCCGCAACCCATCAGGGAGTTCATGAGCGATCCCGCCGTCCTCCATCACAAGATGATCGTCACTTACGAGCACCCCGAGGTCGGCCCGCTCACCCTGATGGGCCAGCCGCTCCGCTTCTCCGGGTCCCCCGTCCCCGACGCGGGGCCGCCGCCGGTGCTCGGCCAGCACACGACGGAGGTGCTGCGGGCGGCCGGCTACACCGATGGCGAGATCGTCGAGCTGGGCCGGCGCGGGGTCGTGGCCGGGAAGGACCTGCCCGCGTGAGCTACCAGACGATCCTGCTCGAGGAGCAGGACGGGGTGGCCACCGTCACGCTCAACCGCCCCGACGTGCTCAACGCCCAGAACAATCCGCTGAGCTGACCGATGAAATTCACCTGGTTCAATCTCATGCCGTGGCCGCACCTGCCGGACGATTTCCGGGAGAAGAATCGCTCCGTCTGGGTCGACATCCCGAACACGCTCTACGATCCGCGGAAGGGCCACTTCGTCTACCACGAGTACATGGACCAGCTCGAGTACGCGGAGGCGCTCGGCTTCGACGGCATCGGCGTGAACGAGCACCACCAGAACGGTTACGGGCTCATGCCCTCGCCCAACCTGATCGCGGCGGGGCTCTGCCGCCGGACCTCGCGCGCGGCCATCTGCGTGATCGGCAACTCGATCGCCCTCTACAACCCCCCGATCCGTGTCGCCGAGGAGTTCGCCATGCTCGACGTCCTCTCGGGAGGGCGGCTCGTGGCCGGCTTCCCCGTGGGCACGCCGATGGACACCAACTTCTGCTACGGGCAGATCCCCGCCCTCACCCGCGACAAGTACCGCGAGGCCCACGGGCTGATCATGCGGGCGTGGGCGGCCGAGGAGCCCTTCGCCTTCGACGGGAAATACAACCAGCTCCGCTGGGTGAACTGCTGGCCCAAGCCGATCCAGAAGCCGCACCCCCCGATCTACATCCCGGGCGGCGGCTCCATCGAGACCTGGGATTTCTGCCTCGATCACGACTACAACTACTCCTATCTCTCGTTCTTCGGCTACAAGCGGGCCAAGGCGCTCATGGACGGCTACTGGAACCGGGTGGCCCAGCGCGGCAAGGACCTGTCGCCGTACCGGGCCGCGTTCGCCCAGATCATCTGCGTCGCCGACAGCGATCGCGAGGCCGAGGAGCTCTACGCGGAGCACTGCCTCTACTTCTTCAACCGGTGCCTGCACGTCTTCCCGCCGTTCGCGGACCCGCCCGGCTACCGGACCATCGACACCATCAAGTACGGCGCCCTCTCGCAGCTCTCGCAGGACGCCCAGAAGGTCTTCCAGAACGTGACCTGGAAGCAGCTGGTCGAGGAGCGCTTCGTGGTCGCGGGGAGTCCGGACACGGTCCGCCAGCAGCTCGAGGAGGCGATCACGGGGCTCCGGGTCGGCCACCTCTTCTGCCTGTTCCACAACGGCGACATGCCGGACTGGAAGACCCGGCACTCGTCCCGGCTCTTCGCCGAGAAGGTGATGCCGCGCCTGCGCGATCTCTGGCCCGACTGGAAGCACGACGAGCGCTGGTGGATCCACCCCATGGACGGGCGCCTGCGGCCTGAGGAGGCCATGCCGGGCGCGGAGAAGCCGCGATGAAGGCGCGGATGATCGAGACCAGGCGCGGCGTTCGCTGCCGGGTGCTCGAGGGCGGCAGCGGGGCGCCGCTCGTCTTCCATCACGGGGCGGGCGGCCTGCTCGATGACAACCCCTTCCTCGACCAGCTCGCCCGCCGCTACCACGTCTTCGCGCCCGAGCTGCCCGGCTACGGCGAGTCCACGGGCGAGGATCTGCTGGAGGACATGCTCGACTTCACGCTGCACGGCTGGGACGTGGTCGCCGCCCTCGGCATCCGGCGGCCGCACCTCGTCGGCCATTCGATGGGCGGGATGATCGCCGCCGAGATGGCATGCCTCGCGCCCGGGGACCTCGCCAAGCTCGTCCTCGTGAGCGCGGCCGGGCTCTGGATCGACGAGCACCCGATCCCGGATCTCTTCACCCTGCTCCCGTTCCAGCTCGCGGAGCTCCTCTTCGACGATCCCCAGAAGGGCGCGGCCCTGCTCACCGGCGGCGTCGACTTCGGCGACCTGGAGGCCCTCAAGGCGTTCTACATCGCGAACTCCCGCCGCCTGGCCATGGCCGGGAAGCTCCTGTTCCCCGTCCCGAACCGTCGGGTGTCGAAGCGGCTCTACCGCCTGGCGGCGGAGACGCTGGTGCTCTGGGGGGAGGGCGACAAGCTGATCCCGCCCGTGTACGCGGCGCGCTGGGCCGAGCTCATCCCCCACGCCACGGTGGTCCGCATCGGGAGCGCCGGCCACATGCTGCCCTACGAGCAGCCCGACGCGTTCGTCTCCTCGCTCGCGCGCTTTCTCGGCTGAGAACCGGTCCGCGGGAACGCCCGCGGCCAGGACATGAACGATCACCCGGGCGAGCTGATGCGCCATCAGCACGAGGTCAACCCGGGCCTCGCACAGCCGCTCCAGGAATGTCCCGAGATTCATGCGGGCGTCGAGCGACTTCGTCTCGGATTCGACAACGAAATCGAGATCGCTCTCGAGGCCTGCCATACCCCTCGCCCTGGATCCGAACAGGGCAAGGGAGCGGACTCCATGGATGGGGGGAGGCTTCGAGGTTTCGGAAGGAGCGCTTCGCCCCCCTCCGAGTGTGCTAGCATCCGGTCGCGCCATGCCCTTCGCCTATTTCGAGCGCCTGACGCGGCGCCAGCAAGCCATCTATCTGCAGAGCGACGCCATCGCGACCCTGCCCCTCCGTCACCCGGAGCGGCTGCGGCCGCTGGTGACCGAGCTGGGACGGGCGCTCGAGAGCGGCGATCGGCGGCTCACCGAATCCGCGACCCAGCTCCTGGCGACGGCGCTCGCCCGGGCGCTGGGGGTGCCGCCCGTCCGCGTGAAGGTGCTGGCGGCCCGGCCGCATGCCCGGTGGGGCGAGCTTCACGGGCTGTACGAGACGGCCGGGCGGCGCGGCGAGCCGCCGCTGATCACGCTCTGGATGCGCACGGCCCGCCGGAAACGGGTGGTGGCCTTCCGCACCTACCTGCGGACCCTGCTGCACGAGGTGGGGCACCACGTGGACTATACTCTGCTTCGGCTGGGAGACTCCTTCCACACCCAGGGGTTCTATCAGCGCGAGTCGCACCTCTTCCACCAACTGGTCACCGACGGAGGCACGAGCATGGCGAGCATCGAGGAACAGCTGGCGCGCATGGCGCGGACGGCGGACGACTTCGCGGCGGCGATCACGGGCGTGCCCGACGTCGTCCTCTCCCGCCGCCCCGACGAGAAGAACTGGTCGGCCAAGGAGGTCGTCTGCCACATCCGGGACACCGAGGAATCCTTCATGGCGCGCTTCCAGGCCATCATGGCCATGGACGAGCCCAGGTTCCTCCCGGTGGAGCCCGATCGGTGGGCGGCGGACCGTCAATACCTGAGGAACGACGGAGCGGAGGCGCTCGAGACCTTCCGGACGCGCCGCGACGAGTCGCTCAAGTTCCTGCTCGGGCTCCCGCCCGACCAGTGGGAGCGCGGCGGCATCCACGCCACGCGCGGGCGCATGACCATCAAGGACTTCGTCGCCCTCATTGCCTGGCACGACGACAACCATCTCGATCAGCTCGAGCGCGCCCTGAAGGGCCAGCCGTAAGGAATTCAGTCATGGCCAAGCCCAGAACCAGGAAGTGGCTCGTCACGACCGGCGCCGCGCTCGCCCTCGTGCTCGCCGCCGGGCTCTACGGCCTCGCCCAGCAGACCGACGAGGCCAAGCGCGACCGGACGGTGGCGGCGCCGGGGGGCAAGTATCACGTGCTCCCCGCCACGCTCGAGACCACCCAGTGGGGCTGGCTCGATCCCAAGGAACCGCCCAAGCTGGTCGTGAGCTCGGGCGACACCGTCGCCGTCGAGACCATGATGCATTCGCACAACAAGATCCAGCCCGGCACCACGATGGACGAGATCGTCGCCCTCCGGAAGGCCAACCCCGGCGGCGGCCCCCATTCCGTGACCGGACCCATCCACGTCAACGGCGCCGAACCGGGCGACGTGATGGAGATCCGCATCCTGAAGATCACCCCCAAGGCGTTCGGCGTGAACTTCAACCTGCCCGGCAAGGAGTTTCCGACCATCGGGGCGCTGGCATCCGAGATGCCGGACGGGTTCGTCAGGTACTTCTACCTCGACTGGGAGAAGCGCCAGGCCGAGTTCAAGCCCGGCATCATGATCGAGCTCCAGCCCTTCCCCGGCATCCTCGCCGTCGGCATCGATCCGAAGGACCCCTCCCCGCGCAAGGGCGGCTCCACGGACCCGATGGCGCCCGTCTCCACGCTCCGGCCGTGGAAGAACGGCTCCAACATGGACATCAACGAGCTGCAGGAAGGGGCGACCATCTTCATCCCGATCTTCCTCAAGGGCGGTCTCATCTGGACGGGCGACTCCCACTGCCGCCAGGGGAACGGCGAGGTCAACCTCACCGCGCTCGAGTGCGCCTCTCGCGAGATCGTCATGCAGGTCGTCGTCCGGAAGGACTTGAAGCTCGAGTGGCCGCGCATCGAGACGAAGACCCACTGGATCATGACCGGCTTCGACGAGGACCTGAACAAGGCCATGGTCAACGCCGTGCGCGAGACGGTGGACTTCCTCTCGAGCCAGAAGACGGTGACGCTCAGCCGCTACGAGGCCTACTCGCTCACCTCCATGGTGGCCGACTGCCGGGTGAGCCAGGTGGTGGACGTCCGCAAGGGCGTGCACTGCATGGTCCCGAAGAGTGTCTTCGTGGCCAAGAAGTAGCTGGAGCAGGGCTCAGGCCCGACCACTCCTTGCAATGCTCGCCCTTGCGCTGCTCCTGCTGGCGGCCGCCCCCGCCGGGGGCGGCGGCCCGCTCCCGGTCGTCACGACGTCGACCGACCTGAAGGCGCTCGTGGAGGCCGTCGGCGGCGACCGCGTGCGCGTCCTGAGCCTGGCGCCGCCCATCCACCCGCCGCATCAGGTCGAGGTGAAGCCGAGCCAGCTCGCCGAGCTCCGATCGGCGGCGCTGCTCGTGCGGATCGGTCTCGATCACGAGCCGTGGCTCGCGCGCGTCGTCCAGACGGTGAACGACCCGCGCTTCGCCCCCGCCGGCCCGAACCACCTGGACGCCTCGCGAGGCATCGCCCTGCTCCAGACGGAGACGCCGCGGGTCCGCGGCGAGCGAGGGGTGCACGTGCACGCCTTCGGCAACACGCACTACTGGCTCGACCCGGACAACGCGCGCCCGATCACCGCCGCCATCCTGGTCGCGCTGGCGCGGCTCGACCCCGCCGGCCGGCCGGCGTTCGAGCAAAACCGTACGCGCTTCCTGGGCGAGCTGGACGCCGGCCTCGCGCGCTGGACCCAGGCGATGGCGCCCTACCGCGGCACGCGAGTGGTCGTGGTGCACGAGAGCTGGCCGTACTTCGCCCAACGCTTCGGCCTCGTGGTGGTCGCCGCGCTCGAGCCCACCCCGGGCGTGCCGCCGTCGCCCTCCTACCTGGCCTCGCTCATCCAGCGCATGAAGGAGACGCAGGTCAGGCTCCTCCTCGGCGGGCCCGAGTCGGACAGCGCGGCGGTGAACCAGGTGGCGTCGCGCAGCGGTGCGCGCGCGGTCGTCCTGGTCTCTTCGGTGGGCGGCGATCAGGGCGCGCGCGACTACCTGAGCCTGTTCGACGTGAACATCACCCGTCTGACCGAGGCCCTGGCGGCGTCCCGCTGACGGAAGGGACCGGCGCGCGCCGATGCTCGAGTTCCTCTGGGCGCCCTTCCTCGCCTGCCTCGTGCTCACCGGCATCCACGTCTACCTCGGGCTTCACGTCCTCGCCCGCGGCGTCATCTTCGTCGACCTGGCGCTGGCCCAGGTCGCCGCCCTCGGCATCACCGTCGCCTTCCTGGCCGGTCACCCGATCCAGAGCCAGGCGGCCTACTGGTACGCGCTGGCCTTCACCGTGGGCGGCGCCGCTCTGTTCGCCGTCAGCCGCGTGCATCGGGCGCCCATCCCGCAGGAGGCCATCATCGGCATCGTCTACGCCGTGTCGGCGGCGGCAGCCGTGCTGGTGGTGGACCGCGCCCCGCAGGGCGGAGAGCACATCAAGCAGCTCCTCGTGGGCAGCATCCTCACCGTCACGCCGCAGGAGATCGGCCGGCTCGCCGCCCTCTACGGCCTGATCGGCGCGCTTCACCTCGCGATCCGCCGGCCGCTCCTCGAGATCTCCTTCCAGCCCGACGCCGCGGAGGCGAAGGGACGCCGGGTCCGCTGGTGGGACTTCTGCTTCTACGTCACCTTCGGCATCGTCGTGACCAGCTCCGTCAGGATCGCGGGGGTGCTGCTCGTCTTCTCCTACCTCATCGTCCCCGCCGCGGTGGGCGCGCTCCTGAGCGCCTCGGTGACGGGCCGGCTCCTCATCGGCTGGGCGCTCGGCCTCCTCGTGAGCGTGCTGGGGCTGTTCGCGTCGTTCACCTGGGATCTCCCGACCGGCGCCGCGGTCGTGACGACGTTCGGCGCCCTGATGGCGGCGGTGGCGCTCGTCCTCGGCGGGCGCGCCCTCATCGGGCGGCTCCTCCGCGAGGGCGCTCACGCGCTCGTTCCGGCGGGCGCCGTCGGCGGCGCGCTGGTGGCGGCGGCCGGCCTCCTCCTCGCGCTCTTCCCGCAGATGGATCACCACTGGCTCGACTGGCTGGAGGATGTGGCGCCGCGAATCGAGCTGACCTTCCACACCCCCGCCGAGCGCCAGACCTATCGCGACACGCGCGCCGACGTGACACGGCAGCAGGCGGAGATGGAGCGGCTCCGGGCGATGCAGCAGGAGGCGCAGTGGGGAACACGCCCGGTGTCCGCCGAGGCGCAGGAGCGCCTCCGCCAATTTCTCGCCTCCCGCGGCGAGATCACCGCCGGCGACCGCATGGTGCTCGCCACGCTGCGGAGCCGGGCGCGCGAGCGTCAGCGCTTCCGGCTCGGGCTCCCGGTCTTCGCGCTGGGCGCCGCCGCCGCGCTGGCGCTGGGCCGCGCCCTCCATGTTTCCTAGCAGGCGCTGGCGGCTTCCACCGTGGGGAGATAGTGTGGTGCGTCGGGGAACCCGATGGGGCGGAGGGCCGGCAGCGTGACGCCGGCCTCCCGGTGAGCGGCGATGAAGAGCGAGAGCCTCTTGAAATCGCCCACCGCCGCCAGCGCCGAGGCCAGGCGCTCCGGGACCGCGTCGGGGCTCGGCGCCCGATCGTAGGCGGCCAGCTCGGGACCGAAGCCGCTGTCCTCGAGCATGGCGCGATAGAACGGCAGCGCCAGGTAGCGCACCAGCTCGGCCTTGAAGAGCGCGGTGCCGGCCGCGCGGTCCACCGTGAGCGCCGCCGGCACCGCGGCGACGACCTCGAACCCGTCCAGCGACTTGCCTGCGCGCTCGCGGCCCCGCCGGATCGCCGGAATCGCCTGCTCGCGGATGTAGGCGGGCGCGCAGAGCCAGAGGACCGCGCCGTCGGCGATCTCGCCCGCCAGCTCCAGCATCCTCGGGCTCAGGCCGGCGAGGAGAATCGGCGGCGGCGCCGGGAGGCGGGGGAGCCCGCTCTGCCACGCCACCCGATACCGCGCGCCCTCATGCGCGACCTTGCCCTCGAGGGCGGCGCGGAGCACCGCGACGTACTCGCGCATCACCTCGAGCGGCCGTCCCATGTCCAGGCCGAGCGCGCCTTCGACCATCGGGCGATGGCTCACGCCGAGGCCGAGCCGGAGACGGCCGCCCGATAGCTCGGAGAGGGTCAGCGCCTCCTGGGCGAGGAGGACGGGGTGCCGCGGATAGATGGGGACGACGCCGGTGCCCAGGCCGGCGCGCGGGGCGGCCTGTGAGTACGCGGACAGCACGAGCAGCGCATCGCGCCCCGCGCCGTGGGTCACCCAGAGGCTCTCGAAGCCGAGCGCGTCCGCGCGGCGCGCGAGGGCGACGGCCGCATCCAGATCGGCGCCCGGGTTCAGGAACAGCGCGATCCTGGCCACGTCCGGTGGGAGACTCCGTCACCGCCCGGGAGCCACGCCGAGCGCGCGGAGCTGGACTCGCAGGTCATCGCCACGGTCGACGCGGAAGAGCACCGCCGGCATGCCGACATCCTGGGCCGCCTTCACGTTCGGCTCGTGGTCGTCCACGAAGACGCACTCCGCGGGCGGAAGCCCCAGCCGCTCGCACGCCAGATGGAAGACGGCCGGCTCGGGCTTGGCGATGCCGATCTCGGCGGAGCAGACGATGTCGTCGAAGAGATGGTGGATACCGATCTCGTCCTCGAGGCGCCGGCGCAGCGAGACGTCGGCGTTGCTCAGGATGGAGATCTTGTAGTCCGGCCGGAGCGCGCGCGCCAGCTCGACGTTGGGTTCGATGGCCACCTGGGCCTTGCGCCACTCCTCGTGCAGGCGCGGCAGCGGACGACCGGCGCGCTCCTCGAGCGCCCGGTGAGCCTCTTCCCGCCACGCCTCGGGATCCCCCGTGCCCCGCTCGATGGCGCGCCAGGTCTCGGAACGGTAGAGCGTGTCGAACACCGACGAGCGCGGCAGGCCGTGGGCACGGTCCAGCGCCCGGGCCACGTCCCAGCGCATGTCCCACAGCACGCCCCCGAAATCGAGGACCACGGCGCGCAGGCTAGTAGCGCGGTTTCGCCGCCCCCGGTTTCGCCGTCCCCGGTCCCCCCTGCATCGGAGCCGGCCCCTTGTCCGTGTCGGCGGAGATCGCGATCCACCCGCGTCCCTTCAGACACTCCTCGTCCAGCACCTTGTTCTGGGTACAGGCCGCCTCGTCGCGCTGGAACTCCGCCACCGTGTAGTTGCCGCCGGGCTTGTACCACTGCTTCTGCGGCTCGGAGGCGCACGCGGTCAGCGAGAGCGCGATCACCGCGAGGAGGAAAATCCGTCGTGCCACGGCGCCCATGATACCATGCGGGCTCGGATGCTCAAGGCCACGATCGCCGGCAGTCTGCCCAAGCCCGCCTGGCTCGCCACGCCCGGGACGCTGTGGGCCCCGTGGCTCCTCGAGGGCCGCGCCCTCGACGAGGGCAAGCGCGACGCGGTCGTCCTCGCCCTCCGCGATCAGGAAGAAGCCGGCATCGACATCGTCACCGACGGCGAGCAGACGCGCCGCCACTTCGTCTGGGGCTTCGTCGAGCGGATCGAGGGGATCGACTTCTCCAGGATGGTCACCATCGGCATCCGCGCCGACCGCTACCAGGCCGAGGTGCCGACCGTCGTCGGGCCCGTGCGCCGCCGGGGTCCCATCCATTCCGACGAGGTGCGCTTCGCCCGGGCCCAGACGCGACGCGAGCTCAAGTGGACGATGCCGGGGCCCATGACCATCGTGGACACCATCCACGACGAGCACTACCGGAGCCGCGCTCGCCTGGGCATGGACGTGGCGCGCCTGATCAACGAGGAGGCGCGAGAGCTCCAAGCCCTGGGCGTGGACATGATCCAGCTCGACGAGCCCGCCTTCAACGTCTACATGGACGAGGTGCGCGACTGGGGGATCGCGGCGCTCGATCGCGCGGTGGAAGGCCTCACCTGCCGCACGGCCGTGCACATCTGCTACGGCTACGGCATCAAGGCCAACATCGAATGGAAGAGAACGCTGGGCGGCGAGTGGCGGCAGTACGAGCAGACCTTCCCGCTGCTCGCGCGGAGCCGGATCGGCGGCGTGTCCCTCGAGTGCGCCAACTCCCGCGTGCCCATCGGGCTGATCGGGCTCCTGGGTGACAAGGACGTGCTGGTCGGCGCCATCGACGTCGCCGTCGCCGAGGTCGAGACGCCCGCCGCGGTCGCGGCGGTCATCCGCGCCGCCCTGCAGCACGTCAAGCCCGCGCAGATCTACCCGTGCACGAACTGCGGGATGGTGCCCCTGCCGCGCGAGGTGGCGCGCGCCAAGCTGCGCGCCCTGGGAGCGGGCGCGGAGCTGGTGAGGCGCGAGCTGGCGGGCTAGAGCGATGATAAGGACCCATCTGCGACGTTCTATCGGAAGGGGCCTCGGCGGCCCCCTCCGAAGCCTCCCCCAGGAATGGGTTGCGCGGGCGAAGCCCGCGCTCGAACCGGAGCACCCATCGCTCGGTGGTGCGATCTCCGACCGGTTACCTGCCTGCCACGTGAGAGTGTTCCACTTCCGAGCGCCGGCTTTGCCGGCGCAACGAATCTTGGGGGGAGGTTCGGAAGGGGGGCGGAGCCCCCCTCCGAGTTTCAGCTCAGTAGCCGATGGCGGCGCCGTCGCTTCGCGGATCGGAGCCGCCCATCAGCGCGCCGGTCGCGGCGTCCACGGTGATGCCGTGGGCGTGACCGGCCAGCTCGTTCCACGGTCCCCAGCGGTTGATGAGATGGCCGCGGCGGCCGAGCTCGACGAAGGTGCGCTCGGGGAAGCGCCCCTCCATGTTGAGCAGGTCGCGCGGGTCGCCGAGGGCGAAGCGCCCCGAGAGCCAGCGCGGCGACTCCACCGCCTGCTGGAGGTCGAGGCCGAAATCGATCATGGCGGTGTAGGCCTGCAGGTGGATCTGCGGCTGGCCGTCGGCCCCCATGCAACCGAAGACCTGCCAGAGCCGGTCGTCGCGGAACGCGAGCGATGCCACCAGGGTGTGGAGCGGACGCTTCCCCGGCTCGAGGCGGTTCGGATGCTGCGGGTCCAGCGAGAAGTAGGCGCCGCGATTCTGGAGCACGACGCCCGTGTTGCCGGCGACGATCCCGGCGCCGTAAATTCCGTAGACGCTGTGGATGAGCGACGCCGCATTGCCCACGGCGTCGACGGCGCCGACGTACACGGTGTCGCCGGCGAGGCTGCCCCAGGACGGCACCCGATCCCACGCCAGGGCACGCTCGGGGTCGATCAGCCGGCGCCGCTCGTCGGCATAGGCGCGGGACAGCAGGCGTTCCACGGGGACGTCCGTGAAGTGTGGGTCGGCGAGGAACCGGTCCCGGTCGTGGAACGCGAGCATCTTCGCCTGGACGAGCAGGTGCACGCGGTCGGGACCGAGGTAGTCGAGCGCGCCGAGATCGAAAGGCTCGAGGAGGTTGAGCATCTGGAGCACCGAGATCCCCTGGGTGGGCGGCGCCGTCGCGTGGATGGCGACGCCGCGGTACGTCGTGCTGAGCGGCTCGCCCCACTCGGCGCGCTGCCGCGCGAAGTCGCGTTCGGCGTGGAGCCCGCCGCCCTCGCGCGCAAAGCGCGCCATCTCGCGCGCCGTCTCCCCCTCGTAGAATCCCGCGCGGCCTTCGGTGGCGATCCGCTCCAGCGTCAGCGCGAGGTTCGGATTGCGTAGCCGCTGGCCAGCCCGCGGGGGCGCGCCGCCCGGAAGGAAGATGGCGGCCGCCTCCGCATTCACCTTGAGCAGCGTCGTCGACTGCTCCGTCCAGTCCGCCAGCCGCCGGCTGACGGGGAAGCCTTCGCGCGCATAGCCGACGGCGGCGGCGAGATCGCGGGCGAGCGTCAGCCGGCCGCCGGCGTCGTGGGCCTGACACCACCCGTCCACCGCGCCCGGCACCGTCACCGTGCCGGGCAGGACGCCGCGAAGCGGGATCTCGGCGTGCCCGCGCGACCGGAACCACTCGATGGTGGCGCTCGACGCCGCGCATCCGGCGGCGTTGAGGAAGCGCACCGCGCGGCGCCGCGCGTCGTAGATCAGCCAGAAGGCGTCGCCGCCGATGCTCACCATGTGCGGGTAGATCACGCTCAGCACGGCGCTCGCCGCGATCGCCGCGTCCACGGCCGAGCCGCCGGCCTTCAGGACCTCGACACCGGCCTCGGAAGCGAGCGCGTGGGGACACGAGACCATCCCGCGGAATGCCAGGGTCAACGGACGGCCGGTGTCCAGGATGTCGCCTCCTCAGAGGTTGAGTGACATCCAGACTTGAGCCCGCGAGTTGCCATTGTAATCGGGGATCTCCGTGAACCCGCAGCTCCGGTACAGGTGCAGGGCGGTTGCCATCCGCCGCTCCGTGTCGAGGCGCAGCACCGGGAACCCGAGCGTCCGCGCCTCGTCGAGGCAGCGGCTCAGCAGCCGCCGGCCGAGGCCGAGCCCCTGGCAGGCCGGCCGGATCCACATCCGCTTGATCTCGCCCACGCCCGGCTCGAGCGATCGCACCCCCGCCGTCCCGACGAGGTCCCCGGCCGGATCCTCCACCACGAGCAGCGCGCCGGACGCGCCGCCGTACTCCCGTTCCCAGTGCGCGATGTCGTGGTCGAGGCCCTCGCCGTCGAGATCCGCCCCGATGTGCGCCAGGTACGCCGCCAGTTCCCGCGCCACCGCCACCCGGTCGCGGATCTCCGCCCGGCGGATCACGTACCCGTCAGGCCAACGCCCACGCATGGTGCCCCGCCAGTGTAGGTCCTATCGCTTCTTCCTCGCATGAGCTTCGAGGCCGCGCTCCCAGAGATACTCGGTCTCGTCCAGGTGCTTGCCCACCCACCGCGACAGCACGAAGAGGAGATCGCCGAGACGATTGACGTACTTGAGCGGCCAGTCGCCGATGGGCTCGAGACGCGAGAGCGCCAGGATCCGCCGCTCGGCGCGCCGGCACACCGTCCGCCCCTGGTGCAGGAAGCCGCCCACTCGCCCGCCGCCGGGCAGGACGAAGGACTTGAGCGGCTGGAGATCCTTCTGGCACTCATCGATCAGCCGCTCGAGGGCGGTCACCTGGGTCTCGCCCGTCCGGAACATGCCCTCGTAGACCGCGTCATCCGGCGTCGCCAGCTCGCTGCCCAGGTCGAACAGCTCGTTCTGCAGCTTGCGCAGGACCTCGTCGAGCCATCGGTGCTTGGGGCCCCGCTCGAGCTGCTCGGCGTTGAAGACCCGCGCGAGCCCGATGATGGCGTTCAGCTCGTCGATGGTGCCGTAGGCCTCGATGCGCGCCGAGTCCTTGGGCACGCGGCGCCCCCCCACGAGCGCGGTGTCGCCCCGGTCGCCGGTGCGCGTGTAGACGCGGGTGATGCGAATGGCCATGACCTGGGCCCTCCCGCGTTGAGGCTAACACAGATGCTACACTGGCCGCATGGCCGACTGGCACGACAACCTCGTGACGGCGCGCGAGGCGATCGCGCGCATCGTGCGGGAGACGCGACGCATCGCCGTTCTCGGGATCAAGACCGAGGCGCAGGGGAACAAGCCCGCCTTCTACGTGCCCGCCTACATGCTGGGCGCGGGGTACGACATCGTGCCGGTGCCCGTGTACTATCCCCAGGTGACCGAGATCCTCGGGCGCAAGGTCTACCGCACGGTCAGCGAGGTTCCCGGCCATGTGGACATGGTGAACGTCTTCCGCCGGCCGCCCGACATCCCGCCCCATCTCCCCGACCTCCTGCAGGCGCGACCGAAGGTCGTGTGGTTCCAGCTCGGCATCGTGAACGACGAGGCCGCCCGCGCCCTCGCCCGCGCCGGGATTCAGGTGGTCCAGGATCGCTGCCTGCTGGTGGAGCACCGCCGCCTGCGACCGCCCGGATGCTGAAACCCTCGCAGGCCGCTTTTCAGCGGTCTGCGTCAGCGGCGCTCGAGGGCGAGGAGACAGCGCTCCACCTCGCGCATCTCACCCTCGGTGAGGGCGGTCAACCCGAAACGCGCACGCTCGTACGTGGTCGTGATGCGCGCGAGCGGCTCTCCGCAACCGGGCGCCTCGAACTGCGCCCGCACCCAGAACTGCCGCGCCGTCTCCGCCGGCTCGGGGGAGAGCCCGCGCCGGGCGAGAGCCCGGAGGGCGCGCTCGTAGAAGCGGGGCGGGCGCCCTCCCGACCGCCGCGCGTGACCCGCCCGGCCGGAGCGCCAGATCAGCCACCCGAGGGCGCCGGCGGCGGCCACGCCGGCGGGGATGAGGAGCCAGAACTTGCTCCGCCACTCGACGGGCCATGCGAAGGCCAGCCTCGCGTCCCGGGCCTGCCGGTGAACGGTCGAGGCGAGGAGCCGCTGGTCCTGGAGGCTCCAGTTGACGACGTAGCGGTACCACCGCATGCGCGCCGCGTCGAGGTAGAGGGCGGCGGCCGACGGCCGGTCCTCGCTCACCGCCGACACGCGCGGCGAGGGATCGAGCGTGACCCATCCCAACCCGTCGAAGTAGGCCTCCACCCACGCGTGCGCGTCGCTCAAGCGCACCATGAAGTAGCGCCCGTAGGGATTCCATTCGCCTCGCTGGAAGCCGCCGACGACGCGCGCGGGAATGTCCAGCGTGCGCAGCATGACGGCCAGGGCCGCCGCGAAGTACTCGCAGTTGCCCGAGCGGCGGACGAAGAGGAACTCGTCCAGCGGCTCGAGCGAGGTCTGGGGCTTCGCGAGCGTGTAACGAAAGCGGGAGGACAGGAAGTGGTTCAGCTTCACGGCGGCCTCGTAGGGCTCGTGACTGCCCGCGGTCACCTCGCGGGCAAGCCGGGCGACGCTGGGAGACAGCGGCGGGAGCTGCAGGTAGCGGTTCCGCGCCATGCCCGACAACTCGGCGGCGCCGCCACGAACGGTGGCGAAGGGCGCCGGCGACGACTCCAGCTCGGACTCCACCTGGTAGTGCAGGCGGGCGCTCGCGTTCGGCACCGACAGGCTCCCCATGTCGTCCGCGTTCAAGCCGCCGGCCCGCAGATCCATGCGCAGGGCCCGCGGCGCCGCGAAGACGATGTCGGTGCCGATCGGGTCGAGATAGATATCCTGCCTCACGATGGGACCCCGACCCAGCGGCATACCGAGCAGGAACTGGCCGTTCGGCCAGCGCCTCAAGGGAACCCGCGCGGGCCGACCCACCGCCCAGGTCCGCCCGTCGAAGCGGTCGAACACGATGCCGCGCCAGCGCAGGCTGGGCAGGAGCGAGGGCTCCTCGATGTCGTCGGACACGTAGACGCGCATGACCACCGTCTTGTCGGTCTCGATCTCCCCGAACGCACCCAGCTCCACCCGGTCCGAGAAGCCCGTCACCATCCGGCTGAACTGGGCCCGTATAGGCAGTGCCGCCTGGCCCATCCGCGGGATCACGAAGAACAGCATTCCCGTGAGGACGAAGGTGGTGGCGGCGGCGACCAGGCTCACGCGCGCGAGCTGGCTGCGGAACCCGACACGCGAGGCGGCGGCCGGCCCGGCGGGGCCGCTCGCCCGCTCGGTCTCGGCGACGATGTGATGGAGCATGAGCATCCACGTGGCCAGCAGCAGGAAGCCGACGAACACGAAGAGGAACCCCACGCTGAAGGTCGCCGAGGACGTGGCCACGAGGAGGAAGAACGAAAGAAAACCCGCGTCTCGCAGATCACGCGGCGAGCGGCGCAAGAACAGCCGCCCCAGGATCAGGAACAGCAGCAGGTG
>WNGA01005045.1_pt1 | contig 19214 bp, 20 predicted proteins | sample 5400061 | NCBI WGS metagenome assembly WNGA01 (sample SAMN13153366, study PRJNA577476) | soil metagenome | isolation source: 100 cm soil or saprolite under grassland replicate 2 | place: USA:California | collected 2016-06-15 | reverse complement strand
TCGGCACCGGCGGCGGCGGCGACCCGTACATCGGCCGTTTGATGGTCGAGCGGGCGATCGCCGAAGGCGGCCGCGTCGTGCTCGTGCCGCTCGAGGAAGTTCCCGACGACTGGTTCGTGATCCCGACGGCGATGATGGGAGCGCCGACGGTGATGATCGAAAAGATCCCCCGCGGTGACGAGGCGGTGGAGTCGCTACGTGCGCTCGAACGACACCTGGGGCGCCAAGCGGACGCGACGATGCCGATCGAGTGCGGCGGGATCAACTCGACGATGCCGCTCGTCGTCGGCGCGCGCACGGGCCTGCCGGTGATCGACGCGGACGGGATGGGTCGCGCTTTCCCGGAGCTTCAGATGGAGACCTTCAATGTGTACGGCGTGCCGGGGACGCCGATGGCAATCACGAATGAGCACGGCGACACGACGCTCGTTACGTCGCACGACAACAAGATGATGGAGTGGCTCGCGCGCGGGATCACGATCCGCATGGGCGGCTCGTCGCTCATCGCCGAGTACTCGATGGACGGCGCGAGCGCGAAACACACCTCCGTGCCGGGCACGATCAGTCTCGGCATCGCGGTCGGCCGCTGCCTGCGCGAGGCGCGCGAGCGGCACGACGATCCGTTCGAGGCGCTGATCGAGATGTTGCGTGGCACGCTCTACGGCTTCGCGCGCGTCGTCTTCGAGGGCAAGGTCGTCGACGTCTTCCGCCGGACGACGGAAGGGTTTGCGAAGGGCAACGCCCGGATCGAGTCGACGAACGGGAACGGCACGCTCGAGCTCACGTTCCAGAACGAGCACCTGATCGCACTCCACGACGGCGAGGTGCGCGGCATCGTCCCCGATCTCATCTGCGTGCTCGAGTCGGAGACGGCGGAGCCGATCACGACCGAAGGCATCCGCTACGGCCAGCGCGTGAAGGTGATGGTCATCTCGACGCCGGCGATCATGCGCACGCCGGAGGCACTCGAGGTGTTCGGCCCGCGCGCCTTCGGGCTCGACTACGACTTCACGCCGATCGAGGACCTCGCGGGCTGATGGACGTGTTCGAGGCGATGCGGCGACGGCGTATGCACCGCCGCTTCACCCGCGAGCCCGTTTCAGAGGAGGTGCTCGCGCAGCTCGTACGCGCGGCGACGCTCGCGCCGATGGGCGGGAACGAGCTCGTGCGCCGCCTGATCGTCGTCAGCGACCCGCGGATCGTGAAGACGATCCGGGACGTAACGCCGAGCTTCCTCGCGAACGCGACGGCAGTGATCGTGATCTGCACCGACCTCGACCGTGCCGAGGCGTCGATGGGACGCCAGGGACGGGAGATCCTGTCGCTGCTCGACGCCGGCGCGGCCGCGGAGAACATCGCGCTCGCAGCGCCCGCGCTCGGCATCGGGATCTCGTTCGTACGTAGCGTGAACGAGTCGGCGCTCCGCGAGGTACTCGACCTGCCGTCGCACGTGCGGCCGGACATCCTCGTCGGCGTCGGCCACCCCGCCTCCACGCCGTCCCCCGCGGCGCCGCGGCGCGAGCCGGTTGTCTTCCGCGACCGCTTCGGCGAGCCCTGGCAGGCCGCCGAATGAGCAATGCGCTCTTCGAGCATGCGGTCTATCTCGTCGCGAGTGCGCGCGACTGCCTCGACGAGCCGCTGATCTACGGGCCGTTTCGCATGATCGAAGGTGTGTCGCGGCTGATCGACGCTTTCCCCGAGGACGAGTTCCTCGCCCGTCAGAAGGAGGTCATCGACCGCGAGAAGTACGAGGTGATGGGTGACCGCGACCGCTTCGCGAGCTGGCTCGACGAGATCCTGAGACAGTTCGCCGCCGAGTCGAAGCGGCGGAACATGGACGCTGCGTAACCGCGTCTCAGCCCGCCGCGGGAAAGCCGCTGAAACCGGCCTCGCGCGTGAGCCGCGCCTGATGCGTCCCGTCCGCACGCATCGTCCACACCGACGTGTGATGCGCGCGACTGGCCATGAAGACGATCCGCCGTCCGTCGGACGACCAGGACGGTCGGCTGCTCGCACCAACGGTCGGATCGGTCAGCTGGCGTCGCCCCGTCCCATCCGCGCGCATCGCGAAGATCTGGCCGGGGAGCATGAAGACGTCGCTCTCGTAGACGATCTCGTCGCCGTTCGGCGACCAAGACGGCTGCGTGTCGAGCGCCTTCGGTTCCCGCGTCAACCGTCGCACGCCGCTTCCATCGGTGTTGACGACGTAGATTGCGCTCCCGCTCGGGGTCTCGCGCGCGAAGACGAGACGCCTTCCGTCGGACGACCATGACGGCCACGCGTCGTTCGTGGAGGGAAGGTTGCGCGTGACCGCGCGCTGACCTGTTCCGTCGGAGTTCATGACGTAGATCTCGTCCCCGTCATCAGGCGCGTTGCGGTCGGTGGCGAAGGCGATCTGTCGCCCGTCGGGCGACCAGGCTGGGAGCCCGCTGTTCGCATGGGTGTGCGTGAGCTCGCGTACGTGCCTGCCGTGCACGCCCATGACGAAGACCTGCCCATAGCCTTCGATGTCCCGCGTCACTGCGATGCGCTTGCCGTCCCGCGACACGGCCGGAAAGACATCGGTCAACGAATTGCTCGTGAGCCGTCGCACGTGCCGGCCGTCAGAGTCCATCACGTAGAGGTCGAGCCGTCGCGTGTCGAATGTGGCCGCCTCGACCTGTGGCGGCAGCGCCCGGTCGCTCGAGAAAACGACCTTGTTCAAGACCGAGTCGATCGCGCCGAGATCGCCGGAGCACGATGCCGTCAACGCGACGAGGGCGACGCTGGCGACCACGCAAAACGGGCACCGGCGCATCACGACCAACGAAGTGTAGAAGGAGCAGCGGGAACCCTAGACCGGTCATGTCGCTCGAACGATGCCGGCCTGCACTTCCGAGCCCCTGCGAACGGAGCGCGCGCGTGGGTTTGCCAGCCAGGCTGCACCGTCTTCAGGTCGTTGCAGCCGTCAAAGTCGCCATTTTGCCCGTACGGGGCGCGCACCAAAACGTGTCCCGACGCGTGTCCCCGAATAGCCAATTTCAACCTCATCCAACCAGCGCAACTTTCCCTTGACCGACCTAATCTGACCTAACCTCGCCTCGAAACCTGGTATTTGCAAGCCGGAGGTCACCGGTTCGATCCGGTACGCTCCATTAAAGAAAGACCTCGGGAGCGTGCCCCGCCGGTACGACGCGCCCTTTCCGGATGCGAGCGCGAGCGATGAGCCTGCCAGCTCGAGCCGCTCCGCCTCGAGGGCGAAGCGGCCGGCGAAAACGCGGACGCGCGGCCGTCGCAGTCGGGCTCCTGCTTACCGATCAACCTGGCAAGCGAGAACGAGCCGCCGAGGCTGCGCGGCCGCCGCCGCGACGCGCGGTCCAGCCTTGACGGCAGACGCCAATCCGACTATCGATGTAGCCGTTCTGCGGCCGGGCGCCGAGTCCGGCTGGTCAAACGAGAGGAGAGAAGCTTATGAAGCTGCGTCTTGTCGTGGCGCTTACGGTGCTCGTGCTCGGCTTGGCTGCCGCCGGATCGGCGTTCGCGTTCGATTGCATCCGCGTCTCGTCGTCGCTGCAGGGGCTGCAGCAGTCGACGAAGTCCGGCAAGTGGCTGCTCTTCGACCTGAGCAGCGGCCCCGCCCTGCAGCAGACCCTCGCCGAGATCGGCGTTGAGCTGACGAGCGAGCAGGCGCAGTGCGCGAGCGCGGCGTACGCTGAGTCTGGACAGCCGCTCTACTTCGCGCTCGGCATCGGCGTCGCCGGCGGCGAGAACGAGCACGCAACCGCGGGCGGCGTGCTTGCGCACAACAACCCGAACGACTCGGTGCTCGGCGACGGCACGGGCATCGATCACCTCGACGACAGCGGAATCTTCGCGGCGCTCGAGGAAGCAGCTGTTACCTGCGGCATTCCGGTCGACGAGGAGTAAGGTCGGCCGGCAGCTCGTCCGCCCTGGCGTCGTGCGCCGGCAAGGAGCACGACGCCAGGCGAGGCAGGGCTGATGCACGCGCGCTTCTTGAGCCGTTAATCGCCAGCGGCGCAGCGACACATCCGACAAGCGTGAGCCGTCCGTGCGACGGCGGCCGCGCCGACGCATCACGCGAGCTCTCCAAACGCCAGGGTGGCGACCGGCTTACGTCTCCGAGAGTGAATCGCGAGCTCTTCGATACAGCTTCTCTGTGGCGCCGGCGGGCCTTCCCGCCTGCAAGACTGGCGCGAAGAGCGTCGAGGAGGTGCGTCGATGGCAGCCCCGCCGATCTACCCCGTCCGGCTTGAGGGCCGGCTCGAGCCCGGGCTGAGCCGCTGGCTGTGGCTTGTGAAATGGTTGCTTGCGATCCCGCACTTCATCGTGCTTGCCTTCCTGTGGGTCGCGTTCGTCGTGCTCAGCATCGTCGCGTTCTTCGCGATCCTGTTCACCGCTCGCTATCCGCGAGGAATCTTTGAGTTCAACCTCGGCGTGCTGCGCTGGACGTGGCGCGTGGCCTTCTACTCGTATGGCGCGCTCGGCACCGACCGTTACCCGCCCTTCACCCTTGGCGCCGCGCCCGATTATCCGGCGACGCTCGATGTGGTCTACCCCGGCGAGCTGTCGCGCGGGCTCGTGCTCGTGAAGTGGTGGCTGCTCGCCATCCCGCACTACCTCGTCGTGGGGGTGTTCCTCGGGGGAGGCTGGTTCGCCTGGGGCGGGGGTTGGGACCGCGGCAGGCACGACGGCGGGTGGGGCGGTGGCCCCGGTCTTATCGCTTTGCTGGTGCTCTTCGCGGGGGTGGCGCTGCTCTTTACGAGGCGTTACCCGCGGGCGATCTTCGATTTTGTGCTCGGCCTCGACCGGTGGGTGGCGAGGGTCGCCGCCTACGCCGCGTTGATGACCGACGCGTACCCGCCGTTCCGTCTCGATCAGGGCGGCGAGGAGCCGGGGGCTCACGAGTTCGACGAGCCGCCCATCCCCCCGCCGGCAGGCGAAGAGCCCGCTGAGACCACACGGCCCACCGGGAGAGGCGCGGGAGGTGTGGCGGTGCTCGTCGTGGGCAGCATCGCGGCGCTGCTGGCGTTCGCCCTGCTTGCCGGTGGCGGCGCCGCCGTGGTGGTCGACCGCACACAGCGCGACGACGACGGCTTCCTCATGTCGCCGACCGAGAGCTTCTCAACGGCGACGTACGCAATTGCCTCCGAGAGCGCCGACGTCAACATCGACGGGCCCGACTGGGCGACCAAGGACCTCCTGGGAACCGTTCGCATCCGGAGCGAGAGCGAACGTCCCGTGTTCGTCGGCATCGCCCGCGAGGCGGATCTGGCTCGCTACCTCGGCGGAGTCGAGCATGCCGTCGTCACGGAGATCGGCCGGGAGCCCCACTACTCGGCGCGCCAGGGCGGCGCACCTGCGGGGCCGCCCGCAGACCAGACGTTCTGGGCCGCCTCCGCCACCGCCGCCGGCGAACAGACGCTCGAGTGGGAGCCCGAGGACGGCAGCTGGAACGCCGTCGTCATGAACGCCGACGGCACGCGCGGGGTCGCCGCCGACCTCAGCATCGGCGCCGAACTCGATCCGCTGATCTGGATCGGAGTCGGACTACTGGTCGGCGGCGCGCTGCTTGCGGCCGCCGCAGCCCTAGCCATCACCGCCGGCATCCGCCGCGGCCGCCCAGCACGGCCGTCACGGGGCCGTGCCTAAAGAGACGTCGATGGCACCCCGTAACCGCTACACGCAGGCGGCGCAGAAGCCCGGCCGCGTTCAGCCTGTCGAACCGCGGGACGCTGCTCGCGCTGCCGGTCGAACTCGTGCTCCCGACGCACGCGCAGCTCACCGAGCGCGCCGCCCTCGACCACGCGCTCTCCTTCGAGCGCGGCTGCGCAAAAGCGTGTGGGGTGTGCAAATCCGGTCCCTCCTTGCTTCCGGTTCCCTCGAACCTGTCGCCCGCTCCGGTCGATCGCACCGTCTGCTAAATAGCCCCGGCTCGCTCTCACCTTCTCCTAAGGTGAAAATCAAAGCGCGACGCGCCCGCGCGTGCCAAAATCGCTGTAGCGATCCCGTACTTACCAAGGTCGACGCGGACCTCGCCCCCTCCGCGGAGCAGTGAACGGCCCAGGGGCTCGCGTGCGGCTGCCCCATTTTTCATCCCGCTGCGGTGGCGGCCGCCCGCGCCGCCGGGGCTACTTATTACTTGGTTGGCCGTCGCGATTACCTGTCGTGGACGTCGCGGCGGAAGCGGTTCAGCAGTTCGGCGCGTTGGCGATCGGTCAGGCCGCCGAGCGTCTTCGCGTGAGCGATGCCGCAGTCGGCGAGGATCCGGCCGGCCTTTGACCGAGCCGATCTTCGGTAGCGCCAAGAGGACGTCGCGCACTCTCGCCGTCCGCACGCACTCGGGCGGCTGGGCGAGGATCTGCGCCAGTTCGATCTTCCCCGACGCGAGCTCCTTCTTCAGCTGCGCTCTCGCCGACCGTATTCTCGTTGGCCAGCCGCAGCGCACGCAGACGCTGCTCACGCGATCTGCCCGGAACACTCGCATCTGCCTTGCCGACCGACACCCGGGCGATTCCAGGGACCGCACCAGGTGCGCGGATCTACCGTGGTCGGCTGGAGAGAGCCGCGCGACCCAGGCCGCGCGTCGCGTTCTGTTGGAAGCGCGACAGAACCAGACTGGATGAGCGCCGTGCAGGAGCACCGCTGGTCCCGCAGGAATGGGACGAGCTGCGTGTTCCCGAGTCTCCTGATCACGCTTTCCGGCGCGAGGTAGCGTAGGGTTCACAAACTCGATCGCGCTGCAAATCGGATAGATCCGTGCGTCCGTCCGAATTTTCGAACCCCCACGCGCTTGTTTCCAAAGTCAGCTCTCACGCGGCGGCTACGGGGGCCGAGCTGCGACTTCGTCTCGCCCTCGACGTGGGCGTCGACTGATTGCACCGTTTCGTCCGCGTGGTCGACCTCCCTTTCCTTCCATGGGTGACCAGGTAGAGGGCGCGCGACTTGGAGGAGCACGGCCGGCCCGCCACCCAGGTACGGCGTGATCGGCATGTTGCCGACCCGCCGGATCACGCTCTCAGGTGCGAAGTAACCGTCACGGCTCGCCAACCACTCTGCGTGCGCCGTCGCCGCCGATCTGCAGTTGCGGGCCGATCCATTCCCACAGCGAAAGCGTGTCCCGACACGCTTGTCTTGACTCGCCGACTCGCGACCGTTGGCACGCGATCGGTCGGTCGCCCCTGGGTTGCGAACGTCGGTTTCGCCTCCGAACTAGACCATTGGCGACGGGTCGGAGGTCTCGGCACCTCACGCGGTCTGAAGTTCAAGTACGGCGGCCGGTGCGCGCACGGCGCGGCGTGGCGGGATCGCGCGGCGTTCGCTGCTTTCGGTCACGCGGTCCCTCGTCTGAGCGGCCAGCAGCGGCGTCCGGATCGGGGTTAGCCTGTTCCAAATGCCGGCCTGGTTACCATCGTTGGCGGCCGCGTCGTTCACGGTTCTGCTCCTCAACATCGCCTTGCTGGTGCAGCGAGCGCGCGGGCCGAGGACTGGCCGGGGCGGTTCCTGCGCGATCTGCGTGGCTGGGACGGTCGACTGCCCGACGAGCTCGACCGGCGACCAACCCCTAACCGTCGCTGGATCGCGCGCGGCGAGTCAAGCCTCCTCCGCGCGGGCGTTGCACTGGTCAACCACCGGGAAGTGAAGGAACGGCATCTCGCCGGGCTGATCGCCAAGGGGCAGCTGCCGTTGCGCCGTCGCTCACACGCGCGATGGTCGCGTCCTCTCCGCCGGCCTGCTCCCGAACTCGCCGCCCGCCTGGCAGCGATTCCGCATCGAGACGCACCCGATCGAGGCGCTCTACACGAGCGCGGATCCGGGATTGTCGAGGGACAAGGCGGTGGACTACGGCAGAGCGCAGTGCTAGCGCCGGCGATCGAGCTCAGCGACGAGGGGCTTTGGGGCGACGATGCGGTAGCTCTCTTCGATCCAGTCACGCAGGAGATCGAGCGTGACGCCCTCCGCGTGCAGGGGCACATTCACCCATCCCGAACGTCCCAGGCCATAGCCGGTCGGTTCGGCTCCCGCGACCGCGAGGGCGTGGCCATGCGATTCGACGAGTTTGACCGTCATCAGCGGTGGGCCGGTGCGTTCATCGGGACCGAGGAACACGAACACCTTCCTGTTCACCTTTGCGACTCGCTCTCCCCACGGGAAGTCCTCCGAGGCGTCGGGCAGCGACAGTGCGAACGCCCGTAGCTGAGCACGAACATCGGTCATGCGCAGCGCCACGATAAGACGCCGAAACTAGCGGGGCCGGATTCACGCGAGGAGCCGCGGACGGGTTTACGAACCCTACGCGCGGACCAAGTAACGGCACTCTTCATCCTCCACTACATCCCAGGCGAATGCGCACGCGGGTTTCCACAGGTTTTCCACAGTGCGGCCGCGCGCTTGCACGTCCGGCTGGGGCCCGGGCTCGCGCTCGGCGTCGTTCCCCGGCGGGCCGGCTCGAGGAGTGTTTAGTGGTGGAGCAGCCGGATCAGTTCGGCTCGCTGGCGATCGCTGAGGCCACCGATCGTCTTGTTGTCGGCGATCCGGCAGTTGGCGAGCGCCCGCTTGACCCGAGCAGGGCCGAACCTCGGAACGGCCAGGAGCAGGTCGCGCAGCTTTGCCGTCTGCAGGCACGGTGGCGGCTCGCTGAGCACGTGCGCGAGTTCGATCCTGCCTGAGGCGAGGTCTCTCTTCAGGCGTGCGCGTGCTACACGCACCTCATTCGCTTTGGCGAGCGCAAACAGCCGCTGCTCGGGCGAGCGCGGCGGGACGCTCGCGGTGGGGCCACCGAGCTGCACCGCGCCGGTCCTACGAGCAGACAAGGCCAGGCCGAGCCCGGGGAAACCCTGTGCGTGCCAAAACCCTGACCACCCTCGCAAGGGCCGCAGGCGACACCGAACTTTCGGCAGCGACACCCTTCTCCGCACCCGCATCGCTGAGACGGCGAACGCGATCGCCCCTGTCAGTTGGCCGAGAAGCTTGCCGCGTCGTCCACAATCGCCGCAGAAGTGAGATGGGCATTGCCGTCCCCCTTCTTTGCGATCAGATCGAGCGTCCGCGCGAGCCTCTCACACTTCAGCAGGGAAAATCAAGCCTCCTCGGCTGAGTCGCGCCTCGGCAGAGTGTCGGACGATCGTCGTCGCCCGGGGAGAGGCTCATCGGCGGCTTATCGGGTCGCAAAACTCGGTTCTCGCAACTCAATCAAGCCGATTTGCAGGCGGAACCGAATCTTGCATCCGCAGGCCAGGACCTGCGTGAGCGAGGTCTCCAGCGGGTCCCGAACGTTGAGCCCGGCGCCCGACCGCCGCACGCCTCCGCCTCGCTCATGAGCGCGAGCAGCGCCACCGCCGACCCATGAAACGCGGCGATAGCGGCGGTTGCGCGTCATCTTCGGCGCGCATACCGCTCGACTGCAGCGACGCTCAACGAAGCAGATGCTGCTGTCGCGTGACATCCACATTCCTATCTGTTTCGCGCGCGTCTACTCGGAGGAAGACGCGCACGCCGGAGGACCCGCCGGACTTGAGCGCACGCCCGTTCCTGGGTGAGGGTGCGTGTGTCGAAGCCCGTGGGTCGCGCAAGCGGTTTGCGGGCTTCGGCATCTCTCCCCCACGGATCGGCGCTCGCGGCGCGCGGCGCAGGAGAGCGTGCCGTCGGCAACAATGGGCGGAAAGATCGGGGTCGAGGCGATGCTCGAGATCGGCAGCAGTCCCCGGGAGCCGCGCCGCCGCCGAAACCTCGAACTGGCCGATGCCGAAGCGGCGACCCGGATCCGGCTGCCGGATCTGGAAGCGGGTGTCCTACCGGCACCGAAGCGTGGAGGCGGCGCCGGTTCGGGGCCGCGATCGCGACGGCGGCCACGCCGGCGGCGAGCAGAACCAGCAGGGCTTCAGGGTGCGACTCCTTCCTGGTTCACCGGATCGTGCGCGCCCGCCCGACGGCGGGAATCGGCGTTCCGCCGAATCGGAGTTCATAGCTCCCGGCACGCGGTGCTTGCGCGGGAGGCGGCTAGCATGGCTGCCTGTTGCCGTTGCTCCGGTATCTGGTCATCGACGTGGACGGGCAACGGATCGGACGCTTCGAGTCGAGCGAGCTCGAGTGGAAGCCCGGCGACGTCTTCGACCTTGACGACCGCAGCTGGCGGATCGTGGAGATCCTGCCTGAGGTCTCGACCATGCTGGCATACAACGCGGTCTGGGTAGCCGCGCCAGCTTAGATCGCAGCACATCTCGGTCGAGCGCTTCGCCGCCGCCGTCGACCACACCGTTCCCTTAGCTCAAGCACGTAGGGTCCGTGAGCTCGGTCGTGTCGATTTTGCAGGGGAATCGTGCCGGAGCCCGGGCGGCGTAACTACTAGCGAATCGGATGGCCGTTGTCGCCCTGGCGACGGCCGCTCCACCCGTCTTCCTAAGGTCTTGAGCTGCAGACGAGACCCGGCGAAGGCTTCGCCCCCGAGGAGCCGAGCGTCTGATCGGTCGAGAACTCAGCGACGGCGAGGGGGGAGCCGTCGCCGCCATCGGCCACCAGAGGGCATTGAGAAATCACTGGCAAACGCGCGCACGCACGCACCCTGCCGGGATTCCCCTGGAAATCCGACACGACCGAGTTTACGAACCCTACGGGGTCGGCGCGGCCCCGCGCTGACAGATTGCGCTGCGTGGCGCAGTCGGCGAGGTCCACCGGATCCTGGTCCGGCTTCGAGAAGTCGGTGGCGGCGTGACGCAGCACAAGGACCAGCCCGCCACGGCGAAGCTCGTCGCCCAGCGCCGGCGCCGAGACGCGCTCCGCAGCGGCGGCGCTCGCGACGACCGCGACCGCGGCCGCAACGGCGAGGAGCCGGAATCGCCTGCGGTCCGCACCGACATCGTTCTCGGCCTGGAGCTTAGCCGCGAGCCGACGGGCGGCGGACGTCTGTCATGCCGAATCAGTGACGCCGTCGACGAGGGTTTCCTGAACGTAGCGCATCGCCTCGACCATCGCCGGAGCCTCCATCCGCGCCCGCATCTGGTCGGGAGGCACATCGACCGCGTGGCTCTGGAGCCACCGGATGTTTCCGAATGGATCGCGGACGCGGCCGACTCGATCGCCCCAGAAGAGCTGGATGGTCAGCGACCCATCCCAGCCTTTTCCGGCCGCGGAGGATCCTCTCCCGCTACCTCGAACGAGTGGGCGATCGAGGCCGGCTTCCGGGATGCCAAGAGACAGCTCGGCGGCGGCGAGGCGCGAAACCGAACTCGAGCCCCTCCGACGGCAGCGCCGGATTATGAGCCACGAACCGACCGATGGCCGTCAGTCCGGGTACTCGTCCTTCCGCCAGGTCCGGGGCTCGGCGGGTTGGGTTTTCGGCGTTCGCTCGAGCAGGAAGCTGTAGTACGGCGCGACAAACGGGTCGGGCGCCATCACCGTGTAGGTGTGATAGACGGTCCCGTCCTCGCGCGCGAAGGCAATCCAGCCCGGGCCCTCGCGCAGCTGCCGACGCTGCTCTTCACGGCCGGGTACCTGGCGGTCTGGGCGGCCTCTGATCGCGATCCGCGCTAACGCCGGCGGAAGAGGCGGCGGAGCGAGCGCAACAGGGCGCCGAGCCCGAGACGCAGCCCGCTTATCGGCTTCGACTGCGCCTCGACGGCCGCCGTCGCCTCCTCCGGGCTCGCCGCGAGCTGCGCCTTGAGGCAGTCGGCGAATTGCGTGACCAGCTGCGAGGAAACGTCCTGCACCAAGCCGCGGCCGTACTGGGCAACCGCGCCCGCGAGTTGGAGGTCGGTGACGATGTCGACCCGCGTGCCGCCGTCTTGCGGCGTCAGAGAGGACTCGATCGTTGCGGACGCGTTGCCGCGACCGCGCGCCTCACGGGCCTTCGCTGACAGTTTCGCGCGCCACACCGCCTCGTCCGCCTCCTCACGCTTCACGTCCGTCTTGAACGAGAGCGAGATCGGGCCGAGCTTGACGGCCATCGTCGCCTTCCAGTTCGCGTCGTCTACTGCCTCGTCGAGCTTCGCGCCCGGCATACAAGGGATAATCCGTGGTACGTCCATCAACAGCGCCCACGCGTGCTCGGGCGGCGCCGGCACCTCGAACGAGTTTTCGAGCTTCACGCGCAGGCCCCGCAGACGGACGTGTCGCAACCGGTCTTCCCGCCGGTGAGCCCGAGGTCGTCGCGGAGGAAGTCGACGAACAGCGCCCGCGGCTCGACCTCCGCCTCGTGGCCGTCGTTCACGGTGAGCGCGATCGGCATCAACGCGTTCCTCCTTTTTGGACGCATCAGACGAGCGCCGCCTCGAACTTGCGCAGGCAGCCGGGGCCGCAGAAGTAGTAGGTCGTCCCCTCGTGCTCGAGGGCGCGCGCGGCGCTCGCGATCGCAACCGTCATGCCGCAGATCGGGTCGAGCGCCGTCTCGACGAGCTCCGTTGGCGACGGTCCGCGCGTGTGTCGCCACGCGACCAGCTCGGCGATGATTGCAACCGCAATCTCCTCCTGCGCGGACGGGCCGAGATCGAGCCCGGCGGGACTGCGGACTCGTGCCAGCGCTTCGTCTTCCACCCCACGTTCGCGCAGCTCGTCCGCCACCGCGGCCGCGCGCTTCGCGCTTGCGACGAGGCCGACGTATCCCGCTCCCGACGCGAGCGCGGCCTCGAGCGCCTCCTCGTCACCGCGGCCCATCGACGCGACGACGACCGCTTCTGCGCCCTCGATCACCGCCGTGGTCCGCCACTTCAGGACCGCGGCGACCTCACGCAGCGTGCGTGCGGCGGGCGAGTCGCCGATCACGGCGAGCAGGGGCGCCGGGCGCTGCGGCTCGATCAGCACCTCGACCGCGCCCTCAGAGGCGCAGCGGCTCTCGATCCGCTCGCGCCGCACGTCGCCGTCGGCGAGCGCCTCGAGTGACAGCCGGACGACCTCCGGCTCCGTGCACGCGCCGCCGACCCAGCCGTGCAGCTTGCCGTCCGCGGTCACGAGCGCGCGGTCGCCGACCCGCGCCGAGGCGGGCCGCTCGACGCTCACGACCGTCGCGAGCGCGAACGGCGTCCCCTGTTCGGACAGCCGACCGGCCTCGACGAGGACGTTCATTCGGCCAGGCCCGCCTCGTTCAGCGCTTCCCAGACCTTGTCCGGCGTCATCGGCATGTCGACGTTCCGCACGCCCGCGTGCGCGAGCGCGTCGACGACGGCGTTCACGTACGCCGCGGGCGAACCGACGGTCGCGGACTCGCCGACCCCCTTGGCGCCGATCGGATGGTGCGGGGAAGGTGTCACCGTCTCACCGAGCTCGAACTTCGGCGTCTCCCAGGCCGTCGGCAGCAGGTAGTCCATGAAGTTGGAGCCGATGCAGTTGCCGTCCTCGTCGAAGGTGATCAGCTCCATCGCAGCCATGCCGAACCCCTCGGTGAGGCCGCCCATGATCTGGCCCTCGACGATCATCGGGTTGATGCGCGTGCCGCAGTCGTCAACGGCGACGACCTTCTTCACGTACCACTTGCCCGTGCCGCGGTCGATCTCGACGACGACCGCGTACGTCCCGAACGGATAGGTCATGTTCGGCGGGTCGTAGTAGTCGACCGCCTCGAGCCCGGCCTCCATCCCCTGCGGATGGTCGGTGTAGGCGGCGAACGCGATCTCCTGGATCGTCTTCGCCCGCTCGGGCGCGCCCTTGACGGAGAACTTGCCGTCCGACCATACGAGGTCGTCTTCCGCTGCCTCGAGCAGGTGCGCGGCGAGCTTCTTCGCCTTGTCACGCACCCTGCGCGCCGCGACGGAGGTCGCGGCGCCGGCCACCGGCGTCGAGCGCGACGCGTACGTGCCCAGCCCGTACGGGGTGTTATCGGTGTCGCCCTCCTGGACGGCGACGTCCTCGGGCGGGATGCCGAGCTCGTGCGCCACGATCTGCGCGAACGTCGTCTCGTGGCCCTGGCCTTGCGACTTGACGCCGAGCTTCAGGATCGCCTTCCCCGTCGGATGCACGCGCAGCTCGGCAGAGTCGAACATCTTGATCCCGAGGATGTCGTACTGGCGGCTCGGGCCCGCGCCAACGACCTCGGTGAACGACGCGAGGCCGATCCCGATCAGCCGGCCCTCCTCGCGCGCCCGCTGCTGCTCTTCGCGGAGCTCCTTGTAGCCGACGCGCTCGAGCGCCTGGTCGAGCGCCGGCTCGTAGTTGCCGGAGTCGTACTCGAACCCGGTCGCGGACGTGTACGGGAACTTGTCCGGCGAAATGAAGTTCTTCCGGCGCAGCTCGGCCGGGTCCATCCCGAGCTCGTACGCCGCTGTCTGGACGAGGCGCTCGATGAAGAACGACGCCTCGGTGACGCGGAACGAGCAGCGATAGGCGACGCCGCCGGGCGCCTTGTTCGTGTACGCGCCCTCCGTGACGACGTGCGCCGCGGGGATGTCGTACGAGCCGGTGACGATGTGAAAGAGGCCCGCCTTGAACTTCGACGGCTGCGCATCCGCGTACGCGTAGCCCTGGTCGGAGAGCATCTTCACGCGCAGCCCCGTCATCGTCCCGTCCTCTTTCAGCGCGAGCTCGCCGTCCATGTAGAAGTCCCGCGCGAAGCCAGTCGAGATCAGGTTGCCGGAGCGGTCCTCGATCCACTTCACGGGCCGGCCGAGCAAGAGCGACGCCGCCGTGGCGACGACGTAGCCCGGATACACCGGCACCTTATTGCCGAAGCCGCCGCCGATGTCCGGCGAGATGATCTGGATGTTCTGCTCCGGCAGACCGGCGACGAGCGCGAAGACGGTGCGATGAAGATGCGGGGCCTGCGAGGTCATGTAGATCGTCGCCTTGCCGGTCGCGGGGTTGACGTCCGCGACGCAGCCGCAGCACTCGAGCGGCGCCGGATGACAGCGCGGGTAGTGCGTCACGAGCCGGACGATCCTGTCGGCCTCGCCGAATGCCTTTTCCGTCGCGCCGGCGTCGCCCGCCTCCCAGTGATAGATCTTGTTGTCCGCCTGGCCCTCCTTGTCGTCGCGGATGACCGGAGCCGTCGGCTCGAGTGACGCCTGCGGGCTGATCACCACGGGAAGCGGGTCGTAGTCCACGTCGATCAGCTCGAGCGCGTCATGCGCGACATACGGGTCCTCCGCGATCACGCACGCGACCTCCTGACCTTGCATGCGCACCTTGTCGGTCGCAAGCACGGCCTGCGTATCGCCGGACAAAGTGGGCATCCAGGCGAGGTTGTGCTCGGCAAGTAGCTCACCGGTGACAACCGCTACGACGCCGGGAAGCTCGGTCGCGCGTGACGTGTCGATCGAGTTGATCTTGGCGTGCGCGAAGGGGCTGCGCAGGATCGCCATGTGGAGCATGTTGGGCAGCGTGATGTCCTCGATGTAGTTGCCCCGGCCGACGATGAAGCGCGCGTCCTCCTTGCGCTTGACGCTGCGCCCCAGCCAGCCCTTGTGCTCGGTCTCGGGGGCGGTCATGACGGCTCCTTCATCTTGGTCGCGGCCCACTGCACCGCCTTGACGATGTTCTGGTAGCCGGTGCAGCGGCAGATGTTTCCGGACAGTGCCCAGCGGATCTCCTCCTCCGACGGGTCCGGGTTCTCAACCAGCAGCGCTGTGCTGACGAGCATCATCCCGGGCGTGCAGAAGCCGCACTGCAGGCCGTGCTCTTCCCTGAAGCCCTGCTGGATCGGATGCAGCTCGCCGCCCTGCGCGAGGCCCTCGACGGTCTTCACCTCGCGTCCATCGACCTGGACGGCGAAGTGCGTGCAGGACTTGATCGGGACGCCGTCTACCAGCACGGTGCAGGCGCCGCAGCTCGTCGTGTCGCACCCGACGTGCGTGCCGGTCAGGCCGAGCTTCTCGCGCAGGAGGTGGACGAGCAGAAGCCGCGATTCGATCTCGAGGGAGTGCCGATCGCCGTTGACAGTGACGGTGATCTCGTGCGTGGTTGGCTTCGTCTCGGTGATCACGATTGCTCCTTCTCCTCGATCTCTTCCATCACGCCTTCGACCGTCTCCTCGCCCGAGAACGACTCCGGCAGTCCCTCGCGGATCGGGGCGACGCCCTGCTCCTCGGCACGGCCTGCGCGCGACACGTCCTCGGCGAGTTGACCCGTGCCCACGTTCACGCGCGCGCCGCAGTTCGGGCAGTCGACGACGTCTGCGCTCGGCACGACCGCGTGCTGACCGGCCTCTTCGGCAAGCGGCTTGCCACAGCTCGGGCAGTTCATGCGATCACCTCCGCCGCCTTGCGAAGCCCACGCGCGGTGAAGACACGAACCGTGTTGCGCTTGTACTCCTCGGTGCCGCGCACGTCGGTGCGAGGCTGAGCGGCCTCGGCAGCTAGCCGCGCCGCCTCATCGATCGCCTCGTCGTCGAGCGCACGTCCGGCCAGCGCCTGCTCCGCCGCCTCCGCACGGATGTTCATCGGCCCGACGCCCGTGAGGGCGATGCCGGCGCGGCCGACGCTTCCGTTCGTCATCGTGACATGCACCGCCACGCCGACCGTGGCGAAGTCGCCGACCTTCCGCTCAAGCTTGAGGTAGGTGCCGCCCGCGCGCGCGCCCGGATCGGGCACGCGTACCTCCGTGACGATCTCGTTCGGCACGAGCGAGGTCGTGAACGGGCCCTGGAGGAACTGGTCGATGGGAATCGTGCGCTCCCCGGTCGAGCTACGCGCGACCACCTCGGCACGCACCGCGAGCATCACCGACCCCCAGTCGCCCTGCGGGTCGGCATGTGCGAGCGAGCCCGCGACGGTGCCGAGATTGCGAACGATCGGGTCGGAGATCTGCGGCGCCGCGTCGCCGAGCGCGCCGTACTTGCCTCTGAGCAGCTCTGATCGCTCGCACGTCTTGTGGCGGACGAGCGCGCCGATCCGCAGCTTTCCCCCGTCCTCCGCGAGCGTGTCGAGCCCGCTAACCCTGTTGATGTCGACGAGCGCCTGCGGCGCAGCGAAACGGAGCTTCATCACGGGGATGAGGCTCATCCCCCCGGCCAGCACCTTCGCCTCGCCCTCCTCGTAGCGCCCGAGGATCTCGAGCGCCTCATCGAGCGTCGTGGGCGCGAAATACTCGAACCTCGCGGGATACACGGATAACCGCCTCCTTCACCCGCCGATCGATGGCGTCCCTCGGGGCGAGGATACGCCTCGCCCGAAGCTGTTGCACGTCCTACGATGGCCGCGTGGCATTCGGTTCAGTCGAGGAGGTCGAGCGCGCTCTCGCAGCCGACGCCTACCTGGCCGACCGGGGCCTCGCGACGGCGGTGTACCTCGCGCTCGCGATGCAGCGGCCGCTGCTGCTCGAGGGCGAAGCCGGCGTCGGCAAGACGGAGGTCGGCAAGACGCTGGCGCGGCTGCTCGGCGCAGAGCTGATCCGGCTGCAGTGCTACGAGGGCATCGACTCGGCGCAGGCGCTGTACGAGTGGGACTACGCGCGCCAGCTCCTCTACGCCCGCGCGCTGCAGGCCGGCGAGGTGCGCGAGCACGTGGCCGAGCTGTACGGGCCGGAGTTCCTGATCGAGCGGCCGCTGCTGCGTGCCCTGCGAGCAGGCTCGGGCGCGGTGCTCCTGATCGACGAGGTCGACCGCGCAGACGACGAGTTCGAGGCCTTCCTACTCGAGGTGCTCTCCGATTTCAGCGTGACGGTGCCGGAGCTGGGAACGATCGGAGCCGACGAGCCGCCCACCGTGATCGTGACGTCGAACCGGACGCGCGAGCTGCACGACGCGCTCAAGCGGCGCTGCCTCTATCACTGGATCGATTTTCCCTCGGTCGAGCGTGAGGTGGCGATCGTGCGCCTGCGCGCGCCCGAGGTGCCGGAGGCACTCGCCCGCTCGGTCGCCGACGCGATCGCGCGCGTGCGTGCGCTCGACGTTGCGAAGGCGCCTGGCGTCGCGGAGGCGATCGACTGGGCCCGGGCGCTGGCGCTTCTCGGCGCCGACGGCGCGGACGGCGACGCAGGACGTGAGACGCTCGGCTGGGCGCTGAAGAACCACGGGGACCTGCGGCGCGTGGAGGCCGAGCTGTTCGGTGGCTGACGAGCTGCGGCGGCTGGTCGTCTTCGCCCGCGCGCTGCGCGACGAAGGACTCACGGTCGGGCCGGGCCGCGTCATCGACTTCTGCCGCGCGGCTGCCGCGCTACCCGCGGGCGACCTGTACTGGGCCGGTCGGTTGACGCTCGTCTCACGTCGCGAAGACATCCCAATCTACGACCGCGTCTTCCACGCCGTCGTCGAGGAGGAGCCGCCGCGGGCGCTGGTTCAGGTCGTCGAGGAGGAGGTCGCGCTCGCCAGCCCCCAGGAGCTGCTACGAACCAAGAGCTTCGACGAACTGAGCGACGACGAGCTCGTCGAGCTCGCGGAGTTGATGAAGCAGCTGCGGCTGAACGTCCCGAGCCGCCGCACACGGCGGCGCGAGCCCTCGCGGACGGGAGATCCGGACCTCCGGCGAACGTTGCGGCGCTCGTTTCGCACAGGCGGCGAACCTGTCGAGCGCGCGTGGCGCACGCGCCGGCGCCGCCGCCGGCGACTCGTGCTGCTGCTCGACATCTCCGGCTCGATGGCCGACTACTCGCGCGCGCTCGTCCTGTTCGCGCGTGCCGCCCTCCAGGCCGACGAAGGCTGGGAGGCGTACTGTTTCGGCACTCGCTTCACGCGGGTCACGAAGGCGCTCTCCGCCGCGGACGCGAACGAGGCTCTGCGCCGCGCCGCCGAGGAGGTCGTCGACTGGAACGGCGGCACGCGGATCGGCGCCGCAGTGCGAGCGCTCACGCGCACGAACGTCGTGCGTGGCTCGGTGGTCGTGATCTGCTCGGACGGCCTCGACGTCGGCGAGCCCGAGGTGCTGCGCACGGAGATGGCGCGACTCTCGCGGCTCGCACACCGCATCGTCTGGCTGAATCCTCTGAAGGAGGACCCCGCGTACGAGGCGCTCGCCCGCGGCATGCGCGACGCGCTCCCGTACGTGGACGTCTTTCTCAGCGGCCACAACCTCGCCAGCCTCGAGGCGGTCGGGCAGGCGCTCTAGCCTACGGCCGTCTGTGGCCTCGGCGGCGGCAGCGCGAGAAGGACGAACTCACCGCTCCGGAGAGGCGTCGCGAATCAGCGATGTCCGAATGGACTTGGGTGGTGGGCGTGTCCCTCTGACGTGCTCCCCGCCGGAGTTGACAGGCTAGGCCGCGTGTTTTTGTAGTTCGGGTAGATCCTCCCAGGTTTGTCGCACCTCGAGCGGCGTGCGGTGGTTCAGGCTCGAGTGCGGCCGGTGGTGGTAGCGGTCGACGTA
>WNGA01008606.1_pt1 | contig 19216 bp, 10 predicted proteins | sample 5400061 | NCBI WGS metagenome assembly WNGA01 (sample SAMN13153366, study PRJNA577476) | soil metagenome | isolation source: 100 cm soil or saprolite under grassland replicate 2 | place: USA:California | collected 2016-06-15 | reverse complement strand
ATTGCCCCGCGCTACGGCGGGCTCGGATTGTCGCAAATCAACTACTGTCGCGCGGCCATGTTGCTGGGCAGTTATTGCGGCAACCTGGCGGCGCTGATTTCTGCGCATCAATCCATCGGCGTGCCGCAACCGCTGATTCTTTTCGGCAACCAAGAACAGAAGCAAAGATTTCTGCCCCGGATGGCGAAGGGCGAGATTTCAGCTTTTGCGCTGACCGAATCGGGCGTCGGCTCCGACCCGGCGAAAATGCAAACGCACGCCGAGCCGACGCCGGACGGTAAACACTTTGTCCTCAACGGCGAGAAGCTGTGGTGCACGAACGGCACGAAGGCCGGCGTCATCGTCGTGATGGCGCGGACGCCGCCGAAGACGATCAACGGCAGACCGAAAGACCAGGTCACGGCGTTTATCGTCGAGATGGACATGCCCGGCGTGGAAGTCGTGCAGCGCTGCCGGTTCATGGGGCTGCGGGCGCTCTACAACGCCGTGGTTCGCTTCACCGATGTCCGCGTGCCGCGCGAGAACATTTTGCTGGCCGAAGGCAAAGGACTGCGGGTCGCCCTTTCGACCTTGAACACGGGACGACTGACACTGCCGGCTGCCTGCGTGGGGCTGTCCAAGCGCTGTCTGGAAACGGTTCGGAAGTGGGCAAAAGATCGGGAGCAATGGGGCGCGCCCATCGGCAGGCATGCCGCCATCGCCGACAAGATCGCGCGCATGGCGGCGAACACGTTCGCGATGGAAGCGATGACACTTTACACCGCCAGCCTGGTGGATCGGGACAAGAAGGCGGACATTCGGCTGGAGGCCGCGATGTGCAAGCTGTGGGGGAGCGAAGTGGGGTGGGAAATCGTCAACGACACGATGCAAATCCGCGGCGGACGCGGCTACGAGACGGCCGAGTCATTGAAGGCCCGCGGCGAAGAGGCGGTGCCGGTGGAGCGTCTCTTTCGCGACAGCCGCATCAACACCATTTTTGAAGGTTCCAGCGAGATCATGCGATTGTTCATCGCGCGCGAAGCGCTCGACCCGCATTTGAAAGTCGCCGCCCCGGTCCTGAATTCGCAACTTCCCGCCTCTCGGCGCCTGAAAGCAGCGTTGAAGGCGGGATTGTTTTACGCCTTGTGGTATCCGCGGCAATTCCTGCCGCCGATTCACGTTGGCCGTTCAAAGTTCAACCTTCATCCGGTCCTGCGACGGCATTTGCGCTACGCCGCGCGCACCGGCCGGAAGCTGGCGCGAAAACTTTTCCACGCGATGCTCGTTCAAGGCCCGAAGCTCGAACGGCAGCAGGTGCTGCTGGGGCGATTCGTGGACATCGGCACGGAGTTGTTTGCCATCGCGGTGACCTGCTCGCGCGCGCAGGCGTTGCTGGCCGCGCGCACCGGCGGAGAAAGGCAAGAGTTGATTGAACTCGCCGATTACTTCTGTCGCTCGGCGCGGCTGCGCATTGAGAGAAACTTCCAAGGACTTCGTCGCAATGCCGACCGTCGCGGTTACAGGCTGGCGCAGGAGGTGTTGGCCAGCAAACACGAGTGGCTGGAGAAAGGGATCGTTGGTCGCAAGGATTAAGCGCAACGATTCAAATAGACGCGCAGCAATTGATTTCATCGACGATTCTCCCGGCGCCTCTGGAGGAGGCGCCCCCGAGGGCTGCGAGCGAATGCCTGCCTGACATCAGCAACATCGGCATACGTTGTCCTTTCCATTGAGCGGTCCAATTCCGTCGGTTGCCCAGAGTCTCACTGTTCAAGAAGCGCTCACTTTGACCGGCGCCCGGTTGTCCGAACCACAACGAACGAAATCAGATGACAACGCATTTCCAACACTTAAAAAGCCGCTCCCAAGGTTCCCAAGGTGGTAAAGGCAATTTTTCGATAGCACCGAAAAAGCGGTTGTGATATTTTTTTGTTGGCTGGTTCCCGGTTTAATGGTTTTGTGTGTGACTGCGCGCTTCGGGTAAGTCCGAAGTCAATCGACTTGCGGGTTGCCAGGATGCGCGCGCGTCTGATTTTTCCTATGGCTACAGTTGATTTCGCGGTCGGCATCGGCGGTGAGAATGGTCAGGGCATTGCATCCACCGGTGACATCCTCGCGCGTATTTTCGCGCGCCGCGGTTTGAACCTCAATGCCTATAACGCCTACCAGTCCATTATCCGCGGCGGCCACACGTTTTTGACCATCCGCGCCAGCGACGGGCCGGTCCGTAGTATGGGCGACAAAGTGGACGTGCTGATTCCGCTCAACCAGGATTCCATGGATCGGCATCTCCGTTTGATGAAGGCCGGATCGCGCGTGGTTTACGACGTCGAAAAACTCAAACCGGGCGCGCCCGCGGCCGGCGTGCAACTTTGCCCGATGCCGATGAAGGAACTCACCCGGGGCAACAAACTCGCCGCCAACACCGCCGCGCTTGGCGCCACGCTGCAGATGCTCGGCATCGAGTCCGAACCGCTCGAAGCCGTCATCGCCCGGCAATTCAAGAAGAAAGGTGACGCCGTCGTCGCGGAAAACGTCGGCATCGCCCGCGGCGGCTACGATTACGCCGCGCAGAATTTCAAGCCGTTTCCGTTCAAAGCGCCGAAGCTTTCCAGGCCGCAGGCCATCGTCACCGGCAACCAGGCCACGGCGATGGGCGGTGTCGCGGCGGGCGTGAAATTTTACGCGGCCTATCCGATGAGCCCGTCCACCGGCGTGTTGATGTGGATGGCGGCGCACGCGCGACAGTTGAGCATCATGGTGCGCCAGGTGGAAGACGAAATCGGCGTCATGAACATGGTCATAGGAGCGGGACACACCGGGTGCCGCGCGATGTGCGCGACTTCCGGCGGCGGGTTTGCCTTGATGACCGAAGCGATCGGCATGGCCGGCATGATCGAAACACCGGTCGTCTGCGTGGATGTTCAGCGCGCCGGTCCGGCCACGGGCGTGCCTACCAAGACCGAGCAAGGGGACCTCTGGCAGGTGCTCGGCGCAGGGCAGGGGGATTTTCCTCGCGTCATCGTTGCGCCCTCCAGTCAGCTCGATCTGTTTCGAACCATCCCCGAACTGTTCAATCTCTGCGACAAATACCAATGCCCGGGGCTGGTCCTGGCCGACCTGTTGATATCCGAAGGAACCGCCAGTGTTGATCCGGCGGACCTCAATTTCGACGTGAAGATTGACCGCGGCGAGCTCATCCTGCCGAATGGCAACGGGGAAACCGAAACCCCTTTCAGCGGCTACAATGACAACTCCTACCTTCGCTACAAGCATACCGCCAGCGGCATCTCACCACGCGCGGTGCCGGGCGTGCCGGGCCACATTCACGTCGCCGCCACGGACGAGCATGACGAAGACGGCACGCTCATCAGTGACGAGTTCACCAACCCGACCAAACGCCGGATGATGGTGGAGAAGCGCGCGCGCAAGATGCAAAACGCGGCTGCGGATGTTGCGGCGCCGAAACTCGTCGGACCGGAGAACGCGCAGGTAACCCTGGTGGGCTGGGGTTCGACCGAGGGCGTGATCCGTGAAGCCGTGGAAAAACTGGCGGGCGAGGAAGGCGTTGTCGCCAACCAGCTTCATATTAAATGGATCGTGCCGTTTCACGCCGGGGAAGTGACGCGCATCCTTTCGCGCAGCAAAAAAGTCATCATCGTTGAGAACAATTACAGCGGACAATTTGCGCGCTATCTCCGCTCCGAAACCGGTTTCGCCGCGCACGGTCACATCCGCAAGTACGACGGCGAACCGTTCATGCCGCACCACATCGTCAGCGCCGTGAAGGAACAGCTCGCCGGCAAACAGGAAATTTCCGTCCCCACCCACGAAGTGATTGTTTAGGAGAACTATGAGCACCGCAGTCGAAACCGCACCCCCGCTCGCCACGCCGACCGTCCACCCCGGTCAACTGACCAGGGACACCTACAAAGGAAAGATTCATCCCGATTGGTGCCCGGGGTGCGGCGATTTTTCCGTTCTTTCCGCGTTGCAAACGGCGCTCTTCGAGTTGGGACTCAAGCCGCACCAGGTTTTGGTGGTCAGCGGCATTGGTTGTTCCTCGAACCTGCCGGGTTTCATCAATGCCTACGGCATGCACACCCTTCATGGCCGCTCGCTCGCGGTGGCGACCGGGGCCAAACTGGGGAACCACGAACTGAAAGTGATCTGCACCGGCGGTGACGGGGATGGTTACGGAATCGGCGGCAATCACTTTGTTCACACGATGCGCCGCAACGTGGACCTGACCTACATTGTGATGGACAACCAGATTTACGGCCTCACGACGGGACAGGTCTCGCCCACCAGCGTGAAGGGAATGAAAACCAAGTCAACGCCCCACGGCAGCGTGGAGAACCCCATCAATCCCATTCCCATGGCCATCGTGGGCGGCGCGACCTACGTCGCGCGCGCCTTCAGCGGCAAACAAAAGCACATGGTGGATATCCTCAAAGGCGCCATCCAGCACAAGGGCTTTGCGCTCGTGGACGTCTTCAGCCCCTGCGTGACCTACAACAAGGACAACACCTATCAATGGTTCAATCCGCGCGTGAAAATCCTCGAAGACCAGGGCCACGACCCGAACGATTTCAACAAAGCGATCGAGCGTGGTTACCAGTGGGGCGAGGAAATTCCCATCGGCCTGTTCTGGAAGCGCACTGATCTGCCGAGCCTGGAAGACCTGGAACCGGTGCTGCACGACGGCGGCGGTCCGCTGGCCCATCGCAAGCTCGGCATTGCGGAGGAGCAGGCCCAGGCGTTGATTAAGGAATTGCTGTAGGAATCGTTTCGAAACCGAGGCCGGTCAGGTCTCGCTGACCGAAGCGAAGAACGAGGAGCCATCTCATAAACACCGGGGCGCGGGCTTCAGCCCGCTTCAACGCAGGCGAGTCGGGTGTTTTCCGGCCGGTATTCGGCAAGGGAAAGTTGAAGCGGCGTGAACGCCGCGCTCCTTTCGGCATTTATGAGATGAGTTCGAGGAACTCCACCAGACGGTATCGGCCGCGCTGAAACCGGCCATCCCCCTGAACCGGGCTAACCGGAAATTGTCGCGACTTGAACAAAAATGGTAACGGAAAGTGTTTTGACGAAGGAGGCGCAGCGCGGAGGTTGAGGGGTGATGGGAATTGCTCGTACGCGGATTCCCGATTCGCGTATGAGAATGAGAATGCTTCCTCTCACCTGCTGCCCATCTGCAACGCTCTCGCTCTGCACGCCTGCCAAGCTCAGTCACCCAGCGACAGTGGCTCAGTCGCGCAGTCTTGCGAAAAACTATCGGCCAGCGAAGAGGAAGACTTTTTCAAGAATAACTGCAAAACTGAAAAAGAACACAACGATGAGGTCGCAGAGCATGACAGAACGGCTTGCGCTCACTCGGCGGGAGAATGAAGTAATGAGCTGCTTGGCAAAAGGCAGGCTGAATAAGGAGATAGCCGATGAGCTTGGGATCAGTTTTTCGGCGGTTCACAAGCATCAACACAACATTTTTCGAAAGCTTGACGTGGGCAACCGGACGGAAGCAACTCTCAAGTGGATATTCACGAGAAATGAAGCAGCCGTTCCAGGACTTCGCGGCCTATGAGCGGGAAATTCAATCTCCACGGGCCGGTACTCACGTTGGTCCTGGCCTTCGCTTTCGGCCTCACGGCGGGAGGGCAGGCAGTGATTTCACCGAAAACATTCGCGCCTCGAACTACTGAAACGGAGCGCGGCATTCATGCCGCTTCACCGGCCTTGTTCCAGGCGACATCGAAGCGGCATGAATGCCGCGCTCCAACGAGCGTTCACGGAAACGGGCGCGAGCCGAGCGTACAAACTCCCGGATGGTCGATCCCGTACGGCAAAGAATTCTGGCGGCAAGCCATCAAACCGGCTGAGCCGAATCCCAAAGGCCCGCAGGGTTCCTCGGCCGTAATGCCTGCCAATATTGATCTCGGAGACATCATTGATCGCGTCTCCCATGCCATCACCAGGGATGACTGCTCCGGGGCCGCGCGAGTCCAGGCCAAAACCTACACGGCAGCTTTCGATGGCGCCGGTGTGCGCTTTTCGCCGCATCGGCCCGGGCATCGTGAACTGCTGAGCGGGCAGGAATCAGCAGGCGTTCCGCCAGTTTTGGACTGCGGCAGTCCTCTGCCGCTTTTCACTGTACGAACACCGGTCCAACAGCGGCAGAGGACTGCCGCAGTCCAAGACGCTATCGCGCCAGTCGAAAACCGTGGACAAGTTCCCCTCCCAGACCCTGACACTGAAGTTACGCTGCGCCGACGCTCAGTGCGTTTGGGAGACCAGGTTCTTTACGAGCGAGGCGACCGGTCGCTGAGCTGGTCGCTGGTCGGCAATACGGCCCAGGCATTGCTCGACGAGCGCGTTGGCTTGGTCGAGCACTACGAAGCCGGTGGCGAAGGGGTCCAGGTGAGTTGGGTCTTAACCCGGAGTCCCTTGAAATCCATAACGCAAATTGCGTCTTGCGCCCCATCGCCCGGCCTTCGGGCACCCTCTCCCCCATTGAGGGAGAGGGATGGGGTGAGGGGGTCCGATTCGCTGGGAGACTTAGAGATCGAGTTGGAGATGGACGGGCTGAGTTACGCGGGCACAAGCGACCAAGGGATTCATCTGGGCGACGCCACCGGGACAGCGCGCGTCCGCATTGGAAAGGCCTTCGCTGTCGATTCGGACGGGCGCCGTTCGGAGGTGGCGATGGTGGCGAATGAAGGCCGTTTTTATGTCCGGGTCTCTCCGACAATTCTGGCACAAGCCACTTATCCCCTCGCCATCGACCCGCTCATCAGTCCTGAGTTTGGGATGGACAAACCGGTGATTGTTCCGAGGGGCGGCGAGCACCAGATACCTGCGGTTGCCTGGAACGGGACCAACTGGCTGGTGGTCTGGACGGAATGGCCGGTGTTTGAAAGTCCGGTGGACGTCGTGGGAGCGCGCGTCTCCAGGGACGGCGTCGTGCTGGATCCGTTCGGAATCCTCATCAGCAGAGCGGAGCAGCCTCCCGCGGCCCCCTCAGTCGCCTCCAACGGGAAGGACTTTTTTATTGTGTGGGAACATTTTGACTTTGTGACCGGATTAGACATTTACGGAGCGCGGGTGACCGTCGATGGGCAAGTCGCGGACCCCGATGGAATCGTCATTAACAACTTGCCCAACGATCAGTTCCACCCTTCGGCTGCCGGCGATGGCGAGGGCTATCTCGTCGTCTGGCAGGAGAGACGCTCCAGCAACGCCCTCGACATCTACGGAACACGCCTCAGTAACAACGGGGCCGTCATGGACGGCGATGGATTCCCAATCAGCACAGCGCCCGAAGAACAATTCCAACCCTCTGTCGCGCGAGGCCCCAACGGTTTTTTGGTCGTCTGGAGTGATCGGCGGCAGTTCTCGTCAAATGGCTATGACATCTATGGCGCGCGACTGGACACAAACAGAGCCGTTCTCGATCCCGATGGCATCGCCATCTCCACCGCGCCAAAGGACCAGTCGTTCCCGCGCGTCGCGGCCAACTCCACCGGCTACCTGGTGGCTTGGTTGGACACGCGATCCACGGGGAACGTCGAGGAGAGCGACATTTATGCAACGTTGGTCAGTTCCGCTGGTGTGGTATCTCACCCGCAAGGAATCGCTGTAAGCACTGCAACTGGCAATCAGAGCTGGCCCGCCGTTGCCGCCGGCTCAGACGATTTTCTCGTTGTTTGGAACGACAGCCGGCCCGTTCAACCCGGCATCTACGCCTCGCGAGTCGGCGCCGACGGCATGGTTTTGGATCCGGAAGGGGTTCTTGTTGACCCTGTACCGAAGACGTTCTTTCCTGCCGTGGGCGCGTCTGACAAGGGCTTTTTCGCGGTCTGGATGAGGAGTTCGCGTCCTGAGGGCGGTTTCGGTTCAGGCATCCTGGGAGCGCGCCTGAACAGCCGGGCCGAGTTGATCGACTCTCAACCGATTCTGATCACAGCGAAAGGCAACGACGAGGCCAGCTCCGCGATCGATTCCAATGGCGCGGATTGGCTGGTGGTTTGGCAGGACTGGCGAAATTCGGATGGCGTAAATATTTATGGGGTACGAATCAGCTACGATGGTACCGTGCTGGACACTTCGGCCATCCTAATCAGCACGCAGCCCGGCTTCGCGATGGAGCCCGCAGTGGCCAGCGCCGGAAGCGACTACCTTGTCGTTTGGACCGATGGCCGGAGTTCTCCTTACGACATTTATGGCGCCCGAGTCCAGGGCGACGGCACTGTAATGGATTCTGGCGGAATTCCAATTAGCACCGCCCCAGACTTTCAATTCAACCCCGCAGTGAGCTCGGACGGGACAAACTACCTTGTCGTCTGGCAGGATCTGCGAGAGGTCAAGGCCAGTGAGATTTATGCCGCGCGGGTCAACCGGGAGGGTATCGTTCTGGAGCCGAATGGCTTCCCTATCAGTGCGGGCACTAATGCCCAGGGTTGGCCGGCCGCCGCTTTCAACGGCAAGGATTTCCTGGTGGTCTGGACGCAGGCGCGCGAGAGCGTCGAACGGCAAGGTGACATCTGCGGAGCGCGTGTCAGCACAGACGGATTGGTGCTCGACCCTGCCACGATTTCCATCAGCCGGGCACCCAATGCTCAAAATCTTCCGGCTGTGGCTTCCGCCGGCAGCGATTTCCTGGTCATCTGGGCCGACACACGCAACACAGTAACAACCAACGGTAACACCTTCGGCGGTGAAATCTACGGGGCACGGGTCAATGCTGACGGCGGCGTTTTGGACCCGGATGGATTTCAAATCAGCAACTTGGCTTTCCGCGCGCATCCGGCGTTGGCGTTTAACGGGATTGACTTTTTGGCGGTTTGGGACGGGAGCCCCGGCCCGAGCACGAACTCCCAAATCCGCGCGGCGTGGATTGATCAAAGCGGTCGAGTATTGCTCCGCGATTTGGTGGTCAACACGAACGCGTCATACCCGACCATGGCCGCCAGTTCATCCAACAGCTTTCTCGTAGTCAGCGAAGGGTTGCGAAACGGCGCGAGCCGCGTCGTTGGCAACTTGGTTTCCCAAGTCAACATGCCGGTCCTTCAATCGCCCACCCTCGCCGGCGGGGGTGCAACCATCGCCTGGCTTGCGGAAGCCGGAAAGACTTATCGCGTGCAGTTCAAATCAGACTTGAGGAAGACCAATTGGAACGATCTTGACCCCATCCTCACTGCGACCAACTCCGTGGCCACGACTCTGGACTCCACAATCGGCCAGGATGCGCAGCGGTTCTATCGCGTGCTCCAGTTGCCGTAGCATCGCTCCTGCCAACCGGGGGGTGACAATTTTGTCATGACATTTTTGTCACCTATCCCCCCAGTCGAAGTAGTTCTATTTTTCCTTCAAAGCTCACTTTTTGAGTGATGGGAAAACGAAGTCTGAATACAGAACTTAAAAATCTACGGAGGACATTATGTTGAACGGAACGCGTCGTTGGATCGGAATCGCGGCGGTGGCCGCGGGTCTATACGGGAGTGCACTTTTCACATTCGGCCAGGTTGCGCCGACGCAACCCCCGCTGCCAACTCTTGACAAACGCGTCAAAGGGGCGGCGTTGAGTCCGACACAGGAAAATGCAGCAGCCCAACTTCGAGCGCGCATTCCCGCGGTGCGAGTTGATGTGGACGAGGTGGTCGGATCCCCAGCCTGGGTGATGTCCACCGAGGGGTTCCTGAGCGGGCCGACGAACGCAGAGGAAATCATTCCAAAAACTGCCCAGACGATCCCGAGTGCTGGAAACAATGATCCTTACCGGCCTTTCACCCGCTTTCTCAACGAGAACTCGACGCTATTTGGACACGGATCGGAAGTTCTGACCAATAACGCGAGGATCAAAGACGAATACGTGACGCCTCACAACGGCATGAGGTCAGTCGTCTGGGAGCAACGACTTGATGGCATCCCGGTCTTTGAAGGGTTATTGATCGGCCACATCACCAGCAAGGGCGAGTTGGTGAATCTCTCAAGCCACTTTCTGCCGAATGTAGCGGCGGCATCACAGATGGATTCCACAAGCCGGGCCACGCTGGAAACAACGCCGCCAATCTCAGCCAAACAAGCGGTGGCTAATGCGGCCACGAACATCGGGGAGACCTTGCGGGCGGAAGACGTGACCGCAGTTTCGCCCCTGCCGGAAGGAGCAGAGCAGCGGCAGAATTTTACCGCCGCGCCGCTGGCCGGCCAGGCGCAGGCGCGATTGGTCTGGCTGCCCATGAGCAGGACTTCGATCCGACTTTGCTGGTCAGTCGAACTGGTGGGCCGCGGTCGCGGTGAAATGTATCGGGTGTTGATTGACGCGCAAACCGGAGAAGCCTTGGTCCGACAATGCTTGACGGTTTATCAGAGTGAAGCGTCTTCCTATCGGGTCTTTACGAGCGACAGTCCGACTCCCTTTTCACCGGGCCATCCCGCGCCCTCGTCGGTACAACCCGGCTTTCCCTGTGCCCCACCTGATGCGGACCCGCCTCTCTACTGCAGAGACCTCGTCACACCGTCATCGTCGCTTGTCTCACCCAACGGCTGGATCAACGATGGATTCAATTACACGCTCGGCAACAACGTTGATGCGCGTCTTGACCGTAATAACAATAACTGGCCGTACGACGATCCGAATGCGATTCGTCCGGCCGGCTCACCGTATCGCGTCTTTGACTTCGACATGGACCTGGGACAGGAACCGACCGTGAACCAGACTGACGCGTTCAATCAAAACGCGGCTGTTACGCAGCTTTTCTACTGGTGCAACTGGATGCACGACCGTCTTTATGATTTGGGATTTGTAGAGGGGGCGCGTAATTTCCAACACGATAATTTCGGCCGCGGTGGCTTGTCTGGCGACGCGGTGCTCGCTGACGCGCAGGACGGCAGCGGAGTGAACAATGCGAATTTCGATCCACTCCCCGATGGGCAGGCATCGCGGATGCAAATGTTTCTGTTCACTGGGCCGGCACCGGATCGTGACGGCGACTTGGATGCTGAGGTCATCTTACATGAATACACGCACGGGCTAAGCAATCGCCGTGTCGGAGGCGGCGTCGGTATTGACTGGCGGAATTATCCCCAGGCGGGCGGTCTCGGGGAAGGGTGGTCCGACTTTTACGCCTTAGCCTTGCTGAGCGAGGAAAACGATGATGTTCACGCCAACTACGCGAATGGCGGCTACGTGACCTACCAATTCGCGGGAACCGGATTCACGCAAAACTACTATTACGGGATTCGCCGGTATCCTTATTCCACGGACATCGTGAACAGAAATCCGCTCACGTTTAACGACATTGATCCCAACCAAGACGATAACTGCAATTCGGTCGCACCTTTCTCGACTCTGTTCGGAGTATGCTCGTCTGCCAATCCGGCCGAAGTACACAACGCTGGCGAGGTCTGGTGCGTGACGTTGTGGGAAGCGCGGGCCAACCTGATTGATCGTTACGGCTGGCACGTCGCTAACGATCTAATCCTTCGGTTGGTCACCGACGGAATGAACCTTTCTCCCGCTAATCCCACGTTTATTCAGGCCCGAGACGCGATTCTCCAGGCAGACCGCGTTTATACCGGCGGCGCAAATTTAAACGAACTATGGGCGGCGTTTGCCCGGCGCGGGATGGGTTGGGGCGCAACAGCGCCTCCCAGTACTACGACCGTGGGAGTTGTGCAGAATTTTGCTGTGCCACCGCAAGGAAATCAGCTCTGGAGCTACACCACGTCGAACGCCGTTTATTCATCGCCGGCTATCGGCGCTGACGGAACGGTGTACGTCGGCTCCACCGACGGGAATCTCTACGCGATCAAATCCAACGGGTCACGGAGTTGGGCATTCACTGAACCTGCGCCTTACATCTCCTTCAACGCCGCGCCACTGGTGGCTGGGGATGGAACCATTTATGCCCGACGCAACAACGGCTATCTCTACGCTCTCAACCCGAACGGCACGCTCAAGTGGAAGACGCAGATTTATTACGATACGTGGGCAGCGCCAGCGTTGGGTTCTGACGGCACGATTTATGTGGCGGGCGAGGATCCCGCACATGGTTATGCGGAATGCATTCATGCCCTCCGCCCTTCCGACGGAGTTATCCTCTGGTCGTTTGACGCCGGGAACACCATCTATTCAGGCCCGGTGGTCGCGCCGGACGGAACGATCTACTTCGGCAGCACCGACACGAAAGTGTATGCGGTTGACCCAACCACTCATCAGTTAAAGCCTGGCTGGCCGGTCGTTACCGGGGGATGGGTCATTTCCTCTCCAACAATTGCCCGCGACGGGACGATTTACGTCGGCTCTTACGACGGAAAACTCTATGCGCTCAATCCAAACGGAACCTACAAATGGTCCCCCGTCTTCCTCGGCACGGGAGATATTGAGTCCTCCCCGGCGATTGGCCCGGACGGATCGATTTACATCGGTTCCTGGAACTATAAGGTTTATTCCGTTAATCCAGACACCGGCCAAATCAATCCAGGCTGGCCTTACACTACCGGCTTCTATGTTACGGGTTCGCCAGCCATTGCCGCCGACGGCACGATTTTGATCGGTTCGGAGGACGGCAAAGTTTACGCATTAAACCCCGATGGAACACCAGCAGGCGCTGCTTGGCCATTCTATACCGGAGGAGCGGTATTTTCCTCACCTGTCATTGGCGCTGATGGCACAGTCTATGTCGGCTCCGGCAGCGGCAAACTCTACGCCCTGTCCGGCGTGAGCGGTCTGGCACGCAGCGACTGGCCGATGTACCGCCGTAATCCCTGGCACACAGGGAATCCTGCCACATTAACGTTGGCCTCAGGCGCGCGACTTCCTGGTTTTCAATTTCAGTTGCAGGTTCGTGGTCTCAGCGGGATGAATTGCAGTATCGACGGCTCGCACAACCTGGAAAGTTGGAGCACCCTGGGATCGGTGACGCTACCGACTGGCGGCACTGCCAACTTTACCGACAACCAAGCCTCTGGCTATCCTTATCGGTTCTACCGCGCGCGAAGCGATTCAATCTTTTCGTATAATTCTCTGGGATATGTGGCCGTGGACGTGCCTGCAAGTGATTCCATGGTGGCCAACCAGCTTGACAACCCCGCGGGCAACACAGTGGGTGTCTTGCTGCCAAGCCCTCCCAATGGGACGACGTTGTATAAATGGAACGAGGCGACCCAGCAGTATGAGGGCAATAACTATCTTTTTGGTTGGTCGAATCCCAACATGACGTTGAATCCTGGGGAGGGCGTTTTTGCCCAGCCAGGATCAGCGACCACGTTCACGTTCATCGGGAATCTGCGGCAAGGCATGCTTGCCAATCCGTTTCCGGCCGGCTTTTCGATACGCAGTTCGATAGTGCCGCAAACAGGCCCGATTGACGCATTGCTTGGGTTCGCTCCAATCAACGGCGATACGGCGTATCGGTGGAACCGTGCCATCGGTGCGTATGACAGTTACACCTATGACGCTGGTTTGCAGGCATGGTTTCCGGAGGTTCCCGCGCCGCAGGTTGGGGAATCAGTCTGGATAGACACAACAACAGCCAGAACTTGGACGCGGAACTTCACTGTTTGGTGAGACTGACGCGATCGGACAGTTCGGAAGGCTCCTGCCGACAATCGAAGACGAACCGGAAGCTCGGCTGCAGATCGCATCCGCGAACGTTGCAGCGCTGGGTGCGGCAAGGGACCTATCTCGGTGAGCGCGGTTTGGGCTCCCAGTACATCGCCCAGTACATCGAGCTGAGGTCCGGTGCCCGCTTCGGCGCGGGCATTGGCCAGTCGCAGTGCTTCCTCGGCGTGTTCCACGACTTTCTTTTGTGATTCCAGGACCTCCTCAGCCTCGCAGAAATTCGAGTCTCGCAGAAATTCGAGTAGGCCGTTCGCACTTCCAGCTCGATGCGCCGGGCTGAGTCCTCGACTTCATACTGGGCCCGTTTGTAACGGGCCTTTGCTTCCTCCACTTTGCCCCGGGTGAGAAAGCCGGATTTTTGTTGCTGGCAGTTGTCGGGCCGCCGGTTACATTGAGAGCCACCAATGAAAACAGCGTTTGATTCGATCGAGACGGTGATCGAGGACCTGCGGAAAGGCAGGATAGTCATCGTCGTCGATGACGCCGATCGCGAGAACGAGGGGGACCTGATCATGGCCGCCGAGCACGCCACGCCGGAAGCCGTCAATTTTATGGCCAAACACGGGCGTGGACTGATTTGCGTGCCGACGACGGCCGAGCGACTGCAGCAATTGGGCGTCGAGCGGATGGTGATGCAGAATCGCGAGACGTTCAAAACCGATTTTCAGGTGAGCGTCGATGCCGCGGGCGGAATCACCACCGGCATCAGCGCCGCCGATCGCGCCAGGACGATTCAAGTCATGGCCGATCCGACGGCCGTGCCGGACGATCTGGTCCAGCCGGGGCACGTCTTTCCGTTGCGGGCCAAGCCGGGCGGCGTGCTCCAGCGCGCCGGTCATACCGAAGCGGCGGTTGACCTGGTTAAACTGACCGGCTGCCGGCCCATCGGTGTGATCTGCGAAATCATGAGCGACGACGGTTCGATGGCGCGCCTGCCGGAGCTGGTGGATTTTGCGAAGAAACACGGCCTCAAGATTTGCACGATTGAAGCGCTGATCAAATATCGGCGCACCCGGGAAAAACTGGTCGAGCGGATGGAGGTGGTGAAGATGCCGACCGATTATGGCGATTTCGATCTGTATCTTTACCGCTCGAAGGTGGACGGCCAGCATCACCTGGCGCTGGTCAAAGGAGATGTGGCCGGCAAAAAAGGTGTCCTGGTGCGCGTTCACAGCGAGTGCCTGACCGGCGACGTGTTCGGGTCAAAGCGTTGTGACTGCGGCCCGCAACTGCACCAGGCGATGCGGCAGGTCGCGGAGGCGGGACAGGGTGTCGTGGTGTATATGCGACAGGAAGGGCGGGGGATCGGTCTGGCGCCGAAGATCAAGGCCTACAAATTGCAGGAGCAGGGTTATGACACGGTCGAGGCAAACCGCAAACTCGGCTACCCGATGGACCTGCGCGAATACGGTTTGGGCGCCCAGATTCTTTGCGATCTCGGGTTGAAGACCATCCGCCTGCTGACCAACAATCCGAAAAAAGTCGTCGGTTTGGAAGGGTACGGCCTCGAGATTGTCGAACAGGTTCCCATACGTGTGAAACCGAATCCGCACAATGAAAAATACCTGCGGGTGAAACGGGAAAAACTGGGGCATTTGATCTGAACGCCCGCGATTTTCCGAGGGGGCGCGGCGAAGCCACAACCAAAACGGGATCCACTGCAATTTGATGAGATAAAGATGGCCGCAAAAAGGCGCAAAAGGCACAAAATTTTTTGGAGCGCGCGTCTTCTTCCTCTCCCCGCGACGCGGGAGTGGGGAGATACTGTGTTCTATTCTGCGGGCAGATTAGCATGTTGAAACGAGTCGAAAGAACGAAGCTCGGAGCAACCGGTGGACGCTTTGCAATCGTTGCGGCCAAATACAACCGGCGATACGTCGATGCCATGTTGCGCGCAGCGACGAAGGAACTGACCAGGGCGCGGGCAAACGAGATCAAAGTAGTCCGCGTGCCGGGCGCCTTTGAGATTCCAGCAGTTGCAGCGAAGCTCGCATATGGACAGTCGCCGCCGTTCTCTGCCATCATCTGCCTGGGAGTTATTTTCCATGGCGAGACCAGTCACGCCCAGCATGTGGGTTGGGGGGTGACCCACGCGCTCGCGCAGATTCAGTTGCAGCACAGAATTCCGGTCATTCACGGTGTGTTTGTATTCGAAAAAAAAGAACAGGCGCGGGTGCGTTGCCTGGGGAACAAGCACAACCGCGGCACTGAAGCGGCAAGGACCGCACTGGAAATGGCGCGTGTGATCGAGGGGCTGGGTCGCCAAATAAACCAATGAATGCAGGGCGATTTTCGGCGTCCAATTGGCGCCAGCGCGGCTTGTGAAATGTTTCACAAATCGCTTGCGGCCCCGTTTGACGGGTGATAGTTTCGCAAAAATTTAGAACAAGAGACACGCATCACTATGAAGATTGCATTCCTGACGGTTGCGGTTTTGGCGGGTTCCCTGCAGTTTGTCTCGGGGGCCGATATCACCGGCAAGGTTACTCTCAAAGGCGCAGCGAAACCGGAAATCCCGATTGACATGGGGGCCGACCCCAAATGCGGCGCGCTGCACAGCACCCCGATTACGACCCGCCATTATCTCGCGGACAAGGACGGTGGACTGGCCAATGTATTCGTTTATCTCAAGAGCGGTGTCACGCAGAAAAGCGCGCCGGCGGCGGCCAATGAGCCGGTGCTCGACCAGGTCGGTTGCTTGTATGAACCGTACGTCATGGGCGTGATGGTGAATCAGAAATTCAAGATCAGGAACTCGGATCCCACTTTGCATAACGTCCATCCGCAACCCCGGCAGGGAGAAAACAAAGAATTCAATCTTGCCCAGCCGCCTGTCCAGCCGCCTCAGCCGCCTCCGGTGATGGAAAAGAGTTTCCCCAGCCCGGAAATCATGGTGCGGTTCAAGTGCGATGTGCATCAATGGATGTTCGCCTACGTGGGCGTCCTGGACCATCCCTACTATGCGGTGACCGGCAAGGACGGCACCTTCAAGATTTCCGGTGTGCCCAACGGGAAATACACGATTGAAGCCTATCATCCGAAATCGCACGGCGCGAACCCGGGTGTCACGCAGGAAATCACGGTGAGCGGTGACGCCAAAGTTGACTTCACGATCGAGTTGAAGTAGCCGATCCGGCAGGCAAACGAGAAAAATCTTCTCAAAAGGCGCCGCTGTGGACAAAATTCACAGCGGTTTCCTTTTTGGGCATCGGGTGTCGGGATTGCCAAAAAGATTGCCGGCTCAGCGTCGCGGCGGCGCGTTGAAGCGGCGTGAACGCCGCGTTCCGGAGCGCGGGCTTCAGGCCGCTTCGATTGCCGGATCGAAACCGATGAGTGGCAGCCGGTATGGGCGTTTTGAATCGATGACCCGAATGACTGACAATTTGTGGTTGAGCCGTTACGCGTTGCTGACGGCCGCGGCCACGCTGGTGCTGATCTGTTTCGGCGGGCTGGTCACCAGCCATGGCGCGGGCATGGCCGTGCCCGACTGGCCAACCACGTTCGGTTACAATCTGTTTTTTTTCCCGATTCCCAAATGGGTCGGCGGCGTTTTCTACGAACACACGCATCGGTTGGTGGCGTCAGGTGTCGGGCTTTTGACGACCATCCTGGCGGTCTGGCTCTGGTTGAAGGAATCGCGGCGCTGGCTGCGTTGGGCCGGGGTCATCGCTTTTTTGGCGGTTGTATTGCAGGGTGTGTTGGGCGGATTGCGGGTGGTGCTGTTCAAGGATGAAATCGGAATCTTTCACGCGGCGTTGGGCCAGTTGTTCTTCGTCTTGACCTGTGCGATCGCTTTATTCACCAGCCGCTGGTGGTTCAATGCGCCGGCGCTCAAATCGGCACTGCCGGACAGCGGCAGGTTTCGCCCGTTGTTCCTGTTCACGACGCTCCTGGTTTTTGCTCAGTTGATCCTGGGCGCGACCATGCGGCACCAACACGCGGGCCTGGCCATCCCGGATTTTCCGGGGGCTTACGGCCGCATCTGGCCGGGATTGGACGCGGACTCCATCGCCCGGTACAACCAGCAGCGCCTGGACGTGAACGCGGTCAATCCCATCACCGCGTTTCAGGTTGTTTTACAAATGGCGCATCGGATCATGGCGGTCGCCCTGCTGCTCCTGGTGGCCTATTCCGCGTGGCTGGCCCGTCGGCGCCTCGGCCAACAGCATCCCCTGTCCAAAGTCGCCGCGGCGTGGCTGGGGCTGGTTGCGGTACAAATTATTCTGGGCGCGGCGACGATCTGGACCGGCAAATCGGCGGACCTCGCGACGGCGCATGTGGCATTCGGCGCGCTGACCTTGATGACCGGAACAATGCTGTCGATCATCGCCTTCCGCTGTCTGGTTCCGGCGGCGAAACAGGAGCGAATCAAAGAACCAACGCCCGCGATCGGCGACCATGAACGAGTTCAAACAGAAGCGCGCACAGCCTTCTCCGCGCAATCCGGTCGCCAGTCCCTCAACTACGCGGAGGAGGCTGTCCGTGCTCCCGGGGGGAGGTTCATTCAAAGCGGCGCAGGCATCGACTTGAACTTTTCCGGATGAATGGCCATGAAAGCGACCGCACCCTCCATTGACGCCGCTGTCGTGGCCGACAAGAGCTGGTTCAGCGTATTTAGCGAGCTGACCAAGGCGCGGCTGACGTTCCTCGTTTTGCTCACCACGCTGGTGGGATTTTACGTCGGGTTCCGCGGCGCGATGGATTACTGGTTGATGTTGCACACCCTGCTGGGGACCGCGTTGGTGGCGAGCGGCGCGGCGGCGCTGAACCAGTTGCTGGAACGGAAATATGACGCGTTGATGCGTCGCACGGCGGATCGGCCGCTGCCTTCGGGCCGGTTGCAGCCGGACACGGTGGTGGTTTTTGGCGGGTTCTGCTCGGCAGCCGGCCTGGTGTATCTGGCGTTCGCGGTCAATTTGCTGACCAGTCTGCTGGGGGCGATCACGCTGGGCAGTTATCTGTTCATCTACACGCCGTTGAAAAGAGTGACACCGCTCAATACCGTGATTGGCGCGATCCCGGGCGCCCTGCCGCCCTTGATGGGCTGGACGGCGGCGCGGAACGAAATCAATGCCGAAGGATGGGCGTTGTTCGCCATCCTGTTCTTCTGGCAACTGCCGCATTTTCTGGCGATCGCCTGGATGTACCGCGACGATTATGTGCGGGCCGGCTATGCGATGCTGCCGGTGTTTGATCCGGAGGGCCGGCGCACCGCGCGCCATGCCGTCAGCCATACGCTCGGCCTGCTGCCGATCAGTCTGTGCCCGTTTTTGTTCAGGGTCGAAGGGGTGGTTTACCTGGCGGGAGCGCTGGTCCTGGGTCTGGCGTTTGTCAGGCAGGCAATCCAGTTCTCGCGCGAATTGACCGTTGCGCGGGCGCGGCAGCTCTTTTATGCCTCGATCATCTATTTGCCGTTGTTGCTCCTGTTGATGGTGTTGGACAAGATCAAATGACTCTGGATTCGACATTGACACTGGATGCGGGCGAAAGTTAATTTGCGCCCTCAAAATTTTGACCGGACAGATTTTTTCGGTTCCTGGCGAAACGCAAACGCAACTGAAAATCATGGAGCCAACCACTAAAGAAACGGGACATCCGGCGGCCCACGAAGCGCAT
>WNGA01006228.1_pt1 | contig 19217 bp, 18 predicted proteins | sample 5400061 | NCBI WGS metagenome assembly WNGA01 (sample SAMN13153366, study PRJNA577476) | soil metagenome | isolation source: 100 cm soil or saprolite under grassland replicate 2 | place: USA:California | collected 2016-06-15 | reverse complement strand
TCGGCCTGGGCCTGATCGCGGCGCCGGTGGTGGCGGTGCTGGACCCGACGCTGATGCCGGGTTCGGCGCTGCTGCTCGGCTTCACCATGCCGCTCGTGACGCTCGCGCAGGAGTGGCGGCACATCGCCTGGCGGGACGCGCGCTGGCTGGTCGGCGCCCGGGTCGCGACCACGCCGCTGGGGATCCTGGTGCTGGCCTGGATCCCCGCATCGGCGATCGGCATCCTGGTCGGCTCCGGCGTCCTGCTCAGCGTGCTCCTGACGCTGTGGCGGATCGAGGCCCGTCCCACCACGCGCAACCTGGTCGTCGCCGGCGCGGTGGCGGGCGTGTCCGGCACGGCCGCGTCGGTGGCCGGTCCGCCGGCGGCGATCCTGCTGCGCAACGAGAAAGGACCGCGGCTGCGCGCCACCCTGGCCGCGTTCTTCGCGTGTGGCTCGGGCGCGTCGCTGCTCGCGTTGCAGCTCGCCGGACGGCTCAGCACACGCCAGATCGGCTACGGGCTGACCTGGATCCCGGCCCTGCTGATCGGCTTCGCGCTGGCGGTCCCGCTGCGCACGAAGCTGCACAGCAACAGGCTGCGCGCCGCGGTGCTGGTGATCTCAGCCGTGTCCGCGATCGCCGCCATCCTGCGCGCCGTACTGTGAACTCTCGGGCGAACCGAGGGGAGCGTACGACGATGCCGGACGAGACCTGGTCGTGGCCCGACACCATGGACGCCACGGTCGCCGCGCCCGAGTCGCACCGGGTGCTGTACGAGGACGACCGCACCCGCGTGCTCGAGGTCGTCATCCCGCCGGGCGTGCGAGCCCGAGCACACCCACGCCCGGTCGAGAACATCGACCAGGTGGCGTACCACGCCTACCGCGTCGAGCTGAAGGGCTGATCCCCACGAGCTGCCCGAGATGTCGGGCAGCTCGCAGCGGACCGTCGTACCGGGTTCGGTGCGGCCGGCACGGACTCCGGCCTAGTGTCGGACCATGGCCGAGATGAGCATGAACGCAGCGATCCACGGGGCTTTCCGGCGCGACCTGGACCGCTTCCTGCGTGCGCTGGACGCCTTCGGCGACGGTGACCGGAAGCGGGCCGAGCAGCTCGGCACTGCCTGGGACAACTTCGACGACCAGCTGCGGCGCCATCACCTGGGTGAGCACGAGATCGCCTGGCCGGCGCTCGAGGCGGTCGGCGTCAGCCGTGACGTGCTGGCCGAGATGGACGCCGAGCACGATCGACTGGCAGCGGCGCTCGGCACCGCCACGACGGCTGTGGCCCGGTTCACCGCGTCCGCATCCGCGGACGAGGCACGAATCGCCCACGCGGCGATCGCCGCCCTGCAGACCGTCACGGTCGAGCACCTCGACCACGAGGAGGCGGAGATCGAGCCGGTCTACCTGTCCAAGCGGGACAGCCCTCAGATCAAGGCGATGGGCCGCAAGTTCGGCCAGGCCAGCCCGGCCGTGTCGGGCCGGTTCGTGGCGTGGGTGACCGACGGCGCCTCGCCCGACGAGAAGGCGGCGATCAGGCGCGACATCCCGGGGCCGGTGCTGGCGATCCTGAACGGAGTCTTCGGCCGGTCCTACCGGCGCGACGTGGCCTCGGTCTGGAAGGCGTGATCGCGGCCGCTACGAGCTGCCCGAGATGTCGGGCAGCTCGTAGCGGAACTGTCGGCGGGGTGCGGTGTACTGGGTGGCGTGCAGCCGCCGACGACGTACCACCATCCGCGGGAGCTCGTGCGGGCCGCCTGCGCGGAGCTCGGCACGGACGTGTTCCTGGACTGGTGCATCGGGCTGGTGACGCGGCGGATCAGCAGCCGGCAGGCGTGCACGGACCCGTCGCTGCCGGACCTGGGCTGGCTCGGCGGGCGGTCGGTGACGGGGGAGTCGGGCTGGTCGCCGGCGGAGCCGCCGAACGACTACTGGGTGCCGGTGTGGGCCGCCCGGGCGTTCCTGTACGTGTGGCGCGACGACGTCCCGGACGCGCTCGTCGAGGCGCTGTCCGACGGGGACCAGCACTGGCGGGTCCGGCACGACATCGCCCGGGTGGTCGCGGCCCGCGAGGTCGGCGAGGCGGTTCCGTACCTGCTGCCCCTGCTCGGCCACCGGTTGCCCCGCTGCCGCTCGGTCGCCGTACGGGCGATCGGCGTGGCAGGGGAGGCCGAGCACGCGGCCGCGATCGCGGAGCTGCGGGGCGACGAGGAGCCGTCGGTGCGGGCCGACGTCGAGCGCGCCCTGGAGCGGCTGTCGCGCCGGCTCGACCGGCCGGTCGAGGACCTGGTCAGCGGCTGATCGGGATCACGCCAGCGAGATGCTGTCGCCGGAGACGGTGATCTGCTTGGCCGCGAGGGGAGCGGGCGCCGGATCGTGCACCACGGAGCCGTCGGTGATGGAGTACTTGCTGCCGTGACAGTCGCAGTTGATAGTGCCGTTCGTCACGCTGGCGACCGGGCATTGCTGGTGGGTGCAGATGGACGTGAACGCCTTGAACGTGCCCGCCGTCGGCTGGGTGATCACGACCTGCGGGTCCTTCAGGATGATCCCGCCGCCGACCGGAATGTCCGCGGTCTTCGCGATCGCGGCGCCGGCGGCGGGTGCCTGGCTTGCCGGTGGGTTCTTCGGTTCGCCGTAGGTGCTGCACCCGGTCGCTGCCGCCGCGAGTGCGGCCGCGCCGCCGGCGAGGACGGTACGACGACTCGGCTGGTCCATGGCCTGTCCCTCCGTTCGTGACCTCGGCGTTCGCGACATCAGCGGATGATGCCGAAGGTGGTGAAGAACCACAGCGACGAGGTCAGCCACAATCCGACCACGCCGGTGAACACGGCGCCGCCGGTCACCGGCAGCACCCAGCCGGGCAGGTCGTCGCGGCTGAGCGTCAGCATCTTGGCGGCGAACGCGCCGTAGAAGAAGCAGCCGAGCAGCGAGTGCGCCAGCACCCGCGGTTCGTCGTAGGAGAACCCCAGCGCGTACAGGCAGTGCGCGACCACCGGCAACGAGACCGCGATCGCGAGCCGGCCCGACCACCGGTGCACCGGCCCGAGCCAGCTCCGGCCGGACAGCGGCCCGAGGTGGCCGAACAGCGCCAGCGCCGAGAGCAGCTGGACGACCGCGAGGACGACGACCACCGTGGCCAGCCAGGCCTTCACCGACCGCGCGCTGGAGAACCCGGCGACGTTCACCGCCACACCGGTCGGCTCGTGCACGCCGCCGTACACGCCGAGCGTGACGGCGACGCCCGCGCCGACGACCAGCGGCAGGGCGACCCTGCTCGCGTCCCGCACCGAAGCTGTCGACATCGTTGCTCCCGGGGTTCTCGTCAGAAGGTCTCGCTCCCGCTGACCGCGCCCGCGGTCACCGGTACGTCGTCCACGCGGGCCGTCCTGGTGCGCGGGTCGAGCGTCGGTGCCGGCTCCGGCGTGCCGTCGTTGCTGACGCCGACCTGGCGGCCGTCGGGCAGCACGATCCAGCCGATGGTCACGACCGTGCCGCGGATCCGCGTCCGTGCCCGGTACAGACCGGCGGGCGGCGACGCGACGCCGATCGTGAACGTGTACGCCTGTCCGCCCGCGGTGACGGTGCCGGTGACGGTTCCGCCGGGCTTCACCGTGCCGGTCAGGGTGCTGCCGGACCGGGACCGTAGAGCCAGCCGCCCTGCGGTCTGCGTTCCGGTCAGCCATGCCTCGACGCGGCGGCCGTCGCACAGGTACGCGGCGGCCCGCGCACCGTAGACCGCGATCGCCAGCGTTGCCCGGCGGTTCGCCGTCCGGCCCGCGTACACGACGGTCACCGCTCGCGTCGGAGTGGCGGTCGGGCTGGGCGTCGGCGTGGCCGAAGGTGCCGGCGACGAGGGGGTGCTGCTCGGCGCGACAGTCGTGGCGGGAGCCGGGGCCGGGTTGCCGCTGGTGGCCTGGGTGCTGTCGACGACCAGCAGCGCGACGAGGCCGACGGCTGTCGCCGCCAGCGTGACGAGCGGACTGCGTCGCCCCATCTCACTCCCCCGGAGCATCCCCGGGTCCGCACCCCGGCTGGGTCGAGCATCGCGGCCCGGCGCCACCCGGGTCAACCACCCGGCCGATCGCGGCTCAGCCGATGGCCGCGCGGAGCTTGGCGGCGTACGACTCGGCCTCGCCGTCGGCGTACCGGGTGCGTGGCCAGAAGAAGCCGCGCAGGCCATCGCCTTTCGTCCGGGGTACGACGTGCACGTGCACATGTGGCACCGACTGGGACACGACGTTGTTCAGCGCGACGAACGAGCCCTGCGCGCCGAGCCCGTCGCGTACCGCCGCGGCCATCGTGCGGGCCGCGCCGAACAGCTCCGGCAGCAGCTCGTCCGGCAGCTCGATCAGCGTGCCGACGTGCTGTCGCGGCACCAGCAGCGTGTGCCCCTTGAACACCGGCCGGGCATCCAGGAACCCGACGACCGCCGGGGTCTCGAGCACGAGGTGGGCCGCGACCTCGCCGGCGGCGATCTTGCAGAACAGGCAGTCGTCCATCAGCCGAGCCTGTTGTCCACGAAGCACCAGCGCCAGGCCTCGCCGGGCTCGAAGCTGCGCATCACGGGGTGATCGGTGCCCTTGAAGTGCTTGCTGGCGTGCCGGTTCGGCGACGAGTCGCAGCAGCCGACGTGCCCGCAGCTCAGGCACAGCCGCAGGTGCACCCAGGTGCTGCCGTCGCGCAGGCACTCCTCGCAGCCGTCGGGGGTGATCGGCGACACCACCGACGGAGCGGACTCCAGGTGCTCGCAGCCGGCCAGCTGCGCCGGGGCCCGCAGGTCGGCGTTCCGGCCGCCCACGTCGTCCTCCTCGGTCCGGTCGAGGATCGACTCCTCGATGTCGAGCGCGGCCAGCGCCCGCTCCAGCACCTCGCCGTCGATCTGTCCCTCGTCGCGCACCTTCAAGATGTGCCGGCGTTCGGCGTCCAGCATGACCATCCGCAGCCGGCGATAGGCCTCGCTGGGTGTCTCCGACTCCGACTCCGGCCGGCCGAGCCGTTCCCAGGCCGCCTGCGTCCGGGCCTGGCCGCGCGCCTTCAGTTGCGCCACCACGTCCGGGTCGTCGGTGTCGGTGAGCACGTCCTTCAGCTCCAGCCAGGCCGACTTGTGCGCGGCCTGCAGCACGGCCGCCTGCTGCAGCGCGTCCTCGGACGGGTCCGGTCCCGGCAGCGCGAGGCGCCGGACCAGCAACGGCAGCGTGGAGCCCTGCAGCAGCAGCGTGCCGGCGACCACGACCAGCGCGGCGAACACCAGCACCTCGCGGTGCGGCGTGCTCTGCGGCAGCACGAACACCGCGGCGAGTGTGACCACCCCGCGCATCCCAGCCCACGAGACCACCGCCGGGTAGGTCCACGGCGGGCTCCGGTCGGCGCGCTGGATCGCCGGGATCATCCGGGGGACGTACGTCGCCGGGAACACCCACACGATCCGCAGCACCACCACGGCCACGAACACCCCGGCGGTGGCCAGCGCGATCTCGCCGGTCGACAGCGGGCTGGACCGCAGACCTTCGAGGATCCAGCGGGCCTGTAGTCCGATCAGCAGGAAGACCGTGTTCTCGAGCAGGAACTCCACAGTGCGCCAGTTGGTCCGCTCCGAGATCCGCGACGCCGCCGACTGCAGGACGAACGCCTTGTGCCCCAGCAGTATCCCGGTGACGACCACGGCCAGCACCCCGGAAGCGTGCAGCTCCTCGGCGGCCAGGTAGGCGACGAACGGCGCGAGCAGGCCGAGCGAGGTGTCCAGCACCGGATCGGTGATCCGCAGCCGCAGCTTCGCCAGCACGAACGCCGTCGCCAGCCCCACCACCAGGCCGCCGAGGGCCGCGCGCAGGAAGTCCAGCCCGACCGACCACACCGTGACCGTGCCGGCGAAGGCCGCGGTCGCGGTGCGCAGCGCGACCAGCGCGGTCGCGTCGTTGAGCATGCTCTCGCCCTCGAGGATGTTCACGATCCGCCGCGGCATCCCGACCCGTCGCCCGATGGCTGTCGCCGCCACAGCGTCCGGCGGCGCCACCACCGCGCCGAGCGCCAGCGCCGCCGCGAACGGCACCGGCAGCAGCCACCACGTCACCAGCCCGACGCCGACGGTCGTGAAGACCACCAGCCCCACCGACAGCAGCCCGATCGCGCGCCGGTTGCGCCGGAAGTCCACCAGGCTGGTCCGGATCGACGCCGCGTACAGCAGCGGCGGCAGGAACCCGACCAGCACCACCTCGGGGCTCAGCTCCACCCGCGGCACGTGCGGCACGTACGACGCCGCGAATCCGACCACGGTGAGCAGCAACGGTGCGGACACGCCGATCCGGTTCGCCGCCGCGGCGCCCGCCGCGACCACGATGACGAGGGCAACCATCTGCAGCGCGACTTCCACGCGCACAGTCTCCCAGGCGGTCCGTAACCCGAGACGTTACTGACCGGTTAACGACATCGACGGGCCAACGCGCAGGATGAGGGAGCCGCTGATGTTCTCGACCACGTTCCGCCGGGGCCTGCCCCGGATCGCCGTCGTACTCGGTCTGATCGCCGCCGCGGTCGTCGTACCGTCCGCGGCGACGGCTGCCGAGCCGACGGTCACCAACGGATGCGTCAACAGCGTCCCGGAGCCGGGAACCAGCACGCCGGTCAAGATCTGCTACACCCTCTTCAAGCCGTACGGCGCCAGCTCGGCGCGGCCGGTCCCGATGATCCTGCACAGCCACGGCTGGGGCGGGACCCGGACCACCACCGCGGCGTCGTTCCAGTCCTGGCTCGACGCCGGGTTCGGGGTGCTCAGCTTCGACCAGCGCGCGCACGGCGAGAGCGGCGGCGTCGCGCACGTGATGAACCCGAACTACGAGGGCCGCGACGTGATCAAGATCGTGGACCTGGTCGCGAGCCTGAGCTGGGTGCGCAAGCAGGCGCCTGGCGACCCGGTGCTCGGCTCGATCGGCGGCTCGTACGGCGGCGGGTACCAGTTCGCCGGCGCGTTCACCGAGCTGTGGCTGAAGGGCAGGACCCGGTTCGACGCGCTCGCGCCGGAGATCACCTGGTGGGACCTCAAGCAGTCGCTGGCGCCGCAGGAGGTGCCGCGGGCGATGTGGCTGTCCGCGCTGTTCGCCCTCGGAGGGTCGAAGCTGCCGCCGGAGGTGCAGCAGGCGTTCGTCGAGGCCATCGCCACCGGCGGCTGGCCGTCCGGCCAGACCGGCACCATGCTGAACGCGTTCTTCGCCAAGAACGGGCCCGCCTGGCACGTCGCGCAGGGCCGCAAGCTGAACATCCCGGTGCTGTTCGGGCAGGGCATCACCGACAACCTGTTCACCCTGAACCAGGGGCTGAGGAACTGGACCTACGCGCTCACCGACACCGCCCGCTCGCGCAGCATCTTCCTCGGCTACAACGGCGGCCATACCCTGCCCGCGACGCTGCCGCAGGGCTACGGCACCGCCGGTGACCCGTGCTCGGTCAAGCTCGGCAGCGCGTCGTTCTCCGCGCTCAGCCTGCGGTTCATGAAGCTGCGGCTGAAGGGCATCGGTACCGGCCTGACCGGCTTCGGCCAGTATCACCTCGCGACCGCCGACGGCCGCTGTGTCACCCAGCGCTCGCTCGCCTTCAACACCACGTACGGACTGCCGTCGGTGACCACCACCAGCGCCGCCGGTGCGCCGATCGCGGTCAAGGTCGCCGCCGGACCGGTGAAGCTGGCCGGCCCGGTGCGGCTGGACGCGAAGGTGACCAGCCTCGTCGCGGACAGCCGGGCGTTCTTCGCGCTCAGCGTCGGCACCAGCCCGCTGGACGCGAAGATCGTGCAGAACAACACCATGCCGCTGCGCCTGCCCGGCGTCGTCACCGGCGCCGCCCGTGCGATCGAGCTGCCCGCGGTCGCCGTCGACGTCCCCGCCGGCAAGACGCTCTACCTGACCGTCTCACCGGTCGCCGACATGTACGCCGGTCAGTCCAGCCGCGTCCCCGGCACCGTCCGCCTCGACGCCCTGCGGCTGACCCTGCATCGCGACACCTAGACGACGCAGAACTCGTTGCCCTCGGGGTCGGCCATCACGACGCAGCTGCCGTTGGGTTCGTCGACGTAGCGCAGCACCTGGGCGCCGTGGTGCGCGAGCAGGTTCACGTGCGCGTCGCGGGCGGCGCGTCGTACGTGCGGGTCGTCCGAGCCCGTCGCCTGGCCCGCCGCGACGTCCACGTGGCACCGGTTCTTGGCGGTCTTGCCCTCCGGGACCCGCTGGAACAAGACCCGCGGGCCGGCGCCGGCGGGGTCGACGACGGCGGACAGGTCACCCCAGCGCTCCTCCGGGAGGTTGACCGACCGGGCGAACTCCTCCCAGCTGCCGAACCCGGCCGGCGGCGGCTGCACCTGGTACCCGAGCGCCAGCGCCCAGAACTCCGCCAGTGCGGCGGGGTCGGCGCAGTCGAACACGACCTGGATCTTCATCGCCATGAGGACCAGTCTGCCCTCAGCGCACGGCGGAGAGCTCCCGGGCGCGGTCGAGATACGGCTTGTACGCCGTCAGGAAGGGCTCCGCGACCGCGATGTTGGCCGCCACCCAGGCACAGGTCGCGCGGGCGGTGTCGACCACTCGCGCGGGGTAGTCGTACTTCACCTGGTGCACCGCGAACTCGTCCTCGTCATCGACCCGGACCGACCCGTCGCGCATCTTGCGGACGTCCAGGTCGAGGTCGACCGCGGTCACGGCGTGCTCGGAGATCTGCGGCGGGGTGGTGATGTCGCAGTAGACCTCGGTCTCGGGCGGCTCGTCGTTGAACAGCGCGCTCCACCAAGCGTTGCGCGGGAACAGCCGCACCCGGGTGTGGTCGATGGTCACCCAGCGGCCATCGCCGCGGCGACCGAGCACGCCGGGCAACGAGCCGACCCACAGGCCGTGCTCGTCCTCGCCGAGCCGGATCGAGTCCACCTGCCGGTGGGGGCGGCCGTCGTACTTGCAGAACAGGGTCCGGACCAAATCCACACACTCACCCTGCGTGTTCGAGCGGTCACGTGCGGCCGCCGTCGGCGATTCGCTCCAGCCCGCGGGCACGTTCGAGATAGACCTTGTACGCCGAGGTGAACGGCTCGGCGGTGGTGATCTTGGCCGCGACCCAGTCGGCTGCCGCGCGGGCCGCGTCGATCACCGCGGGCGGATACGCGTACCGCACCTGGTGGTCGGCGAACTCGTCCTCGTCCTCCAGCCGCACCGAGCCGTCGCGGAACCGGCGCACGTCGAGGTCCAGGTCCACCGCGGTGACGAGTCCGTCGGAGATCATCGCCGGGGTGCTCATGTCCACGTAGATCTCGGTGTGCGCCGGCGCGTCGTTGAACGTGGCGGTCCACCAGCGGTCGGGCGAGCACAGCAGCACCTGCGCCTGCCGGTTCGTGTAGGTCCGGCCGTCACCGCGCCGCCAGGTGCCGCCGACCGGCGCGCCCAGCCAGACGCCGTACTGGTCCTCGCCGACCAGCCGGGTGGACTGGAACCAGTGCAGCGAACCGTCGTACTTGCGGAACTCCAGCCGCACCTCGTTCATGCCCGGCAACGCTACGGGATGACGGGCCGACATAGACTCGATCGACCGGGGCCGTCCAGATCGGATGCGGCCGGAGGAGGATCTCGATGGGTGTGCTGGAGTCGGTGGACGGACCGCGGGACCTGCGGGGGCTGACCGACCAGCAGCTGGCCGATCTCGCCACCGAGATCCGCGAGCTGCTGGTGGACAAGGTCTCCAAGACCGGCGGCCACCTGGGACCGAACCTCGGCATGGTCGAGATCACGCTGGCCATGCACCGGGTGTTCGACTCACCGACGGACCGGCTGATCTACGACACCGGCCACCAGGCGTACGTGCACAAGATCCTCACCGGCCGGGCCGGCGGGTTCGACACGCTGCGCCAGCAGGGCGGCCTGTCCGGGTACCCGTGCCGCGCGGAGTCCGAGCACGACATCGTCGAGAACTCGCACGCCTCCACGTCGCTCTCGTACGCCGACGGCCTGGCGAAGGCGTACCGGCTGCGCGGCGAGGACCGGCACGTGGTCGCGCTGATCGGCGACGGCGGCCTTACCGGCGGGATGGCCTGGGAGGCGCTGAACAACATCGCCGACGCCGACGACCTCAAGCTCGTGATCATCGTGAACGACAACGGGCGGTCCTACAGCCCGACCGTCGGCGGCCTCGCGAACCACCTGACCAGCCTGCGCACCAACCCGCGCTACGAGCGGGTGCTGGACCTGATCAAGAAGAACCTCGGCCGGACCCCGATGGTCGGCCCGCCGCTGTACGAGGTGCTGCACGGCGTGAAGAAGGGCCTGAAGGACGTGCTCGCCCCGCAGGGCATGTTCGAGGACCTCGGCCTCAAGTACGTCGGTCCCGTCGACGGGCACGACCGCAGGGCGCTGGAGGCGGCGCTGTCCAGCGCCAAGTCGTTCGGCGGCCCGGTGATCGTGCACGCCGTCACCAAGAAGGGCTTCGGGTACGACGCGGCCGAGAACGACGAGGAGGACAACTTCCACCAGGTCCGGCCGCCGAACAAGCCGCGCGGCTGGACGGACGTGTTCTCCGAGGAGCTGGTCGAGATTGGCCGCCACCGGCCGGACGTGGTCGCGATCACCGCGGCGATGCTGCACCCGACCGGGCTGCACCGGTTCGCCGAGGCCTACCCGGACCGGACCTTCGACGTCGGTATCGCCGAGCAGCATGCGGTGACCAGCGCGGCCGGCCTGGCGATGGGCGGAATGCACCCCGTGGTCGCGGTCTACGCGACGTTCCTGAACCGGGCGTTCGACCAGGTGCTGATGGACGTCGCGCTGCACAAGTGCGGTGTGACCTTCGTGCTTGACCGCGCCGGCGTGACCGGTGACGACGGCGCCAGCCACAACGGCATGTGGGACATGTCGATCCTGCAGGTCGTTCCGGGCCTGCGGCTGGCCGCGCCGCGTGACGGCGCCCGGGTCGCGGAGCTGCTGAACGAGGCGGTCGACGTGGACGACGCGCCGACGGTGCTGCGTTTCCCGAAGGGACCGGTGTTCGAGGACCTGCCCGCGATCGGCAAGGCCGGCGGCTGCGACGTGCTGGCCCGCCCGGCCGCCGGTGCTGACCGCGACGTGCTGCTGGTCGGGATCGGCTCGATGGCGGTCACCGCCGTGGACGTGGCCGGGCGCCTCACCGCGCAGGGCTTCGGGGTCACCGTGGTCGACCCGCGCTGGGTGAAGCCGGTCGACCCGGCGCTGGTCGAGCTGGCCCGCGACCACCGCTACGTGGTGACGATCGAGGACAACGGCCGGGCCGGCGGCTGCGGCGCGGCGATCGCGCAGGCGCTGCGCGACGCGGGTGTCCGCACCCCGGTGCGCGACTTCGGCATCCCACAGCGGTTCCTCGACCACGCGAAGCGCCCGGCCATCCTGTCCGAGATCGGCCTGACCCCGCAGGACCTGGCCCTCGAGGTGCTCCGGCAGATCACCGGCGAGCACGCCGAGCCGGCGACCGACGAGTCCGGCGCAACCCGCTGAACGACCACCCTTCGTAGTCTGCTTGACCGCACAGCGTGACTTCGCGCGGCTCTCCTCCGTTGCTTCTCGTGAGGAGGAGGTCGCATGGAGATGCGTGTGCTGCCGCATGCCCGGAATCCGGCGGACGACGCCGTTCCGGGTGTGCCACCGCCGTCGCGGCGGGGCTCGTGGCGCCGTCGCGCCACGTTCGCCGCGCTGATCCTCACCGCGATCGCCACCGCCGGCGGACTGACCATCCGGGCGGTGGACGGCCCGGCGCCGCGGCGGGCCGTCTCGGCCCAGGCGGCCGCGAAGCCGGCTGCTGTCGACGTCGTCCAGCGGGCGGCCGCGGTGGACGCGATCCTGAGGCGCCGCGCCCAGGCCGTGCTGCGGCACCGGCCGGACGCCTTCGTCGCCGACGTGGACCCGCGCAACCCGCGGCTGATCGCCCGGCAGCGGGTGCTGTACGGGAACCTGGTCCAGTTCGGCTTCGACCGGTTGTCCTACCTGCCGGTGCGGGAGCAGTACGACGCCGCCCTGGAGGAGCGCCGCGGCGCGAGCGCGTACGCCGTACAGGTGGTGATGGCGTACCGGATCAAGGGCATCGACGCGACCACGGTGCACACCCCGCTCGGCTACACGTTCGTCCGGGTGGACGGCCGGTGGGTGCTGACGGCCGACGACGACCTCGACCACGGCCTGCCGGTCGGGTCGCACCGCGAGCCCTGGGACACCGGCCCGGTGCTGGTCCGGCGCGCGCCGCGGGTGCTGGTGGTCGTCGAGCGCGGCGAGGCCGGGCTCGCCCGGTCGCTGGTCCGGGACGCGCGCTCCGCTGTGCGCGCCGTGTCGCGCCGCTGGCCGCGCGGCTGGGACGGCGCCGGGCTGGTGATCGCGCTGCGGGACCACCGGGTCCGCACCGCGGACTACGACGTCTCGAAGAACGCCGAGGACGCCGTCGCGATGGCCACCGCCGTGTACCGGACGCTGCCGGGGGAGACCAGCAGCGAGGGCGAGCGCGGCGCGTCGTACGTGGTGGTCAACCCGCGCTACCGCACCAGGCTGACGGCGCGGATCCTGGCGCACGAGTTCACCCACGTGGCGACCGCGCCGTACGGCTGCAACGCGCCGCGCTGGCTGGTCGAGGGCTTCGCCGGCTACGTCGAGTACCTGCCGATGGACGGCGAGCCGGATCTCGACCTGGACCGCTACCGGACGCGGGTCCGGGACACCTACCTGGCGCAGGTCATCGGGTTCCCGTCCGACCACCTGTTCTATACGTCCGTGGTGACCTCGTACGCGATCGGCTGGTACGCGGTGGACTGGCTCATCAGCCACTACGGCCCCCGCAAACTGGCCTCGTTGTACGACGATCTGGCCGCGCACGGGTTCGACCAGGTGCAGCGCGACCGGATCATGACCTCCCACCTCGCGATGACCGAGCAGGAACTGTTCCGTGAACTGAAACGGCGATGATCCGTGCCTTCCTAGCTGGTCAGCGAGTAAGGTGGCCGGGCCGTGGCAGACGGGGCTGACCGGAGGACCACCCGACGTGACCGACTCGCACCAGCCGGCCGGCCTCACCGGAGTGGCTGAGGGGCCGCCCTCCGGTGGCGCTTCCGGCCTGCGCCGGTGGTGGGCCCTGCTCGCGGCCGTGGTGCTGGTCAGCGGCGCCGTCGGCGGCGCGGTCTGGGACCGCGAGCAGTCCGAGCAGGCGCACGCGGCCGCGGCACGCTCGACGGCACCTCCGGAGATCGACCTCGAGCAGCGCGCGGACGCCGTCGACTCGATCCTGGCCAGGCGATCCGCGGCGGTGATGGCGGTCGACGAGGAGATGTTCCTGCGGGACGTCGACCCGAGCGCGACGGCGCTGGTCGCCCGCCAGCGGCTGCTGTTCGCGAACCTGGTCGACATCGGGCTGGCCGAGCTGACCTACCAGCAGCGCGAGGCGCAGTTCGACCAGGCGGTGGTGGACCGGCACGGCCCGACGGCGTACCTCGTGCGGGTCTGGATGACGTACCGGATCAAGGGCATCGACCCGGTCCCGGTCAAGACCGAGCTCGGCTACACGTTCGTCCGGCGCGGCACCCGCTGGGTGCTGGTGGACGACGACGACCTGGACGCCGGGCTCACCCAGGGCGCGCACCGTGAGCCGTGGGACGTCGCCAACCTCGAGATCCACCGCGGCAAGCGCGTCCTGGTGCTCGTCGACAGGGGCCGCACCGGCCTCGGCCAGACCCTGGTGGACGAGGCCGAGGAGGCGCTCGCCAACGTCAACAAGTTCTGGCCGCGACCCTGGAGCCGCGCGGTCCTCGTGATCGCTGTCAAGGACCCGCGGGTGCGTGGCGCGGACTTCACCGGGAACGACTCCGACTCCGCGGCGAGCAGCACCGGCACGTACAGCACCCTGCCCGGCGAGGTGACCAAGGACGGCACCTTCGCCGGTGCGTACGTCGTGATCAACCCCAAGCAGTTCGCGCAGGCCGACGAGATCGTGCTGTCCCACGAGTTCACCCACGTCGCGACCGCCCGGCTGGGCGGGTACGAGCCGCTCTGGCTGGCCGAGGGCACCGCCGAGTACGTGACCTGGAAGGGCATCGAGGAGATCAGCGGCCCCGACGAGGTCGCCCAGTGGGAGTCCGACGTCCAGCGCCAGGCGCTGCCGCGGATGACCGCGCTGCCGCCGGACGAGGGCTTCTACGACACCGGCGAGGACGTGTACGGCGTGAGCTGGCTGGCCGTGCGCTACCTGGTCCGCGACCTCGGCATCGACAAGGTCGCCACCCTGTACGAGCACCTGGCCAAGGACGGCTGGAACCCGCAGGAGCGCGCCGGCGACATGCACCTGTACGCCGGCCTGTCCGAAGCCGACCTCTTCGACGCCCTCAAGACCTACGACCCCTCCCGCTGAGACGAGGTTGGCACACCGTTGTCCACACACGACCACGAGCCGTCCGCCGGCCGGCTCCGGGTAGCGATCGCGATCATCACCCACCGGCGGCCAGAGCTGTTGAAGGCCCTGCTGGAGAGCCTGGACGGGCAGCGGCTCCGTGAGCCGGAGCGGTACGACGTGCGCATCGTCGTGGTGGACAACGACGCGGACAACACGGCGGCGGAAGTGATCGCGGCGGCGGCCAAGGACGCGACGTACCCGGTCACGTCGGCGGTGGAACCCGAGCCGGGGATCCCGTTCGCGCGGGAGACGTCGGTGAAGCTGTGCTGGGACGACGACGCGCTGATCTTCGTGGACGACGACGAGGTGGCGCCGCCCGGCTGGCTGGACACGCTGCTCACCGCCTGGCGGGAGACCGGCGCGGACGTGGTGACCGGACCGGTGAAGGGCCGGATCCCGGACGAGGCGCCGGACTGGAACCGGCACAGCGACGTGCACGACTCGACCGGCAAGCACCGCACCGGCGACGAGATGGACAAGGCGTACACGAACAACACCGTGGTGGCGCAGCGGGTCTACCACGCCGTGACCCCGGCCTTCCACCCGGCGTTCCGCTTCACCGGGTCCAGCGACCTGCACTTCTTCCTGCGCGTGCACGCGGCCGGGTTCCGGATCGTGTGGTGCGAGGAGGCGGTGATCACCGAGGACGTGCCGCTGTCCCGGACGAACCTGCGCTGGCTGATGCGGCGCGCGTTCCGGTCCGGCAGCGGCGACACCATCAGCAGGCGGCTGATCCGGCCCGGCAGGTCGTCGTACCTGCTGACCACCGCGCTCGCGGGCGCCCGGGTGGCGTCCGGGATCGCGTACCTGCTGGGCGGTATCGTGCTCGTCCGGAAGCGCTTCCTGCTCAAGGGCTACCGTCGCGTCTTCTCCGGTGTCGGCAGCTTCGCGGGTCTGGTTGGCGTGAACTATGACGAGTACAAGAGAGCCTGACATGGGTGACATCGGCGACCTGACCGTCGCCGGTGTCTGCCAGGCCATCTGGGACACCGAGCGCGACCTCGACCTGCTGTCGTGGCGGATCGACGGGGTCGCGATCTGGCCGGTCGTGCGGATGCGGGTGTTCCACGAGCTGACCCGGCGCGGCGGGCTGCTGGGCGACCCGCACCCGGTCCGCCGTACGCCGGCCGCCAAGGCCCGCCTCGCCGGCCGGCACCTGGTCGCGCTCGCGGCGCACAACCCGTTCCTGCGCAGGCGCCCGTACGACGCCGTCGTGGTGCCGCACCACCGCAAGCTGAACGGCGTCGAGATCTACTCAGACCAGCTGAGATCGGAGCTGGGAGACCGGGCGCTGGTGCTGGACTCCAACATCAACGGTGTCGCTCTGGCCGGCGCGGACACGCTGGACTTCTTCACGTCGTACGCCGGGGTGCGCGGCCGGCTGCGCGAGAAGCTCCGGGGACCGGGCAGCGCCCTGGCGGCGGCCGACCGCGAGCGCGTCACGGCGGTCGCGGACGCGCTGGAGAAGCGGCTCGGCGTGCGGATCCCGCTGACCGGGCTGGTCGGGCGGGAACTCGCCAAGCACCGCACGCTGCGCGCGCTGTACCGCCGGCTGCTGCGCCGGCGTGGGGTGCGGACGGTGTACGTCGTGGTCGCGTACTTCCACCAGCACGTCGTGGCCGCGGCACGCGACCTCGGGCTACGGGTAGTGGAGCTGCAGCACGGCACGATCACGCCGTACCACCTGGGCTACAGCTACCCCGGGCGGCCGGTGGTGCCGGACCAGCCGGACGAGCTGTGGACGTTCGGTCCGTACTGGGCCGAGACGGTGGACCTTCCGGCCGGGACGACGTCGCGGGTGATCGGCGCGCCGTTCATGCGGCGGCTGAGCGAGGCCGAGCCCGCGACGAAGGATCCAGCGCTGGCCGTGTTCGTCTCCCAGGGCACGATCGGGCAGCAGCTGCTGCCGGTCGCGGCGATGCTGGCCGAGCTGCGTCCGGAGCTGGACGTGGTGTTCCGGCTGCACCCGAGCGAGCACTGGTCCGACTACGACAGCCGCGTCGCCGGCGGTCCCGCGAACCTGCGGCTGTCCGGCGGCCGGGCGGGCGACGGATCAGCGACGCCGGGGGAGTCGACGTACGACCTGATGGCCGCGGCCACCTACCTCGTCGGGGTGTCCACCACGGCCTTGTTCGAGGGCATGGTGCTCGGCTGTCGCACGGTCGTGGTCGACCTGGCGGGCGCCGAGTACATGGCCCCGGCCGTCGAACGCGGCGACGCGATCAGCGTCCGCGACGCCGCCGAGCTGGCCCGCCGTCTCGACGACGCCCCCGTCTGCGCCCACACCGACGCCTACTACGCCCCGCCACCCGACCGCATCCTCTGAGCCGGCCCGTCACGACTCCGTGAGGGCGAGCAGGACCTCACTGACGACGTCGTCGCGGGTCATCAGCGCCACGTACCGCCCGCTGTCGGTGACAGCGACGTACTCGTCCGCGGAGCGAAGGGCCTTGCGGAACCACTCGGCTTCGAGGTCCGTGCGGTCGACCGACGAGCGGTGCAGGACCGGGTCGAACAGGTCGTCGAGCCGGCCGGTGCCGATCTCGCGTCCGCCAGACCCATCGCGGTCTGGAAGGCCGAGTTGAAGTCCGGATTCGCCTGCAGCAGCCGGTCGACGAGGTCCACCGGGTGGGCCCAGCCGACGAACTGATCCCGCCGGCCTCCCTGGGTGGCGGTGAACACGATGACCTCCGGGCGACCGAGCCGGACAGCGCCGGAGGCGAGGATCAGCAGCCGCGACTCCCACCAGGCGTGGCCGTCCTCCAGGTCGACCACGACGACCTTCGCGGCCCGCGCCTTGCGCAGTGCGTCGATGATCTGCTCGCTCCCGCTGTCACCGACGTTCTGCTGCTGGGTCACGTTGCGCGGGACGACCACCAGGCTCTGTGCGCTGGCCGCCGCTGTGAGGGCGACCTTGACCTTGCCGACCTCGATGGAGCCGCCGCCGGCCGCCAGTCCCTCGAGGACCACGAGCAGTATCGGCAGCACGCCGAGTACGGCGATGCCGAGCAGCACCCAGCCGGCCGCTGCATCCTCGAAGTGCAGCAGCTCGCGGCCGATGCCCCAGAGCACCAGCAGGACCACTAGCAGTACCGGCGTCAGCAAGACGGCGGTCCTGGTGCTGAACGGCCAGAATCGATGTGCGCTCGGTGCCTTGCCGGCCGCCGTGGCGGCGGGTGGCGGCGGTGTGCTCATGACATCCCCCTTGTGCCCTCCTGAGGCCAGGTTGCGCCTGAACGGGCACAGACGCCAGCACGGGGAAGCGCTGGGGGCCGGAGCGGGCTTCCGGCTCCGCACCGACCCCCAGCGGTCTGGTGGAGGGCGCATCAGGGGAGGCTGGCGACGCCCTTGGGGAGGAAGCGGTCGCCGGTGACCTTCTCGGAGATGCCCGACCGGTCGAGGTACGGCGTGATGCCGCCGAGGTGGAAGGGCCAGCCGGCGCCGAGGATCATGCACAGGTCGATGTCCTGTGCCTCGGCGACGACGCCCTCGTCGAGCATCAGCTTGATCTCCTCGGCGAGCGCCGAGAGGGTCCGGGTGCGCAGCTCGTCGGCCGGGACCGGCCGGTCGCCGACCTCGACGAGGGCCGCCACCTCCGGGTCGACCGACGGCTTGCCGTCCGCGCCCCAGGTGTAGAACGAGGTCTTGCCGGCGGCGACGACCTTGGCCAGGTTCGGCGACACCGCGAACCGGTCCGGGTAAGCCGCGTGCATGGTCTCCGCGACGTGCAGGGCCACGGCCGGGCCGACCAGCTGCAGCAGCACGAACGGCGGCATCGGCAGGCCGAGCGTCATCAGCGCGGCGTCCGCGTCCGGGATCGCGGTGCCCTCGTCGACAGCGGCGCTGACCTCGCCCAGGAACCGGGTCAGCAGCCGGTTCACCACGAACGCGGGCGCGTCCTTGACCAGCACGCAGGACTTCTTCAGACCCTTGCCGACCGCGAAGGCGGTCGCCAGCGAGGCGTCGTCCGTCTGTCGTGCACGCACGATCTCCAGCAGCGGCATCATCGCGACCGGGTTGAAGAAGTGGAACCCGACCACGCGCTCGGGGTGCTCGAGGTCCGCGGCCATCTCGGTGACCGGCAGCGAGGACGTGTTGGTCGCCAGGATCGTGTCAGGACGGACGATCTTCTCCAGGTCCGCGAAGATCGTCCTCTTGAGCTGGAGCTCCTCGAACACGGCCTCGATCACGAAGTCGGCGTCGGCGAAGACCTGCTTGTCGATCGCGCCGCTCACCAGCGACTTCAGCTGCGACGCCTTGTCCGGCGAGACCCGGCCCTTCGCGAGCAGCTTGTCGACTTCGGCGTGCACGTAGCCCACGCCCCTGTCGACCCGCTCCTGGTCCAGGTCGGTCATCACCACGGGCACCTCGAGCCGGCGCGCGAACAGCAGCGCCAGCTGGCTGGCCATCAGACCCGCGCCGACGATGCCGACCTTGGTCACCGGCCGTGCCAGCGACTTGTCCGGCGCGCCGGCCGGCCGCTTGGCGCGCTTGTTCACCAGGTCGAACGCGTACAGGCCCGAGCGCAGCTCCTCGCTCATGATGAGGTCCGCGAGCGCCTCGTCCTCGTCGGCGAAGCCGCGGTCGCGGTCGTTGTCCTTCGCCTTGGTGATCAGGTCGAGAGCCGTGTACGGCGCGGGCGCGGCACCGCTGACCTTGACGTCTGCGAACGCCTTGCCGCGAGCCACCGCCGCGTCCCACGCCTCGCCGCGGTCGATGTCACGGCGCTGAACGGTGATCTCGCCGGTCAGCACCTTGCCGGCCCACAGCAGCGACTGCTCGAGGAAGTCGGCCGGCTCCAGCAGCACGTCGCCG
>WNGA01005040.1_pt1 | contig 19222 bp, 17 predicted proteins | sample 5400061 | NCBI WGS metagenome assembly WNGA01 (sample SAMN13153366, study PRJNA577476) | soil metagenome | isolation source: 100 cm soil or saprolite under grassland replicate 2 | place: USA:California | collected 2016-06-15 | reverse complement strand
TCGGCGTCAGAAGATAAAAACGCCCAGCGCGACGACGGTCGTCCACTTGCCGTTCTTGTTACCCTCGGCCGACTGAACGACCGAACGGGTGCGCACGATCTGCCTCGACATGCGGTAGACCTCCTTGCGCTCGTCGTAGGCCTTCTCGGGATCGAACTCGATGCCCAGCGTGGTCGCCAACATGGTCGCCGCGAGATCTTCGGCGTAGTCCCCCGCCCGCTTGCCCGTCTCGCCATAGCTGTGATGCTCGGAGAGGTAGCCGTACATCTCGGGATTGCTCGGACGCGCCAGCCCGATGGCCGCGCAGATGAGACGATTCGGTTCGTTGGTGTCTTGCCGAGCCATGACGCAGTGAACGATCTGACCGGGCCGGATTAACTTCACGCCTTCCCTGCGGCTGATCTCGCGGCAATGCGGCGGGAAGATCGACGAAACCGTCACCAGATTGGCGATCTCGACGTCGGCATCTCTCAGCGCGAGCTCGAACGAAGACAGCCGATCTTTGTGAACTCCCACCCCGTTGGTAAACCAAACCGCCTTGGGAACGAGCAGATCGTGGACCGCGGGAAAGCCCGATTCACTGACGGGAACGGGCGGCTTTTTCCTTTTCTTCTCCATCATGGGCTCGGCTTGTCAGCGCGCATCGACGACGGTCCTGCGCGCTCGATATTAGCGGCTTCGCCTTTTGGGCCTCGCCGCCTTGCCTTTGCTCGCCCCCTTCTTCGCCTGCTTCTTGGCCGCCTGTTTCTTGGCTGCCTTGCCGGCCGGCGCTTTCGCGCTCGCCTTCTTGGCCGAGGAAGGCTTGGACTTCGGTGCCTCGCCGGCAGCGGCGGGCTTCGCGGCGCCTCGCGGAGCGGGCTTCACGAGCGGCTCGACGGTCATGCCGGCGCGGCGCGCGACCGAGCGATACAGGTCGTAGAGTCGAGGGATGGCGTAAGCCTGCAGCCGGTTCTTGTAACCTTCGTCTTTGGCCCGTTTCTCGATCTCGCAAATGGCATCGATGAGCTTGAGACGGTTGCCGAACTTTTCTTTCACGGCCGAAAGGACATTGTAGAGCTTGAGCAGCTTGGCGTTGGATACTCGCGAAAGCCCCTTCGTTTCGTTGACTCGCTTGACCCAAAGGTCATCGTCGGTGAAAGGACCGAGCGCTGCGACGAGCTTGGCCTTGTCACCAAACTGTTGCTTCACGATGGCGGCAGGAGACTTACTCATGGACGGCTCCGAAAGCTGCGAGAGGACCCTAGGGTCGGGGGCGCAGCTTTAGCAGAGCCAAGGCGGTAGGGGCAAGCCCATCCCTGGGGGCCCTCCGATGCTCGAGCCCGATATTCTAGCCAGAGGCGGGCCCCTCTGCTAAACGCCGACCGACCCCATGGCCTCTTCTCCCGTCGCCCCGGCCCCATCGGGTTCGGCTTCAACCGCAAGACGCGCCGCACCGCGCGTTCGGTTTGCGCCATCGCCGACCGGCTATCTGCATATCGGTGGGGTGCGTACCGCCCTGTTCAACTGGCTCTGGGCTAGGAAGCACGGCGGTACCTTCATCCTGCGCATCGAGGACACCGACCAAGAACGGAGCACCGACGACAGCCGAAAGGTCATCGTCGACGCTCTGCGCTGGCTCGAGCTCGACTGGGACGAGGGCCCCGAAGTTGGCGGTCCTCACGGGCCCTACTTTCAGATGCAGAGGCTCTCGATCTATGGAGAGTTCGCCGACCGGCTCATCGGGCGCGGCCGCGCCTACCGCTGCTATTGCACCAAGGAGGAGCTCGACGCGCAACGAGCCGCGTCCAAGGCGCGCGGTCCGAAGGGCATGTGGCGATACCCCGGCACCTGTCGCGATCGAAAAGACCACCCCGATAGACCGTTCGTCGTTCGCTTTCGCGCTCCCGATGCGGGGGTCGTCACTTACGAGGACATCGTGTTCGGAGCGGTCACCACGCCGAACTCGGCCCAGCAGGACTTCGTGATGCTCCGTTCGGACGGGGTTCCGCTCTACAACTTCGGCGCGGTCGTCGACGACGTGACGATGGGCATCACCCTGGTGTCGCGCGGGCGCGACCACATGGTCAATACGCCGCCTCAAATCCTCGTCTACGAGGCGCTCGACTACGCACCGCCTCGGTTCGCCCACCTGCCGATGATGCTCGCGCCGAGCGGAGAAAAGCTCTCCAAGCGTCACGGCGCAGTCAGCGTCAGCGAATATCGTGCGCTCGGCTACCCGCCGATGGGTGTCCTCAATTACCTCGTTCGCTTCGGTTGGTCTCATGGCGACCAGGAGATCTTTTCCCGCGAGGACCTGATCCAAAAATTCGATTTCGCCCAAGTTGGCAAGGCCGACGGCAAGTTCGACCCGAAGAAATTCGCCGACGTCGCTTTCGAGCACCTGAAGCGGCCCGACCTCACCCCCGTTCGCCGATATGCCAACATGGTTCGCCCATTTCTCGATGCCACCGGCATTTCCGATCCCGACGAGGCGAAGCTCTTGCGGGCCATTCCCACCGTCCGTGAGCGGGCGCGCTCGCTGCGCGAGGCGGCCGAGGCGATGCATTACTTTTTTCGCAAGCCGGTGTTCGACGAGAAGGCACAGAAGAAATTTCTCACCCCGGCAACCGCCCCTCGACTTTCGGACTTCAGAGCGCTGCTCGTTTCCGTCACTCTCTGGGAGGAGGCGAACATCGAGGCCGCCATCTCCAGTTGGCTCGCGTCGAAAAACCTCGCCATCAAAGACGTCGCGCAACCCGCGCGCGTCGCCCTCACCGGTCGCACGGTCAGCCCGGGTCTATACGAGGTACTTGCCGTGCTCGGCAGGGAAGAGAGTTTGGCCCGGCTCGACCACGCCATCGAGTCCTCCAGCGCGTGAGCTAGGTGCTCTCTTTCTTCGGCCCCCGCCCGTCGCTTTTTCCTCCGCCTCTGCCCGACGGCGAGCCCGCGCCCACCGGTTTTTGGACGTCGATTCTCAATCTCACGTATCTGCGTCCATTTCTGCCGATTCCGATCATCGTCGCGCTCGCTCCGCTCGTTTGGTGGTTCTTTCGATCCACTTGGCGTGAGCTCGACCTCGAGGCGCAGCGCTACCGTAACGCGCTGCTCGCGACCGGAGGCTACGATCTGCGCCCTGCGGTTCTTTTCGTGATGGCCGCCATCATCCTGACCCTTCAGGAGTACTACGGCGGCCGCGCAACCTACGAGCAGGTGGTGCGCCCTTGGCTGGTGACGCAGGAAGTGACGCATCACCACGCACGCATCAATCTCGCCAAATACGATGAGCTCTACGGCTACGGCTGGTGGGCCTTCACCCGCTTCGCCGGCTACGTGATTTTGCCGTTCCCAACCTACAAGTTCATTTTCCGGCAGGACAAGCTGCTCGACATGGGGCTTCGGCTACGGGGCTTCGTGCAGCACGCGTGGATCTACGGCGTGTGCCTTCTGTTCGTCTTGCCAGCGCTGTGGCTCGTCGCGCGGCAACCAGATTTCGGGACGTATTATCCCTTCTACAAGAGCTCCTCGCGCAGTTACTTCGACCTTCTGCTCTGGGAAGCCATGTATTTCACGCAGTTTTTCGGCCTCGAGCTCTTTTTTCGCGGGCTCTGGTTGGGCGCGCTAAGGCGATCACTCGGGTCGGGAGCGATTTTTTCGATGTGCGTTCCCTATGCGATGATCCACTTCGGCAAGCCTTACCTCGAAGCCAATGGCGCCATCGTGGCCGGCGTGGTCCTCGGAAGCCTGTCGATGCGCACGAAGAGCATCTACGCGGGGTTTTTGGTGCACATCACCGTCGCCCTCTCGATGGACCTCCTCGCCCTCTCCCATCGCCACGCCCTGCCCCACAGCTTCTGGGCCCCCGGCTAACCGTCTCCTCGCCTGCCTGTGAATTTCTTCAGGCGAGAAAGGAGACGAGTTTTTGCAGGGCGTGAGCGCGTTCGCGGTGGCGAAGCTCGCGCCGGTAGAGGGACGCCAGTGCCTCCGCGGCGCATCGGGCGGCCGGGGCGGTGTCTCCCTTCCAGGAAAGATGGGAAAGCCGGCGCCATAAGACCGTCTCCAGAAGCTCGGGCCGATCCTTGCGCAGGAGGGACGCCACCGCGGAAAGCGGCTCGCAGAACGTCGGATCGGCGCGCATGGCGCGCAGATAGAGACCGAGCGCGGAGGTGACGCCGTTATCGGCACGTGCCGCGGCCTCGGCAGCCGCCAAAAGGCCCTCGGCGCGTTCGCGCGGCGTGCTCGCCTTGCGAGCTCTCTCGCGCGCGAGCCGGAGCTCTTCGGCGAGCGCAACGACGCTCGTTTTTCGAACCCGCCGCCAAGGTAGGGCGAATCGCGGCAGGGGCAGCGTGGGGCGGTACTTCCATAAAAGAAAACCGGTGAAAAGGAGCGCCGCGCCCGCAACCAGGAGTTTCTGCCAAGATACGTACATGGAGAATTTGTCCGCCCCGCTGGGGGGGGGATAAAATCTTACACGGTAGCCACCCCTTCGTGCCGGCCGAAGTAGGCTTGGCCCGAGGCGTGCTACGCTACCAGGCGGAGCCTAAAGATGCGTAGAAATCACGGTTGGGCGATAGTGGCTTTGGGCCTCGGCCTTTTGCCCACGCTATCCTCGGCCGACATTTACTACACCGAGAGTGACGATAGGCCGAGTTTCACCGACACGCCACGACGCGACGCCAACTATCGGCTCTACATGCGGTCCCCCGTGGCCAAGCGTCACAGTGGGGTCCTGCCCGGTGATTCATCGGCCGAGCGCTTCACGCGCTACGGCGACGTGATCCACGAAGCGGCATCCCTCTATCAGATTCCGGAAGAGTTGGTGCGCGCCGTCATCAAAGTCGAGAGCGACTACGACCCGCGAGCCATTTCGAGGATGGGAGCGCAGGGACTCATGCAGCTGATGCCGGAAACCGCCCAACGAATGCAGGTCCGCGACATCATGGACCCGCGCGAAAATATTTTGGGCGGCGTGCGCTACCTTCGGGTCCTCGCCAACATGTTCAACGGCGACCTCGAGCTCACCATTGCAGGCTACAACGCCGGCGAACATGCCGTGGTCCGCCACGGCGGCATTCCCCCTTACGACGAGACCGAAGACTACGTCGTCAAGGTCCTCACCTACTATCGCCGTTACCGCGAATCGCGCGATCCCGTCGCGGCCAGCAGCGCCGCCCAATAATCACGCCTCGCCACGCCGCACGTATTCGAAGTCGACGGGCCGCCCCTTGATGCCGTGCGGAGGCGGGCTTATCCAATTTGCCATCTCGGTCGGAGCGAAGATGGGCTTGGTCATCAAGCTCTTCACGTAGCTCTGGTCGGCCGACGATGGCAACCACGCGTCCCGCTGCTTGTCGAACGTTTCGCGCGAAATGAGATTGCCTTTCGGATCGGTGAAGACGTCGGCATAGATGCCGATGCGGCGATGAAAACGGCGGCTCGGTAGCTCGAAGCGGTAGCTGATTCCCGCCTTCTTGAGCACCTCGTTCCATTTGTCGACGCCCCTCTGGCAATCTTGCACGTAGGCGTCGCGCAACACCTCGTTCATGGCGTTCCGCAAAGGAACCTCTTGCGGCACGAACTCACCGCCCCCAGGCGCTTCGAGCGGATAGGACGCTTCGAGCGCCCGATGATCGGGGTACGTGTTTTCTTTGGCTCGACCCTTCAGCCCATCGGCGAAAAACGAGGCCGCATTGGACGAGATCTCGCCACCGAAGAGGTCGAGCGAAACCGAGTACCAAAGGTTCAGATACTTTTGCATCGTGGGCAGGTCGATCCCGCCGAGACGGCGCACGTCTTCGCTCTCGTTCCGTTGCATCAATTCGGCCGTACGACGCACGATGCGGGTGATGCCGGTCTCCCCCACGAACATATGGTGAGCTTCCTCGGTGAGCATGAAGCGCGTCGTGCGCGCAAGCGGGTCGAATCCACTCTCCGCCAGCGCGAGCAGCTGGAACTTGCCGTCACGGTCGGTGAAGAACGTGAACATGAAAAACGAGAGCCAATCCGTGCACGGCTCGTTGAAGGCGCCGAGAATCCGAGGGCGATCGACATCGCCGCTGCGTCGCGTCAGAAGGCCGTCCGCCTCCTCGCGCCCATCGCGACCGAAGTGCGAGTGCAGCAGATACGCCATGGCCCAGAGGTGGCGCCCTTCCTCGACGTTGATCTGGAAGAGGTTACGCAGATCGTACAAACTCGGACAGGAGTGGCCGAGCGCGCGCTGCTGTTCGACGCTGGCAGGCTCGGTGTCCCCCTGCGTTACGATGAGCCGCCGGAGGGTGTTTCGGTGCTCGCCCGGCACCTCCGTCCAAACCGGCTTGCCGAAATTGTCACCGAAGCCGATGGTCCGGTTGGGAAGGGGATCGGCGAGAAAAATGCCCCAGCGGTAATCGGGCATCTTCACGTAATCGAAGTGCGCCCAACCCTCGTGGTCCACCGAGATCGCGGTGCGCAAGAAAACCTGGTGCTCCTGGAACCCGTCGGGCCCCATTTCGCGCCACCACTCCAGAAATCTCGGCTGCCACTGCATCAGCGCCCGCTGAAGCTTCTTGTCGCTCGCGAGGTTGACGTTGTTGGGGATCCTGTCGTCATTGATGACGTCGGACATCGGGCTTCTCACGTTCTTTCGAAATCGAACTCGGGTCGCTCCGGCTTACCGTAGCGCGTCAAAGCGCCGCTGGCTCCGACGGCGTTGGGCCGCTGGAAGATCCAATTTTGCCAGGCGGACAGACGACCGAAGATTTTCGTCTCCATCGTCTCCTTTCCACCGAAGCGTAGGTTTTGCTCGAGGCCGGTGAGCGCATCGGGCGAAAGACTGGTGCGTTCCTCGATCGCCATCCGAATCTCGTCCTCCCAATCGATGTCGTCGGGAGCAAATGTGACCATCCCCCGGCCAACCGCCTCGCTCGTGTCGAGCAAGTCCGTCGTCTCGGCGAGCTCGCGCGCGAGGTCGGGCTCGCAGGCAAACCGTGCCTCGAGCCGAGAGATGCCGCCATAGTTCGCGAGGACACCCGCGTTGAGCGGCGAGAAACCCATCCGAGGTGCGGGCTGGCCGTCGAGCATGTAGATACGGTCGGCTGCCAGGGCGAGCTCGAGCAGCGAGCCGGCAAAGCACGAACCTGGACGAATGAGAGCAAAGACGCTGCGCGAAGTAATCTCGAGCCGTCGCAGCACACGTCTGGCGTGGAGGAGGATCTCTCGGACCAGAGGGTCGTCGGCCAGGCTGGCGAGCGTGCGGTCGACCTGACGCACCCGTTCGATGTCGCCGCGGGTTTCGATGAGCAAGAGCCCCATCGTCGGAAAATTGAATCGAAGATCGAGCAACGCGTCATCGAGTTCGCGAAACGCGCGAAGCGCCCATTGGTCGACGCCCGCTTCGTGAATGGCTTGCATCGTCGCCGGTTGGTCTTCGGTGGGCCCGTCGACGGTTAGGCTGGCCACCCGAGCGGCTTCGTCGATTCGCAGCGTGACGTAACGATAGCGGCTCTCGGTCGCCGTGCGCTCCGCCTGGAGCGGGCGCCAATCGATGCGCCGTTCCCCTCTCTTCTTGGGGGAGCGCGCTTTCAGCGCGGCAAGGCGGCGATGAACGGCTTTCTCGAATTGACTCTTTTCGACCGTCTCGTCGACCAGGCGCCACTCGACGGCTCGTTTGCCTCGTACCCCATCGGCAAGCGTGCAGAAAACATCGGCGATATCTCCGCGGATTTTACGCTTGTCGGAAAGACGCGTGAGACCGCCGGTCCCCGGCAAGACGCCGAGCGAGGCTGCTTCGGGAAGGCTCACGACGCTCGACCCATCGTCGACGAGGAGGATCTCGTCACATGCCAGCGCCAGCTCATAGCCACCGCCCGAAGCCGTGGCGTTGAGCGCGCAGAGGCTCGGGATGTTGCTCTCGCGGCTCATCTCTTCGAGGTAGATCCTCGTTTCGTTGGTGAATTTGCAGAAGTTGACCTTGAAGGCGTGACTCGAGGTGGCGAGCATGTAGATGTTGGCGCCTGAGGAAAACACCCGCGGCTTTTCGCTGGTGATCAGCACCGCGCGGGTTTCGGGGTGCTCGAACCGGATGCGGGTGAGGGCGTCGGCGAGCTCGATATCGACGCCGAGATCGTACGAATTGAGCTTCAGCGCATATCCCGAAAAGAGTCCGCCATCTTCGCGCACGTCGAGAGCCAGGCGCGCCACATCCCCGCCGTAGGCCTCGGGGAACGAGAGCTTCCAGTGCCGATAACGATCGGGCTGGGTTTCGAACTCGATTCGGGCCCGAGCCTTGCCTTCCATGGCGTGGCCTAGCCGCCCGATCGCGTCGCGGCAGGAGGCCGCCGGGTCGCTCGGATCTGCGCTTTGGCGTGGGACAAAGCGGTAGCCATCATCGCTTCCTGCTCGATCGGGCTACGCCAGCGCTTCTGCACTTCGGGCGAGAGCAAATGGAGGGGGTCGAAATAGTAGTAGTACGCGTCGGAGTGCACGCTCGGGCTGGTGAAGACGCTGATGCCCGTTTCTCGATCGTAGTGCTCGAACGAGTGCACATCGCGCTTTCCACCGCCCCCGGGCGCATCGACGACGAACATCGGCGTGTTGAAACCAGCGGTGATGCCGCGAATGTGTTTTTCGATGGTGAGGGCGGTGTCGAGCGATGTTCTCAGGTCTTCCACGCCTTTGACCAGGTCGTGCATGTAAACGTAGTACGGGTGCACGTTGACTTGTCCCAAGCGCTTCACCAAAAGATTCATCGTGGCGACCGTGTCGTTCACGCCCCTCTGCAGCACGCTCTGGTTTCGCACCGTGATGCCACGCTCGAACAAGCGGTTCATCGCCTGCTGAGTGATGGACGTAATCTCCTCGGGGTGATTGAAATGCGTGTGCAGGGCAACCTCTTTGTGCAGCTTGCGCCCCTGCTCGACGATCTTCGTGAGCGCGTCGGTCCACGCCACGTCGGTGAGAATTTTCTGGGGCAGCACCGCCGGCCCTTTGGTGGCGAATCGCAGGCGCCGGATGTTGGGCATGGCCAACAAGGCCTCGCCGATCTCGGTGATCTGCGTAGCCCGAAGGTTGTACGCGTCACCACCGGAGATGACGATGTCCTCGAGCTCCGGGCGCGAGGCGATGTAATGAAACGCGCGCTGCCACCGCTCGGGGCTCACGCGAAGCTCGACTTTCTCCACTTCTTCGGTGTCCACGCCGACCGCGTAGCTGCGGGTACAAAACCGGCAATACACGGGGCAAGTATTGAGCGGGAGGAAAAGGGCCTTGTCGGGGTAGCGGTGGGTCAGCCCCGGCACCGGAGCATCCGCCTGTTCGTGCAACGAATCGAGGCCGAGCTTGGGATGGTCGGGTAAAAGACGCGACCCCAGCGGGATGAACTGCGTCCGCAGCGGGTCAGTGTACGGATTCTCCCAGTCGATGAGGGCCATGGTGTAGGGCGTCACCCGGACGCTCATCGGCGCCCGTTGAAAGCCCACTTCGGCGTCCTTCACGAACTGTTCGGAAACCACGCCCTTCAGGCTTTCGAGCAGCTTCTCGACTCGGGTGATGGAATTCTTGCTCTGCCACGAGTGATCGAGAAACTTCTCTTCGGCCACGTCGGCATACGCCGGCACCTTGCGCCAGAACTCCCCGGATCGAAGCTGCAAGTGACCGAGACTCGCCGGATCGACGGCCGGTTTGAGCGAGGGAGCCGAACCGGACGCGGTCCCCTCTGCTTCCACCACCTTGAGCGTCACGAGGTTCATCTCCGCCACCCTCAACTTCCCACGCCCCTCGTCTCCTGACAAACACTCCGGCCCCGCTGGCTGGATGTCAACTCTTTCGACCCCCGCCGCGGTCGACCAAGTCTGCGCGGCCGGGACGCTTGGTCCGACCACCGACGTAGCGCGCAAGTGCCTGGGCGAGTTCTTCCTCGACTTTTTTGACCAGCTCCTCGGGTTCGATGACCCGCGCCGTCTTTCCCCAACCCAAAATCCACGAAGTCAGCTCGGTGAGATCACCGACGGTCATCGTCAGGCGTAGCGATCCGTCGGCCAGGGTGAGCAGTTTCTGCGATGGGTGCACTCGGCGCGAACGTACCAGCTCGGCGACGGAACTTTCGAAATCGACGACCACCCTCGCGCTCTTGGTTCCCCGCCAAATGCCGAACCCACCTTGGAAGTAATCGTCGACCTTGAAGTCGGCGGGCAACTCGAAACGCTCGAGCACGCTCGTTTCGGTGTCGCGCATGCGATCCAAGAGAAACGTGCGGATTTCACCGCGTCCGGTATGCCGGCCGACACAATAGATGGCGTCCTTGTGAAGAACCATCGCATACGGGTGGATGACGACCGTCTCCTCACCGCCCCTCGTGCCACTGCGGTAGCGGCACCGGAGGGGACGCAGGTCGGCGACGGCCTGGAACAAGTCGTCGAGCTCTTCGGTCTTGGCGCTGTAGTCCTTGGGGGCAACCGGCAGGTAAAGAAAACGATCTTCGAGCCGAGCATCGGCGAGCCCCGCATTCGGGCCGCGGCCCGGCTTTTGGGCCAGCGCGAGAAGCCGCTGCGTCGCCATCTCGATTTCGTCGAAAAGCGCCGATCCCTTCATCGGCTCGAAGAGCCGGCGAGCCGCCAGAATCGCGTAGGCTTGCGTTCGCCGGAGCTCGACTTTCCTCGGGAGCTCCCCCGAACGGATGCGCCACCGCAAGGCTCCTCCCGCCCGGGTAGGCACCGGTTCGAGCTCGAGCTCCGACGATACTTCTTTCAGGTACCGACGCATCGATCGCGGCGTCACGCCAATCTCCTGCGCGAGCTCGTAGAGCGTCATTCCTTTGGGGTGGTGCTCGAGCAACAGGCGAAGCTTGTCGAGACGCCTGTGCTGGGTGAACCGACCTCGCGGGCGGCCGACGAGCCTCTGTGGCCCAGGATCCTTTTGAATCAGACGTGGAAAACGGACGGCCATGGCGGTGCTGTCTCCGTGCCTCGCACCTTCAGAAGTCCCGATCGCGCATCTCCGCCTTGTATTTCGCCTTGTATTGATCGTGGCACGCCTTGCAGGAGGCCTTCGCGCCATCGACATCGCCAGCGCGAGCTTTCGCGGCGCCGCTCTTGCTGATGGTGGCCCAGTTGGGCAATCCGGCGGGGGCGTGCGACGCCACGTAGTCGAGCAACTTGGCAAGCTCCGGAGCATCGCCATTCGCAGCAGCGGGAGCCATGTTGGTCTTCATCCAGCGCTGGGTCGGACAGGGCGGTTGGCCCTTGTTCCCGCACGCAAAGGTTTTCGGGCCGGCCCCCGCCGACGTATCCGCCTTGGGCGCCGCCGGCGCGGACGAAGGCTTGGGGGCCGCCGCTGGCTCGCGCGCCGGGCGCGCGGTGGGCGCAGCAGAGGCAGTCGCCATCGTGGCAACGGGCAACGCGGCACTTTCGGCCTGGGAAGGCGGCTGATCGGCCGGCAAACTCGTCGAAGACGCTGGCGCGGTTGCCGATACCGCCGGAGCGGCTTCTCCCGACGGCGATTTGGAGCAACCGAGAAGAACCAAGACTCCAACCAATGGTGCTAGGTGAGATCGCATGCTCGTCAAGCTAGGCACGTCTCCGGTCGAGCTCATACAAAAAAAGAGGGACGGCGGGGAGCTGACCCACGGCGAGATCTCCCAGCTGGTTTCCCTGTTCCTCGAGGGCAAGCTCGCCGACTACCAGATGAGCGCCATGCTGATGGCGATGTTTCTGCGCGGCATGACGGACGCCGAAACCGTGGCACTGATGGACGCGATGCTGCATTCGGGCGAGGTACTCTCGTTGGACAATATCCGGGGACCGAAGCTCGACAAACACTCCACCGGCGGCGTAGGCGACAAGGTCTCGATTTGTCTGGCTCCCTTGGTCGCGTCCTGCGGAATCTTCGTTCCGATGGTGTCCGGTCGGGGGCTCGGTCACACCGGCGGAACCGTCGACAAGCTGGAGAGCATCCCTGGATTTCGTACCGATCTCGACCGGCACGCCTTCGCGCGCATCGTGGAGGAAACGGGAGCTTGCCTCATCGGGCAAACCTCCGAGATCGCGCCGGCCGACAAACGCATCTATGCGCTGCGTGACGTGACGGCGACCGTCGAATCGATACCGCTCATCGTCGCCAGTATCCTTTCGAAGAAGCTGGCCGAGGGCATCGACGGGCTGGTTCTCGACGTCAAGACCGGGCGCGGAGCCTTCATGGAGGACCTGAAGGACGCGCGCAAGCTCGCGCAGGCGCTGGTGCGCATCGGGGCCCGCGCTGGTAAGCGCGTGGTGGCACTCATCACCGACATGTCGAACCCTCTCGGTCGGTACGTCGGCAACGCGCTCGAGACGCGGGAGGCCCTCGAACTTTTGCACGGCCATGCTGCGGCCGACCTGCTCGAGTGCACGATGGCCCTCGGACGAGAGATGATCCTGCTCGGGGGGGTGGCACGCAGCCGACGTTCGGCGGACGAGCGGCTCTTCGCGGCGATTCACGACGGTTCGGCGGCACGGACGATGGAGCGCATCATCGTCGCGCAAGGCGGAGACGGGCGAGTGGTATCCGACCCCGGTCTTCTGCCTCGCGCCGCGCACCAGCTGGACCTTCCCTCCGACCGCGCGGGGTTCGTGGCGACCATCGATGCGCGCGAGGTGGGGCTCTGCGCCGTCACGATGGGCGCGGGGCGGCTACGCGCCGACGATCCGATCGATGCGACCGTCGGTATCGAGATTTGCGCCAAGCCCGGCGATGCCGTAGCGAAGGGCGCACCGCTCGCACGTCTCCACGTTCAGACTCCGACGTTACCGGACGTCGCAGACCGCCTATTTCGTGCCTTCCGCATCGCCAAGAGAGCACCCAAACCCAAACGACTCGTCATCGACCGAATCACCGCACGCGCGCGATGACCAGAAGGGTGTGGCTCGTGTCGAGCGGCGCCTCCGCTGGGCGTGTCTGTTTTCGAGCGACGGCCGAGGTAAGTATGCTTACCCCAGACATGGCGCGAGAAAGCCATTCCCGGTGGCTTCGCGGCGGGCGGCCGGGCTACTTCACTTTGGTGCCTGCCGCGCCGTCGACCGTGACTAGTTTCAGCGCCTCGGGTGGTCCGGCCGCCAGAAGCATGCCGCGCGATACCAGATCCTTGCCGAACTTGCGGGGCTCGAGATTGGCGATGACGACGACGCTCTTGCGCACGAGGTCCTCGGGGGGAAACGAAAGCGCAAGCCCGGCCACGATCGGACGCGGCTCCGGCTCGCCCAGATCGACGCGCAGCGAGAGGAGCTTGTCCTTCCCGGTAACGCGTTCGGCCGTCCGAACGACTCCCACGCGCAGGTCGAGCTTGTCGAAATCCTGGTAGCTCGCGGAGCTCGGCGACGCCGCGGAACGCGGTTCTTCGGCGGGTAGTAGACCGAGACCGGCCACGAGCTCCTTCTCCCTGTCGGCGTCGATGCGCGGAAAGAGCGGCGCTGCGGTGCCGAGCGGTTCGCCGGCGCGCCGTGCGACGAGAGAAAGCGGCCACAGATCGATCCCGGGATTGGGAGACACCGGGCCGAGCCCGAGCTGTTTGCGAAGCTGATCGGAGCTTCTCGGCATCACCGGCCAAGCCATGATGCTGACGGCCTGCAGCACGTCGAGCGCCGTTGCGAGGATGGTCCCTGTTCGGAGCCCGTCTCCACGCTTGGCCGCTGCCCATGGAGCGGCACGATCGATGTACGTATTCGCCGCGCTGATGGCCTGCCAGATGGCTTCGAGCGCGCGGTGCGGCTGCACGAGGTCGAATGCCTCTGCGGCGCTCTTGGCGCTGGTCGCAACATCGGCAAGCAGGCCACGCTCGAGCGGCTCGAGCTCGCCTTTCTCCGGATAGGTGGCGCCGCTGAATTTGAGCACGCGGTTGAGCAGGTTGCCGAGCGCATTTCCGAGGTCGGCGTTGTATCGCTGTACGAGCTCTTTGACATTGAAGTCGCCGTCTTGGCCGAAAGCAATCGCGCGCATCAAGTAGTAGCGCAGGGTGTCGACCCCGAAAGCGTCGGCCAGGGCGAGCGGTTTGACGGTGTTGCGCAGCGTCTTCGACATCTTCTGGCCGTTGAAGGTGAGAAACCCGTGCGCAAAGATCTGGCGCGGCAGCTCGTCTTCCGACAACCCGGCCGACAACAGAAACGCCGGCCAATACACGGCGTGAAAACGTAGGATGTCTTTGCCTACCAAGTGAATGTTGGCCGGCCAAAATGCGCGCCTCTCCGGCGTGGCCAGCATCGGCGTGAAGTAGCTGAAGAGCGCATCGAACCAGACGTACATCACGTGCGCCGGATCGTTCGGCACCGGCACGCCCCACGAGAAAGTCGTGCGCGACACCGAAAGATCCTCGAGCCCTCCGCGCACGAAGCTCTTCACTTCGTTCATGCGGGCGACGGGCTGCACGAAAGCGGGATTTCGCTCGTAGAGCGCGAGCAGCTTCTCTCCGTAGGCGCCCAGACGGAAGAAGTAACTCGGCTCGCGAATGCGTTCTGCCGGCTTCTTGTGCAGCGGGCAGAGCCCGCCCGGATCGAGCTCCTTTTCCGTATAATACGCCTCGCAATCCACACAATACCAGCCCTCGTACGCGCCGAGGTACAAGTCGCCGCGCGCTTTCACCCGTTCCCAGATCTCGCCCAGCCGCGCTTCGTGATCGGCGTCAGTGGTGCGAACGAAATAACTGTAAGCGCAATCGAGCAGCGGCCAGGTCTCCCGAAAAGGCGCGCTCATCTGGTCCGAGAAGGCACGCGGTGAGAGTCCTCGATCCTTGGCGGCGCGTTCGAGCTTGAGCCCGTGCTCGTCGGTCCCGGTCAGAAAGAATCCATCGTCACCCCGCAACCGCCGATAGCGCGTGAGCACGTCTGCCGCGATCGTGCTGTAAGCGGTGCCGAGGTGAGGCACGTCGTTGATGTAATAAATGGGCGTGGTGATGTAAAAGCGGCTCGGCATCGTGGCACTCTTTTACACCGCCTCCGCCAAGTCGCACGCGCAAAACTACTTCCACACGGTGCGGTTTCGGCCGGTACTCTTGGCCGCGTACAGACGCCGGTCGGCCTTGGCGACGAGCGTCTCGATGCCGGGATTCTCGCCGCAACACGCCAGTGAGGCCACCCCGATGCTCACGGTGACGAAAACCGGCGCTCGATTGCATTCGATTTTGGCGAGCGCGATGGTCAAGCGCATCCGTTCGGCGAGCATGAGAGCGCGCTGCACATCGATCCCGCGCGCGATGATGGCGAACTCCTCACCGCCATACCGGGCGAAGATGTCCTCGGCGCGGAGCGTTTTTCTCACCAGAGCCGCCACGCTGCGCAAGACGTGGTCACCCCCGAGGTGACCGAACGAATCATTAATCTTCTTGAAATGATCGATGTCGAAGAGGACCAACGACACCGGCGTGCCGTGGCGCTTTGCATAAGCGATCTCCGCGATCATCCTTTCCGAGAAATGTTTACGATTATAGGCGCCGGTGAGCGCGTCGAGCACGCTCGACTCGAACAGGCGCCGCATCAGCCCTTCTTCCGCCTCGTCGGTGAAGTCGAAGCGGAAGTCGATGCGGTCGATGCTCACGCGATCGCCTTCCGACAAGAGTTGATCGGTGACGCGATGACCAGCAACGAACGTACCGTTGCGCGACCCGAGATCTTCGACGAAGTACGTTTTCGGCGCGCGGCGCACGATGCGCGCATGCCTGCGGCTGATCCCGGGGTCGTCGATCCGTATGGCGCATTCCTTCCCGCGCCCAATCACGTGCTCGTCGGCGAGCAACGTGAAGATGGTGCCCGCGCTCGGTCCGCTGATGAGCGTGAAAGTTGCCCGATCGCGTGGCGTCGCAGGCTCGACGCGGCGACCCTCGAGCGTCGGACGCACGGAGACGGCCGTTACTTCCTCGAGATCGTCATCCTCGAATGAGCTCGATCGCCCGCCGCCGGGTGAACGTATGTCACTCATCAGCCTTCACCAGCCCCCTCCCCTAACAACGCCGTCGGCGCGGGAAACTTGAGCCTACTTGCTATAACTCCGGCATGCTCACAAAAGGGTTGGGGTCTCCTGCGCACACCCAAAGCTATTACGACGAATTCTCGAAGTCCTACGATAAGTTACGCGGATCCAACGATCCCGGAGGCTACCACGAGCTGGTCGACGATCTGGAGGTGGACTTCGCCAGCCGATTCGCCGCAGGCGGCGACATCCTCGAGGTCGGCTGCGGCACCGGTCTCCTGCTCGAGCGTCTCGGCAAGGTGGCACGAAGCGCTCGAGGAATCGACCTATCGCCGGGGATGCTGGAGAAAGCCCAGGGCCGAGGACTCGATGTTCGTCAGGGTAGCGTGCTCGACTTGCCTTACCCCGACGCGTCGTTCGACGTGGCGTACTCCTTCAAGGTGCTGGCCCACGTCGAAGCCATCGAGCAGGCTCTCGCGGAAATGATGCGGGTGACGCGACCGACCGGCGTGGTGCTCGCCGAATTCTACAATCCGTATAGCTTGCGTGGTCTGGTCAAGCGCTTCGGTCCAGCAGGAGCGATCAGTGCCACGAAGGACGAGCGAGCGGTGTTCACCCGCTTCGATTCTCCTTCTCGGGTGAGACAGCTGTTGCCGGTGGGCTGGGAGGTGGTGGCTTCGCGGGGCGTGCGCATCGTGACGCCGGCGGCATTTGCGATGCGTGTGCCCGGGCTCCGTTCGGTGCTCAGGGCGGGCGAATGGGCACTGGCCGATTCTCCGCTTTCCATGTTCGGCGGTTTTTGGATCGCGGCGATCGCCCGTCGAGCATGAGGTAGCGATATCGGGCGCAGCTCGCTCGTCAGAACCAGCCGACCAGGCCGACCACGAGACCCCTCGCTCCTGGAATCACGGCCGGCATCATCGCGGGCGGCTTCGGAATCGGACGGGGCCGCGTTTCGCGCAACTCGGGTACGAACGTGAGCTGCGCATGGACGATGCCCCCCACCGCCACGGCTGCGAGCGCTCCGCCGGCCAGCACGCTGACGGTTTGCGCCGTCCGGCGGCGGGCGTCGTAGTCGGCGAAGTCGACGGTATTCTGGAAGCGAGCGTAGTCGGAGATGAGCTGCATGTGGATGACCCCCGCCGTGATGCTGGCGGCGGCCAACAGCGATTCGCCGACGAGGAAGGTGTAACCGAGGCTTTCCTGACCATTCTGGAACTGGCCGGCGCCGAAAGGCACGAGCGCCACCCAACGCGAGCGCCGCACGACCACCGATTCTTGAGCCGCCAGCCGCTGGAGCGTTTCGACGTACGCGCGCTGCTCCCTCTCGGCTTTGAGCCGCGCATCGCGCGCCGCGCGCTCGACTTCGGCTTTGGCTCGGAAGGCGTCTTCGATCTCGCCTTTGAGCCGGCCCCTCACCTCGATGAAGCGGTCGACGACCTTGCCCGGAAAAACGACCGGATCGGGTGAGTAGAGCGGGTTCGTACGGATCACTTTCTCGATTTGAACGTTGGCTTCGTCGGTGCGGCCGAGGGCAATCAGACACGCCGCGTAATAAGCTCGCGCCCGTTCGATCGCGGAAGGATCGTGCAGCGCATTCGGCGCACTCGGATTCAGAATCTCTTTGAATCGCTCGGCGCCTTCCGAGTAGCGCCCCGCATCGTACGACGACTTGGCGCGTTCCAGCTCGGTCGCGTCATCGCCGCGCGCCTGCGCGGCCACGAGGACGAGGGCCAATGCCGCGACGACAGGAATCCTACGAGAGCTCGTCATGTGTCCATGACCCGCCGCGGCCCGGAATGACGAAGTAATAGAGAAAACCGCGATGTTCGGCTACGGAGCTGACCATGGCACGGCGGTGAGTTCACCTGCCCGCAGCGTAATCGAAAGGCGGCGCAATGACACCCCCGGCGCATCCAATTCGCACGAAATGTCTTGCTCCCACGTCGACATTTTGATCGGAAATTCGTGCGACGCTGCCCCGGCGATGCGAGGTATCGCACAACGCAGTTGCGCGCCGGCCGGCGCGTCGGGCACCGAGAGCGTCGCGTCGCGAAAGCTGAGCGAGAGCGATACCTGCTGGGCTGTACCCGTCCCGTCGTCAGGCTTGATTTCTTCTTCTCGCTGCAAAGGTTCGCAGCACTTGCTGGGCGGCGGAACCTCGACGCGAAATCGGTGCGTTCCCACCGAGAGCCTCTTGGTCTTGAGAAAAAGCTCTTCGGCGGCCTGCCCGTCGACGCTTACCAGCGCCCCCTTGGGGATGACGACGAACGATACTTCGCGTTGGCCGACGGGCGGCTCGGCGTTGTGACGCGGCGGCTGTCTTTCCGATGCGAGGGAACGCGGCGGGAGGGCCGACCGTGCCAGCGTGGCGGACGGAGCGGCCGAAATCATGGGTGGAGCCGGTACTGCCGTAGCGGAGTCCAAAGACGGCGGGGCCGGCGCTTGGGGCGGAGGTGGACGCCAAAACGCGCTCTTGGCGGCGAATGCAGCCATGACCACTGCGCCCGAACTCACCGCGACCACCAGCCCGGTGAGTAGGGCACGTCGCGTCGCACGACCGCGTTGCAGCCTGCCGATCCACTTGAGCAGAACCGCATCCTGCGGGGCGTACGCCAGCGCTCGATTGAAATCGGCAGCCGCGCCGTGCGGATCTTTTGCCTTTCGCGCCCGTTCACCGCGCTCGGTCAAAATGGGGACGAGCCGCTTCGCGTGGCCCGAGCGGTACTCCTCCGGATGGGTGAAAAATGCACGAAGCTCAGCCGCAGGATCGGAGATTTCGAGGCTGGCAAGCTCGTCGCGCAGCGCGTCCATGAAAGCCTCGGCCGACGGGTATCGATCGACGGCATCACGCGCCAAGGCGCGGGCCAAGATCTTCGCCCATCGCCCTCCGACCGATGGCCGCTCGCGATCGGGCGGCGAGTACGACCCCTCGAGAACGCGTCGAAGGACCTGCGCCGGATTCTTCCCCTCGAAAGGCAGATGGCCGACCATGCACTCGTAGAGCAACACCCCGAGCCCGAACACGTCGGCGCGCGCATCGACCTCGCCGCCTTCGATCTGTTCGGGTGCCATGTGAGCCGGCGAGCCCAATACCTGGCCAGTCGAGGTGACGCCTTGTGCATCGAGAATCTTCGCAATCCCGAAGTCGGTGAGCTTCACGCTGACACCGTGCTCGGTGTCCACCAGCACATTTTCCGGCTTCAAGTCGCGGTGGATCACACCGGCCGCATGCGCGTGCGAGAGCGCGGAGGCGAGCTCGATACCGAGCGCTGCGGCAACCTCGGGCGGCATCTCTCCGAATCGCGCCAGTAATAGACGCAGCGTGATCCCGCGCGAC
>WNGA01020280.1_pt1 | contig 19226 bp, 19 predicted proteins | sample 5400061 | NCBI WGS metagenome assembly WNGA01 (sample SAMN13153366, study PRJNA577476) | soil metagenome | isolation source: 100 cm soil or saprolite under grassland replicate 2 | place: USA:California | collected 2016-06-15 | reverse complement strand
TTCCCCGCGTTGCTGGGCTACCTGGGGCGGCGAATCGACCGGCTCCGGGTGCCGCTGGGACGGCGTCGCCCCACCCAGATCTCCGCCGACGGCCACCTGGTGCCAGCGGCCGGCTGGACGCGGTGGAGCCGGCTGGTGCGGCGGCACAGGGTACTCGCCACCGTGTCGAGCGTCGTTCTGCTGCTGGTGCTGGCCGCCCCGTTCCTCGGCGTGCATTTCGGCCTGCCCGACGCGGGCAACGACCCCGAGAACACGTCGAGTCGGCAGGCGTACGACATGCTGGCCGAGGGGTTCGGCCCCGGCGCCAACGGGCCGTTGCTCGTGGTGGCGGACATGTCACGCGGCGACGGCGCGGTCCTCCAGCGGCTGCAGGCCGAACTCGGCAACACGGCGGGAGTCGCGGCGGTGTCGCCGCCACGGCTCAATCCCGCTGGTGACACGGCGCTGATCACCGTCGTGCCCGCCACCGGACCGCAGGAGGCCGCCACCGAAGACCTCGTCAGGACACTGCGCGACGACGTGATCCCGGCCGCGACCGAGGGCACCGACGCGGAGGTCCACGTCGGCGGTGCGACCGCGGCGACAATCGACATCAACACGTCGATCGCCGACCGGCTCGCGCTGCTCATCGGAGGCGTCGTCGTCGTCTCGATGCTCCTGTTGCTGGTGGCGTTCCGCAGCGTCGTCATCGCGATCACGGCGGCCGTGATGAATCTGCTGTCGGTGGCGGCCGCCTACGGGGTGGTTGCCTTCGTCCTCGAAGGCGGCTGGGCCGGCGAGCTGATCGGCATCGACACCGCCACCCCGATGGCGGCGTTCGTCCCAGTCATCATGTTCGCGCTGTTGTTCGGCCTGTCCATGGACTACGAGGTCTTCCTGATCAGCCGGGTACGCGAGGCGTGGGTGCGCACCCGGGACAACCGTCAGGCCATCACCACCGGACTGGCCAGCACCGGACGGGTGATCACCGCGGCCGCGGCCATCATGATCGTGGTTTTCGCGGCGATCATCCCGAGCGACCAGATCTTCATCAAGGTGTCCGGAGTCGGCATGGTCGCGGCCATCCTCGTCGACGCGACCATCATCCGGATGCTGCTCGTGCCAGCGGTGATGCACCTGCTCGGCCGCAGCAACTGGTGGCTGCCCCGCGCCATGGCGCGGCGCCTGCCTCAGCTGCACATCGAAGGACCGGCCATCACGTCCGCGAGCCCCCTCGCCGGCGCGGAGCCGGTCCCGTCCCGGTGAGGCGTCGTCGTCCAGCAAAGCGGCGACGCCCGCAATCACACGTCGTGACAACCAACCTGAAGGAGCATACTTTGCGAAGGGTATTCGCCCTCCTTGCCACCCTGCAGACGGTGGTGGTAGTAGCACAGTTCTTCCTCGCCGCGAGCGCTGCGTTCGACACGGCGCCCAACGACGAGTCCTTCCAGCCGCATCGTGCACTGGGCTACGGGATCATCCTCTTCGGGGTCCTGTTGACGATCGTCGCCGCGCTGGCCCGGATGCCCGGCCGGCTCATCGGGATGACCAGTCTGGTCGCCGGACTGGGCGTTGTACAGAGCCTGATCCGGACCATCGCCGACGCGTTCAACGGCCCGGGCGAGACCAGCACAACAGCCGGCAACCTGGTCTTCGGTGTGCACGCGATCAACGGTCTGATCATCCTGGCGGTGGCCGGGACCGTCGCCCGGCGGGCGCGAGCGCTGTCGCGGTCCGCGGTCACCGGTCGACCGGCCGACGCAGGGGTGTTCGGACCAGCAGCCGGACCGGCTCACCCGGCGTCATGACAACGGACCAGTTGATCATCGTGGACCACGTGGTCGCGCTGCTGAGCGCCGCCGCGTGGTCCACGGCCGGCGCCACCGCGGCCGCCCGGCGGACCCGGCTCGCGCTCGGCCTCCTCGCCGCGGCTGTGCTGGTGACGCTTGCGCGGGTCACCACGGTGGCGGTGCTCGCCGGTCGGGGCTGGTGGTTCGTACAGGAAAAGGTGCTGCTGGGTCTGCCCATGCTGGGCGCCGTCGGGTCGGCCGCCGTCCTGATCGCCGGCCCGCGGCTGCTCGCGGCGGCGAGGCGCGCGCCCGAAGCCGGGACACCCGCCAACCGGGCGGCAACCGGCGTGGTCTTGTTGCTCACCGCCGGATACGCGGCCCTGGCCGGGCTCGTCGTGACCCTCGTGGTCGGTTACCCCCTGACCTGGAGCACCGCGTTGATCGCCGGCTCCCTCGTCGGCGCGGGCGCGCTGCTGACCGCGCGCGTCGTTGCGGCGCCGGTCGACACCACCGGCGACGCCGACATCGCACCCACACAAGCACCGCACGGAACGCCCGGGTTCCCGCGCCGTCGGTTCATCAGCCTGGCGGGTGGAGCGGTCGTGGCGAGTACCGGCGCAACCGGCGTCGGTCTGTTGTTCGTGCCGGCTGAATCCGTCGCTACCGGAGGCGGTCCCGGACGGTCGTCCCGCCCCGGACCGCCCGTGTCGGTGGCCGACCTGCGGGGGGCCGGCGCACCGGCACCCGGCGGCACGAGGCGGCAGTACACACTCACCGCGCGGACCGCCACCGTCCGGCTCCCGTCCGGACGTGAGATCCAGGCATGGACCTACAACGGCCGGGTACCCGGTCCGCCGATCACCGCCACCGCGGGCGATCTGATCGAGGTGACGCTCCGCAACACCGACATCGACGACGGAGTGACTCTGCACTGGCACGGCTACGACGTGGCGTGCGGTGAAGACGGCGCACCGGGCGTGACGCAGGACGTGGTGGCACCCGGCGGGGAGTTCGTCTACCGGTTCCGCGCCGATCAGGTGGGAACCTACTGGTACCACACCCACCAGGCGTCTCACCGTGGCGTGCGCCGAGGGCTGTACGGGACCCTCGTCGTGACACCACGCGCACCGCGGGTGGACGACGCCGCTTCCACGCTGGACCTGACGCTGCCCGTGCACACCTTCGACGGCACCGTCGTGCTCGCCGATCAGGACGGGCACACAGAGCACACCGCGCCGGCCGGCACCAAGGTGCGGCTGCGGCTGGTCAACACCGACTCGGATCCGCACCGGTTCGCGCTCGCCGGAACGCCCTTCCGGGTGACGGCCGTCGACGGCCGCGATCTCAACCAACCCGGCGAGGTCAGCGACGAAGGACTGCGCCTGCCCGCGGGCGGACGGTACGACCTGGTCTTCGTCATGCCGGACACTCCGGTGGCGCTCGTCCTCGACAACGACCATGCCGGCGGCCTCCGGCTGCGCCCGGACAACCACGCCGGTACCGCCGGCGAGGACACGGCCGACGAGGACACCTCCGGCTGGCCCGAACTCGACCTGCTGCGCTACGGAACACCGGCCGTCGTGCCGTTCAATGCCGGCCGCCGCGCCGACCGGCACTTCACCATGGTGCTGGACCGTGGTGTCGCCATGGTCGATGGCCGGCCGGCCTACGGACAGACGGTCAACGGCCGTGGTCACCCGTCGATCCCGGATCAGCTCGTCGCCGAGGGCGATCTCGTCCGGTTCACCGTGGTCAACCGGAGCCTCGAGACTCACCCCTGGCATCTGCACGGACATCCCGTGCTGATCCGGTCCAGGAACGGTACGCCGGCGTCCGGTAGTCCATTGTGGATGGACACGTTCGACATCCGTCCAGGGGAGGTGTGGGAGGTCGCGTTCAGGGCCACGAATCCCGGGATCTGGATGAACCACTGCCACAACCTGCCGCACGCACATCAGGGAATGATGCTGCGGCTGCGCTACCACGGCGTCGCCACGCCGTTCCACGGCCTGCACACCGCCCACGGGGCCGGTACGGTCAGGAGCCGGAGCCATGGCCACTGACCCGCCACCGGAGGCTCGTCGGTCGATCCCGGCCCTGGGCCCGGACGACCCCACCTCGGATCTCGTCGCGCAGGTGCACCACTACAGCCGCGCCGTCATCGAAGCGGAGCTGCGCAGGCTGGCCCGCCGGAACCCGTGCTTGCGTCCGGACGACCTGGAACTCATCGACGCGGCTCTGGACGACCTCGTCGAGTCCCTGCTCCTGGCCCGGCTGCGCAGCCTGCCCCAGCACACCACACGGCTGAAACGCCTCTTCGGCACCGCGAGGGAAACGTCGTGAGGCGCAGCGCAGGGGGCTGGGACGAAGGACGGTTGGGCAAGGAGAGCACTGGTCACCGGCGATACGGGTGTGCTGGGTCGCGAGTTGGTGTGCCGGCTGGGTAACCGGTCCGAGGTTTCGGTGCTGAGCCGGCGACCACCGCGGGGACCCGGGTTGTGCGAGGTTACATGGAGACCGGCGAGAGTCTCGCCGACCCCGTCGATGGCATGGATGTGATCGCGCATTGTGCGAGCGCGGCCGAGACCCTGGCTACACCCGCGTTGCTGAAGCACTGCGGCTGACCCATTCGGCCGGCGCCCGCCGGCAGTTCAGCGGCTACCGGTCGGGGCACCACGACCGCCAACCACAACATCCGCACATCAAGCAGAAGCGGACGTCCCACCAGGTCTATACCGCGGCGCAAGCGACTACCGATCGTTACCATCCGCGCTGACTACTATCGACCTTGTCGACGCCGAGTCTGCCGATCGACCTACCGAGCGGTTGCGGCAGCGCAGGTGCTTTCGCACACCTCCGCGCCTGGTGATCGGGCGCTGTGCACATTCAGCCGTACCTGGCCGTGCACGTTAACCCCTACGCCGACACCCGGCGGCCGATCAACGCCGTCTCCTCGAAGGCCGGAACCCACCGCCCCGCGCAGGGAATCAGCTCCAGTGACAGGGTGACCGCCGGGAGGAAGGGAGACTCCTCTGGGTCAACCCGATCGACCGCGGCCAACGTGTCGTGCAGACAGGTCAGCGCGGTGGAAGCCTCCTCCCGGAACAACGCGACCAGGCTGTGCAACCAGCAGGCGGCGGCCGCGATGCGCGGCGAGCCGAGCGTTTCGGCTTGGACGAGTCCGTGCGCGGCGATCTCGGCGGCCGCGTGTACGTTGCCCTGCAGCGGTTGGAGGAAGCCGGCCAGCACGCGCGTGAAGGCGGCCTCAACCGGCGAGCCGACCTGCTCCATCTGCGCCACCGCGGCGGCACCCAACTCGGTGAACCGGGACGTGCGACCCTGCCGAGCGTCCAACACCGCGATCGCCAGCAGCGCTCGGGAGCGTTTCCACATGTGGGCTGGGCGACGCGGCCGCCAGCGCCTGCTCCAACCACCCCGAACCCTCGACGAAGTGTCCCCGGGCCAGCCAGAAGCGCCACAGGCTGACAGCCAGCAGCAGCGCACCGTCCGGATCGCTCCGCAGCGCCCAGCCGAGCGCGGTCCGCAGGTTGTCGTGCTCCTCGTCGAGCAGCTGCGGGCGGGCGACCACCACCCCGGAGCGGCGCTCAGGATCGTGGTCCAAGGCCAACTGCCGGAAGTACGCGCAGTGCGCCGCCTGCAGCGCGGCCTCCTCACTTGCGGCGATCAGTCGCTCCCGCCCGAACTGCCGGATCGTGTCGAGCAGCCGGTACCGCGACCGGTCGGCGACGCGCTCCACCTGCACCATCGACTTGTCCACCAACCGACCCAGACAGTCCAGAATCGTCCCTGGCGCCAGCGGACTCGTGGCGCAGACACCCTCCACCGCGGGCAGCGTGAAACTGCCCGCGAAGACCGAAAGCCGGCGCAACAACACCTGCTCGTGGTCGGTGAGCAGGCCGTGGCTCCAGTCCAGGGTGGCGCGCAGCGTGGCGTGCCGGGTCATCCGGTCGCCGCTGCCGAGCACCGTCAAGGCGTTGCCCAGCCGCTCGGCGATCTCGGCGGGCTGCAGATGCGCGAGGCGGGCGGCTGCCAGTTCGATCGCCAGCGGCACGCCGGCGAGCCGTCGGCAGATCTCCACCACGTCGGTCACGGTGGACTCATCGAGCCGGAAGTCCGGTCGCGCGTCGCGCGCCCGGTCCACCAGCAACCGCACGGCCTCGTGGGTCAGCGCGGCGGCCACCTGCTCCGTCGGCATCGGGACGGTCAACGACGGGACCCGCAGGGTGACCTCGCCGGGCACGTGCAGCGGCTCCCGGCTGGTGGCCAGCACCCGCAGCTGCGGGCACTCGCGCAGCAGCCGCCGGACCAGCCCAGCGCAGGCGCGCGGTCGACCAGCACGGGCAGGTCATCGACGTGCTGGTGTCGATCCGCCGAGACGCCGCTGCGCCCCGACGGTTCTTCCGGCGGGCGATCGCCGTGCTCAAGGTCAAGCCAACCGAGGTGATCACCGACGCCGCCGCGGTCTACCCCGCAGGGCTCGACGAGCTGCTGCCCTGGGCATGGCACCACATCGAGCAATACGCGAACAACCCGATCGAGGCCGACCATAGTCAGCTCAAGCAGCGGCTACGGCCGATGCGAGGCTACCAACCGATCGAACGGCGCCGCTCGTCATCGCCGGCATGCCGTCATACACAACCTTCGACGCGGCCACTACCAGATCAGCCTCGACGCACCGGCTGTCTCCCAGGTCACCGCGGCGTTCGCCCAACTCGCTCAAGCAATCTGACCGCACGTCCACAGACCGGCTCACCGCGTCGGTCACCCCGACAACGCAACGGCGCCACCTGTCGTTCCCGGCGACCGGTGACTGGGCATACTGGTCGACGGTGACCCGCTCGGTGAGCCTGGCCGCTGGGACCTACCAGATCCGGGTCACGGCGACCGGCGCGAGCGGGTCCAACATCGACCGTCTCGAGGTGACCTGACCGCTCCGGGCGCCAGGGCCTGGTCGAGGTGGTGGCCAGATCTGGTGGTACCGGTCCGACGGCGCGTTGCAGGTGGTCGCGGAACAGCCCCGGAGCGATGACGACCGCGACGATGACGAGGGTCAGCCCGCCGGCGGCCACGATGAGTGTCTGGGCGGCGAACAGTCGCGTCGCCAGCCGCGTCGCCGGCTTGCCAGCGGGCCGCGTCGTGGGCATCAGCCGGTACCCATCCGGTAGCCGACGCCGCGCACGGTGCGGATGTAGCGGGGGTGGGACGGCGTCGTCGTCCAGGCAACGCCGGTTGTAAGGATTCGTGACTTACGGCCCTGTGTTCTGTCGACCTCTGCGGCGGCAGGAGTTGACTTTCGACTCTGAGGGCGTGGCTGCGAGGCGAGCACGGTGAGTAGATGTTCGCCGTCCACGAGGTCACGGTCGAGGCCCGGTATGAGGTGGCCGCTGCGCGGCTGGTGCACCTGATCAACTGGGGCGCTTTGCGCGGCGTGTCCGAAGCTGCGTACGAGGGAGGGCTGGAGGCGCTCGTTCGCGTTGGTCCATTCGGCGGCGCACCCGGGCTGTCCAAGCTGGTGCGGGTGCGCGTTCTGGACCCGGTTTGCCGTGGCGTCACGATGACGGTCTCGCTGCGGTGGGAGGCCACGGGCGTCGCCGGTGAGCTGTTCCCGGTGCTGGACGCCGACCTCACACTGATGCGGGAGGGCGATGACCGGTCGCGGTTGGGGCTGATCGGCAGCTACCGGCCGCCGTTCGGCCGGACCGGGGCCGCGCTGGACAGGGCGATCATGGGCCGCATCGCCGCTGCGACGATTCGGTCGCTCCTGGACAGGGTGGCCGCGGCCATCGCCGACCCGGCGCCAAACCCGCAACGCGGCGCGGACACCGCGCCGCGGTGGCGGCCGATCACCGAGCCCGGCGAGTCCTAACCGGATTCGCCCGGCCTTGGCTTGTGCTCATCAAAGCGATCTGACTTTCTCCACACGCGGGATCACGTGCGCCGCGTCCAGACACGCAATAGTCCCTGGAGCCGAGCCATTCGACGATGGTCGACCAGCCAGCGGGCCGGCCGCTCGGATCGCAGCATCCAGGTGGAAACCCACCAATGACAACCTGCTTGAAGCAGGTTGAGCTGCTTATGGGCGGGCAGGCCGGGTTGGCGAAACGTGGCCTCCGAATGCGAGGGAGTACCAACGATGTGCATTCGGCGTCACGGTGGCGCGATCAGTACCTCGCTCAGCGGCCGGCGGGGCGTTACTGCGGTGGCCTGACCGTAGCCCACCCGCAGGATGACCTGGGCCCACCGGCCGGTACGGGTGTCGGTGACCAGCTCCCGCAGCGCGGGGATCTCCAGGGGCTGGCTCATGGGGGTCGCGGCCAGGCCGTGGACGGTCGCGAGCAGTAGCACCCTTTGCAGCGCCTGCCCAGCCCGCACCCACTGGTCGGGGGTGTCCCCGTTGGTAAACAGCACAAGGATGGTCGGGTACGGCTCGAATGGTTCGTCGCGCCGCTGCAGCTGTGGTTGGGTCAGCCCGTAATCGCGCAGTGGCAGAGTCTCCAGCGCGGCCCACGGCCCGAACGCCTGGGGCGGTACCCCGTCGCGTCGCCCGCGTGTCGGCCGCGTCCAATCGGTCAACTCCGCCCGGTACCGACCCTGGGCGCGTAGCCGCTGTTCGGCGCTACGAACCAGGCTGAGGATCGCTGTTCGGCCCACCGCTCCCGCGATGCTGAGGGCGGCGCCCTCCGTGGCGGCTGCCTCTGCCAACTCCTCCAGGATCGCCGCGGGTACCACCACCCGGTCGAACGGGTGGCGGTTGGTGTGTCGCCGCGGGATCGCCGCAGCGAGGGCATCCATGGCCGGGTCTCGCGCCGCGGCAGGCCCTGGCCGGATCCGGGCGACCAGCTCCGACTCATCAGCGTCGGGCCAGGTCCGCCCGACCGGTACCCAGCCCTGCTGGCGAATCGCAACCCGCAGATTGAACACGGCCGCGCCTACGCTGATCAACAGCTCCCGGCCGGACGGATCGATGACCTCCAACTGGCGAGTCCGGTCGGCGTACACGTCGACGCCGCCGTTGCGGATGCGGAACCGCCATGGCTGGCTGTTGTGCAGCGACGGCGCGGCGACCGCGGCCTGGACGCAGGAAAGGAGACTGGCCTCGGACAGCCCACCGGACTGCGGAGTGCCGGTGGAGGCCTGACGCACGTCGCGGTCGGGCATGGCAGTCCCCTCTCAAACCGGGCAGCCCCTGCTGGTCGGCAGCCGCGGAGTTGACGAGTCCGTCGCGGCGACACCGCACGCGTGCCTGCTAACGGCACGGCCCCGGCTGGTCGGGCCGTACCCCCAGCGTGAAGCCCTGCCCTGAGACGACCTAGAGGCGCAGCGCCTACGCGGTCAGGACCTTCGGCCCGTCTCCTAGCGGCTGCGGCAGCAGAACCAACACCGACCCGAAACCGTTGGTCTGGGCCAAGACCGCTGACGAGATCCTCGACACCTCGCCGCGTACTGCACCTGAGCTAATCAACTATCAACGACTCAGGACATTAGGTGCTTGCGCGCTGCTCCGGCTCCGGGGAGCGTAATGGTGGCCGAACTGGGGCGCTCGAAGGGCCGCGTTCACGGTGCTGGTGTGGCTGCGTTCAACCCGGCAACTCCTTGATCGGGCTTCGATTACGGGTCGGACGCCTCTACCGATGATGGTCCACCTGGCCGTAGGATGCCTGGACTCCTGGTCAATATCGACAGGCGGCACGACGAGAAACGCGCGCACCATCCCCCTCCGGCAGGTATTTCGACACCCTCTGACCCCCTGACGCTCCGGCATCGGACCGCGCCGCCGCGCCCGTCGGCCCAACCCCATCCAGTCAGCCCGTTCGTTGAAACCCCCGGTATCGGCGACTGACCTCGGATGATGCAGGCGACGGTCCGGCAAGCCGTCCAGGCGGGCGCGACGAACAGTAACGGTCACGCCCACGCAGCCAGGGACCCAACGTCGCCACCTTACGGTCACATCGGCCGCCGCTTCCATCGACCGGCATCGAGGCAATGCAGACCACGGGAGTCGAGCAAGGCAGGTTCGAACAAAACCAAGACATGCGCGGGAGGTAACCACCATGACCGACACACAGCCCGCCGCCCCGCAGGCGCCTGCTCCCAGCGACGAGCAGGCGCGGGAGACGGCCAAGGTCGCGCCGCCGACCGGTGCCGACTGGCGCCACGCGTTCCGGGACCGGGTCAAGGACCAGCTCGGCGTGCGGGGGATGGTCAGCGAGTACCTGATCCCGGTGGAGACCAACACCTTCTGGTATTCCCTCGGCGGGGTGCTCGGGATCTCGCTGGTCCTGGAGATCCTGACCGGATTCGTGCTCTCGCTGCGCTACGTCCCGGACGCCGGCCGCGCCTACGGCATCACCAAGACGCTGCTGAATGAGGGCGGCTGGTCGGTGGTGCTCAACTTCCACTACTGGAACGCCTACCTGATCTTCGCCTTGGTCATGGTGCACATGATGCGGGTGTTCCTCAGCGGCGGCTACCGGGGCGCCAAGAAGGGGCTGTGGCAGATCGGCGTCGCCCTGGCCGGGACGGTGTTCCTGCTCAGCATCACCGGGGAGGCGCTGCACTGGGACGAGCGCGGGTTCGGCGTACCCTGGCACACCTCGGAGGTCCTGGAGGCCGTCGGGCTGGACAAGACGCTGCACTACTCCCACGAGGACCTGCTCAACATCCCCAAGGCCACCAACCTGCTCATCCCGTACTACGACCTGCACGTGGCCATCCTGCCGATCCTGCTGCTCGCGCTGATCGCCATGCACTACTACCTGATCAAGGTGAAGGGCATCTCGCTGCCGTTCTGGCACAAGCCGACCGGGCGGCGGGTGCCGTTCAGTACCCACATCCGCGAGTGGTCGATCTACAGCGTTTTCATCCTCGGCGCCATCCTGGTGGTCTCGTTCTTCCACCGGTCCGCCGGTCCGGAGCCGCAACTGCTACCCACCTCGGAGTTCTACGGGTCCGAGGAAGGACCGGGTGGCCTGGGCATCGTGCCAACCTTCCCGATCAGCTGGACCCACGGGATGAACCGGTTCGTCACCATCGCCTTCGGGATGGACCCCGACATCTGGGGGACGGTCATCGGCATGGCGCTGATCACCGCCGCGCTGGTCGCGGTGCCGTACCTGGACCGTGGCGGGCCATACGAGCCGCGCAACTGGGGCGAGGCGCTGAGCCTGCAGCGGCGCGGCTGGGCCTACCTGGCGATCGTGGTGTTCTGGGCGGTCATGATCATCGGCGTTGTCACCAACCTCGTCACCCCGGTCGGGTGACCCGAGCCGCAACGGCCCGCCCCGGCAACGGACACCGGGGCGGGCCGCAGATGGGGCGCCATGTTCGGCCGCGACCTACACCTGCTGCTCACCCTCGCCACCCTGGCGGCGATCGTCGTGGTCATCGGCGAGGCCGCCGTACGCCTGGTACGGGGCCGACCCCCGGGCCGGCTCGCCGCCCGGAACCTGGCCGTGGTGCTGATCCTGGTGGCGATGGCCTCCGCCGGCGGCCTTGCCCTGCTGGTCGGCGGCCACCGACCCAGGGAATGGTGGCACGTGATGTACGCGGGGCCCTGTGCCTGCCGAAAATGCCATCCGCCTGCTCTGGGCGCAGTCACTGCCTTGGTGCCAGGTCATGGCCGGCTCGACTGCATCACCCTCCCCGATCGGTGCCGAGCACTGCGCGATGATGCCGCCTCGTGCTGTTTCGACTGGCCCACCTCGGCGTCACGAACGTGTTCGCGCTCCTGCGTCTGCTGCCGCGCAGCGATCACGACAAGGACACCGAAATCCTTGTGTTGCGCCACCAGATCGCCGTGCTACAGCGTCAGCTCGGCGACCGGCGCATCCGATTCCAGGTCACCGACCGGGCGCTGCTCGCCGCGCTACTACGCCCACTCCCCCACCCAGCGTTGCAGCGACCACGCCTGCTGGTCCGCCCGGACACGATCCCGCGCTGGCACCGCGACCTGCTCGCCCGCCGCCACGCTGCCGCCTGCCGACCCAACCGGCGCGACCGACCACAAACGCTGCGTTCCATCCGCGCCCTGGTCCTGCGCTTGGCCCGGGAGAACAGCAGCTGGGGCTACCGGCGCGGGCACGGCGAACTCCTGACACCGGCAAATCAAGGTCGCCGCCGCCACAGTCTGGGAGATCCTGCACGAGGCCGGCATCGACCCCGCACCCGACCGCACCGCCACCACCTGGGCCGACGTTCTCCGCACGCAGGCCCACGCGCTGCTGGCCGCGGACCTCATCGAAACGGTCACGCCGACCGCGGCCCGCCGGTACATCCTCGCGGTCATCGAACACGCACCCGCCGCGCCCGCATCCTCGGCACCACCGCGCACCCGACCGCCGCCTGGGTGGCCCAGGCCGCCCGCAACCACGCCATGGACCTGCCGGACGCAGGCCCGTCGGCGCGGTTCCTCATCCGAGATCGGGACGGCAAGCTCCCGGCGCTGCTCGACGCGATCCGTGCCGATGCCCGGATCACCGTCATGCGCAGCGCCGTCCGAGCCCCCCGGATGAACGCGATCATGGAGCCGTGGGTACGCACCTGCCGCCACGAACTGCTCGACCGCACCCTGCTCTGGAGCCAGCGGCATCTCCTGCACGCCCTACGCGCATACGAGACGTTCGACAACAACCACCGGCCGCACCAGGGCATCGCCAACGCCCGACCACGCCAACCACTACCCGAACCGATCACCGAACCGGACCAACTCGCCCAGCCACACATCCGTCGCCGTGATCGTCTCGGCGGCCTCCCGCACGAGTACGACCACGCTGCCTGACCAGCCCGAACGTAATTCCCGGCACGTACACCGTCGTGGTGCTGTTCGTGTGGATCCTCGACGTATTCTTCGGCCCCGCCCTCGGCGCCGCCGACCGGATCGCCACCCGCGGCCTACCCACCCACTTCGTCACCCTCTGGATGGTCGACCTGCCCTCCGGACACGGCGGCCGGATCGGCGACCTCGGCTGCGCCCTCGCCTGGACGGTCGCGGCCGTAACCGCCGCGTGGACGGTCGCCGCCGCCCGGACCCGCACCGCACACGCCCGCACCCGGCGGACCCGGCCCGGCGGTGTGGCCGCCCAACTCGCCGCCGCCAGCCAAGCCGCCTGGCGCGACGCACGCCGCAACCGCAACCCGGCCCTGTGGGTGCTGTTCGTCGTCGTGCCCGTGGTGTTCATCCTCACCGCCGACGCGGTCACCCCGACCGAGCCCATCATCCTGACCGTCACCGAGTACGGGCGGCTCCGGGCCGCGCAGACATTCGCCATGCCGCAGGTGCACGGCGCGACCATGGCGCCGATCGCGGTCGGGTCCCTCGCCGCGCTGGTCGGGTTGTTCGCGATGCTGGACAGCCGCGAGGACGGATCCGCTCCAGTCGTTGCCGAGGGTATCGCCCGCGTGCATCGAGGTGACTTTCCGAGCGAGGTCGTGGCGGCGTTCGCGAGGAAGTACTCGGGATGGAACATCAGGCAGCGGACCGGTCCGCGGAGCGTGCGGGTGCTGCTGGAGGTCTCCGTTCAGCGGTGGCTGTTAGCAGGAACGGCGCAATGAGAATCGCTGCGAGAGCCGTTCGGAAATGTCCGTGCGGCTGCGGGGGGCGTAAGCACGGCCACCGCGCTGGTCGCCCCGCAGTCGATCAGCGTCACCTGGCATCCGTTTTCTCGACAGAGTTATCGCGCGGCCGGCCTTCCGCTCAAAAAGCGCGCAGGTCAGCGCTGTGAGGTCGCGGCTGCCGAACCCGGTGGTTCGGGCAGGATCGGCCGGGAACCCGCGGCGTTCGGGCGCGTACTGAGGGAAGCTTGAGCCATGGAATCAGACGAGCTGGAACACCTGGGCGTTTCCTTGCGCCCCGCGTACACGAGTTGGCCGGAGTTGCGCGACTACGGACTGCTGGTGGACGAGCTCGGTTACGACTCGTTGTGGACGTCCGATCACTTCATGGGCAGCCGCGACGACCTGGATGCGCCGACGTTCGAGTGCTGGCAGGTACTTGCCACCTGGGGAGCATTGACCCGACAGACGCGGGTAGGTCCGCTGGTGAGCGGCAACACCTATCGCCATCCCGCGGTGCTGGCGAACATGGCCGTCACGCTGGACCACATCACCGGCGGTCGGGCGATCCTCGGCATGGGCGCGGCCTGGTTCGCTGCCGAACACGAGGCGTACGGGATCCGGTATGGCACCGTTGCCCAACGGCTGGATTGGCTCGAAGAAGCGGCCGCGGTCGTACGATCCTTGCTGGACCAGCCGCGGACGACCTTGTCCGGCGCTCATTATCGGTTGACGGACGCGCCTTGTGAGCCGAAGCCGGTCCAGCCGCGGCTGCCTATCATGCTCGGCGGTGGAGGTGAGCGGCGTACGCTGCGCATCGTCGCCCGCTATGCGGACCTTTGGAACTGCTTCGGTTCGCCGGAGACGCTCGTGCACAAGATTGCTGTGCTGCACCGGCATTGCGCCGAGGTCGGTCGGGATCCGACCGAGATTCTGCCCACCGTGTCGCTGGTGGTCGTGGTACGCGACAGCAGGGCGCTGGTCGAGTCGCGCCGCGCGGAGGCCCAGGCGGCGAATCCGGGCGAGGACATCGAGCTCGATGTCGCCGGTTCACCGGACGAGGTCGCCGACTTCCTGGCCCGCTACTGGCTTGTCGGCGTACGTGGGTTCGTGGTTGATGTACCCGCGCCTTTCGATGCTGAGACGCTGGACCGGTTGATCCGTGAGGTGCGCCCGGCGTTACGTGGGCGCATCGAGCACATTGGGCAGGACGTCGGCTAACACGGCACCCGCGCGACGAGCGCGCCCGTTTCGTCGCGCATCTGCTCGACCCTGACGAGTACCGCCTGATCGAGGAGGCGCTCAAGGCCAGCAACGTGTTCCAACAGCTGCGCAAGGGTGGCGTCTCCGGCACCGTGTCAACGCTGGTGGCCGCCCGTCTCGGGGCTTCGTAGGTTGCCGAGCAGGTCCTGGCAGGCCAGCCACGCGGCGTCCGACAGCCGGTGGCGCGCACGCTCGAACAGACGAAACAGTCCAGCTCCGTGCTCGGCGGCGATCGCCGGGTTGTGCCGGGCAACGTCGAGCTCGTTCGCTGCCGTGATCTCCATGAAGGCACGGACCTCGCGTTCGGTCGGCGTTACCGTACGACCGGTGAAGCGGTCCCGGAACGGTACCGGTGCTGAGCCGGCCAGCCGCGGGTAGACAACTTTCCTGTCGCAACTGCCGTACAGGTAGACCAGAGCCTCAGCCGGGGAGCCGATCAGCTCGCTGAGGATGTGCCGGTCCGCGATCCCGACCAGTGGATGGTCGTACCCGTCCGTGCCGTAACAAGCGTGGCAGAGTCCGGCTGTCTCGACCGCCGGGTCCGCGCCCCAACTCCGCAGCAGCGCGGCGACGCGCCGCAGATGCTCCAACAACGTCCCGCCCGGGTGCGCCATGCGGTCAGCTCCGCGGGAGATCAGGAACTGCTCGACATCTTGCCGATCAGGTACGGGCGAAGCATCGTCTCTCACGTCATCACTCCTCTTGTCCGCGCTCGTGACACCGGAGACTGAGCGGCTCAGACGTTCCTGACTCGACGATTGAGCGTAAGACGGAGGCCGATCTCGACAAGCAGCCAGCCGGGCTCTGTTGCATTAAGCGATCGGTACTGTCCGACGCCGCAGATCTTCCGTCGCGAGAATCTCGGCGCTGGAGGACGGACATTTGACCAGCAGCGGCGGCGCCCGAAGAGCGGTGTTTCGCCCACGTTTGGATCGCGGGTGGAGCAACCGAAGTCGATCTCGACAGGAAGATCTGCGGGTGCTGATCACTCCGATCACTCAATGCAACAGAGCCGTTCCGCTTCATGGGGGAGGCTACGCGGTGGCTCTGACAGTTTCGGCGGCGTCGCCGGCCGGGATCTTGGCGACGGTGTATGGCGGTAGCTGACGGGGTGGTTCGAGCAGGGACCGGCGGAGCTCCTGGAGCAGCCGCAGGCCGCCAACGGTCATGGTGAACCCACGCCAGCCGCGGGAGGCCCGGTCCAGGACGGCCATACGAGCGTGAGGCAGCTGGTCTCGCCGGGGAGCCGGCCGATGACCTTGACCCTTCTGCGGGTCTCGCCGAAGGTGCGCTCGATGAGGTTGGAGTGGCGCACGCGGTTGTGGTGCACCGCGGGGAACCGCGGGTAGGCGGTCATGCCCTCGCGGTCGGTGGTCAGGCACTTCATCGCCGAGGGGTAGGCGGCCTGGTACTTGGCGGCCATCTCGCTGATCCTCGCGTCGATGATCTCCACCAGCTCCCGGCCGGGCACGGTGGTGAGGCCTTGGTGTCGAAGATCTTCCAGTAGGCGTCCTTGACCTTGGCCTGCATCCCGGCCGGGACCTTGGCCAGGATGTTCCGTGCGCGATGGACAAGACACCGCTGGCGCAGCGCTTTCGGGTAGACCCTGCTCGATCGCCGATCAGGCCCGCCGCGTCGTCGGAGATGATCAGCAGCGGGGAGGACAGAGCGTGTGGCCGAGCTGGCGTGGCAGGTGGTTGCCGCGTCGGTACTACCACGGCTGCGGCGGTTACCCGCCGAGGTCAAGGCATTCGCCGAGGCGGTCGCGGTGCTGGGCGACCGGGTCGAGCTGCGGCACGCGGCCGCGCCGGCCGGGATCGACACCGGGCCGGCCATCCGAGCCGCCGACACACTCATCGCCGCCGGGATCCTCGTGCACGGCCGTCCGATCGAGTTCGTGCGCCCCACGGTCCGTCGCGCCGTATACGAGAGCCTGCCGGCGGGCGAATACCACCGCGCGCACCGACAGGCAGCGGCGCTCCTCGACAGGGAAGGCGCTGCGGCGGACCGGATCGCCACCCACCTCGTCGCCGCCGAGCGATGGCCGACGAATGGGTCGTCAAGACCCTACGAGCGGCCGCGCGGGAGGCGCTGGGCAGGGGCGCCGTCGACGAGGCCGTGCGGTACCTGCGGCGGGCGCTGGAGGAGCCTCCCGATCCCGGCGTCCGCGCCGACGTGCTGTTCGAGCTCGGCTCGGTCTAGGCGCGGGTAAGTATCGACGACTGTCGCGACCACCTGCGCCAGGCGATCGAGCTCACCGAGGACGTCCGTACCCGTGCCGAGATCGCCCTGGAGCTCGCCCGGATCATGGGGGTCACGCGCGACACCAGAGGTGCGGTCGCCGTGCTCGACCGGCCGTCACCGAGCTTGGCGAGGCCGATGGGGCCCTGCGCGTGAGGCTTCAGGCCGAGTACATCGCGGTTGCCCGCCGCTACCCCGCAACGCGCGAGCAGGCCTCCCGACGCCTGCGGCGACTGTCCGAGCACGCCCAGCCGGGCAGCCTGGCCGGGTGCGTGCTGCTGGCCAACCTCGCGGCCGACGCCCTCGAATCGGAGGGGGCGGCAGAGCAGGCCACCCGTCTGGCCGACGCCGCCCTTCGCGAGGAGCACCTGCTGGTCGCCGAGGAACTCGACGTGGCCCTGCTGGCAACCTCGGTACTCATGTCCACTGACCGGCTCGACACCGCATGGCGCGTGTGGACCGCCGCGGTCGAGCGGGCTCGGCGCTGGGGCTCAATCACCGGCTTCGCGGGCGCCGCGACCATCCGGGCCTGCCTCGCGTACCGCTGCGGGCAGCTCATGGAGGCTGAGGCCGATGCCAGACTGGCCGACGACATGCACCGCGAGTACGGGCATCACCCGCTGCGCCGCTACAGCGTCGCGTTCCTGGTAGGGGCGTTGGTCGAGAGGGGTGAGGTGCGGGCCGCCGCCGACGTGCTCGACGACTCCGCCGTTACCGTGAACCTGAGCCTGCTGCTGGACAGCCGTGGCCGGCTGCGCTGCGCACAGGGCCGGTTCGCCGAGGCCGTGGACGACTTCCTGGCGTGCGGACAACGGCTCACCGCTCGCGGCACCCGCCATCCGGGCATGTTTCCCTGGCGGTCCAACTCCGCGCTGGCCCTGTGGCGCATCGACCAACCCCGCGATGCCCGACGCCTCGTCGACGAGGAGCTCGGCCAGGCGCCGCGGCTCGGGGTGGAGTGTGCGCTCGGCACTCGCGCTGCGGGCCGCCGGTCTGGTCCACGGCGGAGCCGCCGGCCTGGCAATGCTGGACGAGGCGGCAAGCGCGCTCGCCGCCTCCTCGGCCCGCCTGGAGCAGGCCCGTGAGAGCGCGTCCTACGAGTCGTCGTACGAGGGCCGCACTTTGGTTAGCCCATGGCTGGCCAACCTATCCTTTGATCACGAAAGTGACGAAGGTGAGGGTAGTCGAGTCGACCGTACCGGTGATCTCCCAGCAGCCCTCGGTCGGGAAGCTCACCCCGCTGGCCTGAAAGCCAGCGTTGCCGTAACCGCTGGGCACGCTCCCCCACGCTGGCGGCGCGGGCGCGTCGAGGCGCCGGCCGGTAATGGTCAACAGCCCGGGGGTGACCCGATACCAGCCGAACTTCATACCGATCGACCCATCCGGCTCCACGAAATCCGGCCCGGCGACGATAACCCCGTTCTCCGGTAGGCCACCCACCCAGAGTTGTCCGTTTCCGTGGCTGCTGTCCGCGCCGAACAGCGCGTCGTAGGGCACACCGGATGGCGGCACGAACCGGCCGGGGCGGGTGACCGGGCAACGCGCCGCGTCGGCCATCGTCACCGGTCGGCCGGTCACCGTCGACACCGCATTACCCGGCGATACCACGGACGCTGCCGCGCCTGAGGACCTCGCCGGCGGCGACGGCGTCGAACGCGGCGCGGGCGCAGCCGAGCAGCCGACCAGCAGAACCGCCGCCACGGCGCCTGCCACCAGATTGAACGAGTCCCTCACATCAACAGCGACCCCGGGCGGACCAGCCGCGTTCCCTGACCGCTTCGATAATCCTCGCGGTGTCCGGGATGAACATCACAGGTACCGCCCTGCGAGGCGGCGATTCCACCGGCGCCGGGATCACCGTCACGAAGCACCCCCGTTCGCCGGCAGCGCGACGACAACGATCAGGGCCGCCGGCCACGCGAGGACCAGCAACAGCGGGTGCTGCGTGGCCACGAGTCCCGCCGCTCACTGGGGTTTCGAGCAGTGTCGAGGTCGAGTGAGGGGCCCGCGCAGGAATGGCCGGTGCAGCGAGCAGCGTGTTGGCCTGGGTGAGGCTGCTGACGATCAGCGCGGCCGGTGCGTGGCGGAGATGTCGGCGCAGTCGTCGTCGCCGAGCTCGCACCAGCGCTGGGCCAGCGCCAGGGCCTCCTGCTCGTCGGGGCACTCGTGACGCCGCTTGACCCGTCCGTCCGCGCCGCGCTCATGAGCTTCCACCATCCACGGTCAGCCAGACGTGCGGCTGGGGGCGACCACGCCGCTGCGCAGCATGCAACCATCGGATGGGCGCCGAGTGTCCTTGGTCGCGAGGAGGGATGCGATGGCGGGCGTGCGGCGCTGGGAGGCTCCGGAGGAGTTCGACGAGTTCATCCGGTCCCGGCATGA
>WNGA01006209.1_pt1 | contig 19227 bp, 7 predicted proteins | sample 5400061 | NCBI WGS metagenome assembly WNGA01 (sample SAMN13153366, study PRJNA577476) | soil metagenome | isolation source: 100 cm soil or saprolite under grassland replicate 2 | place: USA:California | collected 2016-06-15 | reverse complement strand
TAGAAATTCCACCCCGTGACCGCGCGAATCACGACGCCGCCCGCATACAGCGTCACGCTGATCTTCGTCAGGACGTAGCCGATGACCGACACCCAGGTGAAATACGTCCGGGCTGCCGAGTTGTACCGCTTCTCCAAAAACTCCGGCATCGTATAGACGCCGCTCTTGAGGTAGTAGGGAACGAAGAGCCAGCCGAGCAGCAGCAGAATGAGACAGGCGAGCCACTCGAAGTGACCGACTGCGAGCCCGCTCCCCGCCCCGGTGCCCGCCAACCCGACCAGGTGCTCGCTGCCGATGTTCGAGGCGAACAGGCTCGCGCCGACCGCGAACCACGCGACGTCCCGGCTCGCCAGGAAGTAATCGGAGCTCACGTTCTTCTCACGCAGCGCAGCCCACCACGCGATGCCGAACAGAATGAGGAAGTAGACCGCGATGAACAGCACGTCGAACGGGTGGAGATTGCTCATTGGGGGGGCCTTGGGGAGTTGAGGAGATATTGAACCGCCATATCGGCCAGGGTCCACAACTGCACATCGGAGCTCGAGCCGTAGCGCACCGGCCGCAAAGCCCCTCCTTCGAACTTGTAGCTCCACAGCTCGGAGTACTCCAGCCCAGAGCGCCTGGCGGCCGCGCGTACGGAATCGATCACGCCCGGGCGGTTGCGGCCGCCCTGTGCCAACGCGACGAGCAACGTGTTTACTTCGCGACTCCACACGACGCGCGGTGAGTGATACAGATCGCGCTCGAACATGTCCCATACTTTGGGCGTCGCGTAGGCATCGTTGGCAACCGCCAGCCCGACGCCGTCGATGAATAATCCGACCGGATATGGCAGCAAAAACGGACGGAGCAGCTCAGTCTCACGCTCTTCCGGCTGCCGCTCCAGCAGGAGCCACATCCCCGGATCGGTGCTCATGACGGGGATCGGATGTCCCCCGCTGTCGAGCGAGACGGCGGGGAAGCGCAGCGTATCGGCCGGTAAGCCGGTACCCGCGAGCACGGAGTCCCAATGCGCGCTTTCCGCCTCGGGCAACGACGCGAGCTTGGCACGCACGCGCGTCTCTACCTCGGCGGGCGCGAGCGACACCATGAAATGGCGCCCTGTCCCCTGCCAGGCGTCCGCCGCGCGCGCGATTTCGGCGGCATTCTCGATCCCGGGCTCGCCGATCGCCCGCAGCGTGCTGTCGATCGCGCCGATCGCGCGCAGGGCCGCGGGCACCCACACCACGTTCACGTCGAACGCGAACCGGCCGCCGGCGTAGCCGACCCGGCTGTCGCGCCAGCTGCCGGGATGCCACCAGCCGTCGTCGTCTCGGCGGAAGCTCACGAGATTGGTCGCGACTTGCTGCCGGGCATAGGGCGCCGCCCGCCGCGCGACGAACGCGAGGTTCTTGCGCAGCGCCGCCCCCCAGCGCCGCGCGAAGGCGCGCTTGCGTGCATCGGCCACGCGGGGGTCGGCGAAATAGTGGCCGGCGACCACGGGCAGCTGGAAGTCGTCGTCCACCATCCAGTAGTTCTCGCGCGTCGCCTGCAGATTGCGCAACAGGCGGCGATCACCCGTCTTCAAGAACTCGGCGCCGTTTTCGCGAATCGCCTGGCCGCCGAGTGCCTCCTCGTGGCTGACCTCGCCAGTCGGCGCAAGCTTGGCGAGCGCTGCCCCCATCACGAACTCGGGCATCGTGTCCGACCACACCGGCTCCATGAGCAGCGCGGTCAAGAGCATGTCGCGCCCGAAGTATGTGGCGTAGGTCGGCAGAGCCGCTAACAGCTTTTCCTTGGAGCTGAGCAGCTCGAAGCCGCGGATCTCGCGCTCCAAGCGCGGTGACTTGACGGAATCGGCGAAGCGGCGGAATGCCGCGTTGAAGATCTGATTGCGATTGAGGGGCTCGAGTGGGGGGCCGTCTGTCGCGATTTCGACCAGCAGCTCCACCGGCCCGGCGCCGCGGGGTCGGATTCTCAGCACTCGACCAGAGAGCAGCGCGCGGGATCGGCTGACGTCGCCGCTGATCGTCAGCCACATGTGGTTCCGGGCGTCGAGGCTCGGTTGGTACGCCTGCGCTTGCCAGCGCGACTTGCTGTGTGTCAGTGACACCAGCGGAACCAACCGGCTGGGATGCGCCGCGCCGAGTCGCCGGGCGAGCGCCGTGAACTCCGGCGGCACGAACGTCGGGGCATTGATGGAATCGCGCACCCGCCCCGCGTAGCCGAAATCGCGTTCGATGCGCATCGAGCCCAGCAGAAATTGCCCGATCTCGGTCGACCGACCGCCCTGCAACGTCAGCGCATAGCGTAACCAGCGCCGACCGCGGGGACCGCCCGTCTCACCCACCGTCGCCGACCCCGCACCGAATGCGACCGCCGCATTTGTCGTTTGACCGCCCGAATCTCGTACCGTGAACCCAATGCTCTCGTTCAGCGCATCCGCCCAGAGGTGCACCACGCGGCCGGTCTTCCCCTCGATGTAAATCTCCACGGAGTTCCCGCGGGCGTCGCGGTACAGGCGGGCCGTATAGCCCTCGTAGGCGGCCGAGTCGTCGAGGCCGGTGGTCGGAAATTGCAGTACGGGCGGGGTTTCCCGAGCGGGTGCAGCCTGCATCGCGAGCAGCATGGCCACAAGCATGGCCGTAGATACTCCGCCCCTAACCCACCCTTGACAAGGGCTGGTCCGGGCGGCAATTCGAAGGGAACCCGCCGTTGGAGGAAGACCCGATGAGCTTCGTTCGACACGTCGTTCCCATTCTTGCCGTGTTGTCCCTCGTCACCGTCCCCCTGGTCGCGCAGAACGGCACGGTCAGAGGACAAGTGGTAGACAGCACGACCCGGCAGGCCCTCGTAGGTGTCACCGTCAGAATCGATGTACTCCAGCGAGAAGCTCAAACCGGTCAAGAGGGGAACTACTCACTCGATGTCCCCCCGGGCACCTACACGGTGCGCGCGACGCGCATCGGCTACGCGCCGCTAAGCCAGTCGGTGACGGTCAGCGCCGGCGGGACGGTGGAGGCGCCGTTCGCGCTTACTCCATCGGCCTCGCTGCTCGAGGCTGTCGTGGTGACAGGCTACGGCACAACGCGGCGCGAGGCCGTCACCGGGTCGGTGTCGACCGTTGATGCCAACGCGGCGAACGTCGGCGTCAAGACCAACGTCGATCAGATGGTGCAGGGCCGGGCGGCTGGCGTCGAAATCATCATGAACAACGGCGAGCCGGGCGCCGGCTCCCAGATTCTGATTCGCGGCGGCAGCTCCATCAGCAATACCAACGATCCCCTGTACGTGATCGACGGCGTGCCGATCAACAACGTGCCGACTGAGCCGGAGAGCTACGGCATCGGCGGCTCGCCCGCGCTGCCTCGCAATCCCTTGAACCTGATCAATCCGGGGGACATCGCGTCCATTACGGTCTTGAAAGACGCTTCCGCGACCGCGATCTATGGCAGCCGCGGCTCGAACGGCGTGATCCTGATCGAGACCAAGAAGGGCATCCGAGGGGGCGGCGGGCCGACGATCGAGTACGACAGTTACGTCGCCGCGTCGACGCCAGCGAAGCGCCTGGACGTGCTAACGGGTGGCGAGTATCGGTCGTACGTCCAGTCACAGGTGCCGCTATTCGTGGCGGATACGGCTGCGTGTCCAAAACCGGTCACGGCGGCGTGCCTCGGCGCCGCACGCGGGCTCGATCCCATTCACCTCACCAAGCTGGGGTCATCCGATACCGACTGGGAGCGGGCCATCACCCGGACCGCCCTCACGAACAATCACGACCTGTCGTTCACCGGCGGGAACGAATGGACGCGGTATCGCGCGTCGCTGAATTACATGAATCAGCCGGGTGTGGCGATCTCGAACGGCCTGCAGCAGATCCGGGGAACCCTCAGCGCCGCCCACAATACATTCGACAATCGCCTGCGTCTCGCCGTGAACGTCACCACGGCGCGCGCCAACAACACGTACCTGACATTCGAAAACACGGGCGGATTCGAGGGCGGCGTCTTCCAGAACGTCGCGATCTTCAATCCCACGCAGCCGATCCAGGTGACCGACTCGACCGGCACCCATTATTACGAGACCGGCTCGACCTCGGTGCGCAATCCCGTGGCGCTTGCGAACCAGATCACGGACCGCGGCAACACGAACCGCACGCTGGGCAACGCCACCGCCGAGTTCGATTTCATGTCCGGGCTGACGGGGCAGGTCACAGTTGGTGTAGACCAGTCTAGCGGCATCCGGCAGCTCTACTACCCGAACGCCAACCCGGTCGGCGTGGCACTGGGCGGCGGGCTCGCGCGGCAGTCCAATCTCGACAACTCGACCCGCACGCTGCAATCGCTGCTGACGTACCGGCAGGAGGGGTCGGAGCACACCCTCGATCTCGTGGGCGGCTACGAGTACACCAAGTTCAGCAGCAACCTGTTCACCGCCCAGGGCATCGGCTTCTTCACCGACGCATTCAGCTTCAACAACCTCAGTGTCGCCACCTCGCGCTCGGTGTCCTCGTCCGGGTCGGACTGGAAGCTGGTCTCGTTCCTCTCGCGGGCGAATTACGGGTACAAGAGCAAGTACTTCGTGACGGGCGTGCTGCGGTACGACGGATCATCCAAGTTCGCCGAAGGGCACAAGTGGGCCGCGTTCCCGGGGATCTCCGCCTCGTGGCATCTGAGCAGCGAAGACTTCGCGAGCGGCTTGCCGTTCTCAGACCTGCGCCTGCGCGTGGGTTGGGGGCGGCAGGGCAATCCGGGCATCGCACCCTATCAATCGCTCGTGACGCTCGAAGGCGGCACCGGTGGAACGTATCCCTGGGGCGACTCGCCGCAGAGCGGCGTCATTCCGACCGGCAACGGCAACCCGGACCTCAAGTGGGAGCAGACCGATCAGTACGACGTCGCGCTCGACTTCGGACTCTGGGGTAACCGCATCGCCGGAACCGCCGAGTACTACGTCAAGAACACGTCGGATCTGCTGCTCAACGTGCAAGTGCCCCCACCGGCGGCCTCGTCCACCAGCCTCCAGAACGTCGGGAAGCTGCGCAACCACGGCGTCGAGCTGTCTTTCGACGCGTTGATGACCACGCGGCCTGGTTTCACCTGGCGGAGCGGGCTCACGTTCGCGGCCTCACGCAACAAGGTGGTGGACCTCGGCCCCTACACCTTCCTGCGGTCCGGCGTCGTGAGCGGTCAGGGACAATCCGATCAGTGGGCCCAGCGCATCATGCCGGGCTCGCCGCTGGGCACGTTCTTTGGCCCCGTCTTTGTCGGTGTGGACGCCCAGGGGCACCAGCAATTCCGTTGCACCAGCGCGACGACGGGGTGCACCAGCGGCCTGACGACGAATGGGTTGGGCCCAGACGCCGCCGACTACCAGATCATCGGCAACGCCAACCCCGATTTCACGCTGGGGTTCAGCAACCAAATTACCTACCACAAGTTCAACATCAGCGCGCTCATCCGGGCGTCGGTCGGCCAGGACGTGTTCAACAACACCGCGCTCGTCTATTCGACCAAGGGCAATGCGCTGCAGGATAAGAACTTCCTGCGGCCCGCCCTGACCGATGCGACGGGGCTCCACGAGCCGGCGATTTATTCGTCCCGCTGGGTCGAGAGCGCTTCGTTTGTGCGGCTGCAGAATATCACCGTCGAGTACAACCTCGACCTGCCGGCGCTGACACGCTCGGCGCGCAGCGCTCGCCTCTATGTTTCGGCCGACAACCTGTTGCTCTTGAGCGGGTATTCGGGCCTCGATCCTGAGGTCTATGCGAGCGCAGGCCTCGCGTCCCGCGGCGTCGATTATCTTAGCTATCCCCGGCCGCGCACGGTGACCGGTGGTCTCCGTCTCGTCTTCTAGGAGGTTGGTACCATGAAGCGGACATTTGTAGCGACTTCGATCGGAGCGGTCGGGCTGTGCGCGATGCTGCTTGTCCCCCAGGCATGCACGAATCTCGACGAGACGCCGCCCAGCGCCATCACGCCCGGAAACTTCTTCCGCAGCGAGGGAGAAGTGCTCGCCGCACTGGCGGGGGTGTACGCGCAGCTGCGCGGCACGCTCGACGACTATTACAACGTGAGCGAGATCAGTACGGACGAGATGGTGGTGCCGACCCGCGGCCAGGACTGGTACGACAACGGCACGTGGCTCGAGCTGCACCGCCAGCAATGGACGGCCAATAGTCCGGGGACACTCAGCTTCCTGAACGGCGCGTGGAACACGGCGTACAGCGGTATCGCGCGCGCCAACGTGCTGCTCGACGCCCTGCAAGGCGCGAGCGTGCCGAACCAGGCGTCGATCGAAGCGGAAGCCAGAACTCTGCGGGCGTTCTATTACTACCTGCTGCTGGATTTGTTCGGTGGCGTGCCGGTCGCGACGACGAGTGAGATCGCGGCGCGGCCCCGCGTCTCCCGCGACTCCCTGTTCAAGTTCATTGAATCGGAATTGCTCGCGGTACGGCCGGACTTGCCGACCACCCGGAACGCGGCCAACAATGGCCGCATCACGCAGGGTGCCGTGGATGCCATCCTCGCAAATCTGTACATCAACGCCGGCGTGTTTACGAAGAACGACGTCCCTGGCGGCATCAATGCCACGGCGTACAACTCGTGCGCGGGCATCACGGTCAGCGGCGGCGTGAGCGCCTGCCAAGCCGCGGTCACCCGCGCGGACAACGTCATCAGCTCGGGCGTGTACCAGCTGGCGGACTCGTTCGTGAAGAACTTCCGGGCCGACAACAACCTGTCACCCGAGAACATCTTCGTCGTGAAGTTCGCCGACGCGAATGACCTGGGGCTCAACTTCGTCATGCGAGCCCTGCACTACAACCAGTTCAATCCGTCGCCGTGGAACGGGTTTGCCGCGCTGGCGCAGACGTACAACGCGTTTAGCGCCGCAGACCGACGCCGCAACATCTTCCTGGTCGGACCGCAGAGCAACGTATTGACTGGCGTGCCGGTCAACGACCGTGCCGGAAACCCCCTCGTCTTCACGGTGACGATCGCCAACGTGACATCGGCCACCGAGGGCGAAGGCCCCCGCGTCTACAAATGGCCGGCCGATCCGAACCACGTCGCGCAGAACAACGGCAACGACTACGCGTGGTTCCGTCTGTCCGAGATGTATCTGATCAAGGCCGAGGCGATTCTCGACGGCGCCACCGGGTCACCGACGCCGCTGACGCTGGTGCAGGCGGTTCGCGCTCGTGCGTTCGCGTCTGACACACTCAGCGCGGTCACGCTGCCCGTCATTCTGCGCGAGCGGCTGTTTGAGTTCACCGGTGAGGCGAAGCGCAGACAGGACCTCATCCGGTTTGGCGCGTACACGCAGCCGTGGGAGTGGAAGACGGGGCCAGAGGGTCAGGAGCCCCGCCGCGTCCTGATGCCCATTCCGCAGGGGCAGATTGACGCCAACCCCCTGCTCACCCAGAACAACGGGTACTAATTGCCGCAGGCGTTTCACGGAGGGGCGCAGCATGCTGCGCCCCTCTTTCTTTTGGCGGTCATCGCTGCTTGCTCCGGACCACAGCGCGATGCCGCCAAGCCCCCTCCCCCGGCAGCGGATGGGCGGCTCTTCACGCTTCTCCCCTCGAGCTACACCGGCGTCCATTTCGAGAATCACCTCACCGACACGCGCGACCTCAACGTCTTCACCTATCGCAACTTCTATAACGGTGGCGGTGTCGCGCTGGGCGACCTCACCGGTGATGGACTGCCGGACCTGGTCCTCACCTCCAATCAGGGCGGTCCGCGCCTCTACCTGAACCTGGGCGGATTTCGGTTTCGCGACGTCACGGAGGCCGCTGGAGTCGTCGAGCGCGATCGCTGGACCACCGGCGTCACGCTCGCCGACGTGAATGGCGACGGACGCCTCGACATCTACGTCTGCCATGCCGGTTTAGGACCGGGCGCCGCGCGTGCCAACACGCTCTACATCAACCAGGGGCTTCGCGATGGCGTGCCAATCTTTCGGGAGATGGCGGCGGCGTACGGCATTGCCGACACGGGCTACTCGACGCAGGCCGCGTTCTTCGACTACGATGGCGACGGTGATCTCGATCTGTTTTTGATTCGCAATTCACCCCGTGCCGTCTCGAGTATCGCCGTGCGCAACATGCGCACGGCGCGCGACCCGCTCGGGGGCCATGAGCTGTATCGAAACGACGGCGGTCATTTCGTCAACGTGAGCGCGCAGGCGGGCATCTTTGGGCCGGAAATTGGCTTCGGTCTCGGCATTGCCGTGGGAGATCTCAATCGAGACGGCCGGCCCGATGTCTACGTCGCGAACGACTTCTTCGAGCGCGACTACCTCTATATCAATAAGGGCGACGGGACGTTCGACGAAGTCCTGGACCGCGCCATGCCGGTCTCCAGCTACTTCTCGATGGGCATCGACATCGCCGACATCGACAACGACGGCTGGCCCGACATCTACACCGCCGACATGCTGCCCGAAGATGACTACCGCCTCAAGACCACGTCTGGCTTCGAGCCCTGGGAGTTGTATCAGGCCAAGGCGCGCGAAGGGTTCGATCACCAGCTCATGCGTAACATGCTGCAGCGCAACAACGGTAATGGCACATTCAGCGACATCGGCCAGCTCGCCGGCGTCGCGCGCACCGACTGGAGCTGGAGTGTGGCTCTAGCGGACTTCGATCTCGACGGCAACAAGGACATCTTCGTCGCCAACGGACTGGCGCGGGACGTCACGTCACAGGATTACGTGGCCTTCCTCGGCAGCGACCAGACGATGCTCGCGGCGACCCGCGGGGGGGGCCAGCGCGTCGATTTCATGAGCCTGATCAACGCGATGAGCTCGACCAAGCTTCCCAACTACGCGTTCCGCAACAATGGGGACCTGACGTTCACCAAGGTGAGCGCGGCCTGGGGCCTCGATCGGCCCAGCTTCTCGAACGGGGCGGCCTACGCTGATCTCGATGGGGACGGCGCCCCGGATCTCGTGGTGAACAACGTGAACGACGAGTCGTTCATCTACCGGAACAACGCGCGCGCGCAGTTTCCCGCGAATCGCTTCCTGCAAGTCCGCCTCGCCGGGGACAGCGCCAATCCGTTCGCGATCGGTGCGCGAGTCACACTGCACGCCAAGCACACCCAATTCATGCAGGAGCTCGAGCCTACGCGGGGGTTTCAGTCGAGCGTGGATTACACCCTGACATTCGGTGTGGGCCGGATCGATACGCTTGAATCACTGACCGTTGATTGGCCTGATGGTCGCACTAGTGTCGTGTCGCACGTCGGCACGAACCAGCGGCTGACGATCCGTGAGCAGGATGCGAATGTGACGGCCCGACGGCCCGTCGGCCCGTCGCCCCGTCCGTCCGTCTTTCGCGACGTGACGGCGCAGGTCGGCCTGGACTTTGTCCACCACGAAAACGATTTCGTCGACTTCGATCGTGAACCGCTGATGCCGAAGATGGTATCGACGGAAGGACCATTCGTGACGGTCGCCGACGTGAACGGCGATGGGCTGGACGACTTCTTCATCGGCGGGGCCAAGGGACAGCCCAGCGCGTTGTATGTGCAGCGACCCAACGGCACGTTCGTCGCAACCAACCGAGCGCTCTTCGAGGCGGACCGAATCTCCGAGGACCTGGGCGCCGCGTTCTTCGACGCCAATGGCGACGGGAAGCTCGATCTGTACGTCGTGACGGGTGGCGATGAATTCTCCGCTCTCGCGCCCGGGCTCGAGGACCGGCTCTACCTCGGCGACGGCCATGGCAAGCTGAGAAAGACGGCAAACCAGCTCCCACCCCTATTCACGAGCGGCTCGCGCGTCGCGGTGTCGAACGAGTACGTCTTCGTCGGCGGACGCGTCGTGCCGGGACGGTACGGAATTGATCCGCCGAGCACGCTGCTCCGAAATGACGGCCATGGAAAGTTCACGGACGTGACGGCGCAAGTCGCACCGGGCCTCGCCCGGATCGGGATGGTGACCGACGCGCTGTGGGTCGATGTCGATGGCGACCGCCGTCTCGACCTCGTCGTCGTCGGCGAGTGGATGCCGATCACGATCTTCCACAACACGGGCACGAGACTCGAGCGGGTGGCAACGCGCGGACTCGAGCACAGCGCGGGGTGGTGGAACCGGATCATTCCCGGCGATTTCAACAGCGACGGCCGCATCGATTTCGTTCTGGGCAACTTGGGGCTGAACACCCGGTTACACGCGTCACCCGCCCAGCCAGCACGAATGTACGTGAAGGACTTCGACGGCAACGGCTTCCCCGAGCAGATCGTGACCTGCTACGAGAACGGTGTGTCCTACCCGCTGGCGCTGCGTGACGAGCTGACCGCCGCCCTCCCCTACCTCAAGCCGCGGTATCCCAAGTATTCCGATTACGCGGGACAGACCGTCGAGCAGATCTTTGGGAGCGCACTCGGCGATGCCGTCGTGAAGCAGGCTGAGACGTTCGCGACGGCGCTGGCACTGAGCAATGGCGACGGCTCGTTCACGCTGGTCCCGCTGCCGCGCGAGGCGCAGATTGCTCCCGTGTACGGCATCGTGGCGGGTGACTTCAATCGCGACGGCAAGCTGGATCTATTGCTGGCCGGGAATTTCGACGGCGTGCAACCCGCCATCGGCCGCATGAGCGCGAGTTACGGACTGTTGCTGTGGGGAGACGGACACGGAGGGTTTAGGCCGGTGCCAGCAGCCGCCAGCGGGTTCGTCGTGCCAGGGGGGAGCCAGGCGCGGGACATCCAGCGGCTCCGGACCCGGAGCGGCGATCTCTACATCGTCGCGCGCAACAACGACCGGCCGCTCTTCTTTAGAGCGGGCGTGCGACGGCCGCTAGCGTTGCTTCGTCCGAATGAGAATCACGCCGTTGGCGCCGCGCGAGCCGTACGCCGCGGTACTGGCAGCGTCACGCAGCACCGTGATAGACTCGATGTCCTGGGGATTGATCGCGCGCAGGTTGCCGGTCGCGTTGGGGCCAAGCGCGATGCCGTTGACGACGATCAGCGCTTCCTCGTCACCCATGAACGACGTGGTGCCGCGCAGGTGCAGAATCTGGCGCCCGTCGTCAGTGCGCAAGAGGGTCAGACCCGGCACGCGGGCCAGCAGTAGCTGCTCGAGCGACATTCCCGGCGAGCTCTGAATATCCTCCGCCGTGATCACCGTCCCGGAGCCGGATGGACGCGAGGCCCGAGACCCGGACGATTGTTTGCTGGAACAGGCGGCAAGCAGGAGAACAGCTGCGACAAAGGGGCGAGCGCTAGAGCGGTTCATGCAAATCCCCTGGTAGGTGTACGCGAGTGAGAATATACACAACGACGGAGTGTTCGATGAGGACTCTCGTTATCGCTGCGCTAGCCCTCCTTCCCTGCACGGCGGGGGCGCAACTGCGTGTCGCATCACCCGACGGTCGCAACGTCGTCATGGTCGACACTCATGAGGGCAAGCTGTACTACCTGGTGCAGCGCGACGGCCATCCGCTGCTGACGCCATCGATGCTGGGCTTCGAGTTCCGCGGCGCACCGCCGCTGCGCGATGGGCTCCGCATCGTGGACTCGAGCCGCAACTCCGTGGATGAGACGTGGACCCAGCCGTGGGGCGAAGTGTCGCGCATCCGCGATCACCATAACGAGCTCAGGGTATCGGTCGCCGAGACCGGACCGCCGGACCGGAAGTTCACAGTGGCGTTCCGAGCTTTCAACGACGGCGTGGCCTTCCGCTATGAGGTCCCGGCGCAAGCGAGCCTCGGCGACTTCGAGATCACCGACGAGCTGACGGAATTCGCGATGGCCGACAACGCGCGCGCCTGGTGGATCGCGTCCAATCGGCCCCGGCTCGACCGCTCCGAGCAGCTGTGGTCCGAGGGGCCCGTGAGCACGCTCGATAGCGTGCAGACGCCGCTCACAATGGAAGCCCGAGACGGCAGGACGTTTATGGTGATCCACGAAGCGAATCTCGTAGACTACGCGCGGATGAATATCCGCGGCCCGCGCATGGACAACCGCACGCTGCGGGCGGATCTCGCGCCATATGCCGACGGCGTGAAAGTCCGCGGCCACACGCCGTTCGTGACGCCGTGGCGCACCATCCAGATCGCCGACAAGGTGACCGAGCTGTCGCCGTCGGTCATCGGCCTGAACCTCAATCCGCCCAGCGTCCTCGCGAGCACCGACTGGATCAAGCCGATGAAGTACGTCGGCATCTGGTGGGGCATGCATATCAACACCATGACCTGGAGCTCGGGGCCCAAGCATGGCGCCACCACCGCAAATACCAAGCGCTACATCGATTTCGCGGCCGCCAACGGTTTCGGCGGCGTCCTGGTCGAAGGGTGGAACGTCGGCTGGGACGGCGACTGGATCCAGAACAGAAACGCGTTCTCCTTCACCCAGGCCTACCCCGATTACGACATCGTCGAGCTCGCCCGTTATGCGAAGTCCAAAGGGGTACATCTCATCGTCCACAACGAGACCTCGGGCGGCATCCAGAATTACGAGCGGCAGATGGACAGCGCCTTCTCGCTGTATCACTCACTCGGCCTGGACGCGATCAAGTCCGGCTATGTCACCGATGTGACCAGTGAAGGCCACTCGCACTGGAGCCAGTTCATGGTCAATCACTATCGGCACGTGATCGAGAAAGCGGCGCAGTACCACATCATGCTCGACGCACACGAGCCGATCCACGACACCGGTGAGCGGCGCACGTATCCGAACATGATGAGCCGCGAGGGCGCGCGGGGGCAGGAGTACAACGCCTGGGGCGGCGACGGCGGCAATCCCCCCGAGCACGAGACGATCCTGTTCTTCACGCGGCTGCTCGACGGACCGATGGATTTCACGCCCGGCATTTTCGATATCCTCCGGACCAAGACCGGACCGGCGCGCACGAATGAGGACGCGCGTGTCCGCACCACACTCGCGAAACAGCTCGCGCTCTACGTCGTGATCTATTCACCGCTGCAGATGGCGGCCGACCTGCCCGAGAACTACGTGAACCAGCCGGCATTGCAGTTCATCAAGGACGTCGCCGTCGACTGGGACACGTCGCGCGTGATCGACGGCAGGATCGGCGACTACGTCATCGTCGCGCGCCGTCAGAAAAACTCCCCGCAGTGGTTCCTTGGCGCGATCACCGACGAAGAGGCCCGGACCTTCGACGTGCCGCTCACATTCCTCGATCGCGGCAAGAGCTACATTGCCGACATCTACGCCGACGGCCCGGGCGCGAACTGGCTCACGAACCCGTTACCGGTCGCGATCTCGCACCGCCCGGTCACGCGGAACTCCCATTTGCGCATCGCGCTCGCACCGGGCGGCGGGCAGGCGATTCGCATCCGCCCCGTGGGGAAGCGTCCATGAAACAGATTGCGCAGGTGATCAACCTGATCCCGGACGGCTCGCAGCATCTCTGGTCCGGTGATCTTGCTGCATCTCGGCGCTCCCTGCTCGCCGCGGATCCCAAGGGCGTACTCGCGATCGATGGCTCCTTTGCGCTCGTCGCGCAGGAAGGCGAGCGCGTAGTGCTGGCGAGGAGTCTCGAGCGGCCGCTGCGTTATTTCCTCGCGAAAGCGACTGACGGACCGGTACTGATCGTCGCCGAACGGATCGATGAGATTGCCGCCGAGCTCAGCCGTCGCGGCTGGGCCGACCAGTTCCACCCGTCGTACACGCGCATGGCGCCCGCGCATCATGTCACGACGCTGCGCCTCATCGGGTGCCCCGATCCCAATCCTTCCTACCGGCGCTTCTTCGATCCGCCCCGCGGGACGCTGCCACCCGATCTGGATGTGATCGGCCGTCATTACATCGAGGCGCTGTGCGGCGAGCTGCGCGGCTGGCTGGCGGCGCAGGATCCTGCCGCGCCCATCGGCGTGCCGTTCTCGGGCGGGATCGACAGCGGCTCGGTCCTACTCTGCCTGTACAAGCTGCTGCTCGATCAGGGGCAGTCGCCCGCTCGGCTCAAGGCGTTCACACTCTCGCTCGACGGGGATGGCGACGACGCGCGGCAGGCGCGTGAGTTCTTGCGCGCTACCAGCCTCGAGATCCTGGGCGAAACGATCGACGTGCCGTCCAGCGCCCTCGACCCCCTCCGCGCCGTTGCCGTCATCGAAGACTACAAACCGCTCGACGTCGAGTGCGCCGCGGTGAACCTGGCGCTGCTGCAGGCAATCCGCGCGCGTTATCCCGAGTGGCGGCTGCTCGTGGATGGCGACGGCGGCGACGAGAACCTCAAGGACTATCCTATCGAGGCGAACAGCGAGCTGACGATCAGAAGCGTCGTCAATAACCGCATGCTCTATCAGGAAGGATGGGGCGTGGACTCGCTCAAGCACTCGCTCACCTACTCGGGCGGCTACAGCCGCGGGTGCGTGCGCGGCTATGCCTGCGCCCACCACTACGGCTTTGTCGCGTGCAGTCCGTACACTCGGCCTGCGGTGATCGCGATTGCGGAAGCTGTGCCGTTCGCCGAGCTGACGTGCGGCTCGCACGAGCGCCTGTACGCCTTAAAGGGCAAGATCGTGAGCCGTGGCGTGCGCTCCGTGCTGGGATACGAGATGCCCGTCTATCCAAAGCGACGCTTCCAGCACGGCTCGGCGACGCCCGCTACCACCGCCCGCTTGTTCACAGACGACGAGGCACGTTATCGCCGCCATTTCCACGCACTCCACGCCTGATGCGCGGATTCGGCGGCTCCGGCCGCCGAAACCCGTGGTCGATCCCTGGAAGGCGCACGGCACCGTCGTGGAGGAAGAACGATCCACGAACGGCGTAGACCGCGCCGTTACGGTGTTTCTGGCAGGCGCCGAGTGCCCGTTCACCTGTTCGTTCTGCGACCTGTGGCGCTGGACACTCGACGGTCCGACACCGCCTGGGGCCCTGCCCGTTCAGCTGGCGCGGGCGCTGGAACCGCTCGCACCGCCCCTCCCTCACCGGCTGAAGCTGTATAACGCGAGCAATTTCTTCGACCACCGGGCCGTGCCCGCTGAAGATCGGCCGCGCATCGCCGAGCTCGCCGCGCCGTTCGCCGCAGTGACGGTGGAATCGCACGCGAACACGGTCGGCCCGTTGACGTTGGAATTCGTGACGATGCTCTCGGGGAGGCTCGAAGTCGCCGTCGGGCTCGAAACCATTCATCCCGTCGCGGTCGGGCATCTCAACAAACGGCTCGATTTGGATCGCTTCGACCGCGCCGCGGCTTTTCTCGCCGAGCACGATATCGATCTGCGCGCGTTCGCGCTCCTCGGCGCGCCGTACGTCCCCGCTGAGGAATCGATCGAGTGGACGGTCCGCACGGTGGAATACGCGGCGGCGCGCGGCGCGAGCCGCATCGCGATCATCCCGGTGCGTGGCGGCAACGGCGAGATGGAGCGGCTCCAGTCACTTGGCCATTTCGTCCCGCCTACGCTCAGACAGCTCGAGACCACGCTCGAGCGCTGCCTGGCAATCACATCGGCCGTGGTCACCGCGGACGTCTGGGATATCGAACGGCTGTCCGGTTGCGAGAGTTGCCGCCCGCAGCGCGTGGCACGCATCCAGACAATGAATCTCAGCCCCAGTCCCGAGACCCCACCCCGAGTCCCCTGCTCAGCGTGCGCGTAGCGGTCGTCGGCAGCGGCTTCGCCGGCTCGTTGCTCGCGCGCGTGCTCGCCGTGCAGGGGCACGACGTCGTCCTGCTCGAGCGGGGGACGCATCCGCGCTTCGCGATCGGCGAGTCGAGCACGCCGCTCGCGAATCTCACGCTGGAGCGGTTGGCGCGTCGCTACGGGCTGGATGATTGCTACGCTCTCGCGGCTCACGGCCGCTGGGTCGCCCGGTTCCCTGCGCTGCGCCGCGGGCTGAAGCGTGGGTTCACGTTCTATCGTCATCACGCCGGGCGCTCGTTCGTCAGCAACGGCTCGCGCTCGGAGCGGCTGCTTGTTGCCGCGAGCCCGAATGACGATATCGCCGACAACCATTGGCTCCGCGCCGACGTCGACCACCACTTCGTGCGCGCCGCGATCGCCGCCGGTGTGGAGTACCGCGACCGGACCCTGGTGACAGCCGACATGCTGAAGGCCCTGCGAGCCGATTTCGTAATCGACGCATCTGGCCCGGCCGGTTTCATAGCGCAGCAGCTCGCGATCCCCTCAGGGCTGAGCCGAATGCACACGAACGCCAGTTTGCTGTTCAGTCACTTTGACGGTGTGCGTCTGTTTTCCGACGTCGTCCCGGGATTGCCCGCGGGCCCCTATCCCGATGACTGGGCGGCCGTGCATCACATTATAGATGAAGGGTGGCTCTACTCCCTTCGGTTCGACCACGGCGTTACGAGCGCGGGGTTCTTGCTGAAGGAGAGGGTTTCAGGAGCGCCCGAGCAGAAGTGGCAGTACCTGCTGCAACGCTATCCGACGATCGCCGCGCTCTTCGGCGATGCCAAGCCACTCATGCCTCTCGTGTTCAAGCCACGGATTCAACACCGTCTCACACGAGCGGCCGGCAAAGGCTGGGCCATGCTGCCGCATGCCTACGCCTTTGTCGATCCGCTCTTCTCGACCGGGATTGCCTGGAGCCTGCGTGCGATCGAGCGGCTGGGCCTTTGCTTCGAGCACGGCGGACCTACTGAGCAGGATCTGGCCCGCTACGACGCCGTGTTGAGCGCCGAGGCCGATCAAATAGACCGGTTGGTGGCTGGGGCGTATCACGCGATGGCTCGCTTCGATCTCTTTGCGGCACATGCGATGATCTATTTCGCGGCAGTCTCATTTGCAGAGGTCCGTCAACGAGTGCTGAAAGGAGAATTCGCGTGGTCGGGATTCCTCGGCGTCGGCGATCCGGAACTTGGCGGGCTCCCGCGCGCCAGCCTCCGTCGCCTGCGGCACGTCCGCACCCCCGCCGAGCGGCGGCAATTCGTGCAGTGGGTGAGGCGCTCTTCCCGCGCTCCGGGGGGGCCGGGGGGGCGGGGGGGGCGGGGGGAGCGGGCGTTCTTTATGATTCGCGTGTTGTACTCGCGCACGTAACGCTGCCAGGCCGAATCGGCCGGATACGCGTCGCCTGGCGCATACGGATACGACTTGATCGCGTGGTAGGGGAGCGGACCGATCGTCGTGCCGTTCGCCGTATTCAGATCCGAGTCCTTGATCCAGCCATCGGAATAGAGGATGAATGTCCTCGTCCAACCTAGCGGCGGCGCTTGACCGGGTGCATCGAACTCCACGGTGACTTCGTCCCCAGGCACCATCACGACGTATTGATCGTCGCTACGCTCGAGCAGCGGGCGCACATCGCCAAAACGTGTCGCGGCACCGGTAATCGACCGCCACGGCGACTCTTTCGTGACGTCGTCGTACTCAAACCAGTGCGGGCCGTAGCGCCCGCCGCGCCGGTACATTCGCGAGAAGCCACGGAAGTGTAGATCGCCGGATACCGGCGCGAGCGTCGTTACCCTTCCCCCTTCCCCCTTCCCCCATCCCGTGTCAGCTACAAACACCTGGTCCCAATAGATCTGCAGGTTCGTGCGCAGCCGCAGGTGGTGATCGCGGGTCGGGAACAGCCCCGCGAGATCGATCACGACCGTCTTGTTCTTGCCCGACGGGAAGCCCACGCTGGTGTGCGCGGGTATCCAGCGCCCGCGCGCGTCGCGCACGTCGAGGGCCGGCAGCTCGGAGCGCAATTTGTGCTGCTGCGACACCGCGATGTTGATGCTCGCATCTGCTGGATAGATCCAGCCGCGCAAAAAGAGGAACGTTCCCGGGCGGCCCGCGTCTTCATCGAGATCGAGAATCAGCTCGTGCGGCTCCGTCAGACCCTGGTAGCGGAGCGGCGTCAGGTTCGACACGTAGCGATCGTCGTGCTCGCGCAAGTCATCCAGAACGTCGCTGCCGCGTCCATCCACCGCCGAAAGTGGCGGGCGGCGGTGGACGGTCTGGACCAGCCGCAGCCGCGCGGGACCGGCACGCGGCGGGAACCGCTCGTCCACAAAGACGTCCACGGAATCGGGATGATCCACCGCGATGAGCCGCAGCTGGTCGAGATAGGCGGTCTCCCACAACTCCTCGGTGACTTGGACAACGTAGCGGCCATTGCGAGGCTGCAGTGCTTCGCCAGGTATGCGGACGTACTCCTGCGAAGCGCCGGCGGGAGCATACCCCATCCCGCGTCCCCCTTCCCCTTTCCCCATTATTCCGAGCGGCATCCCCAACGCGCTCTGCCACATGACATCGGTCACAAACTCAAACCTTTTACCGTTCCACGTATACAGAAACGCGCAAGAGCCTTTGAGCTGCTGCAGCTCGAGCACGTCCTGATCGGTGCCCGGGAAGTAGATGGTCTGTGGCACACCGTTGGTCCACTGCACGCGCAACACATCGGCCTTGAAGTGGCTTCCCAGTCCGAACGGCGTTACCGGCCCCGTCACGACGCGGGTCTGATACAGCTCGCCGGCGCGCACTTCGAGCCGCGCGCCGATGCCGAACGAATTGTTCTTGCCGCTCCCGAGACCAAGCGCGATCAGCTGCACCCGCATCGCGAGATGCGCGTTTCCACCGTCGTTGCGCAGCACACGGACGCCGCTCCGGTCACCGAGGACGATGTCCTGATCGCCGTCACCATCGATATCGGCAACGAGCAGCGGCCCAATCGTGTCGCGCTGCACCGGCGGCGGCAGCAGCTGGCTGCGGTCTGCGAACCGGCCACTGCCGTCGTTGTGAAACAGCGCGGCGCCATTCGGCCCCGCGACGATGAGATCGAGCCAGCCGTCGTTGTCGTAGTCGAGGAACACCGCCGTTCCACCGGCTGCGCTGCGCGCGCGCGCCAGGTTCGGTGAGCGGGTGTCGTGGGTGAACGTCCCGGCGCCGCTGTTGTGCCAGAGACCGCTGCCGGCGACAAAAATGTCGATGGCGCCGTCATTGTCGTAGTCGCCCATGGCCACGGGTCCGTGGCCACGGACCGTGTCGGCGGTGCGAGTGAAGCCGCGGGCGCCGTCGTTATGGAACAGGCCGTCCGCGCCGGTCTCGCTCGTTACAAAAACGTCCGTACGTCCATCGTCGTCCACATCTGCGAACGCGGCATCGGTACCGCCCTGGACAATCCCGTCCGCGTTCGGGAACAGGGTAAACCTGCCGTCGAGGTTGTTGCGATAAGCGCCGAGCGACCCTCCGCCCACGAGCAGCAAATCGAGATCGCCGTCGTGGTCGAGGTCGACGAAGAGCGCATGGCGGGCGCCGTCGACATCGCGGACCCCGGCGGCATCCGTTACGTCGTCGAACCGCTTGCCCTCGTGATTATGCAGCAGATAGCC
>WNGA01005674.1_pt1 | contig 19227 bp, 16 predicted proteins | sample 5400061 | NCBI WGS metagenome assembly WNGA01 (sample SAMN13153366, study PRJNA577476) | soil metagenome | isolation source: 100 cm soil or saprolite under grassland replicate 2 | place: USA:California | collected 2016-06-15 | reverse complement strand
GGGCGAGGCTCTCGTGTGCGGCCGGAAGAGATTGCGTGCCCCCAACCTTCCTACGACACGCGGGCTTGAGGTCGGCCGTGATCGTCGGTATTCCACGCGAGTCCTTCGCTGCACGCCTCCGCGGCCCGAGCGCCGCGTGGAGGGCGGGAGAGACGGGTGGGCCTTGGGAAACCCGTCGTAGTACGTCGTGACAGGCGTACCGCTTCCCGACATTCAGGCGGACTGCTAGCCGGTCCGATCGGGTTTCCGAAGGCCCACCCGTCTCTCCTGCCCGGCGAACGGGCAGTCAGGGTTCGAACTGAGACACTACCCGATCTGGGGGTGTGTTGACCCCCGAGGAGAGGCGGTGCTAGAACCCCGGCAGCGGTCAGCTATCCCACCCTTCGGAGGCTCCAGCCCCGTGGAGCGTCACAGGCGGTTCAGTCTGCTGGTCGTGCGTGCCGATGGCGGTCGCGCCTTGGGGCTGACCTTTCCCCTCCGCTTGCCCCTCGTCATCGCCGCCGGCGTCGTCGTGGTGGCGGCGGCGCTCGGGCTCCTCGCCGGCGACCGGTGGCTCATGCGCACCCAGCGTGACGAGGTCGGCGGCTTGTCTCGCGAGGTCGAGGCCCAGCGCGCGACGATCGCGGGATTCAGCCGGCGGGTCGCCGACTTGCAGCGGGAGATCGCGAACCGGCAAGAGCTGCACGCACGCATCTGGGAGCCCTTCGGTCCCGATGCCGCACCGCGCGGGCGGTCAACGGGGATCGGCGGCGCCCGCGCCAATCCGCCGGACCGGCCGGCGGAGCGGGCGGTGTCGTCGGATGACCTGGGCCGGCTGGCGGAGGCCGTCCTCGAGGAAGGGGAAAGCCTGCGCGCCCTCGAGCGGCTGATCTCCCGCGCCGGCAAGGCGCTGGCCTCGCTGCCCTCCCGATGGCCGGTCCGTGGCGCGGTCAACTCCGAGTTCGGCGGCCGTCAATCGCCCTGGACGAAGAGCGGCGAGCTCGGTTTCACCGGCAATTCCGGCCGCTCGTCGGGTCCGCACCTGCACTACGAGATCCTGGTCAACGGCCGCCCCGTCAACCCCCGCGCCTACTTCTGGGATTGACACTGGCGTGCGCCTTGGCGTCCTCACGGCGCGCCATGCATAATGCATGGGCGATACACCGACCTGCCGGGTCGTCCTCCGGTGGGACGTTCTTTCCGGGGTGGGGGAAGCGAGGGATGACGCTCGAAGCGCTGATCGGACGCCGGCGGGACGAATCCTCGATCGGTCACGCCGCCTCGCCGGCCGGAGACGAGCTCAAGCGGCGATGGCTCACGCTGGCTCTTCTGTTCGGCACCTGGATCCCGATGGTGTTCTTCATCGGCGTGGAGGTGCTCGGAGCCCCCCACGGCGGCCTGGACACGACCCGGTCCGTGCTGATCTTTCTCGGCCTCGTCCACGTCCCCATGACGCTCGTTCTCTACGTGGACAAGCACTTCCTGGCTCTGGTCCGGGCGAACAAGATGCGCTACATCTACGTGCCGATCGCCCTGATCCTCACTTCGGGGGTCATCTTCACGGCCGGCGGGGCCCTCCTCCAGGCGTCGGCCACGCTCCTGCTGGTGGCGTGGCAGGCCTACCACTATGGACGCCAGAACATCGGCGTGTACGCGTTCGCCTCGATGGCTCAAGGCTGGCGCCCCCGACCCGCCGAGCGACGAGCGCTCGAGCTGACGACCATCTGTGGGGTCTGCGGGACGTTCAAGGTCCTGGGGTTACCGGCGGCGCCGAGCTCCCTTCACGGTCTCTTCGATCTGCTCTTTCATGCGGCCTACGTCGCCTTCGTCGGCGTGGTGCTCTTCGGCGTGTATCGCTACCTCACGAACCGGGAGGACTTCCCGCCGCGCAAGGCGGTGTTCTTCTTCACCCTACTTCTCTTCTTCTTGCCGCTCTTCGTCTCGTCCGGCGTGGATGGCGCCTTCTACAGCTACGCGATGGCCCATGGGATCCAGTACATCCTGCTCGTGGGCGTCCTGTCCGTGAGCCTGGGGGCCAGGGACGGTCGTCGCGGCGTGTCCAAAGGCATGGTCGCGCTGGCCACGTTCATGATGCTCTTCGGCCTCGCCGGGGCCCGCGCAGCCGACCTGAAGGCCATCGAGTGGGTGGGATCGAATCTGGTCGTCGCGCGGACGATCGACTTCGCCGCGGGCATCGCCCTGGGGACCACGATCGCGCACTTCGTGATCGACGCCGGCGCCTGGAGGTTGAGTCAGCCGTCGGCGAGAACGTACATGACGAGGCGGTTCGGATTCTTGCTCAAGAGCCGCCAGGCCGGGTCACGGGATCCCGCCACGTCCCCAGTCGTCTCCTAGTCTTCCTGCCCTCCCGACGTCGGTCAGACGCGCGAGAGGAAGTCGAGACACATCGTGTTGAAGAGGTCGGAGCGTTCCCAGAAATAGCCGTGCCCGGCGCCCTCGATCAGGCGGAGCTCGGCGCCGGGGATCCGCTCGGCGAGCGAGCGCGAGAAGCGGGACGGGACGAGGATGTCCTGGTCGGCGACGCTGACGAGCGTCCGACAGCGGATCGCCGTCACCCGATCCAGCGTGTCGTGGGTTTCCACGGCGTCGCACTGGCGCTCGAAGCCGGTGAGTGACATCGGGTACGGGTTGGCCAGGGCGTTCTGGATGATCATCTCCACGAACTCCGGCCGCTCGTTGTAGGTGCTGGGCGCAAAGAGCCAGAGATAGCCCGCCCGCATCGCCTCCTCGTGCGTCAGCTTCCGCCGCTGCACCCGTCCCGTCTCGAGCTGCGCCCGCAGATAGTCATCGGGGCGCCCCAGCGTGCAGTGGAGCTGCAGGGAGCCCACCCGCTCCGGATGATTGAGCGCGATCTCCTGCGCGATCATGCCGCCCATCGATGCTCCGAGCACGTGCGCCCGCTCGATGCCGAGCGCGTCCATCAGCCCGATGGTGTCCTCGGCCATCATCCGCGTCGAATACGGATGATCCGGCGCATCGCTCTGCCCCGCCCCCCGGTTGTCGAACGCGATCACCCGATACCGCTCCGCGAAGGCTGGAAATTGAAACCCCCACGCCAGGTGATCCGCGCCGAGCCCCATGACGAGCACCAGCGGCTCGCCGGTGCCCGCCTCGACGTAATACATGGAGATGTCGCCGACCGTCACCTTCGGCATTCAGGGGGATGTGTAACGGCCCGTGCAGGCCGATTAAAACGGGTCAGATGCTAGGCAACGACGCAGATGGCCCGTTTTCATCGGCCTGCTACGCGATGGCCACGCCGGAGCGGACCTGGCAGGCCACCCAGTGCCCCGGAGAGATCTCCTTGAGCACCTGCTCGTTCTGCGAGCACGACGGCACCCGCAGGGCGCAACGCGTGTGGAACCGGCACCCCGAGGGCGGATTGATGGGGCTCGGCACGTCACCCTCGAGCAGGATCCGCTTGCGCTTCATCGCGGGGTCGGGGATCGGCACCGCGGAGAGCAGCGCCTCGGTGTAGGGATGCTTCGGGTTGGTGTACAGCTCCTTGGCCGGCGCGATCTCCACGATCTTGCCCAGGTACATCACGGCCACGCGGGTCGAGATGTGCTCGACGACCGACAGGTCGTGGGCGACGAAGAGATAGGTGAGGCCGAACTTGGACTGCAGATCCTCCAGCAGGTTGATGACCTGCGCCTGCACCGACACGTCGAGGGCGGACACCGGCTCGTCGGCCACGATCAGCTTGGGGCTCACCGCCAGGGCGCGGGCGATGCCGATGCGCTGGCGCTGACCGCCCGAGAACTCGTGAGGATAGCGGCGCAGGTGATCGGCGGACAGCCCGACCGTCTCCAGGAGCTGCACGACGCGCTCCTCGCGCGCGCGCCGGTTCGGAGCCAGCTTGTGGATCACCAGCGCCTCGCCGATGATCGAGCCCACCGTCATCCGTGGGTTCAGGGACGCGTACGGGTCCTGGAAGATGATCTGCATCTCCTTCCGGAGGGCCCGCAGCGACCGCTTGTCGAGCGTGGTGACGTTCTTGTCCTGGAACCACACCTCGCCCGCGGTGGGCTCGATGAGCCGCAGGATGCTCCGGCCCGTCGTCGACTTGCCGCACCCCGACTCGCCCACGAGGCCGAGGGTCTCACCCGCCATGATGTCGAACGAGACGTCGTCCACGGCGTGCACCCGCGCGACCTCCCGCGAGAACAGGCCGCCGCGAATGGGGAAGTACTTCTTGAGATTGCGGACCCGGAGGAGTGCGTCTGCCATGGCGCGCCTCAATACAGGAAGCAGGCGACCTTGTGGCCGGGCCTGACTTCCTTGAGTGGTGGCGTGTTCTCGAAATGCATGGGCTTGGCGAACTGACAGCGCGGCGCGAACCGGCAGCTCGGCTTGATCTCGCCCCGGAGCGTCGGCACCGTGCCGGGGATGGTCTCGAGCCGCTGCCGCTGGGTGGCCGCGCGGTCGATCCGGGGGATCGACCGGAGCAGCCCCTGCGTGTAGGGATGTAGCGGCTCCTTGAACAGCTCGCCGACCGGCGCCTCCTCCACGACCTGGGCCGCATACATCACCACGACGCGCTGGGCGGTCTCGGCGATGACCCCCATGTCGTGGGTGATCAGCAGCACGGCCATGTTGAGCTTCGCCTTCAGCTCGTTGAGGAGCTCGAGGATCTGGGCCTGGATGGTGACGTCGAGGGCCGTGGTCGGCTCGTCGGCGATCAGGAGGTTCGGGTTGCAGGAGAGCGCCATGGCGATCATGATGCGCTGGCGCATGCCGCCCGAGAGCTGGTGCGGATACTCCTTCACGCGGCGCTCCGCGTTGGGGATGTGCACCAACCGGAGCATCTCGACCGTCTTGTCCATGGCGTCGCGGCGCCCGAGCCCTTCGTGGAGGCGAATGGCCTCCGCGATCTGCTCCCCGCACGTGAAGACGGGGTTGAGCGAGGTCATCGGCTCCTGGAAGATCATCGAGATCTCCTTGCCGCGGATCTTGCGCATCTGCGCGGGGGAGAGGTCCAGGAGGTTCCGGCCGTTGTAGTTGATCGATCCCTCGACGATGCGGCCGGGGGGCTGGGCGATCAGCCGCATGATGCTGAGCGCGGTGACGCTCTTGCCGCAGCCGGACTCTCCGACCACGCCGAGCGTCTCGCCCTTGTTGATGTAGAAGTCCACCCCATCGACGGCGCGGACGACACCCTCGTCGGTGAAGAAGTACGTCTTCAGTCCCTTGACGTCGAGCAATCGTTCGGCCATGGGAGGTCTCACCAGCCCTTCGTGATTTCTCTGAGCGCGTCGAGCGCGCGAGCGATGTCCTCGGCGTCGACGTCCTTGTGCGTGACGCAGCGGATCGACGTGGGCGACACCGCGTGGATCTTCACCTTCCGGGCCGCGCACCCGGTGGCCAGCTCGTCGACCCCGCCCCGGCGATCGACGTGAAAGATCACGATGTTGGTCTGCACGCTCGCGAGGTCGAGGCGCACGCCCGGCAGGCCCGCCACGCCCTGGCCCAGGGTGCGCGCGTTGGCATGGTCCTGGGCCAGGCGGTCGACCATGCGCTCGAGCGCCACGATGCCGGCGGCGGCGATGATGCCGGCCTGTCGCATCCCGCCGCCCAGCATCTTGCGGAGGCGTCGGGCCCGGGCGATGAAGTCGGCCCGTCCGCACACGATGGACCCCACGGGGGCGCCCAGGCCCTTGGAGACGCAGAACGTGACGGAGTCGACCTCGCGCACGAAGTCGCGGGCCGGCCGCTCGAGCGCGACGGCGGCGTTGAAGAGGCGTGCGCCGTCGAGATGGACGGCAACGCCCGCCTCGTGCGCGACCGCGGCGATCGCCGCGACGTCCTCGGGCGAGCAGCACGTCCCCCCGTGGCGGTTGTGCGTGTTCTCGAGGCACACGAGCCCGGTGGGCGGGACGTGGATGTTCGCCGGGCGCAGGGCCTCGCGGACCTGGGCAGGGCTGAGGAAGCCGCGCTCGGTCCGTACCGGCCGCATCTGGACCCCGCCGATCACGGACGCGCCGGCGACCTCGTTGTTGAAGATGTGCGAGTCGAGGTCGACCACGACCTCCTGACCGGGCTGGGTCTGGGCCAGCACGCAGAGGAGATTGCCCTGCGTCCCCGACGTGACGAAGAGCCCGCCTTCCTTGCCCAGCCGCTCGGCGGCCAGGCTCTCCAGGCGGCGGACCGTCGGGTCCTCCTCCCAGACGTCGTCGCCCACCTCGGCGCGGGCCATCGCCTCGCGCATCTCCTGGGTCGGCAGCGTGAGCGTGTCCGAGCGGAGGTCGACGATATCGTGCATGGCGCTATTCTCCGATCATTTCACCGCTCGGCTCGCGGTGCCACCGCTCACCTCGCACTACCGTTGGGCCCGCAACCGCGCACCCGCGCGGCGGCCGAAGTCGGTGTGGGCATACTCGTCGACGAGCCGGCGCAGCAGCTCACGCGCCGCGGCGTCCTTGCCCTCGTAGACGTTCACCTCGGCCAGGACCCAGAGCGCCTCGGGGATGACGAGGGTGCGGGGGTACTCCTTGAGCACGAGCTCCAGACGCTGCCGGGCTCCGCTGGGGTTGCCCTGGTTGAAATAGTAGGTCGCGACCCAGACTTCCTTCTGGGCCTGGCGCCCGCGGGAGATGTCGATCTTGGCCAGCGCGTCGCTGGCGTAGCGGCTCTCCGGATACTCCTTGACGAGCTTCTTGAACTCCGCGAGGGCTTTCACGGCGATCCCCTGGTCCTGCTCGATCGGCTTGATCTGGTCGTAGTAGGCCATGGCCAGCCGGTACTGCACGAGATCAGCGATCTGATGCCGCGGATAGAACGAGAGGAAAGTCCTGAACTCGGCGATGGCCTTGTCGAACTCGCTCTCTCGATAGTACGTCTCGCCGATCAGGAAGCGGGCGCGGGGCGCGTAGGAAGAGGTCGGATGACGTTCGACGATCTTCTTGTAGGCGTCCCGGGCATCGGCGTAGCGCCGCGTCTCCATGTGGCCTTCCCCGAGCTTGTACAGCTCCTCGGGCGGCAGGATCGGCGTGGGAGGGGGCTTGAGGTAACTGCAGCCGGCCATGGCCAGGACCAGGCTCAGGAGGACGATTCGCCGCAGCGCGGAAGGTGCCAGCGACATGAAAATTGGCTGATAGATATACCATACCCACGTGGTAGTTACGAGGAGCGCCACGGCTTCGCCGGGGCGTGACGAGCGTTTGGGGGGTTTGGGGGCCCTGTCGAGGCCCCCCATCCCAACAATCAGCCCAGGAGGGCCTTCATGGCGTTTCCGCGCATGGTCCGAGTCCGACAGACGTTTCCCCGTCCTCGCGTGGCCGATATCCCCCGGAGCGTCGCGGAGGCGCTCTCCGGCGCGGCGACGCCCATCAAGCGCGGCGACACCGTGGCCGTCGGTGCGGGCAGCCGTGGGATCGCCAACATCGCGGTGATCGTGGGTGCCGCCGTGCGGTGGCTCCAGGACCTGGGGGCCCGGCCGTTCGTTTTCCCCGCCATGGGCAGCCACGGCGGAGGCACGCCGGAGGGTCAGCTCTCCGTCCTCGAGCACTACGGCATCACGGCGGCGACGATGGGCTGTCCCGTCCGCGCCACCATGGAGGTCGTCCAGGCGGGGGAGGCGCTCGGGCTGCCCGTCTGGCTCGATCGCTACGCCGCGGAGGCCGACTGGATCGGCCTCGTGAACCGCATCAAGCCCCACACGGACTTCAAGGGCACGATCGAGTCCGGCCTGTTCAAGATGATGACCATCGGATGCGGCAAGTACCGGGGCGCGATCCAGTACCACCGCGCCAACATCCGGCACGGCTACGAGACCGTCATCACCGCGGTCGGCCGGGAGATGCTGGCGAAGGCGCGGATCGGCTTCGGCCTCGGCGTCGTCGAGAACGGTTACGACGAGACGGCGCACATCGAAGCGTTCAACGCCGCCGACCTCGAGGCCGGGGAGCGGAGACTGCTCAAGGATGCCCGGGAGTGGATGGCGCGCCTGCCGTTCTCCCCCCTCGACGTGTTGATCGTCGAGGAGATCGGCAAGAACATCTCGGGCTCGGGGATGGACACCAACGTCATCGGTCGCCCCTCCAACCCGCACGAGCCGTTCCCCGCCGACCCGAAGATCCTGTGGATCGTCGCCCTCGACCTGACGGAGGAGAGCTACGGCAATGCCACCGGCATCGGCAACGCCGACTTCGCCGCGCGCCGGCTGGTGGACAAGATCGACATGAAGCCGACGCTCATCAACTGCATCACCGCCTGCGCCCCCAACGGCGCCAAGATCCCGGCCACGTACGAGACCGATCGCGAGGCGATCGAGACGGCCCTCGGCTGCATCGGGCTCACGCCGCCCGAGGACGCCCGCGTGATCCGCATCCGGAGCACGCTGGTGCTCGGCGAGCTCGAGGTCTCGGAGGCGCTCCTGGCCGAGGTGGCCAAGCGGGAGACGCTCACCTCGCTCGGCGCGCCCACGCCGCTGCCGTTCGACGCCGCCGGCAACCTCCTCCGCCTGTAAGAGACATCTAAATTACCGGACCTCGACCGAGGGCCGGTGCATCGAGACCGGGGTCAGATCCCTGGGGACGACGACGTGATCGGCCGTCACGTGAACTTCGATGATCGGATAACGGTCCAACGACCGGGGCTTGGTCACCTCGATCGTCTGTCCCTGAGGGAGAAAACGGTCGAAGAGCCTCGTCGACGCGATCCGTTCGCGGCTTTCCAGGCGAACCTCGACCGTGAGCGGATACAGGCCGGGATCATCGATGAGCTTGAGCTGAACGGTCACGATCCGGGCGCTCGCGGGCGCCGCCACGCTGAACATGGCCTCCCTCCCGATGAAATCCTCCGTGGAGGAAGTCGACTCGGGACGTTGCGCCACCTCGGCCCAGTGCTTGAACTCCGCCTCGACAGCGACCGGATCGAATGCCTGACCGGGAAAGACGACTCGATTCCCGATGGAGAGCGCGTCGACGCTGGTGACGATCCGTTGCTCGAGCAACGCATTGTGAAGATACGCGGCGATCAACCGATGCCCCTCGGGCGTGGCGTGCTGGCCGGGGTCTAGCTCCGAGCTCAGGCGGTATTGGCGCCGGAGATATTCCGTCGGCACGACGGTGTAGGGCACGTGCAAACTCGCTAAACGCGCGTAGTACGGCGCCAGGCCGTGCCACTCGGCGAGGAAGTAGATCAGGGACGGTATGCCTCTACCCTTCAGGGAATCGACTTCGCGCTGGAGGTCCCGGAAGACCTGGATCCAGCGGGACTCGTACCCGTACGAGCGCCTGAACCCGGCGGTCGACGCGAAGCCGCGTGGGAGCAGGCGTCCGTTCCACACCTCGTAGCTGTCGTCGATGTCGTTCGACGTCGGACAGAACACCACCACGTCCGGCTTCACCCGGGAAAACAGTGTCCGCAGGGCGGCGAGCTGATTCGCCGTGTTCCAGCCGGGCATCCCCAGGTTGTAGACCTGCCATTTGCCGCCCTTGCGGGTGAGCAGCTTCTCCAGCTGCGACGTGAACGTCTCGTCCGCTTCGACGCCCTGGCCGAACGTCCAGGAATCCCCGACGACCACGATCCGTTTGACGCCGTCCGGCTTGGGGCTCGTGGGTACGGCGCGGAATCCCACGTCGTTGGTCGTGAACGTCGCGTGGAAGACGTTCACGTACCGGGTGTTGGGCGTCATGTGGTAGAAGAGCATCGGCCCCGCCAGGGGAAGGGGCTGATAGATCGGCGGCGCGATCTTGTTCGCCTGCTCGAGGAGCTGCCGGCGTTGCGCGGCCGAGAGATCCTCGAGTTGGACGGGGCGGGTCGCCAACTTATATGTGACGACCGACAATGCCGCCGTAGCCGTGAGCAGGGCGGCGGTCGCGCTCAGGAGGACCTTCGGAAGCCAGGCCGGGAAGCGTTGCCTCACCGTGGAACAGAATCTCAGGCGCGCCCCGGTGGAAGTCAAGGGAAAGAAGCGCGCATTCCGCGCATTCCTTGATACGATCGCGCGGGATCCTATGATGGTGCGCAGCCGACGGATGCTTGCATGATCGTGAATCTCTGGCGGTACCGGGCGTTTATCGTCAAGAACGCGCTGAGCGACGTTCGCTACCGGTATGCGGGCTCGGCGATGGGCATCGCCTGGAACGTGATCACCCCGCTCGCCCAGATCGTCATCTACTCCTTCGTGTTCTCGCAGATCATGGTGACGCGCCTGACCGGCCTGGGCTCGCAGGCGAGCTTCACGCTGTACCTCTGCGCGGGCCTGCTGCCGTGGGCGGCGTTCACGGACTGCGTGCTGCGCGGCGCCAACGCGTTCATCGAGAACGCGCACTATCTGAAGAAGCTGCCCATCCCCGAGCAGGTCTTCGTGGCCAAGAACGCGATGGCGGCCACCCTGTTCCTCGGGATCTCGATGACCGCGCTCGGCCTCGTCACCGTCCTCATCGGCAGCCCCCTGTCCCCCGCCTGGCTCGGGGTGCCCGTGGCGCTGCTGCTGTTCCAGGGGTTCGGCTTTGGCCTGGGCCTCTTCTTCGGGACGCTCAACGTCTTCATCCGCGATATCGGGCACGCGCTCCTGATCGCGCTACAGCTCTGGATGTGGATGACGCCCATCGTCTACGTCGAGACGATCCTGCCGGCGGGGGCCCAGCGGCTGCTCGCCTACAACCCGACCTATCCATTCATCGACGCCCTGCATCGCATGATCGTGGGCGGCCAGTGGCCCGGCGCGCTGCAATGGACGGTCATGGCCTTCTGGGCCTGCGTCGCTCCCGTCGGCGGCTACCTGGTGCTGCGCCGGTTGCGGCCGGAGCTGCGAGACACGCTGTGAGCCCCGACGCGATGGTGTCGGTGTGCAATCTCGGCAAGCGATTCAAGCTCTACGCCCGCCCCGCCGATCGTCTCCTCGAATGGGCGTCCTTCGGCTCCGTCCGCCGCCACGCGGAATTCTGGGCGCTCCGGGACGTGAGCTTCACAGTGCGCGCCGGCGAGTGCCTGGGCATCATCGGCGTCAACGGCGCGGGCAAGAGCACGCTGCTGAAGATCCTCTCCCGGGCCCTCTACCCCACGGAGGGCACCTTCGAGGTGCGGGGGCGTCTCGTCTCGTTGCTCGAGCTGGGCACCGGGTTCCAGCCCGAGCTCACGGGCCGGCAAAACATCTTCGAGAGCGCACAGCTCCTGGGCTTTCCGGTGAGCTACGTGCGCGAGCGGCTGGACGCCATCCTGGACTTCGCGCAGCTCGGCGAGTTCGTGGATCAGCCGGTCCGCCTCTATTCGTCCGGCATGTTCGTGCGGCTCGCCTTCTCGCTCTTCGCGCACCTCGACCCCGATGTCTACATCGTCGACGAGGCGCTGGCGGTGGGCGACGTGTTCTTCCAGCAGCGATGCTTTCGCCACTTCCGCGCCCTGCGCGAGCGGGGCTGCACCATCCTCTTCGTCAGCCACGACATGGAGGCGGTGACGCATCTCTGCGACCGCGCCATCCTGCTCAATGGAGGCAAGCTGTCCGCCGAGGGCGATCCCGTGCACGTCGTCCACGACTACTTCGCCCTCAAGGGCCAGACCTTCGCCTCCGCCGGCGCCGCGCCGGCCCTCGGCCTGCCGCGCGCGGATGATCCCGGAACGCTCGACGTGCCGCCGGCCGTCCGGCAGCGCCTCGCGCAGGCCCCCGTCATGGCGCACGCGCCCGCGGGCACGCGCGCCACGGAGATCGTGGGCTTCACGGTCTCCGGCGCGGACGGGGACGAGCGCTGGTGGGTGGAGAGCGGCGAGATCCTGAGATTCTGGTACCTCGTGGAGGCGCGTGAGCCCTGCCACGATCTCAACGTCGGGATTCACTTCTACGATCGCCGGGGCATCCTCGCCTTCGGCGTGGGCACGACCAACCGCGGCGTCGTGTTCCCTCCGCTGGCCCCCGGCGATCGTGTCGTGTGCGCGCTGGCGGTCCGCCTGGCGCTACAGCCCGGCGAGTACACCCTGGTCCCTCAGTCCGGCGGTCTCACCGACAACAGCCCGGAGCCGGGGCTGCTCCACGACCGGCTCGAATCCCTGCCGCCGGTCGTGGTGGGGCGCACCGGGGAGGGCCCGAGCGCATTCTACGGACTCGTCGATCTCGAGACGGACATCGGCTGGGCCAGACTCCGCAGTGCGAGGTGAGCCGCGCTCGGGCGGCGAGCCGAGCGGTGAAATGACCGAAAATCGCGAGGTGAGCCGCGCTCGGGCGGCGAGCCGAGCGGTGAAATGACCGAAAATCGTCGGCAGATTTCGAGGTCATTTCGGCTGTCGCCCGGGAGGGCTGTGATAATATCGGCACGCAAAAATTTTATGGGACGGAGCGTGCCGAGCCCGGGATCTCGATCCGGCCCGATCACTAGGTTGATGACGACCGGCACGACGCGGTCGTCGACTTCCTGCCCGCGTTCCCGTGTCGGGTGAGCCGGTCGGCGTGGGCTCCGTACCCGCGTGCTGGTGCGGGGGAGCCCTCGCCGCCGACGTCGCTCCGCGCTACCGCCGCTGTGTCGCCTGCGGGTCAGCGGTGCTCGTCGGCCAGCCGGGGCCCGGGCACTTCGAGGTGGCCGACGACGCGCGCGACTTCTATGGGCGGACCTACTGGACCGAATACGCGCAGGCCCGAAACTTCCCCACCATCTGCGCTCGCGCCCGCACCGATCTCTCCGAGCGCTGTGCGTTCTGGCTCGAGCGGGTGCTGGAGGTCGTCCGCCCCCCGGGGCGCACGCTGGAAATCGGCTGCGGGCACGGGGGCTTCGTGCGGCTGCTGCAGGAGGTCGGATTCGACGCCATGGGGACGGAGCTCAGCCCATGGGTCGTCGAGTTCGCCAAGCGGACGTTCGACGTGCCCGTGCTGCTGGGCCGCCTGGAGACGCTACCGCTCCAGGCCGGGTTCCGTTGCATCGCGGCGTTCGACGTCCTCGAGCACCTCGGCGATCCGCTGGACACGATGCGCCGCTGCCGCGACCTGCTCGCCCCCGACGGGGTCCTGCTGCTCCAGACCCCTTGCTACCGTGGCGAGGGACCCGGATGGACCATGTTCCAGCCCGATGAGCACATCCACCTGTTCACCGAGGGCTCGGTGAGCATGCTCCTGCGGCGCGCCGGCTTCGAGGCCGTCGCGATCGAGCCCAGCCTGTTTCCCTACGACATGTGGGTGGTGGCGCGGCCGGACGCTGTCGCGGTGCGGCCCACGGGCGAGGCTCGGATCCCAGCGGCGTTCCAGGCGCTGCTGGATCTGCGGCGTCAGCTGACGGACCTCGGCCGAACGCTGGCCGTCGTCGACGCGGACCGCGCCGAGCGTCTCGCCCAGGTGAATCACCTCACGGAGCGGCTCGCGTCGTCCGAAGCCGACCGCGCGACGCGACTCGAGCACGTCCACGACCTGACGCGCCGGCTCACGATGTCCGACGCGGATCGCGCGGAGCGCCTCGCCCAGGTCGATCGGCTCACGCCGCAGATCCACGCGCTGGCGGAGCAGCTCGCGACCTCCGAGGCCGACCGCGCGGCGCGCCTGCAACGGCTCCACGAGCTGACGGAGCAGCTCGCAACGTCCGAGGCCGATCGCGCGGCGCGCCTGGAGCAGATCCACGCGCTGACGCAGCGGCTCGCCATCTCGGAAGCCGACCGGAAGGCGCGGCTCGACGTGATCAATGCGCTTCAGGCCCAGCTCGACGGGATTCGCCGGAGCTGGGTGTGGCGGGCGTCACGTCCGATCCGGCCGAGGGAACGCTCGGGATAACCGAGCGTCATGGCCATGCGACTCGGCGTGAATGTCCGGCCGCTGACCCCCACCAAGATCGGGGGCATGGAGAACTACGCGCGCAGCGTGTTCGCGCAGTTCCTGCGCTACGACTCCACCGAGCTCGAGGCGATGACGGTCTTCACGAGCCCGCGCAACCACGAGACGCTCCGGTTCGAGGACGCTCGCGTGCGCAAGGTCCTCGTGCCCGATGGTGACGCGCCCAAGCGGATCCTCGCGGAGCTGGTCGCGGACGGCGCCGACGCGCTGTTCTGTCCGCTCGTGTCGCTCGAGCCCCAGGATGCCCCGATCCCGTCGTTCGTGACCATTCCGGACATCCAGCACGAGGTGTACCCACAGTTCTTCGATCCGGTGACGCTGGCCGCCCTCCGCGAGCTGTACCCGGCCTCGGCCAAGCTCGCCTCGCGCGTGTTCACGCTCTCCGACTTCTCGCGGCAGGGGCTCATCCGCTCGTACGGCGTCGATCCCGACAAGGTGATCGTCGTCGCCCTCGCCGCCGACGACGCGTTCCGCCGGCCGTGCCGGCCCGAGGAACGTGAGAAGGTCAAGCGTCGCCACCGGATTCCGAGCCGGTACGTGCTCTATCCGGCGATCACCTGGCCACACAAGAACCATCGCGCGCTCCTGCGGGCCGTCAGGGCCTTCAACGCGAAACGGGAGCCGCTGGCAGTGGTCTTCACGGGTACCGCGGGCCCGGCGCACGACGCGGTGCTGAAGGAGATCGACGCGCTGGAGCTCACGGGCCTCACGCGGCTCCTCGGACACATCTCCCAGCGGGAGCTCGCCTGCCTCTACCACGACGCGCTCGCCATGGTGTGCCCCTCCCTCTTCGAGGGCTTCGGGTTGCCGATTCTGGAGAGCTTTCACTCGGGCTGCCCGGTCATCTGCTCGGCGACCACGAGCTGTCCGGAGGTCGCGGGACCCGCCGCCGCGTTCATCGATCCCGAGGATCCGGCGACCATCGTGACCGCGCTCGAGCGCCTGGACGGCTCCGCCGTCGAGCGGGAGCGGCTCGTCGCCGCCGGTCGTGTCCAGGCGGCGCAGTTCTCGTGGGAAGAGACGGGCCGCCGCACCTTCGAGACCATCCAGGCCGTCGTGCGGGAGGCCAATGGTCCGGTCGTGCTGACGGGAGAGTGGCCGCCGATCACCGTGGTGACGCCGAGCTTCAACCAGGCCCGGTTCATCGGCGAGACCATCGAGAGCGTGCTCCGCCAGGGATATCCCAACCTGGAATACATCGTCGTCGACGGCGGCTCCACCGACGGGACGCAAGACGTCCTCCGGCGTTACGGGGATCGCCTGCGCTGGATCTCGGAACGCGACCGCGGCCAGTCCGACGCCGTCAACAAGGGCGTCGCGCTGGCCCACGGCGACATCATCGGCTGGCTGAACTCGGACGACACGTATGCGCCGGGCGCGCTCCACCGCGTGGCGCGGGTCTTCGCGGCCTTCCCGGACGTCGGCGTCGTGTACGGCGACGCCGATCACGTGCTGGAGGACGGGGCCCCCTACGGCCCCTATCCGACCTCGCCGTTCGATTACCAGCGCCTCGCCGAGACCTGCTTCATCTGCCAGCCCGCCGCCTTCATCACGCGCCGGGCCTTCGATGACGTCGGGGGCGTGGACCCGGAGCTGCAGTTCTGCATGGATTACGACCTGTGGATCCGGATGGGGCGGCAGCATCGGTTCGTCTACCTCGGCGAGGTGCTGGCGCAGTCGCGGCTGCATGACAGCACGAAGACGCTCGGCTCGCGGCGTGCCGTGATCGAGGAGATCCTGGCGACGGTGAAGCGTCACTACGGCGTGGTCCCCTTCGAGTGGGTCTACGAGTACGCCGATCATCTGTTCAACCGCTCCGAGCGGGAGATCTTCGCGGCCAAGCATCCGAGCCCTCTCGCGTTCGGCGCCAGCCTCGTCCTGGCCCTCTGGCTCAACCGCGGGCGACCGATGTACTGGCCGCACTGCGCGCGACAGGCGGCCAAGCGCCTGCTTCCCCTGGGGCTCCCACGGACGTACGACTTCCGCGACCGCTGGGCGGATGGCTGGATCTCGAAGCGATACGTCACGAACGTCTCCGCGCCGCCGGACTGCGGCGCCCTGGTGATCCGCGGCCGTCACGAGATGCCCGGCCGGCGCCCCCTGACGCTGTCGATCTTCGTGAACGGCGTCTCCCTGGGGACCCACGTGCTGTCCGACCCCGGGCCGTTCACCCTCCACGCGCCGTGCCCGGCGACGGACGACGGCGGCCTGCGGCTGGAGATCATCGCCGACCGGACGTTCCGGCCGATGTACCGGGGCTCGCGGGATCCGCGCCCGCTCTCGTGCATCATCGACGACGTGCGGGCCCGCTGAATGTGTCCGCGTAATTTCGAGGGGTGCCACGGCTTTGCCGGGGCGCCCCGAGCCGCCTCATGGGGGGCCTGGGGGGCGCCCGGAGTCCCCCAGGTCGACTAGAGGAGTGGAACAGCCGCCGCTGGTCTCGATCATCACCCCTTCACTCAACCAGGGGCGGTTCATCGAGGCCGCCATCGACAGCGTGCTGTCGCAGGACTATCCACGGATCGAGTACATCGTGATCGACGGAGGATCCACCGACAGCACGCTCGACGTCCTCCGCCGGTACGGCGACCGCGTGCAATGGCTCTCGGAGCCCGACCGGGGGCAGTCCCACGCCATCAACAAGGGATTTCGCCGCGCCCGGGGCGACATCCTGGCCTGGCTCAACTCCGACGACACGTATCTGCCGGGCGCCGTGCGGTCGGCCGTGGAGCACCTGGCGGAGCACCCCGATTGCGCCATGGTCTATGGCGATGGCTACCTGATCGACGAAGCGGGCCGGATGACCCGGCGGTTTCCCGCCACCGAGCCGTTCGATCTGTGGAAGCTCATCTACGTCCACGACTACATCCTCCAGCAGAGCGCGTTCTTCCGGCGCGCGGCCATCGAAGCGGTCGGCTATCTGGACGAGCGCCTGCACTGGGGCATGGACTGGGATCTCTTCATCAGGATCGGCAAGCGGTTCCGGGTCGACTATCTCCCGAAAGCGCTGGCGAGCCTGCGCGAGTACGGGACGGCGAAGACGTTCTCGGGCGGCACCCGGCGGCTGTCCGAGCTCGTCGACGTGATGCGCCGGCACGGGTCGCGACGATATCCGCCTGCCCGTGTCGGGTACGCGACGGACACGTACTTCCGGCTCGTCTTCGGTGCGCTGGAGGGTCTGGCCCCGGATCGATATCGGCCCGCCTACGTGCGGATGCGACGGATCCTCGAGCGCCGGACGTACGGTCTCGTCGATCGCTTCCTCCGGAACGCCCAGGGCCTGTATGCGGACGGCTGGGTGGCGCCGCGCGCGCACTTCCTGTGCCGGCGAGCGTCGGGCTCGCGCCATCTGATCATTCGCGGTGCGCTTCCGGCCCTGTCCCGACGCCGGCCGCCGGTGCGTCTGCATGCCCTGGTCAACGGCGTCGGTCTCGGCCGCCGCGACGTGCCCGTCGGGATGGAGTTCGAGATGGTCTGGCCGCTGCCTGACGCCATGGCCGCCGCGGAGGTGGTCGAGGTGGACCTCCGGTGCTATCCGGGATTCCGGCCCTCGGTCGTGCCGTTCCGGGGAGACCGCCGGCGACTCGGGTTTCAGCTCAGGGCGATCACGATCGAATAGACGACATGACCGACGTCCCCCTGGTGACCGTCGTGACGCCGTCGTTCAACCAGGCCCGATTCATCCGGCAGACGATCGAGAGCGTGCTCACTCAAAGCTACCCGCGCATCGAGTATCTGGTGATGGATGGGGGCTCCACCGACGAGACCCGGGCGATCCTCGAGTCGTACGGGGATCGCCTCGCGTGGGTCTCGGCTCCCGATCGAGGGCAGACCGACGCCATCAACAAGGGCTGGCGCCGCGCGCGCGGAACGATCGTCGCCTACCTGAACTCGGACGACACCTATCTGCCGGGCGCCGTCGAGAAAGCGGTGGCCGGCCTGTGCGCGTATCCCGAGGCGGGAGCCTTGTACGGGGAGGGCTACCACGTGGACGAGGCCGGGCGCGTCATCGACCGCTACCCGACCGAGCCCTTCGACATGTCCGAGCGTCGGTGCACGAGGAGATCCTCCGCACCGTCCGCCGGCATTTCGGACGCGTGCCCTCGCAGTGGGTCTACGGATACGCGCTGGCCGTGCTCGACGCCGAGCGGCGCGCCTCCCGCCGGGCCGACGTCACCTTCGCGCTCAGGCTGATCGGCGTGAGCCTGGCCACGTTCCTGCGCTACCGCTCCGCCATTCCCCGCTCCGAGTGGCGGTTGTGGCTGGTGTGGATCCGCGACGCGCTCCGGCGGCCGTGAGCATCCTCTAGCCGTGCGCATCGCCTACGACGGCATCCCGCTCGTCGGCCAGCGTTACGGGATCGGCCATTACACCGACCACCTCATCCGAGCGGTGGCGCGCGTCGACCGGGACACCCGATCCGTCGTGGTCTGTCCCTGGCCCATCAACCCGTTTCGGCCGGTCCCGGCCCTGTCGTTCGCCGAACCCAACGTCGAGCTCCCGCGGCCACGACTGGCGGCCAGACTCCGTCGCCGCGTGCGGGAGGCGTGCGGTGTCCAGGCCACCCTCGAGATGCTGGTCGGGCCGGTCGACGTCTTTCACGCGACGAACTTTCTGCTGACGCATCCCGTCGACCGGGCCAAACGCGTGGTGACGTTTCACGATCTCACGGTCCTGCTCTTCCCGCAGTGGCATCCGGCGAAGCGACTCCGGGAGATGCGCGCGGGCTTGCCGGCGTCGGCCGCCGTGGCCGACCGGATCATCGTGGTCTCCCATGCCACGAAGGACGACGTCGTGAAGCACCTCGCCGTCGACCCGGAGCGCATCGCGGTGGTGCCGCTGGCGGTCGATGCCTCGTTCCGCCCGCTGCCGCGCGCCGACGTGGCGGCGGCCCTGGCCCCGCTCGGTCTCGCCCCGGGGTCGTACCTGCTCTTTCTCGGCACGCGCGAGCCGCGCAAGAATCTCGGGCGCTTGCTCGAGGCCATCGTCAGGGCCGGCGCAGACGTGGGTCCGCTCGTCATCGCCGGCGCCGACGGATGGGGGACGGACGATCTCCGGCCGCGCATCGCCGAGCTGGCGCGGCAGGGTCGAGTCCGGGCCCTGGGCTACGTGCCGGAGGCGCTCCGCCCGGCCTTGCTCTCGGGCGCGCGGGTCTTCGTCTACCCCTCGCTCTACGAGGGCTTTGGCTTGCCGCCCCTCGAGGCCATGGCCTGCGGCACGCCCGCGGTCACCTCGAACGTCTCGGCCTTGCCCGAGACCGTCGGCGACGCCGCGCTCATGATCGATCCCCTGGACGTCGACGCGCTCGCGGAGGCCATCCGGCGGCTGTGGCAGGACGAAGCGCTGCGCGCCGAGCTGCGCGCCCGCGGGCTGGCGCGCGCGCGCGAGTTTTCGTGGGAACGGACGGCCCGACTCACCCTGGCCGCCTATGTCGAGGCGACGCGCTCGTGAGGCGCGGCCTGGGCGCTCCCTCG
>WNGA01005033.1_pt1 | contig 19245 bp, 21 predicted proteins | sample 5400061 | NCBI WGS metagenome assembly WNGA01 (sample SAMN13153366, study PRJNA577476) | soil metagenome | isolation source: 100 cm soil or saprolite under grassland replicate 2 | place: USA:California | collected 2016-06-15 | reverse complement strand
GCGCAGGGCGGCCTCGTGCACCGGCGTCAGGTGGTGCAGGTGGAGGAGATCGGCCTCGGCGGCGCCGGCGCGGGCGAGCGCCTCCGCCCAGGCCGAGACCAGACGCTCGTAGGCGGCATCGTCGACCGTGGCGAAGACAGGATCGGGGCCCGCCGGTCGGTCCTCGTAGGAGGGCTGGAAGGGAACGGGAGCGGCGAGCGGGTCGGAGAACTCGAGCGCGGGCGAGTAGTCGACCGCGGAGATGTCCATCCCCGAGTAGAAGCTCGCCGCGTGCGTCGAAGTGCCGGGCCCGCCGAGCGAGCCAGTGGCAAACGTCATCCGCCAGCCTCTCTCGGGCAGCGCCCCGGCGAGCGCGCGGGCGACCTGCGCCGAGCCCCCGCGCGGAAAGAAGAAGAGCGCCGAGAGCACGCGGCCGCGTGGCCGCGCCCGCAGCGTCGGCGAGCGTTCCCGACTGGCAGCCGCTGCCGGCCTGCCTCGGCCTACCTGCTCCACAGGCGCAATCCTTCTTGAGCGAGAGGACGGCTGCTTCTGCGCCCGCTTCGTCTTACGCGGCAGACCGAGTGTCGGAGTGCGTGGCTGTCGCGTTTTGGCGGAGGAGCGACGCGCAACCAGGCTCCTGGCCGGGTGTCTTGGCGTGCGCCGCGGCGCACCGTCCGAGCGGACGTTGCACGCGGATGCTTGGGTGACGGCAGTTAGAGCAGGATGCGAAGCGCGACCGCGAGAGTACAGCCGCCGCCTAGGACCGTGCGCGCCTGGGCGAGCTCTGCCTCCGACTCTGCTAGGGCGGCCGCCTCCTCGGTGCTGAAGCCGAGCTCGAGAAACTGTTCCAGTCGCCAGCGGAAGACATCGTCGTGCGCCTCGTCGAGAAGAAGCGCGCTTCTGCTTTCTGGGGCGCGGCTCGCCATATAGGAGGTAGACGCCGTTTTGCAGCCCCGTCTTGTGCTCCGCCGGGAGTCTCATCACCAACGCAGTCCCTGGCTCGATCGCGCGCGAGGCCGGAGTTCTGTGTCGCGTTTCCAACAAACGACGACAGCTGCGCGCGGAGTCGAGTTTGAGGTTCAGACCTTCGACCGCCCGATAGATCGAGCGCCGCGACCGCCTCGGCGGCCTCGTCCACGAGTACTACCGAGCCGCAGCCTGAGTCGGACCGGGGTTTTGAAGTCCCTCACGCCTGCGGTAGCCCGGGTGTCCAAAGTCTGGCCGGCCTGCCCTTTCCCCTTGGCAGTCGCCGGCCGACTTAGAACACTGAGTTCGCTCCGAGGAACTGGGAGCATGGGTGGTCGTCCAGTCCAATCGAGGGATGACTGGAATCACGTTGCGGCAATCCGCCTACAGGGGAGGCACAAACGAAAAAGGGGAGAGCAGTGCGCAAACTTGCGCTTCTGTCCTTTGCAGTCGTATCAGCATCGCTCGTCGTCGCCGGTGTGGCCCTTGCCGGCGGCGCTGGCGCAGTCAGCATGACGCAGACGTTCCATAACCAGGTCGACACCTTTCACGACGTCGTTCCGTGCACGAACGCGCCGGCGACCATCACGACTACATCGAACTGCGCGGTTCATGTCACGTTCCTCACGTCGGGGATCGGAGCGGGGACGTTCTGGTTCACGATCACCCAGACCCGCGACGTAACGATCACACCCGACGGTTCGTCGCTGCCGACCTATACCGGGTCACTTCACCTTCTGGACGGCGACAACGGCAATCTGAAGAACTCGGCCGGAACGTTCATCCTCGAGGTTCGGCTGTTCGGCTCGGACGGGTCGATCATCAACGGTCACCTGCTCGAGCACGAGAGCGTCTCGGCGAGCGGAATCAGTCTGGACTTCTTCAAGGCGGTCTGCGCCTAACGGGTTTCAGCGGAGAACCGCTCATCACGAATCACGCGGGCGCCGCTCGCGAGAGTAGGCGAGCGGCGTCCGCGGTGCCTTGCCCGGCCTGCGCTTGTTGCAAATTAGCGGGCCTCGCGGGAGATCCCGGAAAGGCGATCCGCGGCGACTGGCAGTTCGCTCCGAGTCGTGTCCAGGTGCGGAGCTGTCGCGTTTTGGCGAAAACGCCACAGGCACACGCCGTGCCCGTGGCCGCTGTCGGACAACGTTTCATCGTTTCGCGGCGATGGGGTTGGGCCGGATGTCGTTGCCCGTTGACGGACCACGCGATCTCTAGACAAGCTCGTCTGTTTGGAGCATGCTCTGGGCCCCTGGGAACGTGGCCCGGGGGTTTGGTGCCTGCGGCCTGCATCGCGACTGTGTGCGGTGCTCGCGAGCGAGCATCCGTTTGAGAGCCCGGTGCCCACTCCCGGGCTCTCATCCCTTTCGCGGCGCCGGTTTCGCCGACGCCGCACGAGGCAAGCTCGGCAAACCACTCGGCAGACGTGGCTCAAGCCGCGCGATGACCCCGCGGAGGCTCCCTTTGCGCCTCAAATTGCCGGTTGCGCTCTCTGCAACTCGAAACAGGCTCGTCAGCGCCTTCTCGCTCGAAAGGCGCGAGCGGCATCCTGCGCTTGGCTCGCTCGAGCGGGCGCTCGCGAACCGACCGACCTTCTCGCCCGGACCGTCCGAGCCCGCCTGGAAGCTTCGCTCCTAATCTTGGCCTGTCGCCCTGGTCGGACTTCGGCTCTACCAGGACAACGAGAACCGGTCGCGCCCCCGGCGGACAGCAGGAACGCGCGAGTAAGGCGGCACACGACTCTCGATCGCCTGCCGGGATTGTCGCCGCTTCGATGAGCGATCTGAGCTTCGAGCGCGACATCCTCCCCCTCTTTCGACCGGAAGACGTCGATGCGATGTCGTTCGCGTTCGATCTGTCGGCCTACGACGATGTCTGCGAGAACGCTGAAGAGATTCACTCGCGCTTGGCCGACGGGACGATGCCCTGCGACGCGCCCTGGCCCGCGGAGGACGTCGGGCGGTTCCGTCACTGGATCGACGCGGATATGCCGGGCTGAGGCGCCGCTCTCGCGCCAACCTCGCCGAAGCGATCGCCGTCTGTGGCGGAAGACCCGAACGACGACATCAGCGAGGCGTGCTCAGACGTCGTCCTCGCGGTCGTCCTCTCGAAAGCTCTTTTCAGGCTCCTTGAACAGTTGGAGGTCACCTTTTGGCACGCGGCGAATCCGTCCGCTTTCCCGGTCCTCGATCTCGACGAGCTGAGGCGTCACGCTCATCGGCGTCCAGCCGACGACGACGTGGAGACGTCCCCGGTAGATGACGGTTGTTCCGATCTTGAACACGGCCGCATGCGCACGCTCACAGGGTGCACAACCTCACCATCGGCAACCTGACCGTCCCCGCCGATCCCTCGGTTCGCACGGCTGCGAAGCATCTCGATCGAGGAGTCGGGTTGGCCGCGCAGCGAGCTTGACGCAGGGCGAGCAGCGCCTGCGCCTGCCTCGTCGAGCGGGCGGTCGCGCGTGAGGAGGAACGAAGACGGGGCGGCTCTATCCCCGTTGGATCCGCGTTGCGAAGCGACTGATCTTCGCGCCGCGGATCCGTCAGTCGCGAGGAAGCTTCGCTCCTGATCTTGGCCCTCGCCGCCCCGTCGCACTTCGGCTCTTCGGCGACAACCAGAAGACGAGCTGGACGCGGGGGATGCGTCAGGGCGCTGACGGCGAGGTAAGGCAGAGGCGGCGTCTCGACCGCGTGAGCCTGATCCGCCGCTGCTCCACATAGGCGGTCACCTTCGCCGGGTCGGGTCGAGCTCCGTCGCGAAATAGACGGAGGCGTCCTTCAAGATCGCGCTCGCCCGTCGCAGCTCCGCGTTTTCCTTGCGGAGCCGCGTCAGCTCGTCACGCTCGCTCGTCGTCAACAGCTCCGGCCGACGGCCCTGATCGGCCTCAGCCTGGCGCACCCATTGGCGCAGCGCCTCCCGGTGGATCCCGAGATCGCGGGCGACGTGCGCGATCGGACGGTCCGACTCGAAGTAGAAACGGACAGCCCGCTGACGCAGCTCATCGGAGTACTTCCTCGGTCTCGACATCGCTGGAGCATCTCCTTCCCCCACGACAGAGCCTGGCGACGGAGCCTCCAAGAAACCCAGGGTCCTTCAGAGAGATGAAACGTCTGTTGGTTGTTTCGCTCGCCGTCATGCCTGTCGCGCTGGCCGGGCTCGTCGACGTCGCGGAGGGGCAGCAGGCTCCGGCGAACGCCACTGCGTCGCCCAGCAAGCTGACCATTTGTCACAAGACAGGCTCAGCGAGCAATCCGTGGCGGCGGATCACCATCTCGAGTCACGCAGCGACGAATCCGAGCTCGCGCTCCGGGGAAGATCGTGGGGGCCCACCTGCGACATACCGGCGATGTGGTCGTCATCGGCACGGGGCCGTGCCCGTCGGCATCTCTGACGCCGCAGCCCACTGCCACACCGCCCGCGAAGATCACGATCTGCCACAAGACGGGGTCGAGCAGCAACCCGTTCCGGCGGATCATCGTGTCGAGCCGGGCCTGGACGAACCCGAACTCGGGTTCGGGGCAGACGCTACGCGGTCATATGCGGCACAGCGGAGACATGCTGATCGCAGGTGCGGCGGCGTGTCCGGCAGGGACCGCGAAGCCGAATCAGGGCGTCAAGCTGACCGCGAACCTCCAGCCTGTGAGCGGCGCGAGCGGCTCAGGCAGCGCGACCGTCACGATTCGGCTCGGGAAGGGCGAGCTCTGCTACACGCTGACGGTCTCTGGCCTGACGAATGTCACCGCTGCGCACATCCATCGCGGCTCGACCAGCGCAATCGTCGTGCCGTTGACGGCGCCGACCAGCGGAACCTCCAGTGGCTGCGTGAGCGTCGACAAGACGCTCCTGCAGGAGATCCTGGACAACCCAGGAGCTTCCTATGTGAACGTCCACACCACCGCGTTTCCGGACGGCCAGGTGCGCGGCGATCTCACCAAGTAACGCACGATTCGATTGACGACGAGCAAGGCCGGTGCGATCGCGGCGGCCTTGCTCAATGTCCCGTAGAGGAGAAGTGCATGTCTGGCGCCACGGTCGAGATCGGCGCGGCGGCGCCGGACGCCGACGGATTACATGGCCTGAGTCAGCGCCTCGAGCGTTACGGCACGCCTATCCGCGCCGCGATCGAGTCGATGAACGGCGCGCGCTTCGTGCACGACCGGCTCGAGCTGGCCGGCTGGCAGGTCGAGATCGCCGACGCGCAGAAGGTGAAGGGGCTGGCGCCGCTGGCTGCAAGACCGATCGCATCGATGCCTGGGTGCTGGCCGAGCTCGCCCGCCGCGATCTGGTGCCGGCGATCTGGCTGCCCGATCTACTCGTCCGGGCTGAGCGGGAGCGGGCGCGCTGGCGGCTGCACTTGGTGCGCCACCGCTCCAGCCTCAAGCAGCGCGTGCACGCGGTCCTGCTCACCCACGGCAAGCCCTGCCCAGTCTCCGATCTGTTTGGCATCCGCGGCCGCCGGCTGCTCGCCGGGCTCAACCTCCCGGAGCCGTGGCAAGGAACGATTGAGGCCAGCCTGCGCCTGATCGACGACTTGACCGCGAGATCAGCGAGTGCGAACGCGAGCTGCGCCGACTCGGCGCCGACCATCGCTACGTGCCGCTGCTCCTGACGGTGCCCGGGATCAGCTGGGTGCTCGCCTACACTATCGCCGCCGAGCTCGGCGACACCGGCCCGCGCCCGCTTGCCAAGCTGGGCGGGATCTAGCTGGGCGGGCTCTAGCTGGGCGGGATCTGTTACTCGCGCGCGCGTAAGTATGAAGAAACGAACGCGTCAGCCCGCGCAAGAAACGAACGCGTCAACCCGCGGCGGCCCGAGAGCGGAGTTCTCGGCAACCACACGTTCGTCGTTGTCATGAATGTTGACATTCACTCCGCTGTGTCGCTGCCCTTCCCAAGCGCTCGCGCCCCGGCTCCTAGTCGAGTCTGTGAGCAGGAGGTCGACGGGACAGCCGAGCGACTGCGAAGGGCGGCGAGCGACGCGAACGAACGCTCGCCTTGGCCATTCGTCTTGGTCCAAGAGCTCCGTATGGAATGATCGGCAGGAATCGTGACGAAGGAGGCCTGATGGCGCCGATCGTGAACAGCATCGAGATATCCCGGGATCCCCGAGGACGTCTTCGCCTATCAGACCAACCCGTCGCATCTCCCCGAGTGGCAAGAAGCGCCGTCGCCGCGCGCGGGGACACCCCCTCACCGTGGGTCAGCGCGTGGTGGTGACACGGCGCGTCGGCCGTAGGGAGAGGACGATGACGAACGAGGTGACAGAACTGAACCCGCCGAAGAGTTGGAGCCTTCGCAGTACCGACGGCCCCATCCGAGCGGACGTCAAAGGCACGGTCGAGCCGCTCGCCGACGGCGAGCGTTCGCGCGTGACGATCGCTCTCGATTTCGAGGGGCACGGGATCGGAAAGCTCCTTCTGCCGCTCGTCGTCCGCCGACAGGCGCAGGCGGAGATGCCCAGGAACATGCAGAAGTTGAAGGAGCGACTCGAGAGCGGCGCGTAACGCTGGCGAGCGCTCAGCAAGCGGGGCCGCCAACCCTGACGGGCGACGCTTAGCCCATCGACTTCGCCTCGTCTTCGGTGACGGTGTCGTTCAGCGCGGCGGCTACGACGCGGCAAGCCCGCTCGCTGCATTGGCCGGATGAACGCGAGCCGGCCGCAGTCCGACGACATCAAGATGACGCGATTGCCGGAGCAGATCGCCCGCAAGTGTGTTGTTCTTGTCTCCGCCGATGCCGACGATGAAGCGAGGTTCGAGCTTCACTGCGCAGCGTGTGGCTGCGGCGTCGTCGTCCGCATTGCGCCAGACAGCTGCCGAATGTGCCACGGCAGCGTCTGGGAACACGCCAGGCGTGCCGAAACTCGTCGGCGATGATCGACCGCCGACGCGCCCGGCCGGCCCTCACGGAGTGGCACGCCGAGCACCAGCATCTCCACAGCTTCGATGCCATGCGGACCGCGCTCGACATGCACTGCAGAGAGCGGTCCTTCGAGTGGGGCCCTTCTCTCTCGAGTACGAGCCGGTCGAGGGTCACGCACGCCAAAAGCGCCGGCTGATCGAGTCCGGCGAGATCCGCGCGGTCGGCTTCGTCTACGTCGGCATGGCGTTGGAGCGGAACCGTGTCCGCTCGTCGTGACACGCCAATGTGGCCCGGTCATCTTCGCGATGAATCTCATCCTGCGTTTGCGCCTCGCCTTCAGCCGAAAAAGGCGCGGCCCACGACAAACACGCCGCGCTGCGGGATCGCGAAGTCGCGCAATTGCGCCTGCTCGGAAGCGGGGCCCATCACACCGAGGTCGGCGCCTTGCAGGCGGGCGCGACTTCCCGCGCAACCCGTATGCGCAAGGATTGGCGACGAAGCGCTGTCCGTTCGGTGCGGGGGCCGATCAGGCGCACCCGCCCCGCGCGCAGCGCAAGCCCGGCAGCCCGCGACATGGCCGCGAGAACCGGCGGTGAGTGCCACGCACGGTCGGGAAGCAGAGAGGCGACTCGGTTGAGCGCGCTGGTGACCGGCGTCGACGCGAGCTCCAGGGTCCACGTCAGCTCACCGCCAGCCGCGCTGACCTCGAAGCTGCGCGGCCCCGTCCACGCGATCTCGATCGGACCTTCGCGGACCTCGTCGACCGCTGCCCCGAAGTAGCGCGTCCAGGCGAGCTCGGCGGGCTGATCCTGGTAGAAGGTCCACCGACCGCTCGGGGCGCGGTGCCAGACCGAGTGATAGCCTGGGCCGATCGACGGGGCCGAGAAGCGCCTGAGCCCAAGGATGTGCCCGGACCGGAACGGCAACCCCATAACGCCGTAGCCGGAGAAATGCTCCCCGGGACCGGCAACGTGGCATCGCGCTCGATCTCGTCGGCGTACTCGGCGGGCTCGCGCATGGCGTGTACCTTCGCATGGTCGCTCCGAGTTTTCGCACCCCACACGATCACCGGCCCGGATGGCTCTTGAGCCGGCTGACGAAGCGGCTTGTTGAACGGGCGATGGCCGCAGAGCTCACGGAGCATCTCGCCTACGAGCGCGGCGAGGCGCCGCCCGGCGGGGCCGGCACGCCCGCAACGGCTTTACCACGAAGACGGTCCACACCGAGCACGGGAGCGTGCGGGTCGAGCCGCGCGACGGCCAGCGCAGCTTTGAGCCGCAGATCGTCCCGAAGTACCAGGGCCGCTTTGAGGGCTTCGACGAACGGATCATCGCGATGTACGGGCCCGGCATGTCGGTGCGCGACATCCAGGCGGACCTGGGCGAGTTGTACGGGGTCGAACCGGCCACGACCTGATCTCGCGCGTCACCGACGCCGAAGCGCTGCACCGACAGATCCGCAAGACGATCAAGACGCGAGGACACTTCCCGACCGAGGAGGCGGCGCGCAAGCTCATCTACGCCTCGATCATCAACGCGCAGAAGCGTTGGCGACAGACCTACAACTGGACGTCAGCGCTTCTCTCGCGCTTCTCGTCTTCAAGATCTACGTCGGCGACCGACTACCCTGACCTGCTGGACACAGGAACTCGCACCCCTCCCCTTTTATGGATGCGTCCCAGTGCTTGGCGACGAGACGCCGGTGCCAGCGCAGCAGCGTCTCCGGCGACACCATGCGGGCCGCGAGCGAGGACAAGCTCAGTGAATTCGTCGTCTTCACGGATAATCCGCATGCGCGCCTCGGCAAACATCGCCATGGCAGCTACCGGAAAGGGAGGGTCCATGCACGGCGTCGTCGTCAAGGTGAGCTTCAAGGATGCGGAGCGGGCTGAGGAGCATCTAAAGACAGAGATTGTCCCGCGCGTTTCGAGCGCGCCGGGGTTCGTCAACGGCTACTGGCTTCGATCCGAAGACCGCACGAATGGGCTTTCGGTGATCTTGTTCGAATCCGAGGATGCAGCTCGTGCTGCATCGGAGATGGCACGTCAGGCCGTTCCGACCGATCTCGTCACGCTCGACAACATCGAGATCCGGGAAGTCGTCGCCAGGGCGTGAGCACGCTGCGCGCGCGACGGTAAGCCCGGATGCGCTAGCCCGAGCGTCTTGCCGGCGGCGGCGCGGCGAAGGTCACGCGGGTGCGACTCCCTGACGAACGCCCTCAACCACGCCGGGGCCGGCGCGGGCACGAGTGATCGTTCGCGAGGTCGAGGACGAGCTCGAGGTCGCGAACGACCGCGCCGGCACCGGCGACGGCGATGGCTCCGAGCACGGCCTGATCGGGATGCGCGACCGCGTCCATCTACGGCGGTGAGCTGCAGGCGGCGCGGCAAGTTCGCGGCGCGCTGGAACTCGCGGTACGCCGCTTCCCGGAGCCGCGAAAGATCGTCGAGCTCATCTTGGCGACGTCGCGAAGACCGATGTCGATGGAAATGGACTCACCCGCGCGCCGTCGGACCTCCTCCGAATGGGATTGCCGGCACCACGTAGCCGCGCCACAAGAGCCACAAACGCGAAGAGCAACCTCAAAGCTCCTTCTCTTGCGAATTTGTTTCGGACCCGTCGCGGTAAGGTCGTCCCCGAAAATGGCGTAGAAGGAGGCTACTCGTGCCGCTTTACATGGACTCCACCACATCGAAGGAGGCGTCGCGGCGAGCGAGGTCGCGGAGGCGCACCTGAAGGACCTGCAAGAGCAGGCACAGCATGGCGTCGACTACAAGAGCTACTGGGTCGACGAGAAGGCCGGGAAGATCTTTTGCCTTGTCGAGGCCCCCGAACGCAGAGGCCGCACACTGGTCACCGCAACGCGCACGGGCTCGTCGCGGACGAGATTTACGAGGTGACAGAGGGCCAGTAAACGACCCTTCGCTCCAGGCTGTACGAGACTCGGGCTGCCGCAGCGCCGCCTCGACGCGGCGTCATGCTCCCGGCCGGTACCGCGGCCACCCACCGCGACGCCTTGCGACGTCTTCTGACACGTCCCGGTAGAACAGAGGCCGCGAGTCAGCTCGGGAAACTCCCTGCTGAGAGGCAGCATCCATTGCCTGAGCGGGCGAGATCCTGACCCCTTCCTTTCAGAGAAGGGGTCAGGGGCCCGTGACTCAGCTCGTGAAACCCGACGAGCTCATAGGTGCAGATGGGACGCCCGACCCCCCTCGGCGCAAGTCGATTGCCGAATGAGCAGGCCTTTCGCGCAGTAGGCGCCGGCCTTGACTTCCGGGTGTTCGGTTCGCACGATGACCGCGAGGTGAGGACGGCGCTTGAGATCGTCGGCCGTGAGCAGGAGGTGCGCGTCATCGACGGGTTCCTCCGCGAAGGCACACCTCGGGTTCTTGTCCTCGAAGGGGAGGCGGGGATCGGGAAGACGACGCTGTGGCGATGCGGGGTCGAGCTGGCGGAGCGCGAATGGCTGACGCTCGCGTGCAGCCCGACGGAGGCCGAGTCCGCGCTCTCCTTTGCGGCGGCGGGCGATCTGCTCGAGCGCTATGCCGCCGAGGTCGTCGGTACCCTCCCTCCTCCGCAGCGGCGGGCGCTCGCCGCTGCGCTTCTTCTCGACGAGGTTGGGGGCGCACCTGCCGAGCCGCGGGCGGTGGCTGTTGCTTTCCTCGGCGCACTCCGCGAGCTGGCGCGCGCGCGACCGGTGCTCGTCGCGGTCGATGACATCCAGTGGCTCGACGCGCCGTCGGCGCTGCTGCTCGAGTTCGCGCTCCGGCGCGTTCACGTGGAGCCGATCGCGTTCCTGCTTGCCCAGCGCGTGACCGCTGAGCCTCGCGCTCCACTCGGTCTCGATCGCGTATCGCCGGAGAGCATCCGCCGTCTCGCGGTTGGCCCTTTCTCGATCGGGGCCCTCCACCGTCTCCTGCGCACGAGGATCGGCGTCTCGTTCCCGCGCCCGCTGCTGCGCCGCGTCCACGAGACCGTAGGAGGAAATCCTTTCTACGCGCTCGAGCTCGGGCGCGTGCTGAAGGAGCGCGAGGTCGAGCCCCGGGCGGGAGTACCGCTTCCCGTTCCGGCCACGCTGACCGATGTCGTCCGCGATCGCATCGCGAGCCTCGCACCCGATGTCCGCACGGCGTGCGCGGCGGCGGCGGCGCTCGCGGCGCCGACGGTGTCCGCCGTTGGGGCGGAGGACGACCTGGACACCGCGGTACGAGCCGGCGTCGTCGAGATCGACAGCGACCGGGTCCGCTTCACGCATCCGCTGCTCGCCGCTGCGGCCTACGCGGCAATTCCACCGGGCGAGCGTCGGAGGCTGCACGCGCGACTCGCACAGGTAGTGGCCGAGCCGGAAGAGCGCGCGCGGCACCTCGCACTGTCCTCGACCAAACCCTCGGCAGAGGTCGCCGATCAGGTGGAGGACGCCGCCGCGCATGCCACGCAACGAGGTTCGCCGGCAACGGCAGCCGAGCTGCTCGAGCTCGCCGCCCGGCTCACACCCACCGAAGACGCGCAAGGCGCTCGGCGGCGCTCTCTCGAGGCGGCGCGAGGACACTTCGCTGCCGGTGACGCCGGGCGCGCCCGCGAGCTCCTCGAAGCGCTGATGCTCGAGACGCCGCCGGGCGGCGAGCGCTGCGATGTCCTGCTCGCGCTCGCCGAAACACGAGAAGACGACCTCACGGCGGGTCTCGCACTCTACGAGGAGGCCCTTCAAGAGGCGCGGCTCGATCCGCCGCGGCTCGCGCGCGCCTACGCGCTGATGAGCGTGGTCGAGTTCAACCGAGGCGACCTACGCGGCGCGCTGCGACACGCGCGCGAATCGCTCGCGCAGGCGGAACAGGTTGGAGACCCGCGCCTGCTCGTCGAGACGATCGCGTGCGTCGCCTTCTGGGAGACCTTGCACGGCGGCGCGACGCTGAGCCTGCTCGAGCGGGGGCTCGCGCTCGAGTGGGAGCTCGACGAGCCGCCGCCCCCCTACTCGAGCCCTGCCTTCGTCCGCGGGCTCCGCCTGATGTACGCCGACCGCATCGATGAGTCACGTGCCGCGCTCGAGCGGCAGCTCGCGCGCGCCGGCGACCGCGGCGAGGAGGCCGCGCGCGCCAATTGCCTGTTCCATCTTGCCGAGCTCGAGTGGCGTGCAGGACGATGGACCGCCGCGCTCGAGCGCGCCGAGAAGGGGCTGGAGCTGGTCGAGCAGAGCGGCCTCGAGCAGGAAACGAGCGCTGCGCTTTTTGCGCGAGCCCTGATCTCTGCGTCGCTCGGGCGGATCGGAACAGCCCGCGCCGATGCCGAGCGCGGGATCGCGCTGTCGGAGGCGGTCGGCGACGAGACGTTCCGGATCCAGAACACGACCGTCCTCGGGATCCTCGAGCTGTCGCTCGGCAACAGTGCCGGGGCCGCGCGGCTGCTCAGTCCGCTCTGGGACCTGCTTGCCTCGCGCGGCCACCGCGAGCCGACGGTCTACCCCGTACTCCCGAACGCGATCGAGGCGCTCGTGGCGACCGGCGAGCTGGCGGAGGCTGCGCGACTCCTCGCTCAGCTCGAGGATGCCGGCAGGGAATTCGACAGCCCCTGGGCCTTGGCGACGGCTGCTCGCTGCCGCGGCCTCCTCGCGGCAGCTCGCGGCGACCTCGACGCGGCGCTTTCGCACCTCGACCAAGCTCTCGCGGAGCACGAGCGCCTGCCGAATCCGCTCGAGCGCGGCCGGACGCTGCTCGCGCTCGGCACCGTGCGCCGCCGCCGCAAAGAGAAACGCGCGGCGCGCGAGGCACTCGACGCGGCGGTCGCGATCTTCGACGACCTGCCCGCGCCAATCTGGGCGGACAGGGCGCGGGCCGAGCGCGCCCGAATCGGCGGCCGTGTGGCAACCGGCGAGCTGACCGAGACGGAGAGGCGAATCGCCGAGCTCGTCGCCCAGGGGCAATCGAACAAGGACGTGGCAGCACGACTCTTCATCACGCCGCGCACCGTCGAGGGCCACCTCACGCACATCTACGAGAAGCTGGGCGTGCGCTCACGCGCCGAGCTCGCCCACCGCCTGCCGACACCGACCCGGTAGAGCAAAGACAGGGGGTTTCCGGGATTTCCTCCCCGAGCCGGCGGCCCTAGCGTCGACCGCGCCATGCACATCGACAGGGAGGCAGCCATGAAGCACCTCGTCCTGCTGCTCGTTGTCGCAACGACAGCGATCGCAGGTGCAGCCAGCGCGGGGGCCTCGAACGCCCCCGTCCGCATTGGGTTCGACAAGGCGATCAGCGACCCCGCTGCGTTCGTCTGGACCGGAGCCGTCTCGGGCGATGTCTCGGGCGGGCTGACGACACGACTAACGGGCCTCAGCGTCTCGGGCCCCATCTGGCACGTTCGCTTCGACTGGATCATCGACGCCGGGGAGCGCTCATTCGTCGCCGACCTCAGCGGGATCCTGAACACAGACACCGGCCAGGTGGTCATGAACGGCACCGTCGTCGAGGGCTGGCTCAGCGGCGCACAAGTGCACGAAGAGGGCCAGCTCATCGACCCCGCAACGCTCCACTTCATCGGCGAGATCCAGCTCATGCCGGCGAGCGCGTGAGCCACGGTGGCGAGCTACGTGGTCGAGTCGTACCTCCCGCGGCTGAGCCGTCGGGAGCTGAGCTCGTTCGAGCAGCGCCTCCGCCGCGCCGCCGAGATCGTCTCGCGAAACGGAACACCCGTCGAACACGTGCGCTCCGTCCACATCCCAGACGACGAGACCTGCTTCCACTTCTTCGAGGCCGCGTCAGCCGAGGCGGTCGGCGCGGCCGGGAAACAGGCCGGGCTCGTCTTCGACCGCATCACCGAGGCACTCGCGTGACGCGATTGCTGCACCTGAGCGCCGGGCTTTCGTACCGCGTCCTCTTCCGCGTCTACGACCGAACCGGCGTCAACCTCGTCGCCTACGAGCGACGCGACTTCACCTACGAATCGAAAGGAGCTTGACGATGAAACACCTCGCGCTACTGCTCTTGATCGGCTCGCTGCTCGGGCTCACCGCCGGCGCAGCGTTGGCGGATGGACCTCCTCTCGTGATCCCGTTCGAGAACCAGTTTGACGCGGTCAATCCCTGCACCGGAGAGGTGACGACGATCTCGCTGAGCGGGGAGCTGCGGATTCATCAGTTCTACAACGAGGCAGGCGACGTGCACCATTTCAACGTAACCCTGGTCGCCGACATGCAAACGACCGATGGCTTCTCCGGCAGCGAAGTGCTGGTGAACGTGCACAACGCCGAGGGCCCCTTTGCCCCCACCGAAGACGAGGAGCGGGGGATGCAGGTTCTCATCGATAGATACCTCGTCACCAATCCGGAGACGGGGCAGGTTGCCTGGGCTCGCTTCACGCTGCATCTGACCTACGTCGGCGGAGAGTTCGTGGTCAACACCAGCGACGTCGACCTCGAATGTCATGGGTCGCCCTAGCACGGTCGCTGTAGCTGCCTGATCCCGCGCGGTGCGCACCTTGAGGCGGGCCGTCGGACCCTGATTGGGCCCGACGGCCCGCGCGTGGTCTGCCTCAACCGAGGTCGAGTCTGCTCTGCTCGGCAAGCGATGAACGGGTCGACCGCGTCCATCAAATGAAGGGCGCGTTGTCGAACCAGACACCATTACGCGGACACAAAACGGACACACCAGAAACGACACGCGCGACGTCTCGCGACATATCCCCGGCGCCCGAATGGGGCCGATTTCCAGGGTGAAACTGTGTCGCGAGTGATCGCGGGTGACCACCAAGGCGGCCTAACGCATCGCGTGGGGTTCACAAACTCGGCTCGGCTTTCCGCCCACGGCCATCTGGCTAGGTTCAGCGCTCTGCTGTCGTGGTCGAGGGGAGGGTTGCTTGCTCTGGTCGTTTGCGTATCTCGCCGTGCGGAACGTGTTCGCGCTCGTCTGGCTGCTGGCGCGGCCGCGTCGCTCGAAGGAACTCGAGATCCTGGTGCTGCGCCATGAACTTGCGATGCTCCGCCGGCAAGCACGGCAGCCGAAGCTGACGCGGCCTGATCGGGCACTGCTGGCAGCGCTGAGCCGATCACTGCCGCGGACCGCCTGGGCGGGCTTCCCGGTTAAGCCCGAGACGCTGCTGCGCTGGCACCGCCAGCTGGTCGCTCGGCGCTGGACGTATGCGCGCCGGCCACACGGTCGGCCGCCGTTGCAATCGTCGCTGCGCGCTTTGATCCTGCGGCTTGGCCACGAGAACCCTCACTGGGGCTACAAACGTATCGTCGGCGAACTCAAGGGCTTGGGCATCTCTGTGTCTGCGACCTCGGTACGCAAGGTGCTGCTCGAAGGAGGAATGCAGCCAGCGCCGGAGCGGAGCCAGTCGTCGTGGCGCGCGTTTCTGCGCGCGCAGGCAGGAAGCATGCTTGCTTGCGACTTCCTCACTGTTGAGACCGCCTTCCTGCAACGAATCTACGTGCTGTTCTTCATCTCGCTCGCGACGCGGCGGATCGAGTACATCGCCTCCACCTCGAATCCCGACGGGCGCTGGGTGACCCAGCAAGCGCGCAACCTTCTCATGCAGCTCGGCGATGAGCACTCCTTCCGGTTCCTCGTGCACGACCGCGATACGAAATTCAGCCACGCCTTCGACGCGGTCTTCCGCACCGAGCGCATCAAGGTGATCCGCACCCCGGTCCAGGCGCCGAACGCTAACGCCCACGCCGAACGCTGGGTACGAACACTCCGCACCGACTGCCTCGACCGGATCCTCATCCTCGGCCGCCGCCACCTCGAACACGTCCTCGGCGTCTACCGCCGCCATTACAACGAGCACAGGCCGCACCGCGCGCTCGACCTTGTCCCGCCCAATGGCCGCGACCCGACGCGGCTGAACGCGGCCGATTGCCTACGGCGTCACGATCTCCTCGGCGGCCTCATCCACGAATACGAGGCCGCCTGAGTTTGCGAACCCTACGCGCCGATCGGCGCCGGGCAGACGACGACCGCGACGTGGTGCGCGTCGCCCTGCCCGCCGCAGAACTGCAGGCCCGCGGTGTACGCGACCGTGATGAGCGCGACCTGATACCGGGCGTCGAACGCGACCCGGACCCTCGAACGCGGGAACGAGGTCCGTCCGGCGAGGCGCCGATCCGACACGGCACGGGCGCCGACGGCGCGCTAAGGTGGACGCGCTCACGTCACGGAGCGTCCGTTGACTCAGCAGTACATCGTCGGCGAGTTGTCCTCGTTACTTGCCGAGTTCGAGTCGGCGCGAGATGGGTTCTTGCGCGACGCCGTGGGCAGCCTCCGCCACGAGGTCGAGTCCAGTTCCCTGTCCATACTCCCGCAGCTGGCGCAGGAGGCGCTGGACCTCACCGACCTGATCTGCCGGTCCGCCCTCGAGCAAAGGGACGCGGATGCCTTTTGCCGCTCATTGGCCGCCGCGTCTCCGCTTGGAGATTTCGGGGTGGCCGCCGGCCTTCTCCCCTAGCGCTTCCCGCAGTCCTGGAGGAGGCATGAAGGGCAAAAGACGAGCGTCTCGGCGGAGCTATTCGGCTTGGCCGAACGCCTTGATCTCCTCCATCTCCTGCGGCGTGAGCTCGCGAGGCACCTCGCCGCGGGCCGCCTTCACGCCCTGCACGTGCTGGCGGATGTCGTCGACGATCTCGGGGTTCGCCAACGTGGTCACGTCTCCGACGTCGGCGAAGTTCGAGATGCCCGCGATCACCCGGCGCATGATCTTGCCGGAGCGCGTCTTCGGCATGTCGGCCACGATCCAGACGTTCTTCGGGCGCGCGATCTTCCCGATCTCCCGTTCGATCGCCTTCGACACCTTCTGCTCAATGTCGGTGCTCGCCGAGACGCCGGGCTTGAGCGAGACGTACATCTCGACCGCGCGCCCACGAAGCTCGTCTATGACGGGAACCGCCGCCGCCTCGGCGATCTCCTCGACGGTGATGCTCGCCGACTCGAGCTCTTTCGTTCCGAGGCGATGCCCGGCGACGTTGATCACGTCGTCGACCCGCCCGAGGATCCGGAAGTAGCCGTCCGAGGTCTGGACAGCGCCGTCGCCGGCGAAGTACGGCCAGTCGCGCCAGTCGGTGCTCTCCTTGTTCCGGCAGTACTTCTCGTAGTAGACCTGGACGAACCGCTCGGGCTGGCCCCAGATCGTCTGGAAGATGCCGGGCCAAGGATTGCGGATGCAGATGTTGCCCGCCCGGCCGCTCCCCGCCTCGACCACGTTGCCTTCTTCGTCGTAGATCACCGGGTAGACACCCAGTACGCCAGGGCCGCAGCTACCCGGCTTCATCGGCTGCAGCGCGGGCAGGGTGCTGCCGAGGAAGCCGCCGTTCTCGGTCTGCCACCAGGTGTCGACGATCACCGCCTCGCCCTTGCCGACGGCGTCGTGATACCAGCGCCAGACGTCGGGCTCGATCGGCTCGCCCACCGTCGTCATGTGCTTGAAACGGTAGTCGTAGTTCGTCGGCTCGTCCGGACCGAGCTTGCGCAGCATCCGGATCGTCGTCGGCGCTGTATGGAAGATGTTCACCCCGAGCCGCTCCGCGATCCGCCAGGGACGTCCGGCGTCCGGGTACGTGGGGACGCCTTCGTACATGACACTCGTCGTGCCGAGCGCCAGCGGCCCGTACACGATGTAGGAGTGGCCGGTGATCCAGCCGATATCGGCGAAGCACCAGTACGTGTCCTCCGGGTGGATGTCCTGGTAGTACTTCGACGTGCCCGCGACATAAGCGAGGTAGCCGCCGGTGCTGTGCTGGGCCCCCTTCGGTTGCCCGGTCGTGCCGCTCGTATACATGAGGAATAGCGGCGCTTCGGCGGGCATCGAGACTGGATCGACCAGCTCGCCGCGGTAGTCGTCGATGACCTCGTCGACGAAGAAGTCGCGGCCGTCGACCATCGGGCTCTGCGATCCGTACTCGCCCGGGTGCCGCCGCCAGACGAGCACCTTGTCGACCTCCACGCCGACCTCTCGTGCGCGGGCAAGGGCCTCGTCGGCCTTGGCCTTGTGGTCGAGGAGCTCGCCGTTGCGGTAGTACGCGTCCATCGTGACCAGGATCCGGCTCTCCGAGTCCGCGATCCGTTCACCGCACGCCGCGCCGCTGAACCCGCCGAACACCTCGGAATGAATCACGCCGAGCCGGGCGCAGGCGAGCATCGAAACGGGGAGCTCGGGCAGCATCGGCAGGTGGAAGGTCACACGGTCGCCGACCTCGACGCCGCAGAAGTCCCGAAGGAGCGCAGCGAACTCGTTGATCCGCGTGTAGAGCTCCTGATAGCTGATCGACTTCGTCGCCTCGTCCTCCGGCTCCGGCACCCAGATCAGGGCCGGCTTGTCCGCCCTGGTGGCCAGGTGGCGGTCGACGCAATTCACGCAGGCGTTCAGCCGCCCGCCAACGAACCACCTCCAGAACGGCGGCTTGCTCGTGTCCAGCGTCGTGTGCCATCCCGCGTCCCAGGTAAGGAGATCCGCGTACTCCTTGAAGCACTCCGGGAAGTGCTCCTCGCTGAACCGCTCGAAGATCGCCGGATCGGCCGCATTCGCCTGAGCGACGAACGACGCAGGCGGCTCGTAGTACTCCTCCTCCCGCCAGTGCACGGCGATCTGCGCCTCGGAGACCTGCGCCTCGTCTACATCCGCCATTGGTCACCTCCCCAGGGAACTCATCGAATACAGCCTCAGCGCATGAATAAGCATGACAGCGTCCAACGCGTCAAGGCGCCGAGGACCGCCGCGTTTGGTTTTAGAGACAGCCGAGAAAAGGGTCAGGCCGGAGTTGCCCTGTCCGATGAGGGCAAGAAGCTGCTCTGGGGGCGAACCTGCGCGACTGCGCCGATCTCGCCGCCCGTCTACCCGACGTCGCCTTCGAGGAGCTGACGCGCACGCTGAGCGCCAACGCGCCGGGCTCTAGCCGTTCCGCGTCCGCGCGGGAACCGCCGTTCTCGCCGTCTGACACCTGGCCGCCGCTGCCTGTTGGGTGCCAAAACTCTGTTCACATCGCGTGATCATCCCGATTTGCAGGTGGAACCAGGTGCTGACGCCCGACACGGATGACGCCGAAAAACTGAGAGGTTGACCGTCCCGACAACGTGACCATCTACGGCGGGACGGACAAACTCCCCGGATGAGAAACCTTGTGGGGTGTCAGATGAGAGAAATCGAGGACTTACGGGCGGAACGCAAGTGTTGGCACCCCACGGCTCGAGCCGGTCGCTGCGCGCCAGTAATAAAGGAGAGACTGACCGCCTCTGAGCGCGGCGGGTTGGCAATTCCAGGCGGAGGCGAGCCGCAGGGTTCGCACACTCGATTTCCCTGCAAACCCCTGGGATCGGTGCGGCTGACCGAATTTACGCACCCTACGAGCACGCGAGTCGCGCGCGCTGTTTAGATGCGGCGTGCAGCGGCGATGAGCGACACGCCCGGAATGTGGAGCTCTCCGCTGGGCGTCTGGTAGGGGCGGGCTGCGTCAG
>WNGA01005610.1_pt1 | contig 19252 bp, 15 predicted proteins | sample 5400061 | NCBI WGS metagenome assembly WNGA01 (sample SAMN13153366, study PRJNA577476) | soil metagenome | isolation source: 100 cm soil or saprolite under grassland replicate 2 | place: USA:California | collected 2016-06-15 | reverse complement strand
CCAGCGGCACGCTGATGCCGGTCTGGATGTAACCGTAACCGGTATAGCTGCCGGCGTCCTTGACGATTTGATACTCGTAAGCGCTGCCGACGGTGACGCCGGTATCAACGAAACTGGTGGCACTGCCGGCCAGCGTGGTGGCGCCGCCCCACGAAGTCGCGCCGGACGCCTTGCGATAAACGGTGTAGCTGTTCGGCACGGCGGTGGTGTCCTGCGGCCAGGTGAGGGTGATTTGCGGCGGCGAGGTCTGGACGGTCGAGCTGATTTGCACGGCATAATTCCAGGTGGGTTCGACGCCCCAGGCATACTGGGCAACATACCCCATCGTCAGGACGCTTAAAACGGCACTCAATAACTTGTTCATAGTGCCGCCAGCGTAGGGAATGAAGGTCTTCTACATAATCGGTGCTGGTCTGATTATTGTGTCGGAACTTGGAGGTACTTTTTGTCGGCGTTTGGACTACACGCCCGTCGGAGTTTGACTACAGAATTACCGGAAAGGAAATAGATGAATATCAGCAGTGCATTCTTTCGCTGGCCTTCCCGATCGCTGCGATCGATGATCGTGTTGGGGCTCGGACTGATTCCGGGTAGTGAGCACGCCTCGAGGGCAAACTGATCGTGCGCGTGGGCGAGAACGGCCTGAAGGACGATTGACCCGAAGGACGGCCGGATTGACGACGTGAGCGACACGGACGGCATTTGCGTGACCAGTTGCCTCACTTCACGGCAGTTCGCCAAGGGCTTGTTCGTTGTGCAGGACGGCACGAACGCGGGCGGCAACCAGAATTTCAAACTCTACGCCTGGGAAGATATCGCCGGAAACCACCTGCTGATTGACACCACGTGGCAAGCCGCGGAGCATGGTGCCGTAGCCATGAAGCGAGCATTGATTCTGGTGGGAATGATGGGCGCCGGACTTCGGCTGGTCAGCCCGGCAATGGCCGCGACCATCGTTCAGCCCGAGGCGCGCGCGCAGACCGCGCCCGTGCCGCACAACGGCGACGCGGCCGACGATCCGGCGGTGTGGATTCATCCGCAGCAACCCGAGTTAAGCCTCATCCTCGGCACGGACAAGCAGGGCGGGCTGCACAGCTACAACATGGACGGTTCCGAGCACGAACTGGTCTCCGACGGCACCAAACCTAACAACGTGGATGTCCTCTACGGTTTCAAACTGGACGGGCGGACGATGGATCTCGCGGTGGCCAGTGTGCGGGCGTCCGGACGGATGGGAGTGAAAATCTGGGCGATCGACGCGGCGACGCGGCGGCTGTCGGAGGTCCAGTACGGCGAGAGTGTCCCGGTGCTGGGCGGCAGCGAGCCGATCGGCGCGTGCGGTTACCGCAGCGCGCGCACGGGACGTTTCTATTTTTTCGTGACTGACGAGGATGGCCAGGTGGAGCAATACGAGTTGGCGGACGCGGGAGGCGGGAAGATCAACGGGACGAAGGTTCGCACGTTCACGGTGAGTTCACTCGCCGAGGGCTGCGTGGCGGACGAAGAACTCGGCTTCCTTTACCTTGGTGAGGAGGACCTGGGCATCTGGAAGTTCGGCGCGGAGCCGGACGCAGGCGGGAACGGAGAACTTGCGGCGCGCGTGGGCGAGAACGGCCTGACGGCGGACGTGGAAGGGCTGTCGATCTATTACGCGGGACAGGGGCGCGGCTACTTGATTGCGTCGAGTCAGGGGAACAACACCTACAAGGTTTACGAGCGCTCCGGGGCCAACCGTTACCTGTTGACCATTGATCCAAAGGGCGGCCAGATCGACGATGTAAGCGACACGGACGGCATCTGCGTGACAAGCAGCCCGACCTCGCGACAGTTTGCGCAGGGCTTGTTCATCGTGCAGGACGGCTCGAACACGGGCGGGAATCAAAATTTCAAACTCTACGCCTGGGAGGACATCGCCGGAACTAACCTGGTGATCGACACGTCATGGCAACCGCGTGTCGCGTCCACGGCACCTGGCCTGACTCTCCAACGAAGCGGCGGTCAAATATTGGTTTCGTGGCCTCAGCAAATCGCGGGCTATCGTCTGCAAGCAAGGGACGATCTATCCGCGGGGAATTGGATGGACGTTGGGACAGTCAGCAACCAACTCAGCGAGACCCTCTCGGCTCCGAAGAGGTTTTACCGCTTGATCAGTCCGTAGGTCTCGTTGAGGTTTCGTCATCCCGGATCGACGAGTCGGGCTATGGGGTCTTTTCCCCGCGGCAATCTGGGGAGTTTACCCACCTTGCCTGTATAGGCAATACCATGTATTGAAACAGACAACATGTCAAACTCGCGGAACAAATTTCGGATTTATTCTTTGTTCATTGCCCTGGTCACCCTTCTGCTCACCGGGAGACTCGCCGCGTCTGAGGAGATTGAGGTTGGCTATCGCGACTTCTCCTATCCCGAGGGCACGGGCAGCAACTCCAAGCCGACCGGTGAGAAACCGGAGAGCAAGCTCTGGTTTAACGATGGCGTTTGGTGGGGCGTTCTGTGGAGCACTCCAGGGAACGCCTATCGCATCCACTGGCTCGATCGAACGACCCAGGACTGGGTGGATACGGGAACGGTGGTGGACGCACGGTCAAAGAGTCGCGTGGACGTGGGCTGGGACGGGACACACCTCTATGTGGCGTCGCACATCTACGCGGGCACCGGAGCGCCTGTCACCAAGGCGAGCGACCGGGGCAAGCTCTACCGCTTCAGTTATGACGCGGGGACAAAAACCTACACCCTCGATGCCGGGTTTCCAGTGGACGTCACCGGCGGCAAATCAGAGACGCTGGTTCTGGCCAAAGATACGACGGGACAGTTGTGGGTGACCTACGTCGAGAGCAACCGGGTCATGGTGAACCATAGTCTGGGCGGCGACGATCGGAACTGGGCGACGCCGTTCGCGCTCCCTGGTGCCAATGCGGACACGCTGGACAAGGATGACATCGCTTCGATCATCGCCTACGATGGCCACGTCGGCATCATGTGGAGCCGCCAGACCTACAATAACTTGAGTCAACCAACTCACCTGCCTGATCCACACTCGGACAGGGAGGAGGGTGACTCCGATCACCTCGCATCCATCACGATGAACTTCGGTGTGCATGACGATGGCGCTGATCCGTCCGCCTGGTCGAGCGACGCGATTTACACTTCCTCCGGTGACGACCACATCAATCTGAAGGCATTCGACGGCTACCTCTACGCGGCCATCAAAACGGACGGCAACGCCAAGGTTATTGGCCTCCTGGCCTGTCCGACCGCACCGAGTGGCGGTCGAAACAAAGCCGACTGGAGACACTATCCAGTTTACAGTACCAAAGATAACGACGGCAACAGTCCCCAGGCCGATCTGCTGGAGAAGAGTCAAGCTGATCCGAGCCGTCCCATCGTGTTGATCGACACCGAAAACCGAGATCTGTACGTGTTCGCTATGGTCGAACAGTTTGAGCACCGGGCGATCCACTACAAAAAAACGAAGCTGGACGCCATCAGTTTTGATCCAAAGGATCCAGGCGTGCCGTTCATCAGGAGTGCGACGGACCTCCTCATCAATGATCCGACCTCGACCAAGCAGAACCTGGACGGCGATACGGGCCTGGTGGTGCTCGCCAGCGATGAGGAGTCCTTTTATTACTTTCACAACGATCTCGCGTTGAATCCGCAGTAACCGGCTCCGGACAACATTCCGGTCTGGCTGTTGTTAGCGGTCGATGTTGGGCGGCTGGGGGGGAGCAGCCTGCCAGAATGAATGGAGGCTGACTACACCGCCGTCAGTTCACGTTTTAGTGTTCAAACGATTGACTGGGCACTGCTTTGACGAGCGAAGGCTGTTTATGAAAACGACGCCGACACTGGAAAACCCGGTCTCAGCGTTGCGCTCGACGACCAGCGAGACGTCGGCGGAGCCCGAAGTAACCAGGGGACGAATCGGCGTCAAGCTTCACGGTGTCACGCTGAACCTGTCCTGCAACTTCGAGCCGCTGCTCGAGTATCTGCGGCATCTCCTGGACTCAGATGTGTACCCGGCCTGGGACGCGCCCGATCTGGACGTGACCAGTACGTGGCACGCAGGGATCCCACCAGCAGAGCGCAAGGGGCCGTTTCCGGACAATGGTGTCGAGCAGGAATTCGGGAAGCGGATGCGCCTCGGGGACAACGAGCTTGTCTGGTTCGACACACATCGAGACAAGGACCTCCAGTTGCGTTTCCGCCGGCTGGGAGAGCAAACCCTTTTCGACGTTGACTACTGGTATCACCCACTGCCGGAGAAGCTCGCGAAATCTCCTGACTACCTGCAGCGCCGGTACTTCAAGCTTGCGCGCTACCTGGTGCAGTTTCCCGTCGCCTGGCATCTCGAGCGCACGCGCTGCTGGGCGCTCCTGCACGCTTCGGCGGTCGCGAGCGGCGACGAGGCGGTTCTCGTCGCCGGGCCCGCCGGCGCCGGCAAGACAACGACGTGCATCGGGCTCCTCGCGCACCCGGGCGTGCGGCTCGTGACCGAGAACCTGCTCTTCACCGACGGCGAGCACATCTTCCCGTTGCGCGAGCCGATGCGCCTCACCGACGATAGTCTGGCCCTGCTTACCGCAGATCAGCGCCGGGCGCTCGTCCCGCTCGTCCTCGGTGGCGCCGCGAACCACAAGTCGCTGTTCCGGTTGCCGCACGGGGACGACGACCACCCGGTGCGGCCGGCCGCTCTGTTCATCCCGCGCTTCACCGCTCGCGGCTCGCTTGCCCCGATTGCGCCAGCCATGGCGAGTGAGGTGCTCGGCGCGACCAATCGCCTCACCCTGGAATTGAACGACTACTACTGGTACACCGCCGCGCTCGATCTCCTCTGGCCCGCCGCTGGCCATGCCGGCCACCAGGCGCGCGTGCTCGCGCGCCTGACCGCGCATGCGCCGTGCTACGCCCTCGGCATCGACCGCGCGGCTGGCGTGGCGCCGGTCGTCGACCGCGTCCTTGCCTGCGTGGGCTGGAAACGTGCGGCCGCTCCGCGGACCGGATCTCCCACGGATCCCATTGACCTTCCGGTCGTGGATGGCGCCCGCCCGATACGGTGTTTCACCAGCGAGATGCTGCTGCCCGACGACGACGCGCGGCGCCAGCTTTCGCAGTTGGCGGCCGTCGATGGCGTTGACCGGTACGTCGCCGTGCTGCCCGACGTGCATTTCAAACGGCGAAATCCGACCCCGACCGGCACGGTGGTCGTCAGCCGCACGCACCTCGTGCCGCGCGCCATCGATCGCGGCATCAACTGCGGCATGCGCATGATCGCCACCGCCGTCCCCGTGCGTGAGCTCTCGCCGTCGCGGTTGGATCGGCTCTTCACCGACTTGATCGCCGCCATCCCCATCACCGCGCGCGCCTCCCCGATCCTCACCGCCGGCGAGTGCGAGCGCTTGCTCGTCGAGGGGCTCCCGGCCGTCGCCGCGCCGCTGGGCCTGCCGCCGGAGGATCTGGGCCGCATCGAGAACGGCGGCCGAATGACGCCGGCCGTCGAGCCGGCTGCGATTCAGGCCACGGTCACGCCCGCAGCCGTGAGCAAGGGCCAAGCGTGGCTCGGCACGCTCGGCGACGGCAATCACTTCCTCGAGCTGCAGGAGATCGTGGCGGTGCTCGACGCGTCGGTGGCGGGCCGCCTGGGCCTGCGGCTGGGTGACGGCGTTCTCATGATGCATAGCGACAGCCGCAGGCTCGGCAAACGCGTGCTGAGCGCGATCTTCGAGGAGGCATTTCAGGCGCTCGGCAAGGGCCACGAGCCCGACAGCCTCTGGACCATCCCTGCCGAGTCGCCGGTCGGCCGCCGCTATATCGCCGCCCTCGCGGCCGCGATGCACGCGGGGTTTGCGAACCGCGCCGTGCTGACCCACATCTTGCGCACCACGCTGCGTGCCGTGCTGGCCGACCCGACGCTGCCGCTGCCGCTCCTGTATGACTGCGCGCACGAGTCCATTCAGCGCGAGGAGCACGGCGGCCAGGCACTCTGGGTTCATCGGCACGGCGCCAGCCATGCCGTGCCGCCCGGGGCGCTGGCGCACGACCCCGTGCTGCGCGAGACCGGCCAGCCGGTCCCGATTCCCGGCAGCATGGGCACCGACTCCTACATCGCCGTTACAGCCGACGGCGTCGCGCAGACGTTCGACTCGGTGGCGCACGGTGCAGGGCGCACGCTTGAAAAGATTGACGCCGCCGTCCAGTTCGACGCCGATCAGGTGACCCGCGACCTCGGGGCGAATGGCGTCCGCCTCTATCGCTACGGCACCGACAATATCGCCGGTCAGGCACCGGCCTCGTTCAAAGACGCCGGCCGCGTCGTGGAGGCCATGGCGGCCTTCCACTTGATTCGGCCCGTGGTACGGCTCCGACCTGTCGCCGTGCTGAAAGGGTGAAGGGTGCCTGCTGGATGCTGCTAATTTACTGGTTGGCTGGCGACCTCCGTGGCATGGGTCTCCTTCGCAATTACTGTTCGGTCGAAAATTCCGGCCGGTGCCGTGGCCAGTCGCGCCGCTTCCTCTAACACGGTTTGAGCGCGCTGCTTCCATTCGTCGGGCCGGCGGGCCGTGGGTTTGGCGCCGCGTTCCGCCAGGTGCAACAGAGCTGCCGCCCAGTACCACGCCAGAGCCTGTTCGTCCAGCCAGCCGGCAGTGCCCGAAAGAAACGCCTTCGCTGCCCGAGCTGCCTCCTCTGCCAGCAACGGCTTGCGCACGCCGAATATCCAGATCGTCGCGAGAAACACCCCGGCATCGAATTCCAGCGGCCCCTGCCCGAAACCATCCCAATCAATCAAACCCGGGCCGTCGCCGAGGTCGAGCAGGTGCCGGGCATAAAGCGCGCCGTGCAGCAGGTGCGGCTCGCGCGCTTTAGGCTGCGTCCGCTCCAGAATGCGGGCCAGTGAAACGCCCAGGTTTCCCAGCGCCGGATCGGCGGCGCCCAGTTTGGCCGCCCATCTGCTGGAACGCTCCAGCACCTGGGCCGCGCCCAGCGCCGGGCCGAGTTTCACCGCGAGCGACGCGGCGCAGTGCAACCAACGCACGGCCAGTTCGCCGGCGCGCCGCCCCTGTCCCCGCTCGACCAATGTTTGCGCCGTGGGTCCGTCCAGCCAGCCGATCACTTCCAGGCGCAGTTCGCGATTCCACGCGAGCAGCGGCGGCACGTGCGCGCCCGAGTCGCCGCCCAACTCGGCGGCGAGGGCCTGGTAGAGCGCGACCTCCCGGGAAAGGTCATTCGCGTAGGCTTTGACCGCGAAGTGGCGGTGAGCGGTCCGCACTTCCAGCGCGGCGCGCTTGCCTCGCGTGTAGCCGCAGAGCAGGAGTTCAACGGGAACGCCTTCGAGGCCGAGTTCGGGCATGACTGCGGCCAACCCCATCGCGCAGATGGCCACCAGTCCTGGCAGCGCGGCATCCTCGGGCATCGTGGTGGTTGCTTTCATGGTTGCTCCTCGGGCAGGGTGTTCAGGATTTGGGCCGCGCGTTCGAGCAATGCCTCCGTGCGTTGCGGCCAATCCGCTTCGCGGGCGCGGAAGGGGAAACGCGTTCGGCGGAACACTTCCACGGCGGTGTAAAGCTCGACGCGTTCGGGGAGCCGATGGCCGTTGGCCAGCGCGTAACCTTCGAGCAGCGACTCTTTCAACAACCCGACCCGATCCGGCGGCAACTCGCCGCGCAGCGCCAGGCGTTCGGCTTGCGCGAGGAAATTGCCAAGGTCGTCCGCGGGATCGCCGCGGCAGGCCCAGTCCAAATCAATGATGGCGACGTTTTCATCGCTCACGAGCACTTGATTGGCCGAAAAGTCGCCGTGCCGCGCGCAGCCCATGGCCGGCGCGTCCGCCAGGTGCGCGGCGAGCCGTTGCGCCACCTGGTCGGCGCGGCGGGCGAGCGGCGGACAGATAAAGCCGATCTCTGAAGCGAGCGAGAGCAGGTCTTTGACCTCGTCCTCGCGCGTCCAGCAAAAGAGGTCGTCGCCATTCTGAGCGTGCAGCGTGGCCAGGGCCGCGCCGGTGAGCTTGAGCGCGTCGTCATCCAGTTCTGGTGCGGTGCAAAGTTCCATCAGCAAGCGGCCCGGCAGCCACTCAAAGGCGAGCAGACGGTGTTGGTCCGAGCAACCGAGCAATCGCGCGATTCGCAGCAGTCCGCGCGACGCGAAAGCCCGCGCGTTGGTTTTGCCGCGGCCATAGGCGTTGCGCGTGTAGGATTTCAGCAGTGCGCGCGTCCCGTCCGCCGCGCGCAGTTCGGCCACGTAGCGCCGCTCGGGCCGATAGCGCAGGCAGCGAAGTTCGCTTTGCCAGAGGTTTTGGCAATCGGACAACACCTCGCGAAGAACGCGCTTCCGTTTTGCTGCGTCGGCCAGGTGTTGAAGCGCAGGCAGCTTGAGATCGTTCGGGAACACGCTGACGAGAAGGGCCTGGTCGGGAAGCACGATGCGCCCCGGTCCGAATGGCCCGGAGACCTTGGCGGCCTCGCCAACTTCACACCACCGCGCCAGGTCTTCAGGCCGACAGGCGCGGACGCCAACTTCGGATGGGGCGCCCGCCACGTCGAGTTGGTAAGCGGCCCGGCAATAACTCTGCGGTTTGTACCTCACGTAGGTGACCCTCGCGGCTCTCAGGTCCGCTTGGGGCGCGGCCCGCCGCAACTCCGCCACGAAAGCGTCGGGATCCAGCACCGTCGCCAGGCCGGGCACCGCCGGGTCGCGCCGGGCGAGATCAGTTTCAGCGGATGAAAACATGGTGGGTTTTCCCGGCAAAGCCGCCGGGAGTTTTCGTTTATCGGAATCCTCCTGCCAAAACACCATGGGCTTCCTCCACCGCCGCGGTCACGCGCTCGAGCCACTGCGGCGATTGGCGTCTGAAGATGCCGCCGGCCGTCTCCACCAGCGCGGCGGCGTACTGGACAATCAGCCGCTGCCGCCAGCGCGCCGGCACGTGGGCGAAGTATTCCTCCACGAAAGCCCGACCCGCGCCGCGGGCCGTCTCGGCTGGCACTGTCCTGAACCCGACGCGGCAAACAATGTGGGCCAACAAGTGGGCGGGGTCGCGCACCGGGTCCGCCAGCGCCACGGTATCGAGATCAACAAACGTCACGCGCTCCGCGCCCAAAAAAATGTGGTCGGTCTTGAGGTCCCAATGGACAGGCGCGCCGGTGACCTCTTCCAGGCGTGCGCTCACTTCGTCCACCACCTGATCGAGCCGCGGGGCGGCGGCCGGGCAGGCCCACCGAACCAAGGCCGCCGCGCGAGTGAGAACGCCGACCTGGTCCGCGCGCGTATGGCGATGGACGGGGTGCAGGTCGCTTTGGTTGAAGGCAGCCACGGCCCGCGCCACGCGGCGCGCGGCGGCCCTCGCGTCGCCTCCGTTGAGAAACACGTCTTGCAGCGAACAGCCCCCAGCCTCTTCCAAGACCAGGCAGGAGCGCTCGTCGCAATACGCGACCGGATTGACGACGGTGAAATCCTTTCGCGCGGCCCCGGTATTGCCGCACAGTTGCCGGAACAACTGGTGGGTTTCTTCGCCGCGCTGGCCGCGATACACCTTGGCGTAGAATCGCCTGGTTTCACTCCGCGATGCGGTCCCATTTCGCGCGCACAACGTGTAGCGCACCACGCCGCCCAATTCCGTGCGATAGCGCAGCGGTTCGACCGTGTGTGTTTGGATTTGCCAGCGGCCCGGACCGAAGCGGGCCAGCAGCCGTTGCTGGAGTTCGGGCCAGGGCCCGCTCAGGACGCGGGGCAGCGAGGGAAGCCGCCGGTCGAAGGGAAACACCTGCACCGGCATTTGGAGATCGGGTATGAACGTGAGCGGCTCGAACGTGAGCAACGATTCAGGGATTGACCGCGAAAGAGACTCGGCTTTCAGCTCCGCCAGCAGTTGTTCGGCGCGGCCCGGCTCGGCATACAGCATGCCGGTCACCCAGGTCTCACCGCTTCGCCGGTTCGCCGCTTCGCCGGTTCGCGCCTCGAACCGCAGCGCGTATTGCAGCACGCAGCGGGAACCGGATTGCCGCCAGCGGAAGCGAACCGGAATGCACTCCGCGATGTGGAACGCCTTTCCCGCGACGGGCTTGAGGTGTGTCCGGAACACTTCGAGCATCAACGCCGGGTCGCTGGCGATTTTGAGCTGCGGGAAGTCGGGATCGAACGGAAAGGCCTCCTCACGGAGAACTGATGGAAGTTCTTTGAGCATGGCGCTTAGGTGGCGATCTCGCTTGGACTGTCTCCGACCGGCTGCAGCAGGTTGAGTTCATACAGTTGGCGGTAGCGGCCGCTGTTGGCGAGAAGTTCGTCATGTTTGCCGCGCTCGACGATCTGACCGGCCTCCAGCAGCAACACCTGGTCCGCGTCCGCGATCGCTTGCAGGTCGTGCGTGATCATCAGACAGGTCCGACCGGCCATCAGCCGGTCCAGGGCCTCGCGCACTTTCGCTTCGCTCTCCACGTCGAGACCGGTCATCGGCTCGTCCAGGATCAGAATCGGCGCGTCGCGGATGAGCGCGCGCGCGATGGCGATGCGCTGGCGCTGGCCGCCCGAAAGTGTCGCGCCGCGCTCGCCGATGACGGCGTCGTAGCCGTTCTCCAATTCGCGGATGAATTCCTCGGCGTTCGCCGCGCGGGCCGCAGCCGTGATTTCGTCGTCGCTCGCCTCGGGTTTTCCGTAAGCGATGTTTTCCCGGACCGTGGCGCCGAACAAGATTGAATTCTGCAAGACAATCCCGACCTGCCGGCGCAACGATTCGCGGCGGTAATGCCTGATGTCCAGTCCGTCGAGGGAGATAACGCCCGCTTGCGGTTCATAGAGACGCAGGAGCAGGCTTACGACGGTGGATTTGCCCGCGCCGGAAACACCGATCAGCGCAATTCGTTCGCCCGGCGACACGGTGAACGAAACATTTTTCAACACGTCCCGGCCGTCGCCGTAATCAAACGAGACGTTGTCGAACACGATCTCGCCCTGGAGCGGCCCGGCCTCGATGGCGTCGGGGCGGTCCTGGATTTCCGGCTCGAGGTCGAGGATTTCGGAAATGCGGTCCGCGCTGGCCATCGCTTTGGAGAAGTCGCTCGAAAGTTTCGCCACGATGCGCAACGGTTTGTGGAGGTTGTTCAAATAAGCGGCGACCAACACGAGTTCGCCGGGCAGCATTTTGCCGTGGAGCACTTGCAGCGCGCCGAACAGCACCGCCGCCGCCGTGCCCAGCGCGGTGATGATCTGCGACGAGCGCGTGGCCGCCGCCTCCAGTCGCGCGACACGGATGCTCTCCTGCAAAGTTTCCGCCGTGACCGCGTCGAATTTTTCCTCCTCGTATTTTTCGCGCGCGAAGGCCTGCACCAGCGGGATCGCCGAGAGCACTTCGGTCATGCGCGACGCGGTTTTGCCCTCCTGCCGCTTCTGTTTTTTCACCGACGCCTTGGTCTTGCGATAAAGATGGAACAGGCTGAAAGCCAGAAACGGCATCGTCGCCAGGGCAATCAAACCGACCCGCCAGTTGACGGCGAGCAGGATCGCGAACATGCCGATGAGCTCGAGGGCGAAGGTGGAGAACTTCAAAATGGACTCGCCGAACGTGTCCTTGAGCGTGTTCGTGTCGCCCGCGATTCGGGTCATCAGATCGCCGGAGCGCGCGTAATTGTGGAACGCGAGTGAGAGCCGTTGCAGATGCGAAAACAATTCGCGCCGCAACGAATACACCATTTTGTAGCCGACGGACGAGGTGATGAAAATTTGCGAGTAGGAAAAAAGCCCGCCGAGCAACGCGACCAACACGATGGCGCACGAGGCTGCCACCACGAGCAACACCTTGTCGCCTTCGAGGGTATCGGGGAGAAAGCGCAAAAAGTGCGGCAGGGGTTTGTTCAGGATCGCGTGGTCAATGATGATCTTGAGCGGCCACGGCTTGAGCAGATCGGCGGCGGCGACGCCCAACGTGCAGACGCCGGCGAACAGCAGCCGCGCTTTGACGTTGCGCAGGTGTGTCAGAAATATCTGGCGGAACCGGGCTCGTTTTCCTGATGCCATATCGATTGCAATTTCGCGAAAGATTTTCCGATCAACCGTGCCCGCCGGCGCTTCAGGCGCGTTCGATCAAAGCCGGCAATTCTTCCAGCAACCGGTTCGCTTCAGCCTGTCGCCGCTGCAGCGCTCCGGGCTCGGCGTGCCGGGTCGCATCGAAAACCAGAAAATGGATCTTGCGCAGCAGCAGCACCTCTTCGTACCAGGCGACCCGGCCGGCCAAACCCGGGTCGGGAGAATACCAGCGTTGGTAGGCATCGAGCAGCTCCCGGCGCAAAGAGACGAAACCGGGCAGTTTGTCCGGTTTGCGCAGTGTCAGCCGGCGCAGTTGCGTGAGCAGATTGCCCAGGTCCAGGGCCGGATCGCCGCGCGTGCATTTGTCGAAATCCAGGACGACCACGCGGCCTGTTTGCCAGAGAAGTTGAGCCGGGCCGAGGTCGCCGTGCAAAAACGTCGGCCCGGCAAAACCGCAGGGCGCCCGCTGCTCCAGCCGCTTCAGCCTCTGCCGCAGAGAAGCCGTCGCCTCGGGAAACCGGCCGCAGAGGCCGGCGACCCGCCGTCGCAGATCGTCCAGCACCACAACCGCAGATGTGGTCCGATCGAGGGTGACGGAAGTCGCATGCAAGGCCGCCAGAGCGCGCCCGAGGGCCGGCAGAACCAACCCGCGGTCCCGCACCAGCGCGCCGATCACCGACTCGCCGGACTGGTAAGTGAGCAGGAGCAGACGCAACGGGGCGTGATAGGCGAGCACCGAGGGAATCATCAAACCGCCGCGGGCACAGCAGTCGGTGGCGGCCAGTTCCCGCAAGACCCTGGCGACCCTTCGGGCGTCGTCGTCCTGCTCGTAAAATTTTCCCACCCATTCATAGCGGCAGGCCTGCGGCGCCCCGGCCGCCCGGGCGTCCAGATCGTAACGCACCGCGCGCTGCTTCCCGCGCTTCGAGGCCGGCTGCGCGGCCCACTCCTCGAGGCGTGCCTCCGCGCCGAGGTACTCCCGTAAGGCCGCGTTCAGTACGTCCTCCATTTGCTCCGGCTCCGGTGTGGTTAAGCAAAGGTTCATTTGGTTTATCCCGCAGACGCCACGGCTTGCAGCGCCGCGCGCGCGCGGGCGGCCAGTTGCGGGACAAGCTGCGGCCACTCGGCACTTTGTTTGCGGCAGAGGGTGTAGATTTTGCGAACGAGTGTGAGGCCGCGGTAAAACGTCACGTTACGCGGCGAGACCTGTGGCATCGCCGCGAGATAACTGTCCCGAAAGCAGGCGAGCCACCGTGCGGCGCATGCCTGCAACGGGCCATCGAACAGGCATCGCCGTTCGAGTTGCGCGAGAAAGTGGCCCGCGTCATAGGCCGGGTCGGTGTACCCGAACATATCCAAATCCAGCAGCACGAGCCGTTCGCCCGTCCATAAGAACTGACCGGCAGCCAGGTCGCCGTGGACCAGCGCGGGTTTGGCCGGATCGAGCAAAGTCAACGCCTCCTGCAACGCCGCCATCAACGGCTCGATGATTGGCGCGGCCGCCGGCCAGCGGCGGCGCAGGCGGTCGCATCGCGCCCGCGTCTCCTCGACGATCATTTGAGCGGTCGTGGGTTGTTCGGGAACGATGGCGGCCCGATGCAGATTGGCGGCGATGCGAGCTGCCTGTTGCAGCAGTCCCGGCTTCCGTTCATCAACAATCTCGGAAAAAAACACGCCCTCCACCCACGGGAAAACGAGCAGGCGCTCCCGCGGGAGATAGGCGTTCGCCAAACAAAGTCCATCCCGCTTCGGCGGATAGTGTTTCGCCAGGGCCTGGGAGTGCTCCCAGACTTCCCGGCCGAAGTCGTCCGAGTACACTTTCAAGGCATACGCGCGCTCGTCGCCGATGCCGGAGCGCATCTGCACCCGCAGAACGAACCGGTCGGAATGGACGCTTTGCGGGGTGCAAACGACATCGGTTGGCGTGAAATCGGCCGGCAAAACGGGCCGGAGAACCTCGCGCACCTCCGCCGGCTGCTGCAAACGCGTCAACTGCGCCCGCAAAGCTGCCCGTTGGTCGGAACTCGGTTTGAATCGGAAACGCATACGGTTGAGCCTGGCGATTTCACGGCCCCGCCGAGCCACGGCGATAAATAGGCGGTAAGCCGGGCGGCCCCGTCGAACGACGGGATGATCTTGCGCACGAGCCGTGTGTGAGCCTGCCGATCACAGCGAAGCGCCCACTCCAGGGCGTCGGCAAGACTTCGCGCGTTCAACGCATTCGGGTGGACGCACCGGGCCAAGCCGCGCTCGGCGAGCATTTCGGCGCGAATTACCTGTTCGATTTTGTGTGTTGCGCGCGGCACAATAACCAGAGGGCGCCCCACGGCCAGCGCCTCACACACGCTGTTGTAGCCGCCCATGCTCACGATGGCGTCGCAGGCCGCCATGAGCTGAAAGGTGTCGGCGCGCGACAGGACGCGACACCAGGACGTTGCTTGCGCCTGCAGCGCGGACTGTTGCGCGGGCGGCATAAATGGCCCCGTCACGACCACTGCCACCAGATCCGGAAAGCCGCTTTTGACGTGATGCAAAGCCGTCATCGCAGCGTTCAACACCGGATACCCGTCGCTGCCGCTGCCGACCGTCGCCAAAACCAGCGGACCGCTCGGCGGCAATCCCTGTTGTTTTCGCAGCCGGACGGCATCACAGACGGGCGGATCGCGGACGATGTAGCCGCAGTAATGGAGTTTGGGCTCCACCGACGGCGGAATGGCGTAGGCTTCGACCACATCGTAGAGCTTCGGCCAGCCATAGACCGCGATGCCATCGTAGAGATTCTCGAAAGCTTCATAGACGCCCAGTTCCCGCCAGACCGCGCGAATTTGGGCGGCGTCGTCCATGATGTCGCGCAGGCCGAAGACGAAGCGCGTGCCGGGGTGCTGCGCTTTGAGCGCGTAAAGACCATCGCGAAACTCACCCGCAGAACCCAGGGGCTCGTGATCGACCAGAACAAGGTCCGGCGCCAGGCTCAGAGCGGCGTCGCGCAAAATCTGACCGCGTATCTTTCGGAAGCGTTGTTTGGCCGATTCCAGTTCCTCCGCGGTCTGCTGAATCGTGCTTGCGCTCAGACGGGTGGGCAATTTGATATAGTCGCAGCGCTCGGGCAGCGTGAAATTGCTGGCGATGGGGGATTTGGTGGCAACATAGGCGACGAGGTCCGGATGGGCAGCCAGGATGTGCCGCGCGATGGTCAAGGTGCGATTTATGTGGCCCAACCCGCGGCTGTCCTGCGCGTAAAGCAGGAGGGTTCGGGCCTGCGTGATGATGGGTTGGGATTCTGTCATGCCGCCATCGCATTGTTCCAATTTTCAGGACGCAGGAGCCGCAACCACGACGGCCGGGGCCGTGGGGCGTGCGGGAGCGTCCAGCAGTTCTGCCAACATTCCGGGCATGCGTGCGAGACCGCCAAAATCGATGCGGCTGCGGCTGGCCGGAGGCGGCCCCAGATCGCGAGCGAGCCATTCGCTCAGCGCCCCGGGGCTGAGATGATCGGGATGCAACATGTCGATCAGGCCCATGTCCCGCAAGCGCTCGGCACGAATCAATTGTTCGGGCTTCGGGGATACCCGTGGCACGATCAGCCCGTGCTTTTCAAAGGAGAGCACTTCACAGGTGGTGTTGTAGCCTCCCATGGCGATCACGCGGTCAGCGCGATTGATGAGCGGGGCGGGTTCAGGAACGAACTCGAGCAATTTCAGGCGCGGCCGCCGCTCCGCAATCCGGCGCAATCGCTGCCGTATATTCGCCGGCATGTACGGTCCGGTCACCACCACGCCCACGGTATCCACCGGCAACTCCGCCCGGACAAAGGCTTCGGCCAACGCGGCGCCGTCCTGTCCGCCCCCGACGACACAGACCGCGAGTTTGCCCGACGGCAGATTTGCCAGCATCTGGGCGCTCTGGGCCCCCGCGAATTCGAGCCGGGGACGCTGGTCGAGATAGCCAGTGTAGTGGACCTTCTCCGCCACTTGATCGAAAATGCCATACTCGCGAACGGGATCGTACACGGCAGGATCGCCGTAAATCCAGATGGCATCGTAATAATCCCGTATGGCGTCCGCATTGCCCTGGTCAGACCAATTGCTGTCCACAGTCTTCGGATCCTGCAGCACGTCGCGCAGGCCCAGCACACAGCGCGTGTTCCCGTGTCTCCGAAGGCGCTCCAGCGTCCGGTCGAGCTCACGGCCAGCGCCTCGCGGCAAATGATCCACGATCAGCACATCCGGCTCGAAGGATTTGATCGCGCTCTTGATGACCCGGGCCCGGAGCGCAATGAGATCCTGATCGGAGACATCCAGAAAACGAGGTTTGACCCAGCCGTCCGCTTCCTTGCGCAACGCCGGCAGTGTCACCGAGTCCACTCCTTGCGGCATCGGAAGCGCAGCCGCCTGCCGCGCCTCGGCGACCATGATGATGACCGGTTGCAGGGACGAACAGCGAAGCGCCTGTGCAATTGACGCGTTGCGGCGAATGTGGCCGAAGCCGACCATCCCCGGCGAATACATGGCAACACGGCATTTCCAACCTCTCATAGCGATCCCCGGAATACCAAAATGCCTGCATGTTCACGCTGGCCCAAACCGCGGCAGCCAGCCCCTTTTAATAGAATCGCCGGCGTGAATTCGCCAACGATTCAGCACCGCAATTTTATTTCAATGATTCAAAACCATAGGCAGACAACGACGGCGTTAAAAAGACGGGCACTTCAATGCAACAAGACCGTAGCTTAACCGGGAACTCAGGTCCGTAAATGGGGTGAATACCCTATCGGCCATCGATCCCGTTGGCCGCGACCTGTCTGCAATCAAATTCGGAGTTGCGATTGTGGCCGGTATCGCTAATCGGCATTGGACTCGCTGTGACTGCTTTTGTTTTGTCATTGAAATGTAACTTGCGCTCGCAGCGATGCGATTTACTTTGCGAGAAAATCGCAGCTCTTGTTTCGTCAGCCCAGTGTGTGAATCCGTTTTTTTTGATGTGTGAATCCGTTTTTTTGAACGCATGATCATCCAGATGATTCAAAAGATCAGTCAGGTCTCAGAGGAAGACAGCGCGCGTTGATTTTGCCGACCGACTCGGCAAGCGCAGACGAGAAGCGGAGATTTCTCTGGTGCATGGTTGCGATTGATTTACCCCAAAACCGGTGCCTGGTGTTCTCTGTAACGGGTTCGTTCGACCCCAAAGTTATTTTCCAGGGTCAACAACCCATGGCAATATCAGTTGGACACCTACCTGGGCAGGGGAAATTCGTTTGGTAAATTACGCGTCGTTGTCTCGCCATTAAGGGCCTTGTGGTTTATGGGCAGTAATCAAAAAATCAGCAGTGACGAATTGTTTCTTTGCGGACCAGCGAAACCGAACAAGGTTTGCCGACGCCGCCAGGTGTTGGCTCCCTCGTCCCCGCTGAGTCATCGGGCAGTCGTATTATGGGTATTGCCGCCCCCCATCGGGCGTTCATTTCACTCCAAAATAGGAAGGAGGTGAAAAACGATGAAAGAAGAAATCCTGCTCAATGTGGAAGAACTGGAAGAGCGGATCGCCCCCAGCGCGACCGGCAATCCGGGCAACAACAATCCGCCCCTCAACAACACGAACAATCCGGGAAACGAAGGCACCGGCGGTAAGGTATCGACCGGCCCCTGAGTTCGAAGGCTCATGAGGGAATCGTTGTCTCCGGGTCTCTTTCCGCACTCGCAATCGCGCTGATAATGCGGCGGAGATCCGGAGACACGCGTGGATCGATCCGTGATCGAAGCGCCGGATGCTCCAGGACCGAACGGATGATCGCCACCAGGTTGCAAGGCCAAGGCCCGGAACTGATGGGATTCCATTGAAATGCAGATTTTCAGCAGATGGCAACATAAGGAACGGCTGCGCTCGGTTGCGCACGAGTCCACGACCGCATCAGTGCGCGCGACGCAGCCACAGATTGACTGATGAATCCGATGGACAGCATGACTGATGAATCCGATGGACAGCATAGATTTGGATCCAAATTGGGATCCAAAACAGAAAGGTGGTGAACAAGATGAAACACGAACTCGAAATAAAGGAACTCGAAGTGGAAGAGTTGGAAGAGCGGATCGCTCCGAGCTCTGTCGGGGCGACCAACGCCTCCTCCACCGGGAAATCCCATGGCTCCACGCCTGAAGTGCCGGTGGGTGCTCATCCACAACCGAATCCGTAATTGAAAATAAACCGGGGGACGGGCCGCCGGTAATTCCCGGCGGTCCGTCCGAGGCAAAACTCTGAAAAGGGAACCCTTGGGAAACAAAAATGGAAAGGTGGTGAAAGAAAATGAAAGACGAACTGAAAGAACTCAAAGTCGAAGAGTTGGAAGAGCGGATCGCTCCGGACGTGCTCGGTGGCGGCAACCCGGCTCAAACGGCAAATCCGGAGGGCACCGCCAACCCCGAGGGAAGCGCGGTCCCGGAAGGTGGCCAACACCATCATCATCACTAAACTGAAAACAACGCCGGGCGAAGTGCCAGCCAGGTGCTTCGCCTGGCGGACAACCTGATGTCCGGTCCGAACAGAAAATCATGAACAGCGGCCCTTTGGATCCAGAACAGAAAGGTGGTGAAAGAAAATGAAAGACAAACTCGAAATCAAAAAACTCGAAATCGAAGAGTTGGAAGAGCGGATCGCGCCGAGCGGGTTTGGCCCGTCAAACAACGGGAACCCCGGCAACGAGGTATCGAACGGCGCCAGGCCGCAGCCTTCCGGTGGCCACTGATGGCTGCACACCGGAAGCGGATACCGGGACCTCTTCGGTGTCCGTGAGGGAATCGCTGTCTCCTGGGTCGCTCACCGCTTCTGCAACGCTCGCGATTCTGCGGTGAGAGCGGAGACAGGCATGGCCGGATGAGCCGCCGGGCGCCCGGTGGCTCATCCGTCCTGAGTAGTGTTAGCGAGTGACGGATGCCCAGAAACGCCAGTGACAACTTAGAAGCCAATCGTGTCGTCAGGCGCGGGAATTGACTGGAAGCTCTCATGAAATTCACTTTTCGCACCTCGCAAGATGAGACGCGCATCGCGCCCGGCGGACGCGTGACCCCGATCGCCCCGTGCGCGTGTCCGCCAGGGATTTCATCCTGAAACAGAAAGGAGGTGAAACAGAATGAAACACGAACTCGAAGTCAAAAAGCTCGACGTGGAAGAACTGGAAGAGCGGATCGCACCGAGTGCGACCGGCAATCCGGGCAACAACAATCCGCCTCTCAACAACACGAACAAT
>WNGA01010070.1_pt1 | contig 19255 bp, 21 predicted proteins | sample 5400061 | NCBI WGS metagenome assembly WNGA01 (sample SAMN13153366, study PRJNA577476) | soil metagenome | isolation source: 100 cm soil or saprolite under grassland replicate 2 | place: USA:California | collected 2016-06-15 | reverse complement strand
TTGCATACGGGCCGGACCGTCTTGAGGCGATCCGGCAGGCGGCCGCCTTCGTGGACCGGATCCTCAAGGGTGCGAACCCCGGCGACTTGCCCATCGACCAGCCGAGGAAGTTCGAGTTAATCATCAACCTCAAGACGGCAAAGGCGCTCGGTCTGACCATCCCTCAGCAGCTCCTTCTCCGAGCGGATCACGTTATTCAGTGAGAGCTATGAACCGAGCATCGCCGAACATCACGCTTGAGCGGACCGCTGGCTCGCATTCGCTCGCCGCGGCCGCTCAGCGTGAGCGTTGGACGCTCGAGGTTGGGAGCATCACATGAAGGTACCGCAGGAGGTGTTGGCGGAACGAGTTGCCCGGCATCTCGGTCAACAACTCCTCGGCTGGCGGGGTGTGGCTCACGGATACACCTCGGCGCTACGCCTGATCGTGACGTGTGCCGATGGAACCTCCGTCTTCGTCAAGGGAGCGACCGACAGCCGCACCGCTACATGGCTCCGCACCGAGTATGGCGTGTACTCACAAGTGCAAGCGCGCTTCCTTCCTACCATGCGCGCGTGGACAGACGACGGCTCCTCTCCGTTCTTGGTGTTGGAGGATCTCACCGAGGCGGTGTGGCAGGCACCCTGGACAATGGCCCGGATCAGTCAGGTCCTCGACACGTTGCGCCAGGTCGCCGCCACACGCGCGCCAACGTGCTTGCCCAGTCTCGAAGAGCGGCGGTCCAGCCTGTCCGGGTGGGCGCGGGTGGAGCGAGAGCCCGAACTATTCCTGCGGCTGGGCCTGTGCTCGGCCGCCTGGCTGGGCCACTCCATTAACGCCCTCATGGAGGCAGAAGCCTGCACGGAGTTGGCTGGTGACGACTTGGTGCACGGCGACGTCCGAAGCGACAATCTCTGCTTCGTCGGCGACCGAGTTGTGCTCGTCGATTGGAACTGGGCCTGTCGCGGCAACGGCATCATCGATATCGCGGGTTGGCTGCCGAGCCTCCACTTGGAAGGCGGTCCTCCGCCGGACACGATTCTCCCGCGGCAACCCCATCTGGCGGCAGTCATCAGTGGCTATCTTGCGGCACGTGCAGGGCTCCCCGTAGCGCAAGCGTCACCCCAGATACGCGCCTTACAACGTGCCCAGCTCCAGGTCGCCCTGGCGTGGGCGGTGATAGCGCTCGGACTGCGACCGTTAGAGGCGAGACACACGCAAGCCGCGTCCAACAAGGGCATGGAGCCGACGCCGTGAACGGCGCCGTATTCCTGGGCGAGGTGCGGGATGAGCTCAAACCCGGCGCGAACGAATCGCTGGCCGATGATCGTTCCCGCAAAGGGCGTGCAGATACAAGCGACGGTCGAGGCGCCGGCTCGCATCAACTACACGGCAGACTATTACTTCTTCATCGCCAGGTGAGCCCACCGTCGCCGCGGCCGACTGGACTCAACTCGATGGTCTCGCGATTCCAGGGGTAATCGAATGAAGCGCCGCGGCTTTTTACTGACCGCTGCGTGGGTCCTACTGGGACCGTTGCGTGAGGTCCTCGCGCAGGCGAAGCCGGCAGTTCTCATCGGATGGCTGAACTCGGATTCGCGTGAGATCTCCAGGGGAAGTTGTATTTTCAGCGGACGTACGCAGGATGCGAGGGCTGTGATCGGAGGCCGTCCAACCTCCGCAGGAGGGCTCTGTGCAAGCGCCGATCGACTACCTCAATCCCCAGCTCCCTGCCGGCCTGAAGCGTGTACGGATCCCGGTCGTGGACGCCACATCCGAGACGCTCCGGCCCTTCGGGCGCCTGATCGCCGACCCCAGGCAATGTCGCATCGAAATCGTGCGCTGGCCTGCGCAAGGCAGCCGGCCCGTCGATGCAGACACGGGGGATCAAGGTGGTACGACTGAGGGCGTGTTCGTGAGTGAATGGCGAGGTGACATCCTGTACGGCCGCAATGAGGCCGTCGGGGGCCACTACATCCTGGCCTATGCCCAGCCTCCCGAGGTGGCGCGCCTCGACCACGCCGACCCGCCGCGCCGCATGATGTTGTGGCACGCAAACTATCATCCGGACGGCGGCCAGCTGTTCTTCCCACTCGACGCCCAACCCTTCTACGTGCCGCTGGCACCGCCGGGCGACGACGTTACCCCTGAGCGCTTTGTCTGCTTCCGCTTCGATGGACGACAGGGGCTCTACATTCACCCCAACATCTGGCACGAAGGCGTGTTCGGAGTCAGTGGCACGCAGCGCTTCCTGGACCGGCAAGGCGCAGTGCATGCGCGCGTGTCAGTGGACTTCGCCCGGGAGTTTGGATGCCTTCTCGAGGTGTCACTCGGTTGACGTGATGATGACACCCGCCTGGTCCCCGCGACGCCCGCGCGCCCTCGATGACGCGCAGATCGACGAGCTCGCCGACGTGTTGATGGACTGCGTCGAAGGCGGCGCGTCGGTGAGCTTCATGCACCCGCTGGCGCGCGACCGCGCCGTGGCCTTCTGGCGCCGCGTGGCGGACGGCGTCGCCGCGGGCGAACGCGCGGTGCTGGTCGCCGAGGACGCGCGAGGCCTGTGCGGCACCGTGCAGCTGGTCCTCGACCAGCCCGAGAACCAACCGCACCGCGCCGATCTGTCGAAGCTACTGGTGCATCGCCGCGCCCGCCGTCGAGGGCTGGGGGAGGCGCTGATGCGAGCCGCCGAGGCCACGGCGCGCGAGTGCGGCAAGACGCTGCTGGTGCTCGACACCGCCAGCGGCGAGGCCGAGCGCCTGTACGAGCGCCTGGGCTGGACGCGCGTGGGCGTGATCCCCGGCTATGCCTTGCTGCCGCAGGGTGGGCTCTGCGGCACGACGGTGTACTACCGCAACCTCGGCGACTGAGCGCGAGCCCGCTACTTGGCCTTGGCCGCCCAGTCCGGGTGGTACTCGATGCCGAGCGACTTCATCTCGTGCAGCTTCTCGCCCCACGCGGCCTTCTGCTTTTCCAGGCCCCGGCGCTCGGTGACCTTGTCCCACTCGCGCGCGGCCGTGTCGAGCGCGTCCTTGGGCGACTTGCGCTTGGCCAGCGCCTCGGTGATCTCGAACGAGAGCTTCCGCTGGTACTCGTCGGCGGCGGGGATGACCGGATCCGGCACCAGGAGCGGGAAGCTCTGCTCGATGGCGTCGAGGTACTTGTCGGCGTCGGGGAACGCCTTGCGGAACTTATCGGCACGCAGATGGGAGATGCGCCACGGGTCCATGATGGTCTTGGGATCCATCACGATCTTGAGGCTCTGATCAGAGAGCGAGATGAACTCCAGGACCTTCATCGTCGCTTCCTTCTTGCTCGAGTACTTCGAGACGGCCATGCCGCGGCCGGGCGTGATGGGCGGCCGATGGTTGACCTTGCCGTCGATCTCGGCGCCGGGGACCAGGCCGAAGCCGGCCTTGCCGGCGATCACGGACTCGGCGGCATTGCCGACGCGCTTGCCCGTCGACGTCCACGAGTGGAGCAGCGGCACCTCGCCCTTGACGAGCATGGTCTTCGGCTCCTCCGACTCGAAGAGGAGCACGCCGGGCGGGTAGTACGGCATGGTCTTGACCATCTCCTCGAGCGCGCGGACGCCGGCCGCCGTGTTGACGAGCGGCTTCATGTTGGCGTCGAAGTAGTTGCCGCCGTACGCGAAGAACCGCGCCCGCCACCAGTGGTACGAGTAGCCGCTGCCGCTCGGCTTGTAGGAGGCGCCGGCCCCGAAGAGCTTGCGGTCGGTGCCGTCCCAGCCCCAGCCGTTGAAGAACTCGGCGGCCTCGTCCCACTGCTTCCACGTCTGCGGAGGCTTGAGGTCGCGACCGTACTTCGCTTTGAACTTCGAGCGGTTCTCGGGACGCTCGAAGGCGACCTTGTTCCAGTACATGATGTGGATGTCGCCGTCGTAGGGCATGCTCACGAGCTTGCCCTGGTGGCGGAGCATCACCTTCGCGAACACGGGAACGATGTCGTCCAGCTGGAAGTCGAGCTTCAGCTTGGCGATCCAGGGCTCGAGCGGCTCGAAGTGGCGCCCGTAGTCGGGCATGTTCGAGGGCCCGAACATGACGAGATCCCAGGGGCTCGAGCCGCCGTTGAACTCCAGCAGGGTCTTGGCGACGAAGGCGTCGGCCGGGATGACCTCGGTCTCGAGCTTGACCCCGAGCTTGTCGTAGAGGTCCTTCTCCACGAGGGTCAGCGAGTATTTCACGTACTCCGCGTTGACGACCGCGCGAATGGTCGTGCCCTCGTAAGGACGCTTGCCCTGAGCGGCGGCTCCGGCCGTCCACCACAGGCCGGCATTGACGACCGTCACCGAGATCACTGCCACGAACGCGATGGATACGAGCCGTTTCATGAACGCCTCCTTGGCGCTATCCCTTCGTCCCGCCCAGGGCGAGACCCTTGACCAGATATCGTTGGAGCATGAAGGCGACCGCGAAGGCGGGCAGGACGCCGAGCACGACCGAGGCCGTGGCCTCGCCGTAGAACTGATCCGTCCCGCCCGTCGTGAACGACGTGACCAGCACCATCATCGTCTTCGTCTCGATCCCCGTCAGCACGATGGCGAACAGGAACTCGTTCCAGGTGGCGATGAAGGCGAAGAGCGCGACCACGGCCATCCCGGGGGCGATGATGGGCATCACCACCGTGACGAGCGCGCGCAGCCGCGAGCACCCGTCGATCATCGCCGCCTCCTCGATCTCGACGGGAAAATCGCGCAGGAAGCCGACGAGCAGCCACACCGCGAACGGGATGTACACGACGGTATAGAGCATCACGAGGCCGAAGTAGCTGTTGGTGAGGCCGAAGGCCTTGTACATGAGGTAGATCGGGATGATCAGGGCGATGGCCGGGAGCATCCGGAGCACGAGGAGCGTCGTGCTGAGGAGGCCGCCCCCGAAGCGCCAGCGCGCGATGCTGTAGGCGGTCGGCAGGCTGACCACCAGGGCCGCCAGCATGCTGAGCGTGGAGATGACGAGGCTGTTGAGGAAATAGCGCAGGCCGCTCGACCGTGTGAAGAGCCCGATGTAGTGCTTCAGCGAGGGGTCGCTCGGGATCCACACCGGCGGATACGCGAAGAAGTCCTCGTTGCCCTTGAGCGAGGTCGTCAGGATCCAGAAGAAGGGCCCGAGGAAGAACACGAGCGCGAGGGCGAGGCCGAGGTAGGTCAGCGTCTGGGCGAGCCCGTGCCAGAGGCGAGGATGGCCGACGCGCCGCGCCGTCACCACCGCCGGTCGCGCGATGGTGACACTCACGCCGCGCGCGCCTCGCGGTGGCGCTGGATCCACATGAAGATCAGGGTCAGGACGAGGACGCCGCCGACGATCAGGTACGAGAGCGCGGAGGCATAGCTCATCCGGAAGTCCTTGAAGCCCACCAGGTAGGTGTTGAAGGCCACCGTCTCGGTCGCGCCCCCGGGGCCGCCGTAGGTCAGGATGAAGATCAGGCCGAACAGCTTGGTGAGATCGATCATGCGAATCATCACCCCGACCGCCATCGTGAACTTCAAGAGCGGCAGCGTGATCGACCAGAAGCCCTGCCACGGCGAGGCGCCGTCGGCCTTGGCGGCGTCGTACAGCTCCTGGGGGATGGACTGCAGCCCCGCGAGGAGCACGAGCATCATGAACGGCGTGTTGTGCCAGACGTCGACCAGCACCACGGCCACGATGGATATGAAAGGGTTGGCGAACCAGTCGAAGTAGACGTCGAGCAGGCCGAGCTGCCGCCCCAGGTTGTTGATGGCGCCGAACTTGACGCCGAACAGCATGCGCCACGCCATGGCCGCCATGACGGGCGACACCATGGCCGGGATGGCGATGAGCGCGGTCACGATGGGACGCCCGCGGATCTTGCGGTTCAGGAGCAGCGCGATCCCGAGCCCGAGCAGCAGCTCGACGACCAGCGACGGCGCGATGATGACGGCCGTGTTCCAGACCGAGCCGAGGAAGCGGCCGTCGCGGAACAGCGCCTCGGCGTAGTTCCGCGCGCCGACGAACTCGGCGTCGGGCCCGACCGATAGGTCGAAGTTCAGCAGCGACAGGTAGAAGGCATACGCCAGCGGGAACAGGATGACGACCCCGATGAGAAAGAGCGACGGCGAAGCAAACGCAACCGGCTCCCACTGTTTGCGGCTCCGAGCGAAGACGGACAACTTCACGGTGCCGAGACTCTGCCGGGGCCGTACCGGCTTGTCAAGGCCAAGCCGGAACCTGTGCCAAGGCGGAACTTGCCGGACAATCCGGCTCGTGGAAGTGGCCGCGCAGAACCTCCTCGCTCGGGCTTGTGACGTCGCGTCCACGCTTGTAGTATCCGTCGAGAATCCACCCGCGAGGAGGCCCTCATGCTGCGCCGGACGTTCCTCGGAACTGCCCTGCTCTCGACGCTCCTGCTGGCTCTGGCCGCGACGGCGTGGACCCAGGGCAAGCCTCCCGTCAAGGTCGCGCTCGTGGCCGCCACGTCGGGCGGCTCGGCGCTGTCGGGCGAGGCCATCAAGCGCGGGCTCACGATCGCCATCGACGAGATCAACGCGCGCGGCGGCGTCCTCGGCGGCTCGAAGATCGAGCTCGTGATCCGCGACGAGGAAGGCAACCCGTCCAAGGGCGTCACCGCCGCCCGCGACGTGATCGAGCGCGAGAAGGCGGTCGCCGTCTTCGGTGGGCTGCACTCGCCCGTCGGCCTGGCCATGCTCCCGGTGTTCCACGAGCTCAAGGTGCCGTACGTGGGCACCTGGGCCGCGGCCACCAACATCACGCGCAACGGCCGCACGCCGAACTTCATGTTCCGCGTCTCCGCCAACGACGACATCGTCGACCACTTCCTCGCCAAGCACGTCGTCGAGAAGCTCGGCAAGAAGAAGCCTGGGGTCATCCTCGAGAACACGCCGTGGGGCGCCTCCAACCAGGAGGGCCTGACGAAGTGGCTCGGCAAGCTCGGCGCCCCCGCCGTCGGCTACGAGAAATTCAACTGGAACGATCCCGACATGAGCCCACAGCTCCTGCGCCTCAAGAGCGGAGGCGCCGACGCCATCGTGATGGTCGCCAACGCGCCCGAGGGCGCCCAGGTCGTCAAGAGCCGCGCCAAGATCGGCTGGGAGGTCCCCACGATCTCTCACTGGGGCATCAGCGGCGGACGCTTCCCCGAGCTGACGGGCGAGCTCGCGGAGTCGGTCGTCTTCGTGCAGACCTACAGCTTCTTCGGCAAGCAGAACGACGTGGGCGAGCGGGTGATCGCGGCGCTCAAGGCCAAGTACGGCCTCAAGGGGCCGGAGGACATCCTGGCGCCCGTGGGGACCGCGAACGCCTACGACGCCATGCACCTCGTCGGCCTCGCGATCGACAAGGCCGGCGCCGCCGACGGTGCGAAGGTCCGTGACGCGCTCGAGAGCCTCGGCGAGTACAAGGGGCTGATCAAGACCTACAAGCGACCCTTCACCCCCGAGGAGCACGATGCGCTGACCGAGAGCGATTACGTGCTCGTGACCTGGCGGCAGGGGAAGATCGTCCCGGTATCCATGAAGTAGGTGCTCGCGCAGCTCGTCTTCTCCGGCCTCGCCCTCGGCAGCATGTATGCGCTCGTGGCGCTGGGGTACAACATCACCTACGCCACGAGCCGGACCGTCAACTTCTCGCAGGGCCAGTCCGTGATGGTGGGCGCCGTCGTCGCTTACGGCCTCCACGTGGCCGCCGGCTGGCCGCTGCTGCCGACGGTCGTCGTCACCTTGCTCGCGCTGGCGGCGCTCGGCGTCCTCGTGGAGCGCATCGCCGTCCGGCCGTTCCTGGCCTCGTCGTCGATCGCCTGGCTCCTCTCGACGATCGCCGTCGGCATCATCGCCGAGAACGTGACGATGGTCGTCTTCGGCAAGGACGCCCGCGCCTTTCCCTCGGCCCTGACCCTTCGTCCGTGGACGGTCCTGGGCGCCGGCGTCTATCCCCAGGAGCTGCTGGTGCCCGTCGTCGGCATCGCGATCATGGGACTGGTCGAGCTGGCCTTCCGGCGCACGCTCGCGGGCAAGGCGCTCCGTGCCGTCGCCTTCAGCCATGATGCCGCCGGCCTCATGGGGATCAACGTGAGCCGGACGATCACCGCGGCCTACGCCCTCAGCTCGGTCCTGGCCGGCATCGCGGGTCTCCTGCTCGCTCCGCTCCTGAACGTCTCCGCCACGATGGGGACGACGATGGGCCTCAAGGCCTTCGCCGTCGCCATCATCGGAGGTATCGAGAGCGCGCGCGGGATCGTGGTGGCCGGCATTCTCTACGGGATCTTCGAGGCCATCGTGGCGGGTTACCTCGGCACCGGCGTGCGCGAGATCCTGGGCTTCGCCCTCGTGATTCTCGTACTGCTCTTGCGGCCCTGGGGACTGTTCGGCATTCCGGCGCTCCGGCGCGTGTAGCGTGACGGCGTCATCGCGCGCCCTCGGGGTCGGCGTGCTCGTGGCGGTGGCCGCGGTGCCGCTCGCTACGGCCAACACCTACTACCTGTTCGTGGCGATGCTGATCGGCATCACCATCGTGGTCGGCACGGGGCTCAACATCCTCGCCGGCTCCTCGGGTCAGGTGTCGCTCGGCCAGGCCGGGTTCTATGCGCTGGGCGCCTACACGGGCGCGATCGTGGCGACGCGCCTGGGGCTCGGCTTCTGGGTCGCGTTGCCGCTCGCCGCCGGCGTGGGCGCCGCGGTGGGAGTGGTCCTGGCGCTCGCGTCGCTTCGTGTGACCGGCCCGTATCTCGCGATGGTGACGATCGCCTTCGGCATCATCGTCGAGCACGGGCTCATCGAATGGAGCGCCGTCACCCAGGGCTTCGGCGGCATCGCCGACATCCCTCGGCCTCGCCTGAGCGCGCTCGAGCTGACCCTGTCCCGCTACTACTACGTCGTGCTGCTCGCGGTCCTCGCGAGCCTCGCCCTCGCGCGGAACCTGCAGCGCTCGGCGTGGGGACGGGCGCTCGTCGCGGTGCGGGAGAGCGAGATCGCCGCGGAGTCGCTCGGCCTCAACCCGTACTTTCTCAGGACCGCGGCCTTCACCATCGGGGCGGCGTTCGCCGGCGCCGGCGGCTGTCTCTACGCGTTCCTCTCCGGCTTCGTCAGCCCCGACAGCTTCACCATGCAGACATCGATCCTGTTCCTGCTGGTGATCCTGTTCGGCGGCCTGGGCCGCGTCATGGGACCGGTCGTGGGCGCGCTCGTGCTGATCGTGCTGCCCGAGCTGCTCCACCAATTCTCCGACTACCGGCTGATCCTCTACGGCGCATTGCTGCTGGCGAGCATCTACTTCCTGCCCGGCGGCGTCGTGGGCGCGCTCGGGGGGCGGGCGACGCGCCGCCGTGACGGCGACCTTGCTGCCGAGCCGTGGCGCCCGGCGCGAACGGAGGGCCGAGGGCTCGACGCCCAGGGGCTCGAGATTCACTTCGGCGGCATCGCCGCGCTCGCCGGCGTCGACCTCGCGCTGGCGCCGGCCAGGGTCCACGGTCTCATCGGTCCAAACGGCGCCGGCAAGACCACACTCTTGAACTTGCTGAGCGGCTTCTACCGGCCGAGCGCCGGACGGATCCGGTTCGGCGGGACGGCGCTCGAGGGCGCGCCGCCACATCGGATCGCGCGTGCGGGCGTGGGACGGACCTTCCAGACCACTCAGCTCTTCGACGCGATGACGGTCGTCGAGAACGTCCAGGTCGGGCTCTGCGGCCAGCGGATCGGCAGCGTGTGGGCGGCCCTGGCCGGCGCTCCGGCGGTCGCGGCGCGCGAGCGCCGGCTGCGCGCCGAGGCCCTCGGCCTGCTCGCCTTCGTCGGCTACAAGGGCGATCCCGACGAGCACGCGCGGAACCTGCCCTTCGGCCACAAGCGGTTGGTCGAGATCGCGCGCGCGCTCGGCCGGCGTCCGGACGCGCTCCTGCTCGACGAGCCCGCGGCCGGACTCGCCCAGGCGGAGATCGACGCCCTCGCCGAGCTGATCCAGCGCATCCGGGGGGCCGGCACCGCGGTGCTCCTCGTGGGGCACCACATGGACCTCGTCATGGGCGCCTCCGACCGAGTGACCGTGCTGAACTACGGACGGAAGATCGCGGAGGGCGCGCCGGCGGCGATCCAGCGCGACCCCGCGGTGCTCGAGGCCTACCTGGGTGAGAGCGCCGCGGCGCCGCGAGCGGCGCCGCGCGAGCGCGTCGCGCCCGCCGGGGCGGCACCGCTCCTGGCGGTCACGGAGCTGACGGGCGCCTACGGTCGCATGGAGGTCCTGCACCAGATCGGCTTCCGCGTGGATCACGGCGAGATCGTGGTCATCGTGGGCGCCAACGGCGCCGGCAAGACCACGACGCTCCGGACCATCGCGGGACTCCTGCGTCCCCGGAGTGGAGCCATTCGCTTCGAGGACCGAGACGTCGGCGGACGCGCCGCGGACTGGATCGCTCGCCACGGCATCGCCCTCGTGCCCGAGGGCCGCCAGATCTTCCCCGACCAGACCGTCCTCGACAACCTGCGGCTCGGCGCGTACGCCCGCCGGGGCGACGTCGCCGAGGACCTCGAGCGGCACTTCGCGCGCTTTCCCATCCTGCGCGAGCGCCGCGACGTGGCGGCCGGCACGCTGTCGGGCGGCGAGCAGCAGATGCTCGCGATCTCGCGCGCGCTCATGGCGCGACCCCGTCTGCTCCTGCTCGACGAGCCGTCGCTCGGCCTGGCGCCGCGCCTCGTGCGCGAGGTGTTCGAGGCGCTGGCCCGGCTGCGCGACGAGGGGCTCACGCTGCTGATCGTCGAGCAGCTGGCCGCGGCCGCGCTCGGCATCGCCGACCGCGGCTACGTCCTCGAGCAGGGGCGCATCGTGCTGGAGGGCCGCGCCGCCGATCTCCTGCGTCACGAGGACGTGGCGCGCGCCTATCTCGGACGCGCGCGTCGACCACCGGGAAGGAATTAGATACTGGGTCCTTGTGGGACCCCACCCGTTCCGCGTATAGCCTCGCCGTTTTGCATCATGCAGCGCATTTTCGGGTCCCGAGAGGGCGCCCGAACCCCGGGGGGGGTTGACAATCATCCTGGAAATTCCGACGCCCGTACTGCGTCTGGTGCACGTCGTGGGTCTCAGCGCCGCTCTGTGCCTCGCCGGCGCGCCGGATGCCGGTGCGCGTGACGCCTCGCACACGTCCACACGCCCGTGGATCCACGAGGAGGAGTTCGGGAACGATCGCACCCTGCGGGCCACCCCCGACAAGGTCGTGATCCTCCACCTCGGCGCCACCGGCAGCATCCCGATGGAGCATCGCATCCCCTACCGCTTCAAGGAGACCGGGCCGTTCACGTTCTGCATCCCCGCCGACGACCCACACCTCCTGCGGATGACGCTCGTCTCCGTGTCCCGCGGAACCCACGTCGTCGAACACGAGCGCGGCGGTGACTGCGTGCACAGGACGATCGAGGCCGGCCGCTACGACATGACCGTGACACACGACGGATCGGCCATCGATGCGCATGGCAAGACCGCCTTCATCCACATCCCACGCCGGCATTCACGCCCGCGTGCCCCGGCGTCCGACACGATCTCGCGAACGGGCGAGGTCCACCACCCGAAATCGCACTTCGTGCTCGACCCCCGGAACTTGTGCCAGTACACCACGCTCCATTGTCGCTACTCCAGGATGCGGCGGACGGGGCCTGGCTCATCGCGGGCTCTCCGAACCCTTCCGTAAGCGCAGGGCCTCTGGCGCTCTCTTTCTCGGCCGCCATTCCGAACGGCGACACGGACCCCTCGCTCGTCAGTCAAAACTTCTGGGACTTCTGTCCGACCAGTACCAATTCGGGCGGGTCGTCGACCGGGCCACCTGGGCTGACGATCTTCGAGGCCACGACCCCGTTCATCACGTGGGCGGTGAGCGACGGCTCGTTTGCCGTCGACGGCAGTTATTCGCCGCCGGGCCAGGAGTTTCCTGGATACGTCGCCGCCATGACCGATCTCGGAGATTTCGAATTCATGATGACGGTCACGGTCTACAACCCGCGGATTTCGGCGAATCTACCGCTGTGGCGAAACGCCTCGGATCAGCTCATTTGGGGCCAGCAGCCCGCCGGCAGCACCGCGGTCACCTTCAAGATGGCGGCGACCCTCTACGTCCCGAATCCTCCCGCCGACAGCGGGTACCTCCAGACGGAGCCGCCTCCGCCGTTACAGGCCGGTCAGGTCATGCTGGGCAGCAGCACCGCGGTGTGTTCAATTCGAACTTCTCCGACCTCTCGGTCTTCGCGCCGTTCGGCGGGGTCGGTGCGTCGACGGTCACCCTCGGCGCGCAAACGGTGCGCCGCCGATTTCGTGCGTCACGCGGAGATCAGTCCTGGCGTTCCGGCACCAGGACCTCGAACCCGAGCGAGCGCGCGCCCTGAGCTTGGGCGGTGTCGTGCGTCAAGAGGCGGCGCACGCCGAGCTCCTCCATCGCCGCGAGGTGAAGCCGGTCGAGCGTTCGACAGTGGACACGAGGCGAAGCGCGCTGGCGACGCCGGCACCTCGGTCTCCAGCTCGGCGAGAGCGGAGACCACGACGACATCCTCGCGCGCCACGTGCCGTCGTACGGCATCGCTCTCGGGTTCGTTCCAGAGCAGCTTCAACAGGGCGCTGGTATCGAGATAGAGCATGAAGCCCGGTCAGCCGGCGTCGCGATCCATCTGGAGAAACTCGTCGACCCAGCGCACGGTCCGGCCCCCACTCGTCCGAGCTTGCCAGGCGGCGTGGCCCTTGGGATCGAAACGCTTGCGGGGACTCCGCGGCTCCCTCAAGCGAACGAGCTTGGCCACGGGCTTGCCATCTCTGGTGATGGTGATCTCGCCCTCTGCTCGCAGCATCGCCTCCGCGCGAGGCCACCGCTGACGCAGATCCCGAACGCTGATCGTCTTCATGGCGTCTAGGTTAACATGTTTCACCGTATCCCTTTTGAGACGTCGGCCACGGGTGTAGTGTACGTCCGGCATCCACGGGCGAACCCGAAGACGCTCACACAGATGAGGTGATCGCATGGCATCGACTTACGCCGCGACCAACTTCGCCGAGAAGCTCGCCCAGTTCGGCGAGCGTTGGTCACCGAAGATCATCGCGCAGATGAACGACTATCACTTCAAGCTGGTGAAGATCCAGGGCGAGTTCGTCTGGCATTCCCACGCCGACACCGACGAGGTCTTCATCGTCCTCGACGGCGAGGTGACGATTCACTTCCGCGATGGCGCGGTCACCGTGGGCGCGGGAGAAATGTTCGTCGTCCCCCGAGGCGTGGAGCACAAGCCCGTCGCCGCCCGTGAGTGCCGGATGATGCTCGTCGAGCCGGCCGGCACGCTGAACACGGGCGACGCGCGGAGCGAGCTGACGGCGAAGGACGAGTGGATCTGATACCATCGAGACCTATGACCCACAAAGGCATGAAGTTCGGGATCTTCCTCGCCCCCTTCCACCGGATCGGCGAGAACCCCACGCTGGCGATGAACCGCGACATGGAGCTCATCGAGTGGATGGACTACCTCGGCTACGACGAGGTGTGGATCGGCGAGCACCACTCGGCGGGCTGGGAGCTCATCGCCTCGCCCGAGATCTTCATCGCCGCCGCCGCCGAGCGCACGCGCCACATCATGCTGGGCTCGGGTGTGACGAGTCTGCCCTATCATCATCCGCTGCTGGTGGCCCAGCGCTTCGTCCAGCTCGATCACATGACCCGCGGGCGCAGCATGCTCGGCTGCGGACCCGGCGCGCTGGTCTCCGACGCCTACATGATGGGGCTCGAGCCCGTGAACCAGCGACCGCGCATGGACGAGTCGCTCGACGCCATCATGGCGCTGCTCCGCTGCGAGGAGCCGGTGACCATGAAGACCGACTGGTTCGAGCTGCGCCAGGCGCGCCTGCACCTGGCGCCCTATACCGAGCCCTGCTTCCCGATCGCGGTGGCCAGCGTGATGACGCCGTCCGGTGTGGTGGCCGCGGGTCGTCACGGTCTCGGCGTGCTGTCGCTCGGCGCCGGCATCCCCGGCGGGCCCGAGGCCCTGGCCAACCAGTGGAAGCGAGGAGGCGCTGCGCCAGGTCAAGCGGGGGGAGCGTCACGAGACGGTGACCTACTTCGAGGAGACCCTCGGGCGTCCGCCGGGCCGCTCGGACGATCCGCTCACCGAGGGCGTGAAGATGGGCACCACGCTCGTCGGCTCCGTCGACACGGTCGTGCGCGGGATCCGTCGACTGGAGGAGCTGAGCGGTGGCGGGTTCGGCGGGCTCCTCTTCCGGGCTCACGAGTGGGCGAACCGCGAGCAGACCCTCAAGAGCTACGAGCTCTTCGCGCGCTACGTCATGCCGCACTTCCAGGGCTCCGTCGAGACCACGCGAGGATCCAACGAGTGGGCGCGCGGGAACCGCAAGACGATCTTCGCGCCCAACGTCGAGGCCATCCGCCGGGCCTATACCGAGCGCGGGCGCGAGGCTCCTGCCGACTTCCGGCAGCGGACCGCGGGCGCGCGCGACATCGATCCGACGGCGCCCGAGCGCTGAGATCCTGACTGGGGTCAGGCTTTGACTTCTTAACACTTTCGAGTGTTAAGAAGTCAAAGCCTGACCCCGACCTCGGTCTTCACGGAATTGGCGATGAAGCACTGCTCGTGGGCGTCGTGATGCAGCCGCGCCTCGTCCTCCGCTGACGGCGTCTTGTCCCCGCCGTAGACGATCGTCGGGTTCAAGGTCACCGCGCTGATCCAGAACGCACCCCGCTCGTTCTTCGTCATCACGCCGACGGCTTCGTCCTCGTAGCTCTCCACCTGGAACCCCTGGCGCGAGGCCAGGAAGACGAAGGTCAGCATGTGACAGCTCGAGAGCGAGGCGACGAAGGCTTCTTCCGGATCGACGCCGGCCGGATTCGAGTAGGGCGCGGGCACCACGGACGGCGAGGCCGAGGCGGTCACCGTGACCCCGCCGTCGAAGCTCCACGTGTGCTCGCGGGAGAACTGTCCCTTGAGGAAGTTGGCGCCTGCGCGCTTCCACCTGATGATCGCCCTGTGCTCGGACATCGGCTGACCTCCGTTCTCGCCTCAGCCGCGAGGCATGTCCTCGGGCCTTGGCGACGTCGAAGATTCGCAGGATCGGGATCGTCTGCAGCACCTCCTCGGTCATCGCGCTCGCCGCTCCGTCGTGTTCGGCGCCACGAGCTCGAAGACCGGATAGCGATCGACGAGCGGCCGGAACGCGTCCGCCGGAGACCCGGGCGGCACGGGAAAGAAGCGCCGCACGGTGAGCTTGAAGCGGTCGAGATAGGCCTTCAGGATCGCCGGCTTCTCCTCGTCCGCGACCGCTCGCACCCGGAACTCCTCGCGCCGTCGCCCTTTCCGGAGCGCGACCGTTCCGCCGGCGAGCGCGTTCCGCACCCAGGCCGTGTAGCCGCGCCCGGCGACGAGATAGCGTCGGCCGTCGAGAACGAGGACGTCGACGGGCGTGGCGTAGAGCCGTCCCGTCTTCCGGCCGCGGACCTCGAGGAGGAAATTGTGCGGCAGGCCGACCCCGAGTCCGAGCAGGACTCCGAAGAGCTTGCCGAACAGCCGCTCCGCCGTGCTCGGTCGCTCGAATCGCTCCATCTGGCTCGCTACTGTCGCACGCGACAGGGCATAATCGGAAGCCGTCGAGACACGCGCCAGAAGGAGTGAGGCCATGGCAGCCAAAGGCATGATCGCAGGCGGGGCCCGAGCGGGCGACATCGTGGTTCTCCGGCTCGCCTACGGCGACCTGCTGCTCGAGTCTCTCCAAGACATCTGCCGGCGAGAGAAGATCAGGAACGGCCTGATCCTCACCGGCTTCGGCAGCCTGACCCATCACGCGGTCACGGGCGTCGTGGGGGCCGCGTTTCCGCCGCGGCGCTTCTACAAGCGCACGACGCCGCGCGGCGTCGAGATCATCGCGATGAGCGGGGTGATCGCGGACTACCACGTGCACTGCCACATCGTGCTGTGCGATCGGAAGGGCGCCTTCGGCGGGCACCTCGAGGCCGGATGCCGCGTGCTCAGCCTGGCCGAGATCGCCCTCATGCGCGTCGACGGCATCAAGATGGCGCGGCGGCTCGATCCCGCGACCGGGCAGAAGCTCCTCGTGGCCGTCGATCGGTACGCGAGGGGGAATGGCGGCCCCGACCAGGAAGGGAGCCTGAGCACCGTCGCTCGCCGCCTCCGAGGCCGTTGATCGACCTGCTGCTGCGGGATTGCCGCCTCCCGGACGGCGAGGCGCCGCAGCACATCGCCATCGCCGGGGGGCGCATCGCGAGCATCGGGCACGACGCGCCGGCCGCGCTCGAGGTGATCGAAGGCGAGGGGCGGCTCGTCACGCCGGGCCTCGTGGAGGCGCACATCCACCTCGACAAGGCGTTGCTCGACGACCGCGTGGCGGCCGCCGCGGGCACGCTGGAAGAGGCGATCCGGCTCACCGGCGCGGCCAAGCGACACTTCACCGTCGAGGACATCCGTGCGCGTGCCCGCCGCGTCCTGGACATGGCGATCGCCGCGGGGACCACGGCCATGCGCAGCCACGTCGAGGTCGATCCCATCGTCGGCCTCACCGCGCTCGAGGCCATCCTTCCCCTCAAGGCCGAGTACGCGGCCGCCCTCGATCTGCAGCTGTGCGCGTTCGCCCAGGAGGGCATCCTTCAATCGCCGGGGACCGAGGGATTGCTGCGGCGCGCGCTGGGCCGCGGCGCGGACCTCGTCGGGGGCTGCCCGTACAACGACACCGACGCGGACAAGCACATCGAGATCGTCTTCGCCCTTGCGCAGGCGTTCGACGTCGACGTCGACTTCCACGTCGACTTCTTCGACGAGCCCGACCACCTGCACGTACGCCAGGTCATCGAGCACACCGTGCGCAGCGGGTGGCAGGGTCGGGTCGCCGTGGGGCATCTCACGGAGCTGGCCGCGCTGCCGGTCGTCGAGCAAGACACGCTCATCGGCCAGCTGGCCGCGGCGGGGATCGGCGTCATCGCGCTCCCGGCCACCGACCTCTATCTCATGGGGCGTGGCGACGAGGTCAACGTCCGGCGCGGGCTGACGCCGCTCCGTCGCCTCCTCGCCGCCGGGGTGCCCGTGGCGCTGGCCTCGAACAACATCCGCAACCCCTTCACGCCCGTCGGCACCGCGGACCTGGCCGACCTCACCTTCCTCGCCGCCGTCGCCGCCCACATGGGGACGCCGCGCGCGCTGCGGGCGCTGCTGGACACGATCACCACGCACCCCGCCCGCCTGCTCCGGCTCCCGGAGTACGGCCTGGCCCCCGGCTGCCACGCCGATCTCGTGGTGTGGGACTGCGAGCGGGCCGAGGAGGCGGTGGCGACGCTGCCGCCGCGGGTCCTCGTCATCAAGCGCGGCCGCGTCACGATCGAGCACGAACGGCGCGTGCGCGAGCGCTGGCGTGATATCCTCTGACCACCTTTCGGAATTCCGCACGCGTTGGAGCTCGTCCGTTGCGGAGCAAAGCCCTCGATCTCGTCCTCGATGCGCTGGCCGAGCCCATCTTCCTGACCGACGCCGAGGGCGTCATCACCGTCGCCAACACCGTCGCCCGCAAGCGGCTGGGGCTCGAGAAGTTCGTCGGCCGGCCGCTCGTCCACCGCGTGACGGAGCTGAGGCTCGTGATGCCCGATGGCTCGGTGCTGCGCGCCGACGACTCGCCCATCCGTCACGTCCTCAGGACCGGCGAGCCGGTGCTCGGATTCAAGTTCGCCTTCGAGGTCGCCTCCGGGACGCGGTACGTCTACGTCGTCAACACGGTGCCGCTCCGTGAGGGCGGCCGCCTCGTGGGCACGGCGTCGGTCCTGCACGACGTCACCGAGCACACGCGGCTCGAGCAGGAGCTGGAGGCGGCGCGCGAAGCCTCCGAGGAGGCCAACCGGCTCAAGGATCGGTTCATCGCGGCGCTGTCCCACGAGCTGCGCGCCCCGCTTCAGCCCATCCTCGGATGGACCGAGGTCCTGCGACGGCACGGTCCGTTCGACGAGGTGACGGCGCGGGCCCTGGAGGCGATCCGTCGGAACATCCGGCATCAGGTGCGTCTGGTCGACGACCTGCTCGATATTTCCCGGATCGTCCATCACAAGCTGACGCTCCGGTACGAGGCCTTCGATCTCGGTGAGCAGGTTCGCGCCGCCGCCGAGCCCTTCGAGGAGCTGGCGGCCCAGCGGGACGTCCGGCTCGTCCTCGACCTGCCCGACGCGCCGCTTTCCCTGTGGGGCGACGGCAGCCGCGTCCAGCAAATCGCCGCGAACCTGCTGTCCAACGCCGTGAAATTCACGCCGGCGGGCGGTCAGATCGTCGTGCGCCTTCGTCAAGACGGACGTGAGGCGGTCCTCACCGTCGAGGACACCGGCGAAGGCATCGGCGCCGACGAGCTGCCCCTCGTCTTCGAGATCTTCCGCCAGGGCACGAGCCCGAGCCCCAAGGGCGGTCTCGGCCTCGGGCTGAACCTCGTCAAGCGGCTCGTCGAGCTGCACGGCGGCCGGGTGTCGGTCTTCTCCGAGGGACGGGGATGCGGCACGCGGTTCGAGGTCGGGTTGCCCCTCGCCGTCGGCACCGAGATCCCGGCCGGGCCCAGCCGCGCGCGCCGGCTGGAAGGCCGCTCGATCCTCGTCATCGAGGACAACGCCGACACGCGCGACGTCCTCAAGGTGATGCTCGAGCTGGAAGGCGCCGTCGTCGAGACGGCGGAGGCCGGCGAGGTCGGGGTGCGCAGCGCCGAGCAGCTCCGGCCGGACGCCGTGCTCTGCGACATCGGGCTGCCGGACATCGACGGGCTCGAGGCCGCGCGCATGATCCGCGCCGTCGTGGAGAGCACGCGACTCATCGCGCTCACCGGGTACGGACGGCCGGAAGACATCCGCAGCGCGCTCGAGGCCGGGTTCGACGCGCACCTGACGAAGCCGGTGAACTTCGATCAGCTCCTGAACCTCCTCTCCGGTTGACACGCGCTGAGATGACGTAACCCTGGTTTTCCACATCGCAATGAAAATTTGCTACGCGTTGGGGAGAACGCTCGCGGCAAATAATCTCGGGATTATCTACTTAACTCAAACAAGGTAACCCGCTATGCTGTAGATGTGATCCGGTTACTTCCTCTTCCGGCTCTTCGGCTCTTCTCGAACGGCTCGCTTGGCATGCTTCAGGATATTGGGGTGGAACACGTGTCGGGCCAGCTCGTCCGTGGTCATCTCTCGCGGATGCTTCTTCTTCCCCTTCGGCATGGAGACTCCTATGGCCGCTGATATGAATCTTCCGATGCTGTTCTCTCAGTATGGCACCGACGAGCGGTGCCGG
>WNGA01005027.1_pt1 | contig 19255 bp, 16 predicted proteins | sample 5400061 | NCBI WGS metagenome assembly WNGA01 (sample SAMN13153366, study PRJNA577476) | soil metagenome | isolation source: 100 cm soil or saprolite under grassland replicate 2 | place: USA:California | collected 2016-06-15 | reverse complement strand
TGACCGCGGACGGCACCGACGTTCGCCGCGAGCTCGCTCCTCCGGACCAGGACAGCCTGCGTCTCGACGGCACGTGGTCGACGGGGTTCCTCTATCACCGCGGCACGAACCCGGCGCAGCTCGTCATCGGCTCGATCCCGATCCTCCTGCCGTCGAACGCCGGCCTCATCGAACGCATCGCCGTCTCGCCTGACAAGCGGTACGCCATCGGCTTCGCCGGCACGACCGTGGTCCGCGTCGACATCACGCCCGCCGGCCTCGCGCCGAACGCCGTTCTGCTCCTCGGATCGATCGACTCGGGGGACGTCTGGTTCGCGCGCACCGCGCCACTCGCGAGGGCAGCGGCGACGCCCCGCGCGGACGCGCCGGCGGTGCGCTACGCCTTCGCACTGGGCGGCAATGTCTGGACGATGGGCCCCGACGGCGTCGCGTCGATCCTGCGCACCGGTGCAAGCAACGCGCAGACCCAGCGGCGGTTCACGATCCCCCTTCCGCAGTGGTCGCCCGCGGGCGATCGCGTCCTCACCGTTGAGAGCCTCGGAACCGGGGCATCGGCGCAGCAGCTGATCCCGGTCACGATCGACCGTGCCGGCAAGGTGACGCGCCTCACCGCGCTCTCATCCGTCGCACCCGCCGTCTCGTGGTCACCGGATGGGTCGCTCATCGCCGCCGTGGCACTGCCCGCCTCACCGCAGGATCCGTCGATCCTCCAGAGCGAGCTCAACGTGAGAGTGGTGACCGCTGATGGCGCCCTTGGCCAGACACTTCCGGGACGCGAGGTCGTGTGGACGAAGCCGGGTCTGTTCGTTCTTACCAATGGGACGATCCGCGCCAACGACCGCGCGCGTGACGAGCAGGCCATCGAGCTGTGGATCGGTACACAGAAGCGCACCGTCACGACCGTCGCGCGGATCATCGGCGATCCCCGCGCGGAGGCACCATCGACGACGAAAGGGATCACCTCGGTGAACAACATCACCGCGGCGTCGGACGGCACGTTCGCGGCGGCTCGCGTGACGTTCCTCGGCACGACCGCGACGCCCTTCCTCGTCCTGCTGCGCGCATCGGATGGAGCGGCGACGCAGTACATCCTCGCCGATCGCTTCGGCGACGAGGCCTGGTCGCCGGCGCGCCCGCTCATCGGTTACACGCTGACCTCCGGCGGCCAGGGCATCCCCGGAACGCCGACCGAGCCGAAGCCGGTCGCGACGATCCGCGACGCCGTGAACGGTGCGGTCCTCGCCCAGGTCGACGGTCGCTTCGCAGGCTGGTCGCCCGATGGGGCCTGGTTCTATCTCGCGACGAGCGGCGGTCTCTACGCGCGGCCGCTCGCGGGCGGCACGCTGGTGCGCGTCAGCGGCGTCGGCGTTCCCGTCAGCATCACCAAGCCCTAATGCAGGTCGGTGCGGTCTTCCCACAGCTCGAGATCGGCACGGATCCCGACGCGATCACCAAGTTTGCGCGAACGGTCGAGGAGCTCGGTTACGACCATCTGGTCATCTTCGATCACGTCCTCGGTGCGGACTCGAGCCGACCCGAAGGCTGGACCGGTCCGTACGACCACCGCTCGATGTTCCACGAGCCGTTCGTGCTGTACGGCTACATCGCGGCGATCACGACGCGCCTCCGGCTCGCGACAGCGGTGATCGTGCTCCCGCAGCGGCAGACGGCGCTCGTCGCGAAACAGGCCGCGGAGGTGGACGTCCTGTCACATGGCCGCCTCATCCTCGGGGTCGGCATTGGGTGGAATGCGGTCGAGTACGAGGCGCTCGGAATGAGCTTCACGAATCGCGGCCGGCGCATCGAGGAACAGATCGCTGTCATGCGCGCGCTCTGGACGGGGGAGGTCGTTGACTTCAAAGGTCGCTGGCATCGCATCGATCGCGCGGGGCTAAATCCTCTTCCCGTTCAGCGTCCGATCCCGATCTGGATGGGAGGAGGCTGGGACCGGTTCGAGCGAAAGATCGTCGAGCCGGCACTGCGGCGCATCGCAAGGATCGCCGACGGTTGGTTCACACACCTGCCAGCGAACGACGACAACCGCGCGGTCATGGACGCCTTCCGCCGCCTGGTGCGGGAGGAGGGGCGCGATCCAGCGAAGGTGCCCGTCGAAGGCCGACTCCCCGCGGCGAAGAGCGGTCCGGAAGAGTGGAAGCGCGGCATCGAGGCGTTCCAGGAGATGGGGATGACGAGCGTCGAGCTCAACACCATGGGCGCCGGCTACCGTTCGTTGGACGAGCACCTACAGGCGTTAAGGCAGTTCCGCGAGATCGTCGCCTAGAGGGACCTCATGCGACGCAGACGAATGGCCATGACGGCACCGATCGCCACGAGCAGGATCGCCGCGATGGCGAGGCGGTCGGTGTCCCGGGCGAAGTCGATCAGCTGACCGCTCGGATAGAGCGCGATCGGCTGCGCGCCGTAAGAAGCAGGATCGATCGCGCCCTGAACGTTCCCCATGCACAGATTCGTGCGACCTGCTGCGGCGAACACGGTGTAGCGAAGGCCCTCGGTGAACACGTACCCGCACGACGTCGCCTCGATACTCACCGACCAGCGACTGGGGACTTTGCCCTTGTAGACGGTCTCGACGGTGAATTCGACGCGCTCCTCGAAGCCAACGCGCTCCGGGGCGATCCGACCGCGTGCGACGCCCGTGAAGACCGCGTCCGCGTTGTCCACCGCCTCTTTGGAGCCAACACCGCGCAACTGCAGGCCCACGCCATGTTTCCGCTCACCGGGAACAGCGCGACAGCAAGCGCCGCGGCCACCGCCAGACGGACGAGCGCGGTGCGCACGCCGGAGAAGCTCTCCATCACGCCGAGTAACGCACGGGCGCGCTACAACGTGCGCTTGTACTCGCGCAGAACGCGCCGGCTCCGAATCCCGGCGGACTCATACAGATGAATTGCCACATCGTTCCTGTGCGCACCCCACACCATCACCGACTTCGCATTGCGCGCGGCGCTCCGACGCAGCACCTCCTGGACGATCGCGCGAGCGAGTCCAAGACGCCGGTAGTCGGGATGGGTCCCGAGCGGCTCGATCTCGACGGTCTGCGTTCGCGGATCGAACCAGGCTATGCAGTACGCGGCGAGCGTCCCATATGGCGCGGCGATGATGGGCACGAGCTCTCGTTCGAAGTCCGGCATCGCCGTGACGGACGCGTGCAGACGACGGTCGTAGGTGGATGGTGCCTTCGTCGACCACGACGCGCGATGAAGCTCGACATACGCGTCATCGAGCTGCGGCTCGAGCCACCCCATGGAGAACCCTGCGGGCAGGCGGGGCGCGGACGGCTCGTCCGCCAGCTCGCGAACGAGCTCGTGGCCGTAGGTCCCCGAAAGCTTGTAACCGCGCGGCTCCAACGCGGCGAGGAGCTCTCGGTCGCCATCCCACACCGAGACCTCGATGGCAGCCTGACCCCTTCGCCGGAGTTGCGACTCCGCCTGATCGAGCAACGCGAGGTGTTGATCCAGCGAGGGGCTGGCCGCCTGGATCATGACGTAGCCGTCGTCCTCGACGGTGAAGCCGGCGAGCGCATCACCGTCGACCCATCGGAACACGCCGAACGTTTCGCGGCCAAGTCGACGCAGCAGCCACTGCAGACCGCCGGTATGAAGGAACGCGTGCGGATCGGAGGATGCGCGAGCACCACCGACCGTCGCGAGAAGTTCCGGTAGGTCGCGAGCCATGTGGAAACCGCGTTCTCTGAGACCGGACATCGCGCGACTATTGTCGACCGATGCATGTCCAGGTCGACCGTCACACCGGCGCCCCGCCGGAGCCGAAGCACATCGAGGCGCAGCTGCGCGCCGAAGCCCGCGACGTCTACGGATGGTCGAACGGACCAGGGGACCGCTACGAGCAGCACGCGCATGCGTATCACAAGCTGCTCTACTGCACGCAGGGCTCTATCGACTTCCTGCTCGATGATGGCCGCACGCTGACGCTGCGGCCAGGTGATCGTATGGTGCTTCCGGCCGGTACCCCACACGCAGCGCGAGTCGGAAGCGAAGGATGCGTCTGCGTCGAGGGCAAGGTCTAAACTCGCCGCCATGCGCCCGCTCGCGCTCCGCATGGGGCGGCTCGGCACCGAGACCGCATTCGAGGTCCTGGCCCGCGCGAAGGCGCTCGAGGCCAAGGGCCGGAGCATCGTGCATCTCGAGATCGGCGAGCCCGACTTCGACTCGCCGCGGTCCGTTGTCGCCGCCGGCGTCGCGTCGATCGAGCGCGGCGAGACGCACTACACACCATCGGCGGGAATCCCCGAGCTGCGCGAGGCGGTCGCGAATTACCTGAGCCGCGCACGCGGCCTTTCGGTCGAGCCGGGCCAGGTCATCGTGACGCCCGGCGCGAAGCCGATCATGTTCTACGCGATCCTCGCGCTTCTCGAGTCAGGCGACGAGGCGATCTACCCCGATCCGGGCTTTCCGATCTACGCGTCGATGATCTCGTTCGCCGGCGCGCGGGGCGTGCCGCTCGCGCTCCGTGAAGAGAACGATTACGTTCCCGACCTCGATGACCTGCGACGACTCATCACGCCGCGAACGAAGCTGCTCATCCTCAACAGCCCGCACAACCCGACCGGCGGGGTCCTATCGCCTGAGGCGATCCGCGAGATCGCGAAGGTCGCGCGCGAGCACGACCTCTGGGTGCTGTCCGACGAGATCTACGCCGAGATCATCTACGAGGGCGAGCACCGTTCGATCGTCGCGGAAGAGGGAATGGCCGAGCGCACGATCCTGCTCGACGGATTCAGCAAGACCTTCGCGATGACGGGATGGCGCCTGGGGTACGGCGCGTTCCCAAAGGCGCTCGTGGATCCGGTCGCGAAGCTCCTGACGAATTCCGTGTCGTGCACCGCGACCTTCACGCAGCGCGCCGGAGTCGTCGCGATCTCACAGCGCCCAGCGGAGGTCGACGTGATGCTCGCGGAGTTCCGCCGGCGGCGTGACGCGATCGTCGCCGGGCTGAACCGCATCGAAGGGATCACCTGCCGGCTTCCACACGGTGCCTTTTACGTGTTCCCCAACATCAAAGGGCTCGGGCTCGGCGACGCCGCAACCGTGGCGAACCGCGTTCTGAACGAGGCCGGTGTCGCCGCGCTCGCCGGCACCGCGTTCGGGCCCGTCGGCGAGGGCCATCTGCGCCTCTCGTACGCGAACTCCCTCGAGAACCTGAACCTTGCCGTCGAACGCATCCGCGACTGGGTCCACTCCGGCACGACCGCCGCCATACCGACCGGTAGGTAAGTAGAGTAGGGCGCAAGGGCGGCTAGACCCCGATGCCGTCGACGATCAGTCCGACGATGTCGGTGGCGAGCTCCTGCGGCTCGCGGCCGCCGGGCAACGGATCGCGTCCCGTCCACGGATCGAGCAGATTGAGGAGCGCCTGCGCCGCGAAGGCGGTGTCCATCTGGCGCAGCTCTCCCGCCTCGACGCCGTCGTCGAGGATCTGCTGCAGCGGTGCGAAGAAGTGCCGGAAGAAGGCGCTGCGGGCCTGGCTGTTCTGGTCGACTGTGAGAGTCACGCCGCCGTCGCGCAGCAGACGTGGGCCGTTGCAGCGCGCTCCGATGAGATAGGCGAGCGCCGAGATCAGCCGATCGCGTGAGCGGCCCCCGCGCCGCGCGGCGCTCTTCAGCGCACCACCATGCTCCTCCAGGACGCTACAGACCACGGCCGTGAAGAGCGCGCTCTTATCCGCGAAGTAGTAGTACACGGTCGGCTTCGTGACGGCGGCCTCGCGCGCGATGTCGTCGAGCGACGCGCCCCTTACGCCACGTTCTCCCCACAGGCGGTCGGCGGCCTGCAGCACACGTTCGCGCGTCGAGCCGGCCGGCCGACGCTTCCGTTGCGGCATCCCGCGATTCTACCTACCGGTCGGTAATCACCGCGGACCCGCGTTACGGGTCCCGCACGGCGCGAGCGCTGCGTCGTGCCTTCGCAAACCTGAGCGGCGCGCGTTACCTATTCCAGCACCTGGTTTCGTCATCGCGTTACCAGCGGCGTAAGCCGTGGAGCGCCACTTGCGTGCCGCCGGCCCCAGTGCGCATGCGCAAAGCCAAGGGGCTGTCAGCTTCATAGCTGCGCTTGTGCTGTTGTTCCAGGCGGGCGTGACCGTCGCGTATGCGGATGAAGCTCGCCATATGCCGCAGACCAGCACCGAGATCAACATCCCGCTTACGGCCCTCGGCGGCGTCTTCGTCGGCGTCGGGGTTTGGCTGCTCCGCAGGCCTCGCGAAACATCGGCTGACCCGTAGGCCCGACGGGGCCTGCCTCGCGCGTGCGAACCTAGCCCTCGATGGGCCGGCTTCGGGAGTTCTGGTTCGGCGAGGCCGACATCGCGCCGGTGGTGCTCTTCCGGATCCTCTTCGGACTCCTCCTCTTCAACTGGTTCTGGCAGCTCTTCCCGAATCTCACGGCGTTCTTCACCGACGAGGGGATCCTTCCCCGACAGGCGCAAGCACTTTCGGATGCCGACCGCCTTTCGCTGCTCAACCTGTCCGGCGACTGGTGGCTCGTTGCGATCATCTGGCTGATCTCATGCGTCGTTGCGCTCGCGCTGACGCTCGGTTGGCATTCCCGTGCGATGAGCCTGCTGGCCTTCGCTCTCGTGTCGAGCTTCTCCTGGCGGGACCCGCTGATCCTCGATGGCAGCGATCTCGTTTTTCGCTTCGTGCCGTTGTGGCTGGCCTTCACGCCCGCGGGTGAGCGCTGGTCCATCGACGCGCTCCGCCGGCGCGGTGCGCCCGTCGTCAGCGGCTGGGCGCTTCCGATCCGGATCCTCGAGCTCCAGATCGCATGGGTCTATCTGGCCACGGGCCTGGAAAAGCTAGGCGGGATCGACTGGATCGATGGCACCGCGGCGTATTACGCCCTTCAGCTCGAGCACACCTTCGCTCGACCGTGGGCACACGCGTTCGCCGTCGATCCGATCCTGTCGCACCTGATCAGCTGGTACACGGTCGCCGTCGAGCTGTCGTTCCTTCCACTCGCGATGCTGCCGTTTCGACGTACCCGGCTGTTCGCGGCACTGGGCGCGGCTGCGATGCAGCTGGGGATCCTCGTCCTGATGAACGTCGGCAACTTTCCGCTCGTCATGCTCGCCGCGTGCGTCTTGTTCGTTCCGCCCGACTGGATCCGCCGGATCATGCGCGACGACGTCACCATCGCGCCGAGTCCACCCCGCGCACGACCGCGCGCGGCAGGTGCGCTGCTGATCCTCATCGCCGCGGTCGCCTTCAGCACAGCCGTACCGTCGATGCTGGAGCCCATCCGGCCAAGCGGCGACGTTGCGTCGGTGCTGCGCTCGCTCTCGCTCGACCAGCGCTGGGACATGTTCTCGCCGAACGCGGCGCGGTCCGACGGGTGGCTGGTCGCGCCGGCCACGCTGGCCAACGGGACACGACTCGACCTGCTGAGTTCCCGGAGTGCTGACGACCGTGGCGAGCGATACAGTGACCCGCTCTACACGCGCTGGGCCAAGGTGACCGAACGCATCGCCAGTGGCTTCTACTCGGGCTATCGTCCTTCGTACGCGCGCTACTTCTGCCGTGCGCGTAATTCGCGCCTCGCGCCCGGCCAGTCGCCGCTCGTCAGCTTTGAGCTGATCTACGTCGAGCGGACGATCCAGGCGCCGGAGAAGGGACCACCGCTGATCTCCGAGAACAAACTCTGGTCGCAGCAGTGTTAGAGCAGCAGCCCCAGGAGCGCCGTCTCGTCACGGTGCTGTTCGCCGACTTCGCCGGATTCACCGAGCTCGCCGACCAGATGGATCCGGAGGAGCTGCAGGTGCTGGTATCCGGCATCTTCGAGGACCTGGCCGAGGAAGCGGTGCGACACGACGGCACCATCGAGAAGTTCATCGGCGACGCGATCTTCGTCGTCTTCGGCGCGCCCGTGGCGCACGAGGACGACCCGCAGCGGGCGCTGCGCACCGCGCTCGCGATGCAGCGCGTGTTCGCCGACCACGCCGCGCGGGTGAAGAAGGAGCGCGGTGTCGAGTTCGGCCTGCGCATCGGGATCCATACCGGCATGGTCGTCGCGGGCGCGGTCCGGAGCGTCGCCGAGTACGGCGTCATGGGCGATACGGTGAACGTCGCGTCGCGCCTGCAGTCCGTCGCCGGACCCGGCGAGATCTACGTCACGCAGACCACGTTCCGTCTCACCAACCGTGAGTTCAGCTTCCGCGAGGTCGGCCCGATCGAGCTCAAGGGCAAGGACAAGCCGATCCTCGCGTACGCCCTGATCGGCGAGCGCACCGATGTGCGCCCGAGCATCGAGATCGCCGCACCGCTGGTCGGTCGCTGGATGGAGCTCTCCCGCCTCGACCTCGCCTACCAGTCCGCACGGCTCGGCAGGACCGAGCTGGTGCTCATCGCCGGCGAGCCGGGCATCGGCAAGAGCCGGCTCGTTTCGGAGTTCATCGGCCTCGCGACCGCCGCCGAGGAGGGTGCGAAGTCCGCAGACGCACCCCGCGTGATGCGCTGGACGTTCTCGCGCGTGAACCAGCGCAGCTACGCGGGCTTCATTGAGCCGATCCTCGTCGAGCTCAACCTGCAGCCGTCCGACCCGGACGGCGTCACGCGCGTCGGCGAGAAGCTCCAGGAGCTTGGCTTCGCGAACCCCGGTCCCACGGTCGCGCCCATGCTCGCGCAGTTTCTCCACCTTCCCGGCGTGAGCGAGCCCGCCAGTGACTCGGAAGAGTGGAAGCGCGCCATGTACATCGTTGTGTACGACGTCATCGCGGCACTTGCCCGTCAGCATCCCCTGCTCTACGTCCTCGAGGATCTGCATTTCGCCGATGCGGCGTCGCTGGACCTCCTGTGGTTCCTCACCTCGCGTGCCTCGCGCGTACCGATCCTGTTCCTCCTCGCGCAGCGCCTGGGACCGGGCTCGCCCGAGCCGAAGCCGACCCGTACGAACTTCAGCCAGCTCGTGCTCGAGCCGCTGTCTGACGAAGAGGCCGCGCGCATCGTCGAAGCGACGCTCGATTGGATCCCCGACGAGCTGCGCGACCGGATCGTCGCGCGCGCGGGCGGCAATCCGTTCTTCATCGAAGAGTCGCTGCGCTCGCTCGTGGAATCGGGCGCGGCGGAGAAGGACGCGAGCGGCGAATGGCACCTTCGCGAGCGGCCTGCGGCGCTCGAGGTCCCGGCCACGCTGCACGCGGTGGTTGCCTCGCGCATCGACCGGCTGCCGCCGACGGCGCGTGAATGCATCCAGCTCGCGGCGGTGATCGGAACGCGCTTCGGGGACCGCGTGCTGCGGGAGGCGGGCGGGGATCGCATCGCCGACGCGGTCGACCAGCTCATCGCCGCCGACCTCGTCCTCGAGGCCGCACCTGGCGAGCGGCGTGAGGGCCGCTACCGGTTCAAGCACGCGGTGGTCCAGGAGGTCGCGTACAACACGCTGCTCGTGCGACGCCGCGTCGAGCTGCACCGGCGGGTCGCCGCGGCGTACGAGAAGGTGCTCGGCGAGGAGCTCAAGGAGTTCTATCCCGCCCTCGCGCACCACTACCTCATCGGCGACGTACCGGAGAAGGCGGCCGAGTACTCCTGGAAGTCCGCGCAGCGCGCGACGGCGATCCACGCGTACATCGAGGCGCTGCGCTTCGCGGAGCAGGCGCTCGAGCTGTACGAGAAGATCAACCGGATCGACGCGGCGGTCGAGGCCCTGTATCTGATCGCGCGGGTGCGCCGCTACCGCGGCGAGAACGACGCGGCTCTGACCGCCTACGAGCGGGCGCTGGGACTACTCGAGACCCGCGATCCGAAGAGCGGCGAGGTCGCGATCCTCCTCGCACACATGGCCGAGCTCTGCACGCGCTGGGACGCGAAGCATCCGGATCTCGAAGGGCTCATCGAGCGCGGCCTCGCCATCGTCGGGGACGCGAAGTCCCGAGAGCGTGTCCTGCTTCTCGCGGCGAAGTCTTTCATGCCGCGCCGCGGTCCCAAGGCCACCGATGCGGACTGGGAGGCGTCGCTCGAGACCGCGAAAGAGGCGCTCGCGATCGCCGAGGAGCTCGGCCTGCTGCGCGAGCGCTCGCTATGCCTCGACGCGGTGGGCTACGCGTATCGCGAGCTGGGTAACTTCCGCGAGGCGTACCTCGCGAACCAGCGTCGCTTGCCGATCGCGCAGTCGCTGCAGGACAGCGACGAGCTCATCGACGCGCACACCATGGTCGCGATCTGCGCACTGTCGCTCGGCGACATGCACGAGGCGATGGACCACGCGGCCAGCGCGCGCGAGGTCGCGATCGAGACGGAGAAGCCGCGACTGGGCGCGCACGCCCTGCGGACCGAGACGCTGGCGCACCTGCTCGCGGGTGACTTCCCCGGCACGATCGCCGCGGCCGCGCGCCGCGAGCGATTCGCGACACCGACGAAGTGGCCGTCGACGTTGAGCGTGGCGATCGGCGCAGCGGCCGCGATGGTCTCGCCCGAGGAGAAGGTGTACCGCGACCTGCTCATCGAGCAGGAGGCATCGCCGGCCGAGCTCGCGCTCGCGGACTTCTTCGCGGCGTATTACGGGATGCGCGAGAGCGAGAGCGCGTACCACGCGGTCCGCAGCGCGGGCCAGCCGAAGTCGATCGTGGACCTCACCCTGATCGGACCCCTCCTCGTTCTCGCAGCGGCGCGCTGGCGTGTTCCCGACGAGGCGTTCGAGGATCGCGTCGCGGCGGTGGTCGAGCGGACCTCCCATGCGCGCGGCCGCGCGCTCCTGTCGCACGCGGAGGCGATCCGCGCGTACCACGCCGGCGAGCACACCAAGGCGGCGAAGCTGCTGTTCGACGCGGTGCAGGCCTTCGCGTCACTCAAGCTCGACTACGAGCGTGCCGTGGCGCTCGCCGACCTCGCGCGCGCCCTCAGTGGCGTGCCGGGTCGCGAGGAGCAGGCGCAGGCCCAGTGCGATGAATCGAAGGCGATCGCCGAGCGCCTCAGCGCGACGGCGCTGCGAGTCGCCGCGGAGAACCTGACCGTCCGGGTCTAGCTGAGACTCCGCACGATGACGCTGCGGGCCGCGTTGTATCCGCACATGCCGTGCACCCCACCACCCGGCGGCGTGGCGGACGAGCAAAGGTAGATGTCGCGCGCCGGGGTCGCGTAGGGGTCGATCGCGATCGTCGGTCGCATGAGCAGCTGAAGTCCCGAATGCGATCCGCACGAGATATCACCGCCGGCGTTGTTCGCGTTGCGGCGCTCGACGTCACGCGTGTTCATGACGCTGCGCGCGAGCACACGCCTCCGGAAGCCGGGCGCGAAGCGCTCGAGCTGCGCCTCGATGCGGTCGGTCATGTCCACGGTCGAGCCGTTCGGTACGTGGCAGTACGCCCAGAGCGTTTGTTTCCCGGTGGGCGCGCGCGAGCGATCGAAGAGGCTCTGCTGCGTCACCAGCACGAAGGGCCGCTCGGGATGCTCGCCGCGCCACACCGCGGCCTCCGACGCCGAGATCTCGTCGAACGTGCCGCCGAGGTGGACGGTGCCAGCCCGCAGGCAGTCTGCGGCGCGCCAGGGAACGGCTCCGTCGAGCGCGTAGTCGATCTTGAATACGCCGGGACCGCGGCGGTAGCGACGGAGCGCGCGTCGATAGCCCTCCGGCAAACGGTCCGCCGCGATGCGCTCGAGATGCCACGGTGAGGTGTCGAAGACATACGCCCGTGCCGTTGGAACGTCGGAGAGCTGCTGCACGGGATGGCGGGTCGTGATCGTGCCACCGAGCTCGTGCAGGTACGAGGCGAGCGCCTCAGCGATGCGTCGCGATCCACCGCGTGGCAGCGGCCATCCGACCGCGTTGCCGGTGATGAGGAACATGAGGGCGAACGCGGCGGTGAACGGATGCTCGAGCGGCAGAAAGGAATGCGCCGCACAACCCGCGACGAGCGCCCGTGCCGCCTCGGCATGGAACGACGACGCCAGGCCACGTGCCGAGCGCATCGCGTGGAGACCGAAGCGCGCCAGGAGCAGCGGATGCCGCGGCACGTGCATCACAGGCCGAAGGACCTCGCACGCGAGCTGTTCCCAGCGCGAGACAAGTGGTGACAGGAGTCCGCGATAGGCATCGCCATCCGTGCCGAGCCGTCTCGCGGTCGCGTCGATCGAGCGCTCGAGCATCACCGCGGTGCCGTCGTCGAGCGGATGCGCGAGCGGGGCGTCGGGCTGGATCCATTCGAGTCCGTGCTTCGCGAGGGGAAGTTCGTTGAAGAACGGCGACATCACCGCGAGCGGCTGGATCGCGGAGCACACGTCGTGCACGAAGCCGGGGAGCGTCAGCTCCGCGGAGCGCGCGCCTCCGCCGATGTCGTCATTCGCCTCGTATACCGCGACCGAATGGCCGGCACGCGCGATCTGGATGGCCGCGGCGAGGCCGTTCGGACCGGCACCGACGACGACAGCATCCGGCATGGTCGACTAAACGAAGGTCACGCGTGCGTGGCGCGCCAGCGCGCGGTCGGCGGTAAGGACCACCGCGCCGGCCTCGGCTGCAGTCGCGAGGACGAGCGCATCGGCGAGCCTAAGCCGCGCGTGCGCGGCGCGAAGAGAAGCAGCCCGGCGGGCGATCGTCGCGGTCAGTGGCTCGACGCGCACCGGGACCTCCGCGAGCGTCGTCTCAAAGCGTGTCACGGCGTCCGCGCTCTGCCGGTAGGGGGCCACGAGGATCTCGGCGAAGGCGCTCGCCGGAAGGATCAACTCGTCGGACCGGGCACGCTCGACGACGGCGGCCGCCCGCTCGTGGCGCGCGTCGTTCTCGTCAAGGAGCGCGATCACCACGCTCGCGTCGAGAACTAGTAACGCCACTCGCTGCGAAGCTTCTTCAGGTAGTCCTTCGGATAGAGCCCGGTGAACATACCCTTCAGTCTCTGCACCGGATCGTCGGCGCGCGCGAGCACGATGCGACCTGGACTGGCGTCCTCGACCATGATCTCAGCGCCCGCCCGGAGCCCGGCCCGGCGCAAAGCAGAGACCGGCAGCGTCACCTGATTCTTGGAGCTGATCCGCGTCACGCCCCGTCGTCGAACACGGACCGGCCTTGCTTTGCGTACCTTTACTGTTGCCATCGCAAAGTAAAGATACCCTGGCATGGTGCGCGCGGCAACGCTACGGCGTCGACAGAATCACGCACGTAGCAGGTAGCGGTCGAACCACTCGCCCGCGCGCCGGACCGAGTCGATCATGTTCTCGCGCGTGCGGAAGCCGTGTCCCTCGCCCTGGTACACGTGGTACTCGTGCATCTTCCCCGCTGAGCGCAGCGCGGCCACGACCTGCTCCGCCTCCGACAGCGGCACCCGCGCGTCGTTCTCGCCTTGAAGGATCATCAGCGGCGCCTCGATCTTCGAGACGTGGGTGAGCGGTGAGCGGTCCCGATAGCGTTCGGCGTCGCGCTTGGGATCGCCGAACTCGCGGGTCAGATACTCACGCAGGTCGCCGCGCGTCGTGTCGTACATCGTCTTCCAGGAGACCACGCCTACCACCGAAACGCCGGCAGCGAAGCGGTCCGGGTACATCGCGAGCGACATGAGCGTCAGGTATCCGCCGTAGCTCCCGCCGTAGATGCCGACGCCCTTCGGGTCTGCGATGCGCTGTTTCGCGAGCCAGTCGATTCCCTTGACCACGTCCTCGAGGTCCTTGCCGCCCCAGTCCTCACGATTCCCTTCCTGGAACTCGCGGCCGTAGCCGGTCGATCCGCGGATGTTCGGCGCGAGCACCACGTAGCCGTTGTTGGCGAACCACTGGCTCGCCCGGTCCCACCAGCGGTAGTGCTGGCTCGTCGGCCCACCGTGGACGTGGACGATCGCCGGCGGCGGCCCGTCGCCGCGGATGGCCTCGGCGTGAGGGATATAGAGGAGCGCGGGGATCTGGCCGCCGCTGGCCCCGGGATAACGAACGTGCACCGGCTCGACCAGCGTCGCCGGGTCGATGCTCGCGGGCAGCGAGCGCGTGAGCCGGCGCGGTTCGGTCATGCGCTCGCGCGTGACGTAGACGTCCCACGGCTCGCGCGCGCCGCTGAAGAGGTATGCGATCTGGTCACCATCGGGCCCGACGCGGATCGAGTTGTGGACGCCCGCTCGATCGGCCACCGCATGGTCGGCGTGGGAGACGACGAACACCCGTCTGATCGAGACCTCGGCCTCCTCGTTGTGCAGATATAGGACCGCGCGACCGTCAGGCCGCCACGCGGGCGAGTTCTCGTCGAAGATGCTTCTGGTGAGCGGCTCGACGCGTGTCACCTGATCGCCGTCGAGGGTCGCGACCGCGACCTCGTAGCGTCGCCGGATGTTCGTGGTGAACGCGATGCGCGATCCGTCCTCGGACCAGTCTCCCTCGAGCGACTCGCCGTCCGCATCACGCGTCTCGAGCTTCGTCGGCGTGCCCCCGTCGGCCGACATAACGTAGAGATCGCTGTTGGTGCGGACGCTGTCGCGCCGGGACGAGAACAGGAGCCGCTTTCCGTCGGGCGACCAGCGCGGCAACGCGTCGTCGAACTCGCCGTCGGTGAGCGCGCGCTTCGCGCCGGTCGCGACGTCGATGACGTGGACCGCGAAGCCCTTGTCCCCCGCGTTCGCGACGTACGCGATGCGCGACCCGTCAGGGGACCACGCGATCTCGCGATGCATGACGTCCGGCTCGTTCGTGAGGTTCCGCTCCCTTTCGCCGTCGCGGTCGACGAGCCAGATGTCGAAGCGCTCGTTGCCGCCCCGATCCCGAAGGCAGGCCAGTTGCTTCGCGTCCGGGGACCAGCGCGGCCACACCGACCGCTCCTTCGCGTCGGTCAGCTGGTAGATCCGCTCGCGCTCGATCGGCGCGCTGTAGATCTCGAACGTCCCGCTCTTGTTCCAAGCGAACGCGACCTCGGCGCCGTCCGGTGAGAGATCGATGCCGCCCCAGACGTAATCCACGTACGGCGAGCCGACGAGGTCCTCGATCGGAACGTGGCGGAAGCGCTCGCCGAGCGGTCGCGGTTTGAACCCCGTCGCCTCCGGAACGATGTCGGTGGCGGGGTTCGCGATCGTCGTCGGCGGCCGCTCGGTGGACGTTGCCCGCCAGTCCTCGGCGAAGGGCTTCGGTCGCGGGCGCGGCTCGCGCGGCGTAGCCGGAGCGGCCGCGCCGGCACCGGCGCGTGACTGTGGGGACGGAGCCGGTGGACTGGGTGGCGCGCCGGCGCCGTCACCCTCGATCGCACCGCGATCGGGCTGCGGCCGCTTCGCTCTTTCGATCGTCTCGCGCGCCGTGCTCGCGACCACCAGCGTCGCGGGGCCCATCGCCGCCTCGCGTGCGGCGGTGTCCTCCTTTGGGACGATGACGTCGTGGTGGTACATCTTGTCCTCGAGGCGGCCCTTGTACGCGCGGTCCCACGGCGGCGGCAGGAGGATGCCGAACTGCTTGCGCGGCTTCGGTAGCTCGCGCTGCAGCTGCATGAGCATGTCGCGGCCGGCGTTCCAGATCGGCGCGCGTTTCGACGAAAGTACCGACGAGAACGTCAGGGGCATGAGCTGCTTGGCGCCCTCGCTCGCGAGATCGAGATCTCCGCTGAACAGGACACCGCCGGACTTGCGCACGAGAACGACCGTCGCGCCCTGCCCCTTGTTCTTCACGCGGAAGACCCGCGTGTCCGGGCGCACGAGGTCGTCGGGCTTCAGGACGAGGTCGGCACCGCCCGGTACCGCCGCGGCATCGTCCTCGTGCACCGCGATCTGGACGCCGAGTGTCTCGCGATACCGATGCGCCTCGGCCGCACGTGCGGCGTTCGTCGCGAGCAGCAGCGACGCGCGGCCCGCACCCTGGATGAGCCGCAGCGCGCGCTCGCTGAAGGGCGGAATGTCGATGAGGAGATTGCCGCGCGCGGCATCGAAGACGATGTACTGGCGCTCGTCATCGAGCGGTGTGTACAGCTCGAAGATCCACGAACGAAGCTGCTGAATGTCCATCGGAGGCTAGCCTACAAGTTCAGGCAGTACGAGCGTTCCATCGATGCGCGCGACACCACGCTTCGCTTCGAGACGCGCGGTCGTGCGCTCGGTCTGCTCATCGTCCCAGTCGAAGAGGCGACTGGCCTGTTTCGTCGTGACGCCGCCCGCGAGCTCGAGCAGCCGTCGGAGCAGCGTTGTCATCGCGTCGTTCGAGGAGATCCGCTCAGCGCTCTTCACCGTCTCGGGATAGCGCCGAACGAAGAGGTCGTAGGTGTAGTTGTAATCCTCGCGACCCTCGCCAACGGCCTTCACACGCGCGACGTACATGAGGCGCTGCAGCTCCTCGACCGCCTTCGCGTAGTCGGCCTTTCCCTCCTGCGAGGTGATGCCGAGGTCCGCGCGCATGCGCTTCGTCTGCGTCTCGCCTCGCTGCGCGAGGTAGTCGATCACGCGGCGCGCGATATCCGAGAGCCGCCCGGCGCGCACGTCCTCCAGGTGGTCGTCGGCCTCACCGGCGCGCCCGAACGTCGCATAGAACGTCGGCAGCATGTTCATCGACACGAACGTCGGCTTGCGGACCAGCAGCTTCCCGTAATACAGGCGCTTCTCCTCGGGCAGCTCGTCCTTCCAGCCCCACATCCAGCCCCATTTGCGGTCCTCGCTGCTGGTCGACAGGTGGTCGAAGCACGCCGGTATGGGTGCGTCGCCGGTGCGCAGCGTGAACGCGAAGCAGAAGCCGAACGCGTCCACCATCGTGACGAGCTGATCGGCGTTCCGCACACGGTGTACACGGTTCACCTTCGCGCGATGCGTCTCGAGCACGGAGGAGAGTCTCATGGGTGCTCATACTGTGCGGCAATGGGGCTGAGGGTGGGGATCATCGGGACCGGGTTCGGCGCGCGCGTGCAGGTCCCGGGTTTCCGCGCGGCGGGCTATGAGTTGACGGCGATCTGCTCGGCGCATCTCGATCGCGCTCGTGCGGCCGCCGACCAGGCCGGCATCCCCGTTGCGGTCGACATGGTGGGCGATCTCGTCGCGCGCGACGACGTCGATGTCGTGTGCGTGACATCGCCGCCGACGCTCCATCGCGAGCACGCACTCGCGGCGCTCGCCGCGGGCAAGCACGTCATCTGCGAGAAGCCGATGGCGCGCGACACCGGCGAGGCGCGCGAGATGCTCGCCGCCGCCGAACGCGCGGGCGTCGTGCATGCGATCGACCACGAGTTCCGCTACACGCCCGCCCGGTCGAAGGTGAAGGAGCTCCTCGAGGCGCGCGCCATCGGTGAGCCGCGACTCGCGCTGGTGATGGAGATGACCGGGATGCTCGTCGACCCGACGCGTCCGCGTCAGGAATGGTGGCTGCGGCGGGACCGTGCCGGCGGCCTCCTGGGGGCGATCGGATCCCACTGGATCGATTCGCTCATCTGGTGGCTCGGCGCCGTCGACCGCGTGTCGTCCGAGCTCGGGATCTCTGCGAAGACGCGACCGACGACCGAGGGCGGATCCGCGCGGGTGACCGCGGACGACACCGCGCAGCTGCTGCTGCGCATGAGCAGCGGCGCGATCGCGACGATCCAGCTCTCGAGCGCGGTCCACCATCCGTCGCGCCGCGTGATCCTGTACGGGAGCGACGGGACCATCGTCCTCGGGGGCGATGGGCGCGTCCTGCTCGCGCGCGGATCGGGCGCGCTCGAGGAGATCCTTCCGGCGAGCACCAGCGACGGCGCGTTCCCCGATCTCGCGCGTCGCGTGCGTGAGCACATCGAGGCCGGCCCGACCGGAAAGGCGGACGCGCCGCATCCGACGTTCGCCGACGGGCTGCGCGTGCAGGAGGTCATGGACGCGGCGTACCGTTCCGCCGAGGTCGGCGGCGCCGTCGCGGTCGCTAGCTGAGGAACATCGCGACGATGCCGGCGAGGATCGCGACGGTCATTGCGCGCCGTGAGCTCCGATGTAGTGACTGGAACTCGCGACGCAGCGGCGCATCATCGCGGAGATCGTCCCAGCCCGGCGTCTGCGCGCGGATCGTTCGGGCCACCGGACTTGCCCACGCGCTCGAGTAGAGTGTCGCGCCACACAACACGAGAAGCGCGAGCCATCGCACGATGAGGCGCGTCTCCGGCACGCCGGTCACCTCGAACGCGGTCGCCTTGAGGACGCTCGTCACGACGATGAGGATCACGCTCAGGATCGCGAGCCCGTCGTAGCGGCCGAGGACGGCGCCGAAGATCGCGCCCGCCTCGCCGCGCGAGCTGACCGACGCGAAGATCGCCGGCGCGGCCGCCAGGCCCAGGACCACCGCGCCGCCGACGAGGAGCGCGAGCGCGAGGTGATAGAGGAACTGGAGCGTGTCGAAGTAGAGCGTTTCCACGCGTGCATCATGAACAGAAAGGAATTTCCGACCGCAAAGGTCGGTTTAGACTCGCGACAAGGGAGTACGAATGCCGTCGTACCGCGACTACCTCGCCGACATAAAGAAGCGGGTCAAGGAAGCCACGCCGCAGCAGGTCGCTGACCTGCTTCGCGACGGCGACGTCCAGCTCGCGGACGTACGCGAGAAGAACGAGTGGGACGAGGGGCATCTCCCCGGCGCCGTCCACCTGCCCAAGAGCTACCTCGAGCAATGGGCGGAGGACCGCATCCCCGACAAGGACAAGGCCACGATCCTGTACTGCGCGGGCGGCGTCCGCTCCGCCATGGCCGCCGACACCCTCGCCAAGCTCGGATACGGCAACGTCATCTCGATGTCCGGCGGGTTCAACCGCTGGAAGGACTCCGGGCTCCCCTGGAAGAAGCCTGACGCCGGCCTCACGGGAGAGCAGGCCCAGCGCTACAGCCGGCACCTGCTCATCCCCGAGGTGGGCGAAACCGGCCAGCTGCAGCTCCTGCGTAGCAAGGTCCTGCTCATCGGCGCCGGCGGTCTCGGGTCGCCCGCGGCGCTCTACTTAGCCGCGGCGGGCGTCGGGACGCTCGGCATCGTCGACTCGGACGTCGTCGACGCGACGAACCTCCAGCGCCAGATCCTGCATACGACCGAGCGCATCGGCGAGCCGAAGACCGAGTCCGCGCGCCAGACGCTCGAGGCGCTGAACCCGGACGTGAAGGTCGTCGGATACCAGGAGCGCCTTACGAGCGAGAACATCGACCGCATCCTCTCCGAGTACGACGTCGTCGTTGACGGCGCCGACAATTTCCCCACGCGTTATCTCCTCAACGACGCGTCGGTGAAGTGGAACAAGCCGATCGTGCGCGGAAGCATCTATCGCTTCGAGGGACAGGTCACCGTCTTCAAGCCGAACGACGGCCCGTGCTACCGCTGCCTCTTCCCCACACCGCCGCCGCCGGA
>WNGA01013847.1_pt1 | contig 19263 bp, 17 predicted proteins | sample 5400061 | NCBI WGS metagenome assembly WNGA01 (sample SAMN13153366, study PRJNA577476) | soil metagenome | isolation source: 100 cm soil or saprolite under grassland replicate 2 | place: USA:California | collected 2016-06-15 | reverse complement strand
CGAGCGGTCGTACCGTGACGTGATGACGGAAACGATGGGCGAGCTCGGCGCGCCCAAGGACGAGGAGGGTGCTCTGGCCACTGCCCTCCCTTCATGGCGGCCCTTTCCCGAGGTGCGGGCGGCGCTCGAGGAGGCGCGCTCGCGCGGGTGGAAGCTCGCCATCCTGTCGAACACCGACCGCGACTTCATCGAGGCGTCGATGGTGCGGATCGGCGTGCCGTTCGAGCTTGCGATCGTCGCGTCCGAGATCGGCTCGTACAAGCCCGGCCATCGTCACTGGCTGCGATTCTTCGAGGAAACCGATGCGTCACGCCAGTCCCACGTCCACGTCGCCCAGAGCCACTTTCACGACATCGTGCCCGCGAACGAGCTCGGGCTCCGCACGATCTGGATCAACCGCCTGTCGGAGCAGCACGACCCGCCGCCGACGCGTGAGCTCCCCGACCTCGCCGGCCTGCCGACCGCGCTCGATGAGCTCGTCGCTGCCTGACAAGGTCCTAGTGCCCCTCCCAGCAATACACGCCGGCTTCTGGCCCGCGATCACGCGGCGCCAGAGTCCACCCTCGCCCTTACCAAGGCTTCTAGCCTTGGCTGCGGACGAGTGCGGCCTCTGGCTTGGTGCTCGCGACCCAGAAGCTCAACAGCATTACTGGAAGGGGCACTAGCATGAGCCGCCTGCGCGCCAAATGCCCCGACTGCAAGACGTACACCGCGGTCGCGCTCGGTCCCGACTACGAGTGTCATTCCTGCGGTCGCGTCTTCCACTCCGGTCTCGTGCGCGTTCCCCAGGCGTGGGGAGAGGGCGGCGAGGCGATGGCGGAAGCGGCGTGGCTGGAGCTTCCCTTCCCTGAGACCACCGTCGTCGAGGCGGAATCGCTCGAGGAGCAAACACTGGCGCTCGCCGCCGATCTCCCGGAGCGCCCGCTCGTGCTCGGCGGCTGCTGCTGCTCGCACGTCGGCGCGGTCGAGGGGCTTGCCGCGCGCCAGGGACGGATCTCGCTCGTCTGGCTCGACGCGCACGGCGACCTGAACACCCCCGAGACCTCACCGTCGGGCAACCAGTGGGGGATGCCGCTGCGGATGATCATCGACTCGGGCGCCGTCGAAGCAACCGATGTCGCACTGATCGGCGCCCGCAATCTCGATCCTCCGGAGGAGGAGTTCATCCGGTCGCGCCGTCTCCACGTCGGAACAGAGGGAATCGCAGCCGCGCTGGAGGGCACCGGGTGCACGTACGTTGCGCTCGACTGCGACGCGCTCGAGCCGACGGAGATGTCCGTGTTCATGCCGGAAGAAGGCGGCCTCACGCGGCATGAGACCGAGCGGATCCTCCGCGACGTCAGCGGCGGAACGAAGGTGCTGGGCGGGGGCTTCAGCGGTCTCAGCTTCGAGCCCTCCAACGTCCAGCCACTCTCGAGATTCGCCGCTGCCTTGGGCCTGTAACCAGCCAGCCAAGCCGACCCGTCTAAACTCGACGTTCATGACATCCCGGATCGACGTCTCCATCGAGCACCGGAACGTCCCAGAGCCGCCGGGAAAGAAGCATCCGAACACGTGCCCGGAATGCGATTCGCACTACCGGGACGACGAGCTCGAGGCGGCGCTCTGGGTCTGTCCGCACTGCGGCCATCACTTTCCGATGGGCGCTCCCTCGCGGATTGCCTCGCTGGCCGACGACGGCTCGTTCGTCGAGGAGAGCGCCGAGCTCCGGTCCGAAGATCCGCTCCACTTCTTCGACCTCCGTCCCTACACCGAGCGGCTCGCCGAGGCGGAGATGAAGACTGGGCTGGGCGAAGCGATGATGATCGGCCACGCGGCGATCGACGGGAAGCCCTGCGAGCTCGCCGTCATGGACTTCTCCTTCATGGGAGGCTCGATGGGCAGCGTGGTCGGAGAGAAGTTCTCGCGCGCGTGCGACAGCGCGTCTCAGCGCGGGGTCCCGCTCGTGTCCGTCACGGCATCCGGCGGCGCGCGCATGCAGGAGGGGATTCTGTCCCTGATGCAGCTTCCGAAGACCGTCTGCGCCGTCGAAGATCTCCACGACTCGGGGCAGGCGCTCATCAGCGTCATGACGCATCCCACGACGGCGGGTGTCCTGGCGAGCTTCGCCAGCCTGGGTGACGTGATCGTGGCGGAGCCGGGAGCGTTGCTCGCGTTTACCGGGCCGCGGGTCGTGCAGCAGACGACTCGCGAGAAGCTGCCGGACGATTTCGGGCTCGCCGAGCAGAACCTGCGCTTCGGGCACATCGATGCGATCGTGCCGCGGCCCGAGCTGAAGCCGTACGTCGCACGCCTCCTGCGGTTGTTCTCCCGTAATGGCGACTGATCACGAGCTCCGGCTGCGCGAGCGTCTGACGCGCCTACGAAGCCTCAACCTGCTCGGCGGCACTCGGCTCTCCGGGGAGCTCGAGAAGCTGCAGCGGCAGCTCGACCGGATCCAGGCACCGACGGACGAGGAGATCTGGCGCTCGGTCGAGCTCGCGCGGCACCAGGACCGTCCCTACACGCTCGATTACGTCGAGCGCCTCTTCCACGACTGGGTCGAGCTGCACGGTGACCGCGGCCGCGCGGATGACGCGGCTCTGGTCGTCGGCCTCGGTCGGTTCGACGATCGCACCGTCGCGCTCGTCGGCAACCAGAAGGGTCGCGACATCAAGGAGCGGACGCACCGGAACTTCGGCATGGCGTACCCCGAGGGTTACCGCAAGGCGATGCGCATCATGGAGCTTGCCGACCGCCATCGCTTTCCGTTGATCAGCCTCGTCGACATCCCCGGTGCGTACCCGGGCGTGGCGGCCGAGCAGCACGGTCAGGGAGGTGCGATTGCGCGGTCGCAGGCGTTGATGTCGCGGCTCGGCGTCCCGATCGTCACGTGTGTCATCGGCGAGGGCGGCTCGGGCGGCGCGATTGCCACGGCACTCGCCGATCGTGTCCTCATGCAGGAGAACGCGATCTACACGGTCATCTCGCCGGAGGGCTGCGCGGCGATCCTCTGGCGCGACGCCGGTGAGGCGAAGAAGGCGGCTGCCGCGTTCAAGCCCGACGCGGTGCACTGCCTCGAGCTCGGAGTCGTCGACGGGATCGTTCCCGAGCCCGCGGGCGGTGCCCACACCGATCCGGACGGGGCAGCCCGGCTCCTGGGCGAATTCCTGCGAGAAACGCTCGACGAGCTGGAATCGGTGCCGCCGGAAGACCTCAAGCGCAGGCGCCGAGCCAGATTCCGCTCTTTGGGCGTTTACGCCTGAGTCAACGGCGGCCTGTGGATAGCTTCGAGAAGCTTTCGGTAGCTTTTCGGTCTGGACGGTCGTCGCCTCTCCACAACATCCACAGCCTTTTCCCCCGACCCGAGAACGACTTCGGGCCGGAAAACCGGCCCGAAGAGTCGACCCCCCCGCTGGGTGGAGAAGCTTTTCTGAAGGTAAGAACCCTCCTTTAAACAGTCCTTTGCCGAGCGTACCCGGGTTGAAACCCCCGCCGCTGCGGGTACCTCGCCCCCATGCGGTCGATCTGGAGCGGGGCCGTCTCCTTCGGGCTCGTCAGCGTGCCCGTGCGGATGTTTCCGGCCACGTCGTCCAAGGAGCTGCGTTTCCACTTCCTCCACAAGAAGGACCTGACCCCGATCGCCTACGAGAAGGTACGCCGGGACGATCGGGAGCCCGTCGACCCGGATGACATCGTCCGCGGCTTCGAGATCGAGAAGGGCCGCTACGTCCCGCTGGAGGAGGAGGATCTCGACCGGCTCGACGTCGAGCTGACCCACTCGATCGACATCTGCGACTTCGTCTCGCTGGACGAGATCGACCCGGTCTTCTTCCGCAAGGCCTACTACCTGCTGCCGGACAAGGGTACGGAGAAGCCCTACCGGCTGCTCGTGCGCGCGCTGGAGGAGACGGGGAAGGTCGGGATCGCCAAGGTCGTCATCCGCAACAAGCAGCACCTCGCCTGTCTGCGCACGTTCGAGGACGCGCTGCTGCTCGAGACGATGTACTACGCGGACGAAGTGCGGAAGCCGCAGTCGCTCGACGGCGATATCGGGACCGCCAAGCTCCAGAAGGCCGAGGTCGAGATGGCGACGTCGCTCGTCGACAACCTGAGCGAGCCGTTCAAGCCGGAGAAGTACGACGATCAGTACCGCAAGGAGCTGCTCGAGCTGATCCGGGCGAAGGCCGAGGGTCAGCCGCTGCCGGAGCCCCAAGAGGAGGAGGGCGGCGAGGTCGTCGACCTGATGGCCGCCCTGCGCGAGTCGGTCGAGAAGACGAAGAAGCAGCGCAAGGCCCCCTCGAAGCGCAAAGCTTCGTAGGTGGCCGAGCAGAAACTCTCCGACTACAGGCGCAAGCGCGACCCCAAGAAGACGCCGGAACCCTTCGGGGCAAAGAAGCGCAAGACGAAGGAGCCGATCTTCGTCGTCCAGCGTCACGATGCGCGCCGCCTCCATTACGACTTCCGGCTGGAACGGGACGGTGCGCTCGCGAGCTGGGCCGTTCCGAAAGGGGTGCCGCTCGAGCCGGGCCAGCAGAACCTGGCCGTGCACGTCGAGGACCACCCGCTCGAGTACGCCGGCTTCGAAGGCGAGATCCCGAAGGGCCAGTACGGCGCCGGCACGGTCGAGATCTGGGACAGCGGGACGTACGAGCTGCTGGACGAGAAGAAGGACGGCGGGCTGACGGTGCGGCTCAAGGGCGAGCGGCTGGACGGGATCTGGGCGCTCGTCCCCGCGCACCTGAGCGGTGACGAGAAGAACTGGCTCATCCTCCGCAAGCGCGAGGAGTCGGCACCGGCGCCGCGTCGAAGCGGCGGCACCACGTATCTGCCGATGCTCGCGACCCTCGCGGAGGACGTGCCGCGCGGCTCCGGCTGGGCCTTCGAGGTCAAGTGGGACGGCTACCGCGCGATCGCGACGGTCGCGGCGAGCGAGGCGTCCCTCACGAGCCGGAACGGCAAAGACCTGACGGGACGCTTCTCCCACGTTGCCAAGGAGATCGCCAAGGCCGTCAAGACTCCCGACTGCGTACTCGACGGCGAGGTCTGCGCCCTCGACGAGTCGGGCCGCTCGAGCTTCTCCGCCATGCAGCAGGGCAAGGCGGGAACGCCGCTCGTCTACTACGTCTTCGACGTGCTCGAGGTCGAAGGCGAGTCCCTCGTCGAGCTTCCACTCGTCGAGCGCCGCAAGCGGCTGGAGAAGCTGCTCGACAAGCGGAACCGCACCGTGCGGCTGTCGGAGTCGTTCGACGACGGCGCCGCGCTCCTCCAGGCGGCGAAGGAGCAGCAGCTCGAGGGGATCATCGCGAAGCGGCTCGACTCGAGATACGCCCAGGGCAGGCGCACGCGCGACTGGCTCAAGATCAAGACGCACGGCGAGCAGGAGTTCGTGATCGCCGGCTTCACGAAGGGAACCGGGAGGCGCGCATCGAGCTTCGGCTCGCTCGTGCTCGGCTACTACCAGGGTGACGAGCTCGTCTACGCGGGGAACGTCGGCACCGGCTTCAACAGCAAGGAGATCGACAAGCTGCTCGACAAGCTCCGGCCGCTGAAACGGTCGTCCTCGCCTTTCCGCGAGGTGCCGAAGATGCCGAAGGTGCGGAAGAGCGACGTGATCTGGGTCGAGCCGGAGCTCGTCTGCCAGGTCGAGTTCGCAGAGTGGACACACGACGGGCGGCTGCGGGCGCCGTCCTACAAGGGTCTGCGCGAAGACAAGCCTGCCGAGGACGTGCGCCGAGAGGAGCCGATCGCGGATCGGGTCACGAAGGGCTCACGCGAGCTGAAGCTGTCGAACCTCGACAAGGTCTTCTTCCCGGTCGAAGGGATCACGAAGGGCGATCTGCTCGAGTACTACCGCGCCATCGCGCCGGCGCTCATTCCGCACTTGAAGGACCGCCCGTTCACGATGGTGCGCTGGCCCGACGGCATCGAGGCCGGACGGTTCTTCCAGAAGGACGCGCCCTCGCACATGCCGGAGTGGATTCCGACCTTCCGGACGCTGGTCTCGACCCGTGAATCGCCACGGAAGAAGAAGTGGGTCAACTTCCCGATCGTCAACGACGAGCTGGCGTTGCTCTGGATGGTGAACATGGGCTGCATCGACATGAACGCGTGGTACTCGCGCGTCGACAAGGCGGACCGCCCGGACTTCGTCCTCTTCGATCTCGACCCCTCACCGGACGTCGGCTTCAAGGAGACCGTTCAGGTGGCCCTGCTCGTGAAGCAGGCGCTGGACGCGTTCGGCCTCGTCGGGTTCCCGAAGACGTCCAGCGCCGAAGGTATGCACGTGCTCGTCCCCGTGGAACGCCGCTACACGTACGACGATACGCGGCAGTTCGCGGAGATCGTCGCCGGCGCGATCGCACGCACCAATCGCGGCCTGGCGACGACGGAGTGGACGAAGTCGAAACGGCGGGGCGTCCTCATCGACGCGAACCAGAACGGCGAGGGGAAGACGATCGCTTCGGCGTACTCCGTTCGTCCGCGCGCCGGCGCGCCGGTATCCACGCCGTTGCGCTGGGACGAGGTGAACGAGGATCTCGACCCGCTCTCGTTCACGATGCCGGTCGTGCTCGAACGCGTGCGCAAGCACGGAGATTTGTTCGAGGGCGTGCTGACGACGAAGCAGCGCCTGACGGACGCGCTGAGAAGCTAAGCCCCGGCCGCGGCGACGCGGAGGACGGCGAGCCCCCGGTCCGGCTGCTCTTGCGCGAGGACCGCCTCGAGCGCTGCGACGCAGCGCGCGTCGAATGCCGAGCCGGTCTCATCTCGCAGGAGGCCGAGGGCAGCATCCTGACTCCACGCAGAGCGGTAGACGCGCGGCGAGACCAGCGCGTCGTAGACGTCGCACACGGTGAGGATCCGCGTGTCGAGCGTGAGGTCGCACTCGGCGAGGCCACGCGGGTAGCCCTTGCCGTCGAGGCGTTCGTGGTGGTTGCAGACGAGCTCGTGAACCGGTGCGGCAAAGCCGCCCAGCTCGCGCAGCAGCTTCACGCCACGCTCGGGATGCCGCTTGATCGCGGCGAACTCTTCCTCGTCCAGGGCGGCCGGCTTCTTCAGGATCCGCTCGGGAACCGAGAGCTTGCCGATGTCGTGGAGCAGGCCGCCGATTGCGAGGGCGCGGAGACGTCCGGGCGGGAGCCCGAGCTCCTCGCCGACCTGCACGGCGCGCATTGCCACCCGGCGGGTGTGCTCTTCCGTGGACTCGTCCTTGTCGGCGAGGAGCTGCGTCAGCGCGTGCACGCGTGCGCCCAGAAAGGCCTCCTCCTTGGCGACGAGGTCTCCCGCGCGCAGGTCGCCTACGAGCGAGCGCGATTGCGCGGAGCGCCCCAGGTCGACGGCGACGGTGACCCCGACGACGACGATGCCGGCGAGCTCGAGGAAGTGTCCGAGCCACCAGCCGAGATCCATGTAGTTCAGGAGCAACGCGGGGGGCAGCGCGGCTGTGAGCCATGCGACTCCAACGACGACCACGAGGTCCGCCATGCGCTGTGTCAGCAGGTACGTCTTGAGGGCGCGGAGGACGAGCATCGCGAAGAGGGAGGCGCCGATGGCGAGCGCGGCGATTGCAGCAGGGCTCGCAGGTTGCGGAACCGACGGGACGATGCTCGGGAACGCCATCCCGACCACGCCCAGGGCGATCACGACGGCGACGGCGAGCGCGTCGAGCAGGAGCAATGCGTGGAGATTCGTCGGCCGCCGGAGTGACGGCAGCGCGGAGAGCGCCAGCACGGCTGCGCCCACAGGCAGCGTTGCGGCACCGGTCAACGAGATCACGCCGTTCATTCCGATCAGCACGCCGGGGGTTGCGAGACCGTGGATCGCGAGTAGCGCGGCCATGACCGTGAACGCCGTTCCGACCAGCACGGCGCGGCCGTCATTCCGCCGCACGCCGACGACGGTGAGCGCGATCGCAGCGATCGCGGCCACCAGCGCGCTGACTCCGACCCCGATGAAGTGCACCTGCCAGCCGAACATCACCATCTTGTGGCCGTAGAAGCGCAGCAGGGCGGCGGGTAGGACCGCGCCGAGGCCGAGCAGCACGAGGAGAGGCGCGAGACGCTCGCGAAGGAGGAGCCGCATCCTCGTACGCATCGGCTGTGCGCTTTGCGACGTATAGGGTCGCTCGGCCTACCCCGGACGGGGGAGGTGCAGGAACCCAGTCGCTAGCGCACCCGAAAGCAGGCGGCGTAGCTCGAATCGCCGCCTGAAGCGGGGCGGGCGAAGAGGAGCGCCACGCCGCCGCGCGTCACCTTCCACCGGATCGGCGGCCTGGGAGAGAGACGGAACGGCCGGGCTCGTCGTGGATCTCCGATCGTGAGCGCAACCTCCTTCGCGGCAAATCCCAGCCGGAAGCGCACGATCGCGCCTCGCCGCAGCCGGACCGAGGGCGTTCGTCCGTCGCCGCAGCGCGGCGCGATGAAGTCGGCGCAGGTGTTCTGCCAGCAGTAGCTCGATTGGGCGAGCCTGTGCGACACCCCGCCGACGACGACGAAAGCAGGAGGAGGCGTTGAGAGCAGGGGAATCACGTCTGTAATACGCCGTCCGATGTCTCGCCCGTCACGCCGACGGATCCAGCCTTTCCGGATGTCCGAGCATGCCCAGCTCGGCGATGTCGCGGCGGAACAGCAGCGCGGTTGTCCAGTCGACGACGACGCGGAGCTTCCGTCTCAGCAACGGCAGCTGGTACAGGTGGTACGTCCGGGTGACGAACCAGCCCGAGAAGCCGCGCAGGCGCGCGCCCGGAATCTGGGCGATGCCCTTGTAGCGGCCGAGGGTCGCTGCCTGGCCCAGCATGCGGTAGCGATACGGCCTCGGCTCGCCGGTCAGGTTCTTTGCGAGGCGCCGCGCCTGGCGCAGCGCGTGCTGGCAGGTCGGCGGGTCGAACTCCCCCGGGGTCGCCCTGTTTGGAACGCGCGCGCCGTCGCCGAGCGCCCAGGTGTGCGGCACGCCCTCGACGTGCAACGTCTCGTCGACGACGATGCGCCCGCGCTCGTCGAGCGGCATGCCGAGACGCTCGTTGACCGGATTCGCCCGGACGCCGGCCGTCCAGACGACCGTGCTCGTCAGGAGCCGGTCGCCGTCCGAGAGAACCGCCGCGTGCGGTTCGACGGACTCGAGCGTCGTGCCGGCGCGGATGTCGACGCCGCGGCGCTCGAGCTCTCTCGCCGCATAGTCGCCGAGCTTGCGCGGAATCTCGGGGAGGATTGTCGGTGCCGCATCGACCAGCACCCAGTGCTGCGGCTCGCCGCGCAGCGTCGGGTAGTAGCGCAACGCGTCGCGGACGAGGTCGGCGAGCTCTGCAAGCGCCTCGACGCCCGCGTAGCCGGCGCCGACGAAGACGAACGTGAGCTCGCGCCGCCGGTGCCCCTCGCTCGTCGCTGCAGCCGCCGCCTCGAGCCTGCGCAGCACATGGTTCCGAAGGTGGATCGCGTCGGCGAGCGTCTTGAACCCCAACGCGTGGTCGGCGAGCCCCGGGATCGGCAACGTACGCGAGACGGCTCCGAGCGCCACGACGAGCACCTCGTAGAGCACGGTCAGGAGCCCCCCGTCGGTCTCGACGTGAACACGCCGTCGTTCTGCGTCCACCTCGGTTGCGCGGCCGAGCAATAGCTCGGACTGCGGGCACATCATCCGCAGCGGGACGACGACGTGTCGCGGCTCGAGCGTTCCCGACGCCGCCTCAGGCAGCATCGGCGTGTAGAGCATGAAGTTCTCCGGCGAGACGATCGTGGCGCCCCGCTTCCCGAGCAGGCGTGCGACGTAGCCGCCGGCGAAGCCGCCGCCGAGTACGAGCGTCCCGCCGAGGGCCTTGCGATCCGCCATGCGCATACGATCGCACGGTGGCGCAACTTCAAGTGTCGGTCATCGGCAGCGGGGCCGAGCACGAGCGGGATGCGGAGGAGGTCGGCCGGTTGCTCGCGGAGCGTGGCGCGACGCTCGTCTGCGGCGGCAAGGGTGAGGTGATGGCAGCCGCCGCGCGCGGCGCGAAGTCCGCAGGTGGAACCACGATCGGAATCCTGCCGGGGGACGGCACCCTTGCTGAGATCGGCTTCGCCCTCAGGCTCGGACGCCGGGTCGTGATTCTCGAGCCCGGCTGGGAGGTGGAGGGCGCGATGCGTGCCCGTACCCCGCACGAAGCCGTCGAGCTTGCGCTGTCTTAGCCGGGATCGCCCGCTTCGCGGGGAAATGTGCGCGGGCGAAGCCCCGCGCACTCTTACGGGTCTGCGGAGCTCCTTCGCTCCGAGCTGTCGCAGGCGCTCGCAGGCCGCTTCGATGTCGTCGACATAGAGGCAGAGCTCGAACGCGCCCGAGCCGGGCACGATCGGGTTTCCGTGGACGTTCTCGCCGTCCGCGGTCCCTTCCTTCGGCCAGCGGAACGTCTCCTCGAACCCGAAGGCCTCGCGATAGAAGGCCGCCGACCGCTCGACGTCTCGTGCGTAGAGGATCGGGAACGGTTCGCGGGCCTTCATACAAGGTCCTTGATCAGGTAGACGAGCGTGTCGTCGACCTCGACCGGCTTGCCGCGCATGAGGACCGTGCCCTGGACACGCTGGGGCCGGAGACCTGCGTCGCGATAGCCGAGCCGCTCGTAGAGACGCCGTGCGGCCTCGTTGGCGATTCCGTAGCTGAGGCTGATCCGTGCATGACCGCGCTCGGCAGCGTGGCGCTCGGCGCCCTGCGTCAACGCGGAGGCGATGCCGCGTCTCCGTAGCTCGGGTCGCACGAAGACGTCCTGGATCTCGGGAACCCCGAGCTTCGTGCCCGTCCAGGCGACGTGCGCATGGCCGACCGGATCGTCGTCCTGCCACGCGACGAGGTATGTCTGGTGAACTCCGAGGCGGTGGAGTGGAAGCAGCCCGGTCACGCGCTCGAGCTCCGGCTCGATCAGCTCACGGACGTCGATGCCGCCACCATCCGTCGCAGGAATGTCAGCGCGCCCGCCTTGTCGAGCATCTCGTTCAGGTTCCCGCACTTCGGGCTCTGGACGCAGGAAGGGCAGCCGTCGGCGCACGGGCAGCCCTCGAGCATGCGAGCTGTGTCCTCGACCCAGCCCTCGAAGGCGTTGAAGCCGCGCTCGGTGATCCCGACGCCGCCGGAGTGCCCGTCGTAGATGAACACCGTCGGGCGGTTCGTCTGGAAATGGATGTTCGTCGAGAGACCGCCGATATCCCAGCGGTCGCACATCGCCCACAGGGGGAGCAACGCGATCATCGAGTGCTCGGCGGCATGGAGCGTCCCGAGCAGGGTCGGCATCTTCTCGAGACCCTCGAGCTGGCTTGCTTCGGGCAGGTACCAGATCGCCTCGGTCTCGAAGCTCGTGTCGGGAAGGTCGAGCTCCACCGTCTCGAGGGTTCCCTGGTCGCGGATCGACTTCTTCTGGTAGGCGACCACGCGTTCGGTGACCGAGACGCGGCCGAAGGAGAGGTCGAGCCCGCAGCGCCTTTCGGTCCGGAGCGTCTCCTCGATTGCGGTCGTCGTCTCCTTCTTCGCCTGCGTGTAGTAGTCGCCCTTGTACGGGGTGACGACCGCCGTCCGCGCGGGCAGATCGAGTTCGCGGACCAGGTAGCTCTCTCCGAGGTGGAGGTACACGGCACCTTCGTGCACGGTGGAGTAGGCCCGCTCGCGCTCGACGAGGCCCAGCACGGTGCCGGTTTGCGCCTCGACGACCGCGAAGGGGTCGGGAGTGGTGGAGCGCAATCCGAATTTGGCCGCGGGATAGTCCCGCCCGGCCCACACGAAGCCGCTCTTCGTCTCCTTCAGCTCGGGCAGGAGGGCGGCCCGCTCGAGCGCTTCGTCGCCGAGCGTGGCACGGTCGGCGTCGTCGACCGGCGCCTCGAAGGCAGCCGCGCGGACGTGGCCGTCGAGCACGCGCGGATTCGCATGGTCGAGGATGGCGGCTTCGACTCGGCGGCCGAGCAGCGTCTCGGGCTCGCGCATGAAGTACTGGTCGAGCGCGTCCTCGCTCGCGACGAGCACGGCGAGACCGTGGCCGCGGCGGCCGGCCCGTCCCCACTGCTGGCGCAGAGATGCGACCGTGCCTGGAAAGCCGACCGAGATCGCGCAGTCGAGGAGGCCGATGTCGATCCCGAGCTCCAGCGCCTCCGTCGCGGTGACACCGAGGAGCTCTCCTTCCATGAGCCGCCGCTCGATCTCGCGTCGCTGAGCAGGGGTGTAGCCGGCTCGATAGGGGGCGAGGCGGGCGCCCGTCTCCGAGTCGACGCGCTCGACCGTGAACTTGTGGATCAGCTCCGCCGCCTTGCGGCTCTTGGCGAAGCAGATCGTCCTGAAGCCACGTGACACGAGCGCGGCCATCAGGCGCGACGCCTCGCCGAGAGGGCTCGCGCGCAGGCCGAGCTCCGGATCGAGCAGCTCGGGATTCCAGAGGACGACGGTTCGCTCTGCCCGGGGCGCGCCGTCCTCGTCGACGACCTTGGCGTCGATTCCCGCGAGGGAGGCAGCGAGCTCGCCGGGGTTGGCGATCGTCGCCGAGGCGAGCAGGAACTGCGGTTCGGCACCGTAGACGCCGGCGAGCCGCCGCAATCGCCGCAAGACGTTGCCGACATGTGAGCCGAAGACGCCGCGGTAGACATGCGCCTCGTCGACGACGACGTAGCGGAGATTGTGCAGGACGTCGGCCCAGCGGTCGTGGTGCGGCAGCACGCCGACGTGGAGCATGTCCGGATTCGTGAGGATGACGTTCGCCCAGCGGCGGATCTGCCAACGCTGCTCCGCCGGCGTGTCGCCGTCGTAGATCGCCGCGCGCACGTTGGGCGCGTTCAGCTCCCTCAGCGCACGCGCCTGATCCTGCGCAAGCGCCTTGGTGGGGTAGAGGTAGAGCGCCCGGCTCTTCGGCTGGCGCGCGAGCGCGTCGAGCACGGGAAGGTTGAAGGCAAGCGACTTGCCCGACGCGGTGCCGGTGGCGAGGATCAGGTGCTCGCCGCGCTTGGCCGCGTCCCAGGCCTCGCGCTGGTGCGCGTACAGCGAATCGAACGGCAGCGCCTCGCGCAGTCCCAGGTGGAGCTCGTCGGGAAGCGACGCCGTTCGCGGGTCCGCAGGAGGAATGGTCGTGAGGTGCGCAAGCTCCTCACCCTCGAGCAGATCGTCCCAGAGCGCAGTGCCGAGGGCCATTTTGCGATGGTAGCCTGGGCTTACCGGGGTGCCCTTCGGGGCTGAGATCACACCCGTCGAACCTGATCCGGTTAGCACCGGCGAAGGGAGGAACAACGCTCGATAGACGCTACGCATCGCTCACTTCGCGCGTTGGCTCGCACACCAGAAGGAGGGGCCCCGCGGGGGAACCATGGGTTCTCCCGCGCTGACCGGCGAAGGGAGTTTGATGGTTTCACGTTGTTTGACGATCGCCGGCTCGGATTCCGGCGGCGGAGCTGGGATTCAGGCCGACCTGAAGGCGTTCGCGGCGGCGGGCTGCCATGGGCTGAGCGCGATCGTCGCGCTGACCGCGCAGAACACGAAGGGCGTGACCGCGGTGCACGAGGCGCCGCCCGATGTCGTGCGGGCGCAGCTCGAGGCGGTCTTCGACGACATCGGTGTCGACGCGGCGAAGACCGGGATGCTCTTCTCGCGCGAGACGATCGAGACGGTCGCCGACTACCTGGACGCGCATCCCGTGCCGCTGGTCGTCGATCCCGTGATGGTGGCGAGCTCCGGCGCGAAGCTCCTCCAGGAAGACGCGGTCGAGACGCTCGTCGCGCGGCTCTTTCCGCTAGCGACGGTGGTGACGCCGAACGTGCACGAGGCGGAGGCGCTCGCCGGTCGTTCGGCGCCGCTTCGCGAGCTTGCGGAGCGCATCCACGAGCTCGGCGCGGCGGCCGTCGTCGTCACAGGTGGTCACGGTGATGATGCGGTCGACCATCTCTTCGACGGCGGACGGCACCTGGAGATTCCTGTCGAGCGACACGACGTCGCGGCCACCCACGGCGCGGGTTGCACGCACTCGGCGACGCTCGCGGCGTATCTGGCGAAGGCATGGCCGCTCGAGGACGCCGCGCGTGCGGCAGCCGCGGCCGCGTCCGCTGCGGTCGCCCGAGGTCTCGTCGAGCTCGGCGCGGGCGACGGGCCCGTCGACGTCCTGAACGTGAAAGGAGCAGCGTGACCATCTCACCGGGCCAGACGCTTCGTGAGCTGCGCGAGCGGAAACCGCTCGTCCACCAGATCACGAATTACGTCGTCATGAACGAGACGGCAAACGCCACCCTGGCGCTCGGCGCGCTTCCCGTGATGGCGCACGCACGCGAAGAGGTGGAGGAGATGGTCGCGCTTGCGGCCGCGCTCGTGCTCAACATCGGAACGCTCTCGCCGCCCTGGGTCGACGCGATGCTCCTCGCGGGCAAGGCCGCAAACATAGGCGGCGTACCCGTTGTGCTTGATCCAGTCGGCGCCGGCGCGACGCGGTACCGCACCGACACGGCGAAACGGATTCTCGACGAGGTGGACGTCGCCGTCCTGCGCGGGAATCAGGGAGAGGTGGCGACACTCGTCGGCGTCCAGGCGGAGGTGCGCGGCGTCGAGTCGATCGGTACGGGCGGGGAGCCGGCGGATCTCGCCCGAGCGGCGGCACGCAACCTCGATCTTGTCGCCTCCGTGACCGGAATGGTCGATCACGTTTCCGACGGCGAACGCGTTTGCTCGGTTGCAAACGGTCACGAGCTGCTGGGGGCTGTCTCGGGCACGGGCTGTATGTCCAGCGCGATCACCGGGTGCTTTCTGGCGGTCAAGCCGCAGGCGGCGCTCGAGGCTGCAACCGAGGCGCTGGCGGCGTTCGGCGTCGCCGGGGAGGACGCTGCCCGCGACGCGAAAGGTCCGGGCTCGTTCCACGTTGGTCTCTACGACGCCCTGGCGGCTCTCGACCCGGCAACCCTCGACTCGCGCGCGAGGATCACGTGAAGCTGCACGCCATCGTCGCCGACCTGGAGACAGCGCGCATTGCGGTGGAGGGCGGTGCCACCGTCGTCCAGTGGCGCTTGAAGGACGTCCCGCGCGTGGACGTGGTCGAACGAGGGCGTGCGACCAGAAGCCTGTGTGCGCGATACGGCGTCACCTTCGTCGTCAACGACGACGTCGAGGCGGCGCTCATGCTCGGCGCCGACGGCGTTCATCTGGGGCGCGACGACGAGGGAGCCGGCGGCGCGAGAGAGCATGGGCTTCTGCTCGGCCTGTCGGCTGCGACTCTCGACGAAGCACGAGCCGCCGACGGTCAGGCGGATTACATCGGCGCGGGCCCCGTCTGGGCGACGCCGTCGAAGCCCGACGCCGATCCTCCGATCGGGCTCGAGGGCCTTCGAGCCATCTGCGCGGCGGTCTCGACGCCCGTCGTGGCCGTCGGCGGGATCGACGAGACGAATGCGGCCGATTGCATTCGCGTGGGTGCGGCCGGCGTGGCGGTGATCCGCGCAGCGCGCAACGCCGCGAAGCTCGTGGCGGCGATCGATGCGGCTCTCTGAGCTCGGGGAACTCGGCCTTCTTGCCGAGCTCGAGCGCCGCGGGCTCGCGCAGCGGATCGAGCACGACGCAGCGGAGCTCGAAGGCGGAGTCGTCGTCACGCAGGACGCTCTTGTCGCCGGAGTCCATTTCCGGCTCGACTGGATCTCGTGGCGCGATCTCGGCTGGCGCGCCGCCGCGGTCAATCTCAGCGACCTCGCCGCATCGGGTGCGGATCCCGAGGGGTTGATCGTTGCGCTGGCCGCTCCGGGCGAAACCCGCGTCGAGGACATTCTGGAGCTGTACGAGGGAATTGCGGAGACAGGAGTTCCCGTACTCGGCGGCGACACGAGTGAGGCGGAGCAGCTCGTCGTCAGCGCGGCAGCGGTCGGCCGTTCGGAGCGCGTCCCGGGCCGGGCCGGCGCGCGGCCCGGCGATCGACTCGTCGTCACGGGCCCGCTGGGGGCGGCGGGCGCGGCGTTCCGGCGGCAGGCCTTCGTGCGGCCTCCGCTGCGCGTGGAGCAAGGGAAGGAGATCGCTGCCCACGCGCACGCGATGCTCGACATCTCCGATGGCCTCGCGGTCGATGCGGCGCACATCGCAGCTCGGTCGAACTGCCGCTTGGCGATCGAGCTCGGATGTATTCCGCTGGCCGGCGGCGCGGAGCTTTCGGACCTCGGCTTCGGCGAGGACTACGAGCTGCTGGCGGCGGTCGAGGATCCCGGAGGATTTCCCGTGATCGGCAGCTGCGAAGAAGGTGAGGGAGTCGCTCTGACGCTCGACGGGAAGCCGTACGAGCTCTCAGGCTGGCAACACTTCAGGTGAGCCAGGCCTCAAGCGCCCGCTCGTAGCGCTTCCGCGGGTACGCACCGACGACGGTCTCCTTCGCCTCGCCGCCGTGGAAGACGATCGCCGTCGGGATCGACAGGATGCCGTAGCGCGCGGCGGTGATGGGATTCTCGTCGATGTTCAGCTTTGCGAACTCGACGCGTCCGTTCGTCTCCGTCTCCAGCTGCGCGAAGATCGGCTCGACCGCCTTGCACGGTCCGCACCACGGGGCCCAGAAGTCGAGCACGACCGGCGTGTCGGACTGGAGCACGTCCCGGTCGAAGCTGTCGTCGGTGACCTCGAACACGCGCTCAGAGTAGCCGCCGCTAGAGGCGGCCGCGGAACGCCGCGAGCCGAAGCGCGGGCACCTTCCAGACGGCTTCGGCCACGATCGTCTTCGACATCTTCGAACCGCCGGCTTCCCGGTCGACGAAGGTGATCGGGATCTCCCGGACGCGGAAGCCGGCGCGCAGCGCGCGATACGTCGTCTCGATCTGGAAGGCGTACCCCTTCGAGTGGATCGCGGCGAGGTCGATCGTCTCGAGCACGCGGCGCCGGTAGCACTTGAAGCCGCCGGTGAGGTCGCGCACGTGCGCACCCAGCACCACGCGCGCATACCACGATCCACCCGCCGACACGAAACGCCGCAGCGCGCCCCAGTTGCGCACGGCGCCGCCGCCGACGTAGCGGGACCCGAGCACGACGTCGGCGTCGTCGGCCGCCGCGATCAACCGCGGGACGTCGTCCGGATCGTGGGAGAAGTCGCAGTCCATCTCCAGCACCAGCTCGGCGCCGTCGGCCAGTGCGCGGCGGAAACCGGCGAGGTAGGCCGGCCCGAGCCCCTCCTTGCGCTCGCGGTGAAGGACGCCGACGTAGTCGAGCTCTCCGGCTAGGCGGTCGGCAAGCGATCCGGTGCCGTCGGGCGAGTTGTCGTCGATGACCAGGACGCCCACGCCTTTGTCCCCGAGCGCGCGCAACATCGGCTCGAGGTTCTCGCGTTCGTTGTAGGTCGGGAGGCAAACGACGGCGTGAGGCACCTGCGTATATTCAAGCCATGGCGGGTGCTTTGCCGCGGAACGTGGATGTCGCCGACCAGCTCGAGCTCCTAGCAGACCTCCTCGAGCTCGAAGGAGAGGCCGCTTTTCGCGTCCTCGCCTATCGGCGGGCGGCCACCCGGATCCGCGAGACGGCCGGATCTGTGGCCGAGCTCGCGCTCAACGGCCGCGCGAAGGAGCTCCAGGGAATCGGGAAGACGATCGAAGAGAAGATCGTGCAGGTCGTCGAGGACGGCGAGATGCATGCGCTGACGAAGCGCAAGAAGATCATCCCGCCGGAGGTCGTCAGCTTCATGCGCCTCCCCGGTCTCGGCCCGAAGACGGCCGCACGGATCTGGCGGGAGCTCGGCGTGACCACGATCGAGGAGCTCAAGCATGCCGCCGAGCAGGAGCAGCTTCGCACGTTGAGCGGCCTTGGCGCGAAGACCGAGGAGCGAATCCTCAAGGCGCTCGCCGAGAAGAAGCAGGAGCCTTCGGACCGGCGTCTCCTTGGCGACGGGCTCGGTGCGTTGCTCGCGGTCGTCTCGGTTCTGCGTGAGCATCCGGCGGCCGTCAAGGTCTCCGAGGCCGGAAGCGCGCGCCGGCGAAAGGAAACCTTTCGCGACCTCGACATCATCGCCACCGCGAAGGATCCGCAGGCGCTCACGGATTACTTCACGAAGCTCAAGTGGGTGATCGAGATCGTGGCGAAAGGGCCGACGAAGGCGACCGTCCTCTCCAACGAAGGACTGCGCTTCGACCTGCGCGTCGTCCCGCCCGAGTCCTACGGCAACCTGCTCCAGCACTTCACCGGCTCGAAGGACCACAACGTCGCGCTGCGAGAGCGCGCGGTGAAGGACGGACTCTCCGTTTCCGAGTATTCGATCACGGTCGTCGAGACCGAGCAGGAGCTCCACTTCGCCGAAGAGGCCGAGGTCTACGACCGGTGAGCTCGAGGCCGCGCGCAAGGGCAAGTTACCGACGCTGGTCGACCTGAAGGACATCAAGGGCGACCTGCACTGCCACACGACGTGGTCGGACGGCCGCAACACGCTGGAGCAGATGGTGCTCGCCGCCAGGGCACGCGGATATCAATACGTGGCCGTCACCGATCACCCGCGAGGGACGCTCGCAGAGCAGGATCTCGAGATCGACGCGCTCAACGAGCGCCTGAAGCCGTTCAGGATCCTGAAGGGGATCGAGGTCAACATCCGGATCGACGGCTCGCTCTCGTTGCCCGACGAGGTGCTCGCCGAGCGCGACTGGGTGATTGCCTCCCTGCACGCCGCGTTCGATCGCAACGGCACCGAGCGCGTGCTCGCGGCGATGGACAACCCGCACGTCGACTGCATCGGCCACCTGACGGCGCGCAAGATCAACATCCGTGGCCCCGCAGACGTCGATGTCGAGCGGGTCGTGGCGAAGGCCGTCGAGACCGGCACCTTCCTCGAGATCAACTCGCAGCCGAACCGGCTCGACCTCCGCGACACGCACGCGCGACTTGCCGGTGAGGCGGGCGTGAAGATCGCCGTCAACACCGACGCACATCAGCTGAGCGCCCTGGAGCACGTCGAGATGGGCGTCGCGCAGGCGCGCCGGGCATGGCTCACGAAGGAGCAGGTGCTCAACACGCGCAGCTGGCCGCAGATCAAGAAGATTTTGAAGTGACCTTCCGCGAGGACGGCGCCGCCGCGCTGGAGTGGGCCGCGCGCTACCTCGAGCGCGTCGGCGAGCTGCCGGTTTTGGCGCAGGTGCAGCCCGGCGAGATTCGGGCAAGGCTTCCCGCCTCGGCGCCCGACCGGCCGGAGCCGTTCGCCGACGTTCTGCGCGACCTCGACGAGATCCTGCTGCCCGGCATCACCCATTGGCAGAGCCCGCGTTTCTTCGCGTACTTCGCGGTCAGCGCCTCGGAGCCGGGGATCCTCGCGGAGCTGCTCGCGGCCACGCTGAACTCGGTCGCGTTCCTCTGGCGCACCTCGCC
>WNGA01005022.1_pt1 | contig 19264 bp, 19 predicted proteins | sample 5400061 | NCBI WGS metagenome assembly WNGA01 (sample SAMN13153366, study PRJNA577476) | soil metagenome | isolation source: 100 cm soil or saprolite under grassland replicate 2 | place: USA:California | collected 2016-06-15 | reverse complement strand
ACACCTACGTACTGCCGGCCGCCATACTCGTCCACGGGGGGCCTCCCTCGTCGTTGTGGACCGTGACAAGCCACAGGAAACCCCCGACAAGGGGCGACTGTCACGAGGAGCGGAGGCCCCGCCCCTTCATCGCATCAGGACGAAGTCCTGTCCGGCGGTCTTGTGAGCTGGCTCTGGCGCAGATTCCGTGATGCTGTTACGGAGTGTCGCCGATCATGGGGCTGCGTCGCATGTCAAGGTCGCTGGCCGTGCGATCTCGCGGGGGTCGATCGGCTCCTTCCGCATCTTGCTGGTGTGCAGGTCGAGCAGGTCGACCGCGGTAGCGACCTGGTGCAGGTCGCGGTTGGCTAGGCACGGACACTGGTCGGGCCGAGCGACGGGCCAGGGGCGAAAGTCGCTTGCCCGGCGTGGGGCCGGCTCGCGAGAATGCGGTTCGACACGGTAACCCCTGGGAAAGGGTTGAGGCCTCCCCACCTGGCGCGATCTTCACGCCGCCGGCGCTGCTTCGTTTCTGGTCTTTCCTGCGTAGAGCCCGGCGGCAGACGCATTCGGTTACCGGTCTTTCCTTACCAAGGGGTTTTGTTCACTCATGTCTGCACACGCCTTTGCACATACCGAGGTGTCGCGGCTGGTCGCCGCGTCCATCCGGGCCGGTCTCGAACGCAATCCGGGCGAGCGGGTCGGGCCGTTTACCGTGCTGTACGACCCGGCCAGCACCAACGTCTGGCGCAACTACGCGGTACCCGACGACGGCGCCACCCCGGACGCCGGCGATGTCGCCGCGCTCGTCTCCTGGTTCGTCGCCCACGACCGGGTCCCGCGTCTGGAGTACGTACCGGCCGCTGCGCCCGCCGTGGAGGGCGTGCTGCGCGCGGGGGGCTTCGTGGTCGAGGGCCGCCCGCCGCTGATGGCCTGCCGGCCCGGCGAGGCGGTCGAGCCACCCGCCGTGGCGGGTGTGGCGGTCGCGGTCGTCACCGCAGACGGCGACCTGCACGACGTGGCGGTCGCGCAACACGCCGCCTACGCGGAGCCGGAACCGCCCGGTCCGGCTGACGTGGCGCGGCTGCGGGCCACCGTCGACAGGGGTGGGGTCGTGGCGCTGGCCCGGGACACCGGCACCACGCAGCCGGTCGGCGGCGGGCTGTGCGCCGCCCCGGTGGACGGGGTCAGCGAGCTGGCCGCCGTCGGGGTGATCGAGTCGCACCGGCGGCGGGGCATCGCGACCGCGGTGACCGCGCTGCTCACCAGGAGCGCGCACGCCCGGGGAGCGCGGCTGGTCTGGCTGGAGCCGGCCGGCGAGCGCGAGGCCGCGGTCTACGCCCGGGTGGGCTTCCGGCCCGACGGCCACAAGCTGTGGATCTCCCTGCCGGGCGGATAGCCCGCCAGGTGCGGGTCCGCCCGGGAAGCCCGGGAGTGCTTGATCTCAGGTGAGCAGCACTCTCTTGCGCAGTAGGTCGAGGCGGGCGCGGCCGTACATCTGCCGCTTGGGCACTTTGGTCCGGTTGACGGTGCCTTCGACTGGGCCGGAGCTGTGCGGCAGGGTAAGCCCGGCGGTGACCGCGGCCAGGTCGGTGCGCAGGCCGGCGACGAAGGAGCGCAGCGCGGGTGTGCCGGCCTGGTCAACGAGGCTCATCCAGGCGGGCAGCTCGTGTCCCTTCCGCTGGGTGAGGATGTCGGCGAAGCCGCGGATCAGGTCGTGAGTGGCTTGCAGGGCGGGGCTGCGGGCCAGGATGTTCTTCAGACGCAGGGTCTGGCCTTCGGTCAGGTCCTCGGGGCGCCGGGTCAGCCAGCTGGTCACCGCCCGGACGGTCGGTGGTGTTGGTCTGGCCGGTGGCGCGGTGAGCGTGGCCCGGAACGGTTGCAGGTAGCGGCGGACGGTCTTGTCGCTGCCGCGGTACCCCATCGCGATAATCTCTTCGGTGAGGCGGGCTGCGTCGGTGCAGCCGGCGTTGAACCGCTCGTGCAGATACGGCTTGAACCGGTCGAGGAGGCTGCCTCGGTTGCGGGCCTTGGCCAGCAGCTCATCCATGTTGTTGGCGCGCGCGAAGCGTTGTACCGTCTTGCGGTCCAGCCGCAGGGTCCGGCAGATCGCCGAGATGGACATGCCCTCGCTCAGCAGCTGCTGCACCGCCGCGTACCGTTCCCTGGTTCGGGTCACCAGCCGGCTCTCTACCGATGCGCTGTCGCCGGTCGGAGTGCTGTCGCTGGCCGGTGTCGACTGCTCGGGCGCCGGTGGATTGGCTGTGTCGGCCTCGGGTTCCGGCTCGGCGAGGTCGTGTCGGTGGGCGATGACGGTCTTCTCCACCGCCTCGGCGAGGTTGTGCCACAGGTGCCACCGGTCGGCGACTTGCACCGCGTCCGGCGCGCCGGCGCGGGCGCCCTCGGCGTAGGCGCCGGACCGATCCCGGCAGATCACCTCGATGCCGGGATGCTGACGCAGCCAACCAGCGAGGGTGTCGGCCTCCCGGTCGGGCAACACATCCACTGGGCGATGGGTGTCAAGGTCGACCAGCACGGTGCCGTACACGTGACCGCGCCGCAGCGCGAAATCGTCCACCCCGACCACCGTCAGCGGCCCCGGTTGCGGGTCAGGCAACGCCCGCACCAGCCGCAACAGTGTGTCCCGGCTGACCGCAACGCCGAGTTGGGCAACCATTCGAGCACCGGCACGGCCGGCCAACGCCAGACCAATCACCTCCAGCATCCCGCGCAGCAACGGCGTACGGCGCGCGTACCGCGTGGTCAGCCCTTCGACCTGTTCCACGAAAGTCCTGATTGGACAGACAGGCGTGAGGCAGAAGAACCGACGCACCCGCAGGCGAATGCTCACCCGCCGGCCGCTGATCGGGGTGTCGGCCAACGTGCGGTCATAGCGGCTGTGCACCCGGGTCGCCACAACACCGCACTCGGCGCATACCCCTCCCCGCTGCCGCGGGCGAACCATGACCTGCACCAGGTCGCTACGGCAATCGACCTGCTCGACCTGCACACCAGCAAGATGCGGAAGGAGCCGATCGACCCCCGCGAGATCGCACGGCCAGCGACCCTCGCACCCGAGACAAGCTCATGATCGGCGACACTCCGTAACAGCATCACGGAATCTGCGCCAGAGCCAAGAAAATACCTGTGTTGTGCCATACCATGCGGAACCGAAACGCCAGCCAGGTGCCGTCGGCGCTGGCGAACTGGTCCAACAGTGCCAGGCGCAGCCCGGGGAAACCCTGGTGAAACTGCTGGACGAACGGCACAAGTGGGCTGGTGCCCGCCAGACCCCAGGCGATCGGGCTGTACAACACGAACGAGTCGTCGTACAGCGACAACAGTGTCTGCGGATCGTTGCGGCCAAAGGCGTGCACGAACCGCTCCGGGATCGTCGCGGGCTCCTTGCCAGCGGTCTGTGTTGGCGAGGCGGACAGGATTTCGTGGTGCGGGTCGGCGCCGGTGTCGGCCGGCGAAGACCCCAGTGGTTGAGTTCCAGGTCTGCGATCTGGAACGTGTTGGGGCCGGCGAACTCTTCGATGATCCGGCCGCCGGACAGCCGCAGGTACCGGGTCTCGATGGCCGAACGCTGGACAGCTCCGTCGGTCCAACGCCGGACGAGTCGCAACGCGGCGCGGTCCCCGGCTGCGTTGGTGAACCAGTCGTGCAGCTCGACCTCGAGCCCATGCAGTCGCGACGCCAGTCCTGTGAGGCCCGGCTGGCGTACCTCGGCGACGACGGTGGCCAGCCCGTCACCCGCGACCAGCTCCAGCAGCTCGCCAAGACCACCGCGGTCACCGTCCTGGACGTCCGCGCCCGCGAGGAGTACGCCGCCGGGCACGTCCCCGGCGCGGTGAGCATCCCCCTCGACGAGCTCGCCGACCGGCTCGCTGAACTGCCCGACGACGGGCAGATCGTCGCCTACTGCCGAGGCGCCTACTGCGTGCTCGCCCACGACGCGGTCCGGCTGCTGGCCGCGCACGGCCGCACCGCGACCCAGCTGGCCGACGGGATGCTCGAATGGCGCCTGGCCGACCTGCCCGTCACTGTGCCGTGACCGACGACCCTGTGGGATTGCCAATATTCAGCCAGGCCTGTGACCTGGTCCTTCTCTGCGATCTTGCTCGCAGTTGCGCTTGAACGATGAACGCGTTCAAGTTCGGAGACACGGTACCTGAACTTGTTCAAGTCTCTCGCGTAGGTCGATCAAGGTTGCACACAGAGCGCCAGGTCAGGCGTCCAGCCGAGTATTGGCACCCCACAGGCATCGCCGAGCGGTTCTGCACCGCCGTCGACTGCGTCGACATCGGCTTCCTCAGCGACGGCGTCCTCGACGACCTGCCGCGAGCATCCCGGGTCGGCGCGGTCCGTGTCAGCGGCATCGACCTGAACAAGCCGCGCATCCACGCCGCCCTGACCGCAGTGCTCGCCCTGGCCACCGCGCCCAGCGGGTTCACCGTCGGGCAACTGGTCGCCAAGGTGCACACCATGACCGGCCACACCGACTACACCATTCGGCAGGCCGCCTACGACCTGCGCAAACTGCGAGGCAAACGGCTCATCGACAAACCCGGCCGGTCCCGCCGCTACCAGCTACCAGCGCACGCCGCCCGCAGTATCACCGCCCTGCTCAGTCTCCGCGACCACGTGATCGCCCCGATCCTGGCAGGAGTGCGCAGCCCACGGATGGGCCGCAAACCCAAGACCTGGACCACCATCGACCGAGACTACGAGCAGATCCGCATCAACATGCAGACCCTCCTCGGCCACCTCGGACTCACCACCCCGGCAGTCGCGGCATAGACAAGATTTTGTCGATCGGAGAGGCTCAAGCGCCTAGCGTCGCGTGTCTGAAGTGATTTGACGGACGGGGTATGGGACAGTGAGGCGTGTCTGTTGCCGCCCCGCTGGGGATTCGTCCTGGTGATGGTGCTCGTCTGCGGGGGTTGGTCCGCTCGTCGACAGCGCCGGCCGGGCATGTGCAGCGGGCGCGGATGGTGCTGCTGGCTGCGGACGGGCTGTCCAATGCCGAGATCGGCCGGCAGGTCGGGATGACCCGGCAGACGGTCATCTCCTGGCGTGCCCGGTACGAGGCCGGTGGCATCGACGCCCTGGCTGACCTGCCGCGCTCGGGTCGACCGCCGGTGGTGGACGAGGCCGCGGTCGTGGTGGCCACGCTCAACCCACCACCGGCCGAGCTCGGGGTCACGCACTGGTCGGCGCGGCTGATGTCCGATCACCTGCGCCAAGGAGGTATGCCGGTCAGCTTCGCGGAGGTAGCCCGGACCTGGCGGGACTGGGGTCTGCAACCACACCGGATTGAGACGTTCAAGTTCTCCACCGATCCCGGCTTGGAGGCGAAGATCCGCGACGTGGTCGGTCTATACCTCGACCCGCCAGCCAACGCGGTGGTGGTCTGCCTGGACGAAAAGTCGCAGATCCAAGCGTTGGACCGGACAGCGCCGTTGCTGCCGATGCGCTTCGACCAGGCCGAGGCCCGTACCCATGACTACAAGCGCCACGGCACCACGACGCTGTTCGCCGCCCTGGAGGTCGCCACCGGCCGGATCACTGCTGACGCCTGCTACCCACGGCACCGCAACGGCGAGTTCCTCGCCTTCCTCAAGCAGGTTGCCAAGGCCCACCCTCGGGTAAAGCTGCACGTGGTGTGCGATAACTACGGCACGCACAGCCACCCCAACGTCAAGGCATGGCTGGCCCGCCATCCGCGGATCACCATGCACTTCACCCCGACCGGGGCGTCGTGGATGAACATAGTCGAGATCTTCTTCGGCATCATCACCCGGCAGGCCATCCGACGCGGCACCTTCACCAGCGTGCCCGACCTCATCGGCGCCATCCGCGTCTTCATCGACGCCTACAACGAACGCTGCCAACCGTTCACCTGGACCAAGACCGCCGACCAGATCCTCGCCAAGGCCGACCGTAACCGTGCGCCGGCACCGGGCCGACATGAGTAGACGGCGATACGTCGCGCGAGGGGTACCCGGTGGCTACCGGATCTGGGACAACAAGACCGGCCGCTGGTGGGGAGATCTCTGTAGGGCTTGCCTCCGTCGTGCAGTAGAAGCGAGCGTCACCTGGTCAGTGCACGTTCGCCTGACTGGCCTGGCCTGATTGGGCCGACCGGCGGATCGTGCACTGAACTTGACGGACCCGCGGGTCGCGTTGCGTGCCTGCCGGCAAGGGGCGACGATGCAGCGCCTCCGAGACGAGCGCGGCGCTCTCACTCACGCCGAAGAGGTCACCGGTTTGATCCCAGTATCGCCTACCGCAGCACAGCAGGTAACGGCCGATTATCCCCACAAGCGACTGGCCGTTTTCGCACGTCGGGACCCGTCCGGGGAGAATCTTAGTGTTCGGTGTTAAACGTCAGATATTTTGGGCATAGTCGGCTGGTCGCCACTGTGAACTGCGGCATGTGCCTAGGCATGTGCCTCTCGCGATGGGAATCCGATGGAGATCAAGCCTGCGGCGATGGTGATCCCTAAGGACACCAGCCATCTTGAGCAGGGCAAGTACGGTCCGATCTTCCCACGCACACCTGCGTGCTACGGGTTCACGATCATCGCGAACGTCAAGCCGGGTCGCGCCGACACGATGCGCGAGTACGGCTCCACCCTGGCCAGGGCGCTTGAAGTCGACCCCGATCTGCTGGCTCCGCTGAAGCTGCATTACCTGCGGTGGGTGCTGTTCGACGACGACACCCGGTTCATGTACCAGGGGATCTTCGACACCGACTTCGACAAGTACACCGAGGATGCGATCGCCCTGTTCACCAGGTCCGGTGTCAGCACCGCGTTCGAGAACCTCGAGGGGTTCCCGGAGGACTGGAAGACCAACTCGGAGGCGTTCGTGCGGTTTGTCCGCGAGCACCAGTGCCCGAGCTTCATCGAGTACGGCGAGTACCCGTACGTCACCGCCGACGAGATCAAGAAGGCGCTGCGGATCAAGAACGCGTTGTCGGCGATGCTCGACCAGCTGCAGTAAGGACCGATACCTGATGAATGAGCAGCGCACCGCGCGTGTCTACAACTCCCGGCATCACCCGCGTCGGCATACCCCTGGTCGGCGGCGGGTCAGCATCTATGTGTCGTGGAGCTACCCGGCCGAGGCCGGTCGCAACCCGGCCGAGCTGGACAACCGGTTCTCCACGATGACTGAGGTGCGCCGGGTGGCGTGGCCTGCGTACGAGGACCCGCAATGGTCGGATCCGATGCGGTTCCAGCAGGGCATCGCCGGGTCGCTGGAGCTGTTCTTCTGGGCCTGGGTGCCGTTCCAGGACTTCGTCGAGGAGACCACCAGCCACCCGGTGGCGGTGTACCAGCGCATCGACCAGGCCGGGTTCGTTACGCCGCTCGACGAGCGGGTGCTGGCCGACACCGACACCCTGTTCGTGTTCGGGCTGGATCACATGGTCACCGGGCAGGACGCCGGCACGGAGGAGGTGCAAGCGCTCAATGAGTGGGTGAACCGGGAGGGCACCCGCCTGGTGCTGGGGCCGCACCACGACGTCGGCGCAGGCGACGATCTCAAGGTCCGCGACATGGAGTATTACCACCACGGCGACCCGCTGGTACCACGCCAGCAGCGGTTCGGCCGCTACGCCCGGTCGCTGATGGAAGGGCTCGGTGTGCCGGTGCACAACCGCTACGGGCTGCGCCCGGCCGTGGTGGGACCGAACCGGATCGCCCCGCTGTCAATCAACCGGGACCTGGACACCAAGGGCTGGCTGACCGGCGTGACCAGCTTCAACTTCCACATGCACCTGCCGCACTACGCGGTGACCACCGACGACGAGCAGGGCGTGCGGGTGCTGGGCCGACAGCCTATCGACCTGTCGCGGCCGCACCCGTTCACCGAGGAGGGCAACACCGAGTTCAACATGTTCCTATGGCTGCCCCCGACAGGCACCCGCGCCGGCGACATCCTCATGGCCGACTCGACCATCTTCAGCTCACTGTTCGGCGGCGACGAAAGCCTGCGCAACTTCTGGCGCAACATCGTCACGCGGTAGCCACCACACGAAGCCGGCACAGGAAGGCGGGGCGTGGAACTGCACGACATCCAGCGCGGGGTGCTCAGCCCTCGCCCATCGCCCTACGTGGCCACCTATCTGCTGTTCCGCGTCGACGACCGCGCCGCCGGCCGTGAACTGATGCGCCGCGCCGCTGCCGTGGTCACCTGCGCCGTCGACACCATCAGCCCGCGCGGCGAGACCTCGGTGAGTGTCGCCGTCACCTACCAGGGCCTGCGGGCGCTCGGCGTACCGCAGCAGTCCCTGGACACGTTCGCGTGGGAATTCCGTCAGGGCATGGCCGCCCGGGCCACAGCGCTCGGAGACACCGGCGACAGCAGCCCCGAGCACTGGGAAGCGCCGCTGGGCACCCCGGACGTGCACGTCGTCCTGGTCGCGCTGGCTCCCGACGCGGCGAACCTCGATGCGTCGATCGACCGGGCCAGGCCCGCCTACGAGCGGCTGGCGGGAGTGCGCGCGATCTGGCGGCAGGACTGCTACGCCCTGCCCACCGAGACCGAACCGTTCGGCTACCGCGACGGCATCAGCCACCCCGCCGTCGAAGGCAGCACGATCGCGGGCTCCAACCCCCTGGAACGGCCCCTCAAAGCGGGAGAGTTCGTGCTCGGCTACCCTGACGAGCTCGGCGGCGTGCAAACCACCACGCCGGACGTCCTCGGCCGCAACGGCAGCTACGTCGCCTTCCGCAAACTGCACCAGAACGTGGCCGCGTTCCGCCGTTTCCTCAAGGACAACTCCACCGGCCCCGACGACGAAGACCTACTGGCCGCCAAGATCATGGGAAGGTGGCGCAGCGGCGCCCCGCTGGCACTGAGCCCGCAGCACGACGACCCCAAGCTGGGAGCCGACCGCGCCCGCAACAACGCGTTCCTGTACCAGCAGGACGACCCGGACGGGTTCACCACCCCCGGCGGCTGCCACATCCGCCGCGCCAACCCCCGCGACACGGCCGTGGCCGGCGAACCCCGTCTGCACCGCATGATCCGCCGCGGCACCGCCTACGGGCCGCCGCTGCCAGAAGGCGTCCTCGACGACGACGGCGCCGACCGCGGACTCATGTTCGCGTTCGTCGGCGCCCACCCGGGCCGGCAGTTCGAGTTCGCCCAGTCCCAGTGGATGAACGACGGCGTCTTCTTCGGCGCCGGGAACGCCCGCGACCCCATCGTCGGCTCCAACAACGGTCCCGGCGACTACACCATCCCGCGCCGCCCAGTCCGCCGGCGCCTGCCGGCCCTGCCGCGGTTCGTCACCACCCGCGGCGGCGAGTACGCGTTCCTGCCCAGCATCAGCGCCCTGCGCTGGCTCGGCGACCTGACCGACTGACACCACCGAGCCGGGCGCAGGAGACCGATGGCCGCGCTGCATCTGCTGTTCAACGCCGTCACGGTGATCTTCATCGCCGCGACCATGTTCGCCGCCGGACTCGGCTCGACGCTGGCCGCGCTGCGAGCCGCGTTCACCAACGTGTCCCTGCTACTGCTCGTCCTGCTGGCCAACCTGGTCGTCGTCCCGCTGCTGGGGTGGGGCCTGGCGGCGCTGTTCCACCTCACGACCGCACCGTTCATCGCCCTGATACTGACCGCGTCCTCCCCAGGCGGACCGTTCGGCGCCAAACTCGGCATGGTCCAGCACGGCGACATCACCACCGGCGCCGCCATGCAGGTCCTGCTCGCCGCCGTGGGCAGCATCACCTTCGGCATCACCGCCAACGCCCTGCTCACCGCCGCCGACGTCGGCGGCGGCATCTCCCTCGACGTCGGCGCACTGGTACGTACCGTCGCGGTCCTGCAGCTCGTACCGTTCGCCATCGGCCTGCTGCTACGCCACTACACCACCGACACTGCCGTGGCCTGGCACCCGGCCACCGTCAAGGTGTCCAACGTGACGTTCCTGATCGTGCTGGCCGGCATGCTGCTGGGCAACTGGAGCGACGTCGTGGCGCTGCTCGGCTCGCGGGCGCTGCTGGCCGGCTTCCTGTTCTCCGCCCTCGGCTTCGGTTTCGGCACCCTGCTGGCCACCGGGTCGCCGGCACGACGTACCACCATGGGCGCCGTCACCGCCGTCCGCGACGCCGGACCAGCCCTCGCCGCGATCGGCATCGCCTTCGACAACCAGCCCGCCATCCTCGGCGCACTCGCCGCCGTGCTCCTCAGCGGCCTTTGCGCGGCCATTCCCATCGCCGCCGCTCTCGGCGGCCGCCGAACCGACCCCAGGGCATGAAACCAGCTGGCGGCATGGGACTGTGCATCTAACGGTGTTTCCGGCCTGGCCCGCCAGGTGTGAGGTTTGGCGAGGATGGCGCCGCCCAGGTGGCGGGTGTGCCAGCGACCCCGTGGGAGCACTTCGACGCGGTACCGGACAGCCCGCGCCGTTGAGCAGCTCTGGAGGCGGAGCGCTGTCCAATGAGGACAGACGAATTGTCGTCGTGTAGCCAGCGGCCGATTGGCGCCCATGTACGCGGTGTGAGCAGTCGGTATGCCACGCTGACCAGCGGCGACGCTCCTTATCGGGGAGTGAGTGGAGGACAGGATGGCACGACATTCGATGCCGCGTCGGCTTGGGCTGGTGGTGTGGCCCGAGCTGGGTGAGTCGTTCCCGTCGTGGGTTGATCGGCTAGCGGTCGATATGGCCGTGCCGCCGGGCGTGGTCGCGGTTGAGTTGGGTTTGGAGCTTTCCGGCTCGCGGTTCATGGTGCGGCCGTTGCTGTTCGGAGTGGCGCTTACGGAGACCAGTCGTGCGGCTTTGCGGCCGCTACCGGCGTTGGTGATGAGGTGCTCGACGCGATGCACCTGTCGGCATACGACGGCACAGTGCTGGACTTTGCCGGTTTGGATCCGACCGACGGGCGCAGCGTGCAGCGGTTGCGCTTGAAGCAGTGGGCGTTGTTCCACTCCAGCCGCGCCTGCCCAGATTGTTTGGCGGAGACGGGTGGGGTCTGGCAGACGTGGTGGCGGCTGGGTGGCGCCGCAGTGTGTCCTCGCCACGGGCTGCTGCTGCACAGTTCGTGCCCACGGTGCGGGATGGAGATACGGCAGGTGACCACCCGTCACCACAGCGCGCTGTCGCGCACCACACCAGCCCTACCTGGCGCCTGTAACAACAGGCAGGATGCCGTTGCCTGCGGTTTTCCACTGAGCGAACTACGTGTGGGTCGAAGTCCAGCAGCGTCGGCCACTTCGACTCCAGAAATGATTCGTACTCGACCAACTCGCCGGTCGTTGCCGACCAGTACCGACCAGGTGTATGTCCCTGGTTGCGGTATGCCGGGATGATCCGCGCCATCCGGACGTCCTCGAACCGCACCGCCACCGCCTCAGCCAGACCCACCACACGCGTGACACCGCCGGCATCCACGTAACGCACCCGAACCAGATCACCATCATCGGACGAAACGCGCCACGCAGTCCTCACCGGGCCTCCCATGCGAAGAACGAGCCCGTAGCCAAAGGTGCGGGCGACAGCCGCCTCACCAAAGCCCAGTGCATGATCGATGCGAGCGAATGCACGACATGGTGCACGATCGCCTGACGCACTGCACGAAGACACGCCGATCTACAATCTCTACGAACTGTGCCCCGACGACCTGCTGATCGAGCTCAATGGCGACAAGGACTACCAGAAGATCACCGATCTGCTCAAGCGATACCGAGCGCAGAAGCGATAGCCACCCCGGCAACGGCGCCCGCCCCCGGCAGCGCGACAGCTGCGTCCTACCCTGCTGTCGTGGACTTCGCCGAGTTCGACAGGCTCGTCGAGCCGCTGCGGGCACGCTCAGCGGCGATGCAAGCCTCGCACGGGTTCGCGTTGATCGACGCCCGTAGCGCGTCGGCGCAAGAGCTGCTCGAAGCCGAGCAGCGCCTCGGCGCGACGCTGCCATCGCAGTACAAGACGTTCATGATGCACTACGGCGCCGGCCAGTTCGGATCAGTCGATCTACTACCGATCACCCCGGTCATCCCCGGCCGCGAGGACGTCGTGTCGGTCAGCAAACGCGAGGACCCAGCAGGGTCATTCGTCGCGGTAGCGCCGGTCGGAACTGGCGACTACTGGGGCTTCCCCGTGATCAACGGCCGGTGCAGTGACCAAGTGTGGTTCCGCTTCCACGATGCTGGCGCCCCCGAGCTGGCAGCCAACGACTTCCTCACCTTCGTCGCCAACCGCGGCCTGACCGTTTGACGCACCGCTTACTCACATCACACCGCGCACCTCGAACAACCGTCAAAGAAACTCCGACACGCGACACTAGTGTTCCGTATTCCTGGTTGCTTTTACATGAAGGTGTCTGTGGTGTTGGCTGTGTAGGTGGAGCTGACCGATGAGCGGCGGGCCGAGTTGCGGGCCCTGGTCAACAGTCCTGACGTGCCGGCCACGGTGGCCACGCGGGCGCGGATCGTGTTGTGGCGCGAGAAAGGTCGAAAGAAGAAGGACATCGCGGCGCTGGCGGGGGTGTCACGGCCGACCGTGGATCTGTGGCTGGCCCGGCATGCCAGCGAGGGGGTGGCCGGGTTGCTGGACCGCTCGCATGCCGCGCCACGTGAGCAGGTCCCGTCCCGGATCCGGGCACGGGTGTTGGCGTTGACCCGGACCAGCCCGCCGGTCGAGACGGGTTTGTCGTACTGGTCGAGCCGGGAGATGGCAGGCTATGTCACCCGGACCGAGGGTGTGTCGGTGTCGCATCACTGGGTCGCGGCGTTGTGGCGTGAGAACAGCCTCAAGCCGCATCGGCAGGGCACGTTCAAGCTCAGCAAGGATCCCCGGTTCGCGCAGAAGGTCGCCGATATTGTGGGCCTGTACCTGGACCCTCCCGGCGCGGCGGTGGTGCTCAGCCTGGATGAGAAGACGCAGATCCAGGCGTTGGACCGCACCCAGCCGTTACTGCCGATCGAGTTCGCCCGAGTTCCGCAGTTCGTAGGCACACATTCATGATCGGCTTCGGATAGCTGCTGGTCACGGGCTTGTCGGCGGCCCGGGATGCTCCTGCGGGCACCAAAGTGTAGTAACACGACGTCGAGCTTGAACCTTGTTCCGTCAGGGATATTGTGGTTTGTCGTGGGCATGTACTTGCGGTTCACGTCGCGGGCCAACACCGACGGCTCGGTCGTGCGGTACGTGGCTCTGGCCCACAACCGGCGCGTGGACGGCAAGATCAAGCCTGACGTGCTGATGAACCTGGGTCGAGTCGACCAGGTCGATGTGGAGGGCTTGCGCCGGCTCGCGGCGTCGATCAACAAGCACTTCGGCGATGGTGACGGGCCCGCCGACGCCGCCGAGGTGGGTCTGGCCGCCGGTGCGGCGCCGCTTCAGGTCATCAACGCCCGGCCGGTCGGGGCGACGTGGTTGTTGGACGGGTTGTGGCGACGGTTGGAGGTGGGTGCGGCGGTACGGGCGACCACCGACGGCCGCCGGTTCACCACGAACATGGAACGGGTGCTCGTCGCCAACCGGGCGGTGGCGCCGATGAGCAAGCTGTCGGCCGCCGAGTGGGTCTGTGAGGACGCCGTCATCGCCGGACTGTCCGCAATGGACGAGGATCAGGCGTACCGGGCGATGGACCTGCTGGTGGACGCTGACACTGCCGGGCGGGTGCAGGAAGCGGTGTTCTTCGCCGTGGCCAACCTGCTCAACCTCGAAGTCGACCTGCTGTTCTTCGACACCACCTCCACCTACTTCGAACGTGACGAAGACGACGGCGATGACGCGTTGCGCCGCTATGGGCACTCCAAGGACCATCGGCCCGACCTGCCGCAGATCGTCATCGGCCTGGCCGTGACGAAGGAAGGTATCCCGGTGCGCTGTTGGTGCTGGCCAGGCAACACCAACGACCAGCAGGTCCTGGCCGAGGTCCGCGACGATATGCGCGACTGGAAGCTCGGCCGGGTGATCACGGTGGTGGACCGTGGGTTCTCCAGCGCCGACAACCTCGCATATCTGCGCCGAGCCGGCGGGCACTACATCGCCGGGATGCGCATGCGCGACGGCAACGACCTCGTCAACCGCGTGCTGGCCCGACAAGGCCGCTACCAGCAGGTCAAGGAGAACCTGCGGGTCAAGGAAGTCAACATCGACGGGCAGGACGCCCGGTTCGTCGTCTGCCACAACCCCGAACAAGCCGAACGCGACAAGCAACACCGCGACGACGCCGTCACCCGCATCGAAGCCGAGCTGGCCCGCATCGGCGAGCAGCGTGAACGCGACCGCAGCCGCCCACCCGGTGACAAGACCCGCAAGCGCAACGAGGCGGCACACCTGCGCGCCGAGTGCGCCTTGCGCGATCACCCGACGTTGGGCCGCTGGCTGCGCCAGCAGCCCAACGGCCGGCTACGCCTCAACCGGGCGAAGATCAAGGCGGAGGAACGGCTGGACGGCAAGTACCTCATCGCGACCAGTGACCCGCACATCAGCGCCGAAGACGTCGCCCTGGGATACAAGAACCTCCTCGAAGCCGAGCGCGGCTTCCGCGACCTGAAGTCCAACCTGTTGCTACGCCCGGTCTTCCACCGCCTCGAACACCGTATCCGCGCCCACGTACTCATCTGCTGGCTAGCCCTGCTCCTGACCCGCGTCGCCGAACGCGCCACGGGCCTTTCCTGGCGAAACATCAACCGGCAACTCGGACGAATCACACAGGTGACCCTCGCCGGCCCCGCTGGCACGGTCACCCAAAGCACCCCACTCAAGCCCGAGCAGAAGGCCATCTACCAGGCAATTTCCATCGATCCGCCGGTCCGCATCAGCGTGTTCGACCTCACCTAACCAAGATCAGCCGAGGCTGGCAGGGCGTAGACACACGACCCCTTCCAGCCAACTCGGCGTTTGCCCAGCTCAACCCCCGAATTCCAGCTCACGTATGACTACGAACTGCGGAACCCGGGGTTCGCCGCGACCGAGAAACGCACCCACGACTACGTTCGCCACGGCACCACGAACCTGTTCGCCGCGTTGAACGTCACCACCGGCCAGGTCCTCGGCGAATGCCGACCCAGCCGCGACGGCGTGAACTTCCTGGCCTTCTTGAAGAAAGCCGTCGCACCGCATCGCGGCAAGCAGGTGCATGTGGTGCTGGACAACCTGTCCACCCACACCACCCCGGACGTGCTGACCTGGCTTGAGGCCCACCCGCGCGTGCACTTCCACTTCACCCCGGTCGGATCGAGCTGGATGAACCAGATCCAGACCTGGTTCGGGATCATCACCCGCCAGTCCATCCGGCGCGGCACCTTCTCCTCGGTGCAGGTGTTGATCCGCCAGATCCGCGACTACATCACGCACTGGAACACCAACCCCACACCGTTCGCCTGGACCGCCACCGCTGACGAGATCCTCGCCAAGGTCCAACTCGTCCAGACCAACATCAGGCAACTCGTCAACAACAACGCCAAGTAAAAACAGCAGGGTCACGGGACACTAGGGGTGGTGATTGCAGTTCACTACACCGTCTGCGGTTGGCCGTCTTCGTCTGCCACGGCCGCATCGAGCCGCCACGACTCAGGTACGGACCTGATCCACAGGGCGTCGAGGTCTATCCGCACGATGACCTGAGCGAGGCGAACCAGTTCTCGGAGGCGACCGAGCGGAAAATCTTCGTCCTTCCAGTTGCTCCGGCGATACGACGATCGGGAGAAGACCCAATCGCCGTCCTCCTTTACCGGCTCCCTGAAATCCCATGCCATGGAGTGGGCAAGCCAGTTTCGTCTCTCAAAGACCCGGCTGAGGACGGGCCGAACGCATGGAAAGTCGTCGTGCCAGTCCTCACGATCCATGATATCGAACAGGAACTTTAGCCGCTGGTTGACGGACAGTGGTCCGATCACCTCGTCACGCAGGTAGACGATGCGCAAAACATCCTGCCCAAGGTACGCGGACACGACGTCGGTAACGGCCAGCTCGGCCCTGAGCGCCACGTCAAGCAAGCGGCTTCGGGCGTGCGCGAACGGCAACTCGTTCGCAGCGTGGCTCGACATCTCTGACACGGTGGAAGTGTGCCATCGAGCTGCCGGTACCCGCCTCTGGATATGGCTGGAAGGCAGCCGATGGGGCCCGCCCGCCGCACCCGGGAGACGGACCCGCTTTCCGCGATGAAGCGCCCTGTGCCCAGGACTCCGCAGACCTGGGGTCGTCCCTGGGCTAGTCGCCTCCCGTGGCAGTTATCCCGGCGCTGGCCGGCCCGAGCACTCGGAAGGTTAGCCGCTCCATCTCCTCGTCGTTGATGGTGAGCACGAAGGAGTACGCACCTGGCGACTGGAACACGAGCTGGTCGAGGTTGATGGCCATCGGGATGTTCTGGGAGTCGCCGGCCTGGAGGATCGGGGGGCGTCCGAGGTTGAACTGCGCCTTGATGCCCATCGGTGACTTCGTCGTACCGTCGGTGTCCGACATAACGGTTGGGCCTATCGGCAGCCGTTCGCCGTCCTGGTCCTCAAGTCGCAGCTCTAGGACGTGGTTCTTGTTCGTGGCGTGGTACGGAACGCTCACGATCGCTCCCACGCCGATGCGAGGCTGGGAAAACGGGAAAACCGGACTCATCAGTATGTTCCACCCGCCCCCCTGGATGTATAGCTTCCCCTCAGCGGAAGCGGCGGAGTCGCAAATGATCGCGGCGACCGCGAAACCGGAGGGCGGGTAGGTAGCCATAGCTGCTCCTCAGCAGGGCCGTTGATCTCGTATACGAGCGGCAGGCATGACCGTATACGAAACCACCCCACCGGCTGTTGCTGGTCCGTCGACGGATCGCGGAACGCGAGTTGGTCTGGCAGTTTCCGGCCGGGAAGGTGGAGCCCGGCGAGTCCGCGGAGGAGGTCGGCCGTGGGTGAGGCAGGGGAAGTTGGAGCCTTTCCCGTTGGTTCGGCTGCTGTTGGTGGCCATGCGCGGCGGCGTTCGGACCTCATTGGCGCGTGGTCCCGACAGATTGGTGCGTGGTTTCGTTGCCTGCCGCTGGGCGATGCTGCAACTGATCAACTGGCCAGTTGGATCATGTCGTCAAAACCGCCATGGTGGAAGCCCCCGTGGAACTCGTTGGGGTGCTTGACCGAGTAGAAGACCAACCCCACGCATGTTGCGACCACTGCCACTAGGAGCGCGAAACCGACCCAGCCGACGATGATCGCGGCCAGTGCCATACCAGCACCATGCTCGCCGCGCTCGCGGGCGTGCCGGCGCGCGACATGGCCCAAAACCGCGCCGATCGGGGCGGGTAGACAGGTGACGACTCCCAGCAGCGCGCAGCACAGCGCAACGATGGCCAGCACGTTTGTCCGCCGGGCAGGTGGCCGATCGCCGGACAGCGGGGCCGGCACGGTGGTGACCTGGGGCAAGGATGCGGCGGGCGTGAACCCGGGCTGGGACACGATGGCTCCCTGGAGCAGGCAAAGACTGGGTCGAGCACGGACGAGCAGCGATCTGGCGGCCTGAACCCGGGCCGCGGTAGGGCGAGCATGATCCAGCCGATGAGAATACCGGCGACACCTACGCCCCGCCCACCCTCGCCGCAAGGGACCCAGATCCGATCAACCAGGACAAATCCCTATCGTGACGGGCCGTGGGCTGTCGAGGCATTGGCCGAAGCGGCGAGAGGCCGCGAGAGAACCGTTGGCCCGTCTCGCGGCGGCCCTGCCCCGCTACTGCAAGATGCGGAAGACGGCCTCCGAGAACCTGCCACCCTCAATCGCCGAGGGCCGGAGATCATCCCGGTAGAACCGACGCTTGGCCTCCTTGAACGCGTCCAGGACTTCATCAAGCAGCTCGGTTGGCACTCCCGCAGCCACAAAGCCCGCGAGTACCTGGAAGGCAGGGTCATCGGGGCCGGCGTGCGGTGGGTCGGTCGGTCACGGCTCGATGGTGATGGGTGCGTTCGCCGCCGGTGCCTGGTCTACCGCGCCGTTGTCGCCCAGTGTCCATGACAGCTTGGTCGGACCTGAGTACGTGGTGTACGACGGGATCGTCAGCCGCATCGCGAACCGGACGCTGCCGTAGGCGGGAATGGCGGGTACCGCGCAGTTGAGCTGGTGGTAGCCGCCGGCCTTGACCGGTGCCTGCAGGAACACGCTGTAGTTCGGGCAGGGGTGCAGCGCGATGTCGCTGGCGGTCGGGTTGGTGAGCGTGACGAGGTAGTCGAGGGTCGTGCCGATCTTGACCGAGGCGGGTGCCTGGATCGAGACCGTGAGCGCGGCGAACGGGTCGGGCTGCGGGCCGGTGGGCGGCGATCGGAACCACACGCTGAGGTTGACCCCGCAGGTGGCGTTCAATGACGTGCGCAGGGCGATCTGGCCGCCATCTGGCAGGCGCAGCCGGACGTCGGCGTAGGTGATCTCCGGTCGGTCGTCGAGGCAGCCGCCGTAGGTCTCGATGTCAAGCCATGCCTGCTCGCCCGGGTCGATGGTGGCCGGAGTCGACCCCGGCTGCGGCGAGAACATCGTCGTTGTCCCGGTCGCCGCGGCAGAGGTCCGGCCGGTCTTCGGGTCGGTCTTGACCAGCGTGGGGCGCCCGGAGACGGTACAACGGGCCGGCCCGGCGTTGTGCACCTTGACGTGGTTGAACGTGGTGCCCCCGGCGCCGTCGGTGTCAATGGCGTCCAGCAGCAGGTCGGCGGTGCGGCACGCGGCCGCCGTCGGGCGGGGCGACAGCGTCGGCTCCGGTTGGTGAACAGAGGGCAGGTCCCGCCAGGGCACCACGCTGGCGCCGGTCGACGGGCTCGGGCCGATCGGCGCATCCGGGGCGGGACCGCGTACCCGCGCGACGGCCAGCGCCGTGCCGAGGACGACCAGCAGCGTGACCGAGCCGGTGGCGACCAGGGCCCGGCGGCGGTGGCGGCGGCGCATTCCGGCACGTACCCGTTCGACGGCATCCGGCCAGCCCTGCGGCGCACGTCGCGGGTCGGCCAGTACCTGGCGCAGCTCGTCCTCGATCGACGTCACCGGTGCTCACCTCCGTTGCTGATCTCGGCCGCGCCCGACGGCGCCGGGCCTGGTAACGCGGCACGCAGCCTCGCCAGCGCGTGCGAGCTGTTGCTCTTGACGGTGCCAACCGAGCAGCCGAGTATCCGCGCGATCTCGGCCTCGGTGAGATCCTCGTAGAAGCGCAGCACGAGTACAGCTCGTTGCTGGCGGGGAAGGGCGGCGAGCAGGAGCCAAAGCGCCTCATCACGAGGTTCCCGGTCGGCACTGGCGACCTCGGGCGTTTCGGCGACCAGCCGTTCGCGACGCCGACGCCGGCCGTAGTTGAGATGGGCGT
>WNGA01004442.1_pt1 | contig 19264 bp, 17 predicted proteins | sample 5400061 | NCBI WGS metagenome assembly WNGA01 (sample SAMN13153366, study PRJNA577476) | soil metagenome | isolation source: 100 cm soil or saprolite under grassland replicate 2 | place: USA:California | collected 2016-06-15 | reverse complement strand
CGGCGGCGGAGGGCCTGTCCGAGCGCCTCGGCCTGGCGCGCGCCCAGCTCGGAGAGCGCCACGTCGTGCACGCCCTGGAAGCGGCGCACGGCATTGGACACGGACTGTCCGTGGCGCGCGAGGAGGAGGCTCGTCACCGTTTGCGCTCCACCAGAGCCTTCGCCGCTCTGAGGCGCGCGAGGGTCTCGGGCTTGCCCAGGAGCGCCGCCACCTGGAAGACGGGCGGGCTCGCGGTCTTGCCGGTGAGCGCGATGCGCGTGAGCTGGGCCAGGTCCACGAGCTTGAGCCCCATCTCGGATGCTAAACCCCGGTACAGGCCCTCGAGGCTCTGCGGGTCGAATGCCTCCTGGGCCTGGTGGCGCTTGATCAGGACGGCGTACCGCTGCGGCGCCTCGGGCCCCCAGAACTTGGCCGTCGCCTGGGGATCGTACGTCGCGGGTGGCCCGAAGTAGAAGGCCGCCTGCTCGGCCATCTCGACGAGGGTGCGGGCGCGCTCCTTGAGACTCGCGGCGATCGCCGCGAGACGCGCCGGATCGGCCTGGGCCGCGCCGGAGGCGGCAGGGCCCAGGACGCGCGCCAGGAACGGTGCCAGGGCTGCGGCAAGGCGCTCGGGCGCGGCCGCCTGGATCCATTGGTGCGAGACCCACAGGAGCTTGTCCCGGTCGAACACGGCGCCCGCCTTGCCCACGTGCTCGAGAGAAAAGTGCTCGACGATCTCCTCGCGAGAGAGGATCTCCTGGTCACCGTGGGACCAGCCGAGCCTTGCCAGGTAGTTGACGAGCGCCTCCGGAACAATGCCCTGGTCCCGGAACTCCTCGACCGTCGTGGCGCCGTGGCGCTTGGACATCTTGCTCCGGTCGGGTGCCAGGATCATCGGAATATGGGCGAAGACCGGCGTCGCGTAGCCAAGTGCCGCGTAGCAGGCGATCTGCTTCGGCGTGTTGCTCAGGTGGTCGTTGCCGCGGAGGACATGGGTGATCTTCATAGTCACGTCGTCCACCACCGCGCAGAAGTTGTAGGTCGGCGTCCCGTCCGTGCGCACGAGGATCCAGTCGTCCAGCGTATCGTTGTCGAACGTGACGGCGCCGAGAATGGCGTCCTCCACCACCGTCTGGCCGCCCAGCGGCATCTTGAGTCTCAACGCGTGCGGCTCCGACTCGGGCACGTGGGCCTCCCGGCACGTGCCGGGGTACCGGAACTGCTCCTTCCGGGCACGGGCGGCGTCGCGGTGCGCGTCGAGCGTCTCGGGCGTGCAGCGGCAGCGGTACGCGCGCCCCTCGGCGTAAAGGCGCAGGGCGTGCGCCCGGTAGGTGTCGAAGCGCTCGGTCTGGCGATAGCCGGGCGCGGGAGGACCCTCGTCCCAGTCGAGCCCGAGCCAGCGAAGGACGTCGAGGATCTGGACGATGTGCTCGTCGGTCGAGCGCGAGCGGTCCGTGTCCTCGATGCGCAGGAGGAAGACGCCCTTGTGGTGCCGCGCGAAGGCCCAGTTGAAGAGCGCGGTGCGGGCGCCGCCCACGTGGAAGGAGCCCGTGGGGCTGGGCGCAAAGCGGACTCTGACCGTATCCGGCATGGACATTCATTCTACCCCGACGGGGCGGGAGGGTTGTATCACAAGGGGCGCTGCGCCCAGGAAACGGGCGGGCAGCCGGCGGCGGGGATGCCCTCGCGCTCCCTTGGCACACACTGCTAGAACCGGACGCGCCGCATGACGGCACGCGGGAGGAGGCGGATGACCAGCATGACCCACCGCCAGATCGGCGGCGCGTAGACAACCGGCGTCCCGCGGTCGATCGCGCGCAGCGCCTCACGAGCCGCCGCCTCGGGCTCGCCCGCGAGGGGCGGGACGGGCAGACCCGCCGTCATCCCCGTCTTAACGAAGCCCGGCCGAACGCAGACGACGCGCACGCCGCGGTCGGCATAGGCCAGGTGGAGCCCCTCGAGGAAGGCCGAGAGTCCTGCCTTGGACGCGCCGTAGAGATAATTGCTCCGCCGCGCCCTGTCGCCGGCGACCGAGCTGAAGGCGCAGATGGTGCCGCCGCCGCGCCCGGCCAGCCGCTCCGCCGCCTGCTGGCAGAACACCGCCGTCGCCGTGAAGTTGAGGTCCAGCAGCCGCCCGAGCCGCGACGGATCGCGCTCGAGCGCCTCCTGCGGCGCGAAGTCGCCCGCCGTCACGACGAGCGCGTCGAAGCCTCCAAGGGCCCGCTCTGCCGCGTCGAGCGCCGCGGCGAATCGCGCGGGCTCGGCCAGGTCGAAGCGCTCGGTCGCCACCGGCCCTCGCGCGCCGCGAGCCAGGAGGTCGCGAGCCGAGGTCTCGAGCTCGCCCGCGTCTCTTCCCAGGAGGCAAAGCGCGTCGCCACGCTCGGCCATGAGCCGGGCCAGCGCGCGCCCCATGCCGCGCGTGGCGCCGACCACGACGGCCTTCACGGCGTGTCTCCGAGCACCCGCACCGACTGGGCCGAGCGGAAGCGGTGCTCGGGATCCCACCTGTCACGGACCCGCCGCCACTCGGAGAGACGCGGCACCATGAGGGCGAAGTCCTCGGCGCGCGTGACGGCGTCCTTGGCGAGGTAGACACGGCCACCCGCCGCGATCACGATCGCGTTGAGCTCGTGGACGAAGGCCTCGGTGCGCGGGCCGCGGTACGGCAGGTCGAGAGCCAGCGTCGTGCCCTCGATGGGAAAGGACAAATAGGCGTCGGACTCCGGCCCGAAGTCCTTGATGACCGCAAGGAAGGAGGCCGCTCCCGACGCGGCGAGGCGCTCCAGCAGCTCCGCGACGGCCGGCGCGCCGGCGGCGCGCGGCACCACGCACTGGTACTGGAGGAGGCCGCGCGGGCCGTACAGGCGATTCCAGCTGCTGATCGCGTCAAGGGGGTAGAAGAAGCCATGGTAGGGCACGGGCCGCGTCGTACCGCGGGCGCGCTCCCCGTGCCTCCACCCCGCGCGCCTCCACCCCGCGTGTTTCCAATAGTACGCGGCATTGAAGCCGCGCATCAGGACCGGGCTCAGCAGCCACTCGGGAGCGTCGAGCGGCACTTGGATGCGGCGCGGCTCGGTTGGCGGCCCGGCGGGCGCCTCGGACCGCGAGGCGTGGCGGCCGCGCATCAGGATTCCCCGCCCCAGGGCGGCGCCCCGCGCGAGGCAATCGATCCAGCCGACGGTGTACGGCCAGTCCTTGGCGGCATCACGCAAGCCGTCGAGCATCACCCCGAGCCCCGGCACGGGTAGGGCCTCCGTGACCATCCACGCGCTCTCCACCGGCTGGAGCCGGAGCGTCACCTCGATGATGAGCCCGGTGAGCCCCATGCCGCCGACCGTGGCGAGAAAGAGCTCGCGCTCGCGCGCGGGGCCGCACTCCACCAGGCTGCCGTCGGCGACCTGGAGGACCAGGCGATCGACGAAGGCGCCGAAGGAGCCGTCGCGGTGGTGGTTCTTGCCGTGCACGTCGCAGGCGACGCAGCCGCCGACGGTGACGAAGCGCGTCCCCGGCGTCACCGGCGGAAACCACCCGCGCGGCAGGAAGACCCGCAGGATCTCGCCGAGCGAGAGCCCCGCCTCGCAGGTGAGCGCGCCCCGTTCGCGGTCGAAGGCCAGCACGCGGTCGGCCCGCACCGTCTCGAGGACGCGCGCGCCGCGAGTGGCCGGCACGGCCGCGTCGCCGTAGGATCGGCCGAGCCCACGCGGCAGGACGGGGCGTCCACCCGGCGGCAGGATGAGCCGCTCCGGGCGCGCGACGGCTCCATGCTCGACGGGGCGGCGCCCCCAACCCGCGACGGGCTCGAGGCTCAGCCCGGGCGCCTCTAGCCCGGCCGACTTCAGCCCGCCCATTTGGGGCCGTAGATGATGCCGAGCGTCGCCAGCATCCACAGGAGGGCATCCAGCAGCAATCCTCGGTCGGTGACCAGGAGGTCCGAGGGGTTGCCGCCCAGGTCGCGCCGGTACAGGAGATACAGGTAGCGGAAGATGCCGTAGAGCACGAATGGCAGGGTCAGCGGCAGGAGGCGCGTATGGAATTTGGCAACGGTCTCGGGCGCCATGGTGTAGAGCGCGTAGGTGGTCAGCGTCGAGGCCGTGACGACCGAGATCATCTGGTCGAGGAATCCCTCGCTGTAGTCGGCCAGGATGGGCCGGTGGGCGGCGGCGTCACCGGTGAGTGACCGGTACTCGTGCCGGCGCTTGCCGAGGCCCAGGAACAGCGCGATCAGGATGGTGCAGATGAGCAGCCATCCCGAGATCTCGGCGTCCACGGCCACGGCGCCCGCCACGGCGCGCAGCACGAAGCCGGCGGCCACCGTCAGCACGTCGACGATGACGACGTGCTTGAGCCACACGGAGTAGGACGTGAGGAGCGCGCCGTAGCAGAGCGCCACGAACCCGAAGCCGAGCGACAGCCTGAATGCCGCGGTCAGACAGAGGGCCAGCAGCAGGACGCCGAAGCCGAGTGCCGCCCCGAGCGGCAGCGCGCCCGACGCGATGGGGCGCAGGCGCTTGGACGGGTGGAGGCGGTCCTTGTCCGCGTCCGCCACGTCGTTGAAGAGGTAGATGGCCCCGCTGAGGCCGCAGAAGATGGCGAAGGCGACGAGCGCCGGCAAGATCTGCGGGGTCAGCAGCTGCTGGGAAAAGATGACGCCGGCGAAGACAAAAAGGTTCTTGACCCATTGGCGCGGGCGGAGCGAGACGAGGAAGGCCAGGGCCAGGTGCACGCCCTGCGCCTCCTACAACCGGATCACATGCGGCTGGGCGCCCAACGGGCCGGTCAGGTTGCGCGTGTCGATGACGAGGCGGGCCTCGCGGCAGAGCCGCGCCGGGTCGAACTCGCGGTGAGCCGTGAGCACCGTCACGAGGTCGTAGGACGCGAGGTCGGCGGTCGCCCAGTTCACGCCCTCGAGCCGCCGGTTGCCCACCGCGAGCGCCGGCACGTGGGGGTCGGCGTAGTCCACGCGCGCGCCGCGCAGCAGGAGCGCGTCGATGATCTCGACGGCGGGCGAGTCCCGCACGTCCCCCACCCCGGGTTTGTACGCGACGCCCAGCGCCAGGACGCGCGAGCCCTTCAAGGGCTTGCCCTGGTCGTTGAGGGCGTCGGCGGCCAGCTGCACGGTATAGGCGGGCATGCCGCCGTTGATCTCGTCCGCGAAGGCGATGAAGCGCGCTTCGTAGCCCATCATGCGCGCGCGCCACGAGAGGTAGTACGGGTCGCTCGGCAGGCAGTGGCCGCCGATGCCAGGCCCCGGGTAGAACGGCATGAACCCGAAGGGCTTGGTCGCGGCCGCGTCGATGATCTCCCAGACGGACAGCCCCAGCCGCCGACACATGATGGCGAGCTCGTTGACGAGCGCGATGTTGACGCTGCGGAAGATGTTCTCGAAGAGCTTGACCATCTCGGCCGCCTGCGGCGACGAGACCGGCACCACGCGCTCGACGATCTGGCCGTAGAGCGCGCAGGCGAGCTCGCGGCAGGCCGGCGTCATGCCACCCACGACCTTGGGGATGTTGGCGAGTCCGTACGTGCGGTTGCCGGGGTCGATGCGCTCGGGCGAGAAGGCGAGGAAGAACTGCTCTCCGACGGCCCAGCCGGAGCCGGTGAAGCGGGGAAGCAGCACCTCCTCCGTCGTGCCCGGGTAGGTCGTCGACTCGAGGACCACGAGCTGGCCGGGGCGGAGGATCCTGGCCACCTCGTCGGCCGCCGCCACGATGTGCGAGATGTCCGGCTCCTTGGATTTGCCGAGCGGCGTCGGCACGCAGATGATGATGGCGTCGGCCCCGCCGAGGGCCCGCACGCCCTCGGCGACCGTCAGCCTCCCCGTCCTGACGAGCGGCGCCAGGTCGTCGCTCGGGACGTCCTCGATCGGGCTCTGGCCCCGCCCGATCAGTGAAGAGCGCCCCGTATCGGCGTCCACCCCGATCACGGGCATGCCCGCCTTGGCAAAGGCCACGGCCAGCGGAAGCCCGACGTAGCCGAGCCCGATGACACCGACGGTCGCCTCGCGGCCCTCGAGCCGCTGCATGAGCTTCGCCGCAACACCGCCGGTATCGCCCCCGCCGCCACCCAAGTCCGCCACCGTCACGCGAGCCTCTGAACGGCGGCTCGCACCGCGTCGGCCACGCTCCGGACCTCCCCGTCGAGCAGCTCGGGGAAGCATGGCAGCGACAGCACCTCGGCGGCCGCGCGCGCGGCGTTGGGGAAGGCGCGATCGACGTCGGGCACGGCGAACATGGGCTGGGCGGGGATGGGGATCGGGTAGTGCACGGCGGTGCCGACGCCCGCGTCGGCGAGCGCCCCGACGAGGGCGTCCCGCTTCGGGGTGCGAACCGTGAACTGGTGGTACACGTGATGTGCCGGAGCCCGCTCCAGGGCCAGCACCAGCGGCGTGTCCTGCAGGAGCTCGCGGTAGCGCGCGACGATGTCCCGGCGCCGCTCATTCCAGACCCGCAGGTGCCGGAGCTTCACGCGCAGGAACGCCGCCTGAAGCTCGTCGAGCCGGCTCGAGTAGCCGAGCTCGATGTGCTCGTACTTCCGCGGCGAGCCGTGATCGCGGAGCCGCCGCACCGTCTGGGCGACGTCGTCGCGGGCCGTCAACACCATGCCGCCGTCGCCGCAGGCTCCGAGGTTCTTCGTCGGGTAGAAGGAGAGGCACGCGGCGTCGCCCCAGGCCCCGGCCGGCCGGCCGGCGTAGGAGGCGCCCACGGCCTGCGCCGCATCCTCGATGACGGCGAGCCCGCGCGCGCGGGCGAGGTCGGTGATCGCGTCCATGGCGGCGGGCTGCCCGTAGAGGTGCACCGCCACGATGGCGCGCGTCCGGGGCGTCACGGCCCGCGCCGCGAGGGCGGGGTCGAGGTTGTAGGTGGCCGGATCGACGTCGACGAAGACCGGCGTGGCGTGCACCATCATGACGGTGCTGGCCGACGCAACGAACGAGAACGACGGCGTGATCACCTCGTCGCCGGGCTTGACGCCCACCGCCTTGAGCGCGAGCACGAGCGCGTCGGTACCGGAGTTGACGCCGATGCCGTGACGGGTGCCGCAGAGCGCCGCCAGCTCGGCCTCCAGCGCCGCCACCTCGGGCCCCAGGATGAACCGGCAGGAGGCGAGCACCCGCTCGGCCGCCGCGCAGAGCTCGGCCCGGAGCGCTCCGTGCTGCCGCGCGAGATCGATCTGCGGGATCAGAAGCCCGACCCCTTCGCCCCGGTGGTTACCTGGCCCACGCCCAGGAGGTTGACCGAGAACCGGAACTCGCTGTCCTGGCCGTAGCGATAGATGTATTCCGTCGTGATCGCCCAGCAATCGAAGTGGATGTCGAGCCCCCCTCGGGCCTCCGTCGCTCGGCCGCTGGTCACGTCCCAGGCAGTGCTCGCCTTCGCGTCCACGAAACGCGACAGCCGCGCCGTCGCGGCCGCCTGCAGGAATCGGAAGCCCTGCTGCTCGTTGAAGCGCGGCCCCACGCTCGCCGAGAAGTCGCGGTAGATAACGTTGATGTCCGCGTTGGCGTCCCGGAGCCCCAGGTTGTAGACATTGTACCGGGCATCCGTGCGGAAGCGGAGGTGCTCGTTCGGCTGGACCATGGCCTCGGCCACGAGGTCCTTGAAGGGCTCTGAGACCGGCAGGAAGTTGAAGGTCTGGCTGACCGTCAACCGCGCCACCTCCCAACGGACCGGCTGCTCGTTTGTCCCGGTCGTGGTCCGCGCGTTGAGGTGGTTCGTCAGCTCGTACGTCACCTCGTTGGCCTTGTTGACGGCGTCGATGCCCGTCCGCGCCTCGTAGCCCGGGTCGATGCGGGTCGTCGGGCCTCCACCCGGCTCCCACTGGGGGTTGGCCTTCTGGTTGATGCCGCGGATCTCGATGAAGTTGGCGCGCGGCTCGATCACATGCTGGAGCGCGGCGATGCTGCCGGTGCCGTCGAGCGTGTAGACGCGCGCGGCCCGCGTCTCGAGGAGCACCCCGCCCTCCACCTGCTGCCGGAGCCGGTTGGTATGCCGGGTCTGCTCGATGTCGACCGGGTTTATCGCATGGGGCCCGTTGGAGATCCCCTGTCCCACCACCTCCTGGTTGTAGAAAGTCAGGCGGCCACCGGCGTAGGGCGTCATCGTGAAGAGCCCCGCCACCGGCACGGGCATGTAGAAGCGCGGGTGGAAGTCCGCGCGGATTCCCGAGGAGCCGATTTCGCGGACGAAATTGACGAAAGACGCCTGCCCCTCATAGAGCAGGCCCGGCACCCCGGGCAGGGGCTGGCGCAGGCTCGTCAACTTGATCTCGGGAGCCCGCTGGAGCTCGACTGCCCGGACCTGCGTCAGGTCCTGGTACCAGTACACGCGGCCGACGAGAGTGAGCGTGTCCCAGCGCTGGGTGACGAACCCGTTCGTCTCGGCGCGCTGCGTGACCCGGTCCGCGGTCGAGAAGGCGTAGTGCCTATACATGCTGTCGTCAGACGTGACGTTGGAGTCGATTTTGAAGGACAGCCTCGGCGTCGCCTGCCAGACGTGCTGGAGCTTGAAGTAGCCGCGGTTCTCGGGCAGCCCCTGCCCCTGCCGCGAGGTGCGGAAACCCTCGTTGATGCCGAAGGCGGTCAGCTGGCCACGGTTCTCCGCGGAGAGCATGTAGCGGTACTCGAGGTCGGCGCCTATCCCGCGCTTGGTGTAGACATCCATGGCCACGGTCAGGTCTTGGCTGTCGCCGATGGCCCAGTAGTACGGCGTCCGCGCGAACAAGCCGTATCGGGAGTTGGAGCCGAACTCAGGGAAGAGGAAGCCCGACTGCCGCTCGCGCCGGATGGACGCCGCGAAGAACGGCACCCAGGGGATGACCGGCACTCCCTTGACCAGGAACGAGGTCTCGGTGCCCGTGATCACGTTGTCGAGCTCGGCCTCGGCCGAGCCCAGGCGGAAGGACCAGGCCGGGTCGTCGCCCTCGCACGTGGTGAAGATACCCTGCCGGATGCTGTAGACGCTCTCGCCCAGGCGGTCCATGCGGTCACCGGAGAGGCGGTAGTACGGAGGTACGAACGTGGAGCCCTTATAGACCACGCCCGTGCCGGTCCTGAGGTTGAAATCGACGCGCTCTCCGACGAGGCGGTCTTCACCGTCGAAGAACACCACCTTGCCCTGGGCGATGACCTCCCCGGTGGCGCGGTTGAGCTCCACGCGGTCGGCCATGAGCCGGGTGCCGCCGCGGGTGATCTCGACATTGCCCGTGGCCAGCAAGAGGTCGGCGTCGCCCCCGACCTGCTGCATATGGTCCGCGACGATATTGGTCTCGCCGCTGGGGTCGCGCAGGGACAGCGGGGCCTGCTGAGCCGGAGCCGCCGAGGGCGCAAAGAGACCCCAGAGGGCTACGGCGGCAAGCGCGGGACAAACCCGGTGGGTTAGTGGGCTGCGCAGGCAGACGCCGAGCGCCGATTTTAGGGACACAAGTGACTATGGTATCAGCGGCGTGCGGCGCTTTGGCTAAAAATATCTGTGTTTTCAGTGGCTTGGGCGAGGATTTCCCCGATCATGAAGAGCGAGCCTGCTACACAAACCATAGGGGTATCCGGCTCCGCGAGGGCCAGCCGTAGGGCCTCCCGGGGGGAGGGTGCCGTCTCCACGCGGACCCTTCGGTCACCGGCCGCCAGACGCGCGAGCTCGGCCAGGGTCTCCGGCGGTGCGGCGCGCGCGTTGTCGGCGGCGGTGCAGATGACCCGTTCCGCCAACGGCACGAGAGCTCCCAGGATGCCGGCCTTGTCCTTGTCGGCCGAGATCCCGACGACGAAGGTGCCGCGCCGGCCGGGAAAGTAGGCCGCGAGCGAGGCCGCGAGAGCGTGCGCCCCCCCCGGGTTGTGCGCTCCGTCCAGGACTACCGGCGGGGCGCGGCGGATCAGCTGGAAGCGACCCGGCCAACGCACGCTGCCAAGCCCGTCGCGGATCGCGGCGTCCTGGACGCCGAGCGCGCGCGCCGCCGCGGCCGCCAGCAGGGCGTTACCGGGCTGGAACACGCCGAGGAGGGCGCAGCGGACGTCGTCGAGGCGCCACCCGGGTCCTTCGAGGTCGAGCCACTGGCCGTCCAGGGTCGCGCGGCGGACACGCACGCGAAGATCACGCCCTTCGACGAGGAGCGGCACGCCGACTTCCCCGGCTCGCCGCGAGAGTACGGTTTCGACGGCCGGCTCCTGGCGGGCCGAGAGCGCGATCCCGCTTCTGATGATCGCGGCCTTCTCGCGGGCGATGGCATCGAGGGTGGCGCCGAGGTAGGCCTCGTGGTCGAGGTCGATGCGCGTGATGACCTCCACGGCGGGTCGGCCCACGGAGGTCGAGTCGAGCCGGCCGCCGAGACCCGCCTCGAGCACGGCCACCTCGACTCCTTCCCGCGCGAAGTGGTCGAGGGCGAGCGCCGTCAGCGTCTCGAACATGGTCGCATCGAGCCTCGCGACCAGGCTGCCGAGCGCCTCCATGCCGTCAGCGACGTCGGCCTCCGGAATCGGCAGCCCGCCGACACGGATGCGCTCGCGGAGATCGACCAGATGGGGTGAGGTGTAGAGGCCGACGCGGCGGCCGGCGGCCTGTAAGATGGCGGCCAGCATGGAGGCGACGGAGCCCTTGCCGTTGGTGCCCGCCAGCTGCACCAGGGTCAGCGCGCGCTCCGGGCTGCCGGCAGCCGCGAGGAGCGCCTCGATGCGCTCGAGGCCGGGGCGCATGCCGGCCAGCTCTCCGCCCCGCAGCCCGCTGATGCGATCCACGGCCTCGCGATACGTCATGGCACAGGCAGCGACGGACCCGCGAAGAAGCCGATCATGCGGCGCAGGGTCTCGCGGATCTCGCGCCGCTCCACCACGAGGTCGAGCTGGCCGTGCTCGAGCAGGAACTCCGAGCGCTGGAACCCCTCGGGCAGCGGCTGGCGGATGGTCTCGGCGATCACGCGCGGCCCGGCGAAGCCGATGAGGGCGCGCGGCTCGGCGACGATGATGTCGCCCAGCATGGCGAAGCTGATGTCGCCCAGCATGGCGAAGCTGGCCGTCACCCCGCCCGTGGTCGGGTCGGTCAGGAGCGAGATGTAGGGAAGGCGCTCGTCGGCCAGCCGCTTGAGCGCCGCGGCGGTCTTGGCCATCTGCATGAGCGAGAGGATGCCCTCCTGCATGCGCGCCCCGCCGGACGCCGACACGATGAGGAGCGGCAGCCGCTTCTGAATCGCGAGCTCGATGGCCCGCGCGAGCTTTTCGCCCACCACCGAGGCCATGCTGCCGCCGAGGAAGCCAAACTCGAACACGGCGAGGATCACCGGGTGCCCCCCGATGCGCGCGGTGCCGGTCAGCACGGCCTCCTCGACGCCGGTCTTGCTGCGGGCGGCCTTGACGCGGTCGGTGTACCGCTTGGTGTCCTTGAACCCGAGCGGGTCCTTGGAGCGCAGCCCTGCCTCACGCTCCTCGAAGGAGCCTTCGTCCACGATCGAGGCGATGCGCTCGCGCGCGCTGATGCGGAAGGGGTAGCGGCACTTGGGGCAGACGCGCCCCGCCCGGTCGACCTCGGCGCGATAGACGATCTCCTTGCAGGAGTCGCACTTGACCCAGAGTCCCTCGGCGATGTTGACCTTCTTGGGCCTGTCCTCACCTTCCCCCTTCCCCTTCCAGAACCAGGCGGCCATGTGGTTACCTCGGAGGGGGGCTCTGCCCCCCTTCCGAAACCTCCCCCCGGGACAGATTGCGCCGGCTTCGCCGGCGCTCGAAGCGGAACACTGTTGCTCGTGAGGCCATCGAGAGACTCCTAGGTCGCCTGGCCGGCGCGGGCGAGCCGGAGCGGCTCCTTGAGTGACGCGATGAAGTCGCCGATCTTCCTCACGAGGTCGCCGGCGCTCGCATGCGTCTCGATCAGCTGGACGATGGCCGCGCCCACGATGACGCCGTCGGCCGCCTGCCCCACGGCCGCGGCCTGGGACGGGGTGCCGATGCCGAAGCCGACGCAGATCGGCTTCGTCGTGATCCCGCGAAGCGTGCGCAGGTGTTGCGCCAGCTCGGCCGGCAAGTGCGCGCGGACGCCCGTCACGCCGGTGAGGGAGACCATGTAGAGAAAACCGCTGCTGGCCCGCGCGATCTTCCGCATGCGGTCGGGAGTGGACGTCGGCGCGACGAGGTGGATGAGGTCGAGCCCCGCGGCGTGCGCTTCGGCGCGCAGGGGACCGGACTCCTCCGGAGGCAGGTCCGCGACGATGACGCCGTCCACGCCGCACTCCACGGCCGTCCCGCAGAAGGCCTTGAGCCCGAAGGCCAGGATCGGGTTGTAGTACGTGAGAAAGACCAGGGGCACGGCAGTCTCGCCGCGCAGCTCGCGCGCGAGCTCGAGCACGCGGGGCAGCGTCACGCCGGCGTGGAGCGCCCGCTGGGTCGCGCGCTGGATGACGGGACCGTCGGCCAGCGGATCCGAGAACGGCACCCCCAGCTCGACGATGTCCGCGCCCTGCCGCGCGGCCTCGACCACCAGCCGGCGCGTGAGCGCCAGCGACGGATCGCCAGCGGTGAAGTAGGGAATCAGCGCCCGCTCTCCGCGCTGTCGAAGCGCCGCGAACGTCGCCGCCAGCCGCCCGGCCGTCGTCATCGCCGGCCTCCGGACGCGGCGGCCGTGCCGCGCCCGTCGGCCCCCGCGAGCGCCGTCTCCACCGTGTGAACGTCCTTGTCGCCTCGGCCGGACAATCCGACCACGACGATCTCGCTTTTCTTCATGGCGCGGGCCGCCCGCATCGCCCAGGCGACCGCGTGCGCGGACTCGAGCGCGGGCATGATGCCCTCGAGTCGCGTCAGGGCTCCGAAAGCCTCCAGGGCCTCGGCATCGGTCGCCGACTCGTACTGGAAGCGCCCCTTCTCCTTGTAGTAGGCGTGCTCGGGCCCCGAGCCCGGGTAGTCGAGGCCGGCGGAGATCGAGTGCGCTTCGGCGATCTGCCCGTCGTCGTTCTGGAGCACGTAGCTCATGCTGCCGTGCAGCACGCCAACCGCCCCCGCGCCGAGCGAGGCACCGTGCCGGCCGGTGGAGCGATACCGACGATCCTGACGCGCGTGTCCTTGATGAAAGGCCAGAACAGGCCGATGGCGTTGGAGCCTCCGCCCACGCACGCCACCAGCAGGTCGGGCAGCTTCCCGGTCAGCCTGCGCGCCTGCACCCGCGCTTCCTCCCCGATGACGCGGTGGAAGTCGCGCACCATCACGGGGTACGGGTGCGGTCCCAGCGCCGAGCCGAGGAGGTAATACGTCGTGCACACGTTGGTGACCCAGTCACGAAGCGCCTCGTTGACGGCGTCCTTGAGGGTCTTCGAGCCGCTCTCGACGGGAATGACGGTGGCGCCCAGGAGCTTCATCCTGAAGACGTTGAGCGCCTGGCGCGCGATGTCCACGCTGCCCATGTAGACCTGGCACTCGAGGCCGAGCAGCGCCGCCGCGGTCGCCGAGGCGACCCCGTGCTGGCCGGCGCCCGTCTCCGCGATGATCCGCCGCTTGCCCATGCGCTCGGCCAGGAGCGCCTGGCCCAGCACGTTGTTGATCTTGTGCGCGCCCGTGTGGCAGAGATCCTCCCGCTTGAGGAAGATCCTTGCTCCGCCGCAGTGCCGCGTGAGCCGCTCGGCGAAGTACAGCGGCGTCGGGCGCCCGGCGTAGCTCGTCAGGAGCCCCCTCAGCCGGCCCGTGAAGCGCTTGTCCCTCATCGCCGCCCGGTAGGCCTTCTCCAGCTCGACGAGCGGGGCCATGAGCGTCTCGGGGACGAAGCGCCCGCCGAAGCGGCCGAAGTGCCCCGCCGCGTCGGGCAGTGCCGCGGGGTCGGGAATGCGCGATCTCACGCGCTCTCTCTCGACGCCGACCTGGCCGCGGCGATGAAGCGCCGCACCTTGTCGGGGTCTTTCGTACCGGGCCGCCCCTCGACCCCGGAGTTCACGTCCACTCCGTACGGCCTCACGATGGAGATAGCCCGGGCCACGTTCTCGGGGGTCAGACCGCCGGAGAGGATCACCCGCGGCCGCGGCAGGTGCCGGTAGGCGGATGCGATCATGGCGGCCTGCTGCCATTCGACGGGCTCGCGGGCTTCGCCCTCGCTCCAGCGCGCGGCCGTGTCCACGAGGATGGCGGCGGCAACCTTGCGATACGAGAGCGCCAGGGCCCGCTCGCCCATGCGGTACTCCGGGAGGCCCTCGATCGTCGAGCCCGGAGGCAGCTTGATGGTCTTGATCACCGGGAGCCGGTGGTCGGACAGCGCGTCGGCCTGTTCCTGACCGTGGAACTGGAGCGCGCCCAAGCGGCACTGCTCGGCGATCGCCTTGACATGCCCCGCCGCGTGGTCCCAGAAGACCCCCACCGGCGTCACGAAGGGCGGCAGCCAGGCGATGATCGCCGCCGCGGCCGCCGGCTCGATGAAGCGCGGCGTCCCTTCGACGAAGATGAAGCCGAGGGCGTCGGCGCCGGCGTCGACCGCGACCCGCGCGTCCTCGGCGCTGGTGATGCCGCAGATCTTGATCTTGATCAACTAACTCGGCCCTCGCCTCATGGCTTCGCCTTTCGGCTCGAACGGCCACGCCCGTCGAGGAGCGCGAGCTCCCGCGCTTTGGCCGCCACGTCCGAAGCGCGCACGAGCCCCTCGCCGACGAGGACGGCGTGCGCCCCCGCCCGGACGACCCGTAGGACGTCGGCCCGCGTGAAGATGCCGCTCTCGCTCACCGCCGTATGCGCGGGCGGGATCCGCGGCAGCAGGGCGAGCGAGACCTCGAGGCTCGTCTCGAGGGTCTGGAGGTCGCGGTTATTGATGCCGATGACGGGCGCGCCGAGCGCCACGGCCCTGTCGAGCTCCGCGGCGGTGTGCGCCTCGACGAGGGTGGCCAGGCCGATGCCCTTGGCGGCGTGGTGGAGATCGCGGAGCCGCGCGTCGTCGAGAGCCGCCACGATCAGCAGCACCGCGTCGGCGCCGGCGGCGCGCGATTCCCAGAGCTGGTACTCGTCGAGTATGAACTCCTTGCGGAGAAGGGGAAGATCCACGGCCGCGCGCACGGCGACGAGGTCACCGAGGGCGCCGCGGAAGTACTTCTCGTCGGTGAGGACGGAGATCGCCGCCGCGCCGGCCCCCGCGTAGACCCGCGCCTGGGCGGCGGGATCGAGAGCGGCGTTCAGCGTGCCTCTGGAGGGAGAGGCCTTCTTCACCTCCGCGATGAGCCGGACGCCGCCCGGGGAGGGGGGTCTCAACGCGGCCTCGAACTCTCTTGTCGGGCCGAGCCCGCGGCAGGACGCCTCTAGCCCGGCCTGCGGCTTTGCCTCGCGAAGCCGCCGGAGCTCCTCCCGCTTGTTCGCGACGATCTCGTCGAGCGCGCCCATCCCATGACCTAGCAGGCGGCTGAAAAAGGCCCATCTGCTTCGTTGGCGCCCTCGGCCGCACGCTCAACGTACAGAGAGTACGCCTCGCGTGCGGATCTACTCAGCCCTCGTCTCACGGCCACAAGCGGCCGTTCAACTCGAAGGGCGGGGCACCGCCTCGCATCTGGACCTTTTTGAGCCGCCTGCGACTTTCCCGGCATGCTGCTAGTAGTCGCCGCGCAGCCCGTGCTCGCGCTCCGGGGCGAGATCGATGCGCGCCATCTGCTCGAGCACGTACTCGCGGAGCGTCCGCGGCGGCGGGAGGTCGCGCACGATCGTCCCCCTCGCGATCAGCGGTTTGAGCAGCGCCTCCGCCGGTCGGCCCTGGGCGTCCCGCGGCGCCGGCTTTGCGGCGGACAGCACCACGTTCGTCGCCGTGCCGGGCAGGCGCCAGACCTGCTTGGCCCCGGAGCGCTTGCCGCGCTTGGCCATGGGCCGGCCCTCGATCTCCATGATGTCGAGCGCGAAGGAGAGGACGGGCGCGTTCGCGATGGAGGTGCCGACGCCGTAGCCGTCCACGAGCGGGTTGAGCCTGAGGATCTCGTACTCGTCGATGCCGCCCGAGGCCAGAATCTTGACGTGCTCGAAGCCTCGGATGTCGAGCTCCCAGCGGACCTCCTCGAGGATGCGGAAGAAGTCGCCGCGCCGGGACGAGGGTGTGTCGAGCCGCACGGCGTACAGGTCCTTGCCGAGCGCCTCGGCGACGCGGATCGCTTCGAACTTCTCGTCCTGGAGGGTGTCGATGAGGGCGACGCGCCTGACCTTCGGGTCGATCACCTCGTGGAACGCCTGCAGGGCCTTGACCGTGTCGCCGAACATCAGCACGAGGGCGTGGGGGATGGTGCCCGTAGGATCGGCGTCGATCAGCTCGGCGGCCTTGGTCACCGCCACGCCGTCGCAGCCGCCGACGAAGGCGTTGCGCTCGATCATCGGAGCGAGCGCAGGGTGCATCCGCCGCGCCCCGAACGAGATGACCGCGCGGTCGCCCGCGGCGCGCTTGCAGCGGGCGGCCTTGGTCGCGATGCCCGAGGCCTGGCAGAGCAGGCCCAGCAGCGCCGTCTCGTACTCCGCCCACTCGACGTACGTGCCCTCGATGACCAGCACCGGCTCGTCGGGACCGAAGATCGTCCCCTCGTCCATGGCCCACACGTCCACCGGCAGCCCTTCCAGGAGCGCCGCCGCCTCCTCGATGCCGGCCAGAATGCCGAACTTCCAGTCGGCCTGGGGGAAGCTCTTGAGCCGGATCTCGGCCTTGACGCGCTTGGTGAGGCCCTTGGCTTTGAGGATCTGTATGGTCCGCAGGAAGTAGACGTCCGACACCTGGCCCGCTTTGATCTCGGGCTCGGATGCGGTGTGGAAGGCACGCTTCGGCTGGTTCGCCATGCTCGTAGAGGGCGAGTCGGACCAGCCCTCAAGTGGGCGGATTGTCCCAGAAACGCTTCGTGAAGTCAAACGCGCGGGATCGCGCGTGGAGCCGCAAGTCCCCGCCTTACAAGGACTTCCGGCTAAAGGTCGAGGCTCTTGAGGTAGGCGCGGAAGGCGTCGGCCAGATCGGGGCGCGAGAGCGCGAACTCGACCGTGGCCTTGAGGAAACCCAGCTTCTCGCCCGTGTCGTGACGGCGCCCCTCGAATTCGACGGCGTAGATGGGCCGGCGCCCGCGAAGGGTTCTCAAGCCGTTGGTCAGCTGGATCTCGCCGCGGGAGTCTGGCGGCGTCTCGGCCAGAATCGGGAAGAGGTCGGGCGTGAGCACGTAGCGGCCGATGATGGCCAGGTCGGACGGCGCATCCTGTGGATCCGGCTTCTCGACCAGGTCCAGCACCTCGAACACATTGCCGCCGAGCCCGCGCGGCACGATGACGCCGTAGCGGCCGATCTCCTCCCTGGGGATGCGCATGACGGCCAGCACCGGGCCGTCGTGCCGCTCGAAGACGTCGAGCAGCTGCCGCATGCACGGCACCCGCGAGACGATGATGTCGTCGCCCAGGAAGACGCCGAAGGGCTCGTCGCCGACGAGGGGCCGCGCGCAGAGGATGGCGTGGCCGAGGCCGAGCGGCTCCTTCTGGCGGACGTAGGAGACCGAGGCCATCTCCGAGATGGTCTTGATCTGGGCCAGCTCCTCGAGCTTGCCGCGATCCTGCAGGTAGTACTCCAGCTCGAAGGCCGCGTCGAAATGGTCCTCGATGGCGCGCTTGCTGCGGCCCGTGACGAGGATGATCTCGTCGAGCCCCGAGGCGACCGCCTCCTCCACGACGTACTGGATGGTGGGCTTGTCGACGAGTGGCAGCATCTCCTTCGGCTGGGCTTTCGTCGCCGGCAGGAAGCGCGTGCCCAGCCCCGCGGCGGGGAAGACGGCCTTGCGGACCCGGCTCGTGTGCCGGCCTCCGGCAGCGGCGGCGCCCAGAGCGCTCATGCGGGGTCCGGGCTTTCGCCGCTGATCCGCACCTGGATCTTGAGCTTCTTGACCCGGTACCAGAGGCTGCGCTCGGTGATGCCGAGGATCTTGGCCGCCCGGGCCTGAACGCCGTGGGCCTTCTGCAGGGCGTCCAGGATGGCGCGCCGCTCCCAATCCTCGAGCGCCCCGTCGAGGGAGCCCGCCACGGCGGGCGAGGCGTCGCCCGCCGCCCCGGCCTTGGCGCCGCGCTGGACGGCTGGCGGCAGATGCTCTGGCAGGATGACGCCGTCCGAAAGAACCATGGCGCCCTCGAGCACGTGCTGGAGCTCGCGGATATTGCCCGGCCACGGGTAGGTCCAGAGGCAGCGGAGCCCCTCGGTGGACACGGTGGCGGGCTGGCGCCACAGGCGCTGCGCGGCCCTCTCGAGGAGGTGCGTCACCAGGAGCGGCAGATCGTCGATGCGCTCGCGCAGCGGCGGCATCACGAGACGCACGCCCTGCAGCCGGTAGAAGAGATCGGAGCGGAACCGGCCCTCCGCCGCCATCGCCTCGAGGTCCTGGTGCGTCGCGGCGATCACGCGCACGTCGGCCCCGATCGAGCGCGTGCCCCCCACCCGCTCGAACTGCCGCTCCTGCAACACGCGCAGGATCTTGGCCTGCATCGCCAGCGGCATGTCGCCGATCTCGTCGAGAAAGAGCGTTCCCTCGCGTGCCAGCTCGAAGCGTCCGGGACGCGCGCGGATGGCCCCGGTGAAGGCGCCGCGCTCGTGACCGAAGAGCTCGGACTCCAGCAGCCCCTCCGGAATGGCGGCGCAGTTGACCGGGATGAAGGGGCCGTCCTTGCGCGAGCTCAGGCGGTGAATCGCGCGAGCCATCAGCTCCTTGCCCGTGCCGCTCTCGCCGTGGATCAGCACGGTGAGATCCGTCGGCGCCGCGCGCTGGGCCATGTCGATGACGCGCTTGAGGGCCTCGCTCTTGCCGATGAGCTCCTCGAAGCCGCCGGCCGCCTGCCCCTCGCGCAGCACCTTGACCTGCTGCTGGAGCCGCCGCCGGTCCAGGGCCCGCGTCACCACAACCTGGAACTCGGCCATCTTGAGCGGCTTGGTGAAGAAGTCGTAGGCGCCGCGGTTGATGGCGTTCATCGCGATCTGTCGCGTGCCGTGGGCGGTCATCACGATAATGGGCGTCTCGGGCGCCAGGTCGCGGCAGCGCGGGATCGCGTCGAGGCCGTCCATGTCCGGCAACCGGACATCCAGCAGGATGAGGTCATACGAGCTGGCCTTGAGCTTGTCGAGCAGGGCCCCGGCTGTCGGCGCCACCTCGGCCTCGTAGCCTTGCCGGGTCAACGCCTCGCGGATGACGAATGCCAGGTCCTCGTCGTCTTCGGTGATGAGGATACGCTCGCTCACGGCCGTGCTCCGGCGGCCATGACGGGCGCCGTGGTGGGCAGCTCCACGATGAACGTCGTCTCCGAGGCTCCGTCGCTCTCGACGGTGAGCGTGCCGCGGTGGGCCTCGACGATCTGCCGCGC
>WNGA01005021.1_pt1 | contig 19265 bp, 19 predicted proteins | sample 5400061 | NCBI WGS metagenome assembly WNGA01 (sample SAMN13153366, study PRJNA577476) | soil metagenome | isolation source: 100 cm soil or saprolite under grassland replicate 2 | place: USA:California | collected 2016-06-15 | reverse complement strand
TACCCCCCCTGCGCTACGAGATGTAGTTCTCAGCCAGCCCCCAGACCCCTATCGGGAGTGTTTGATTTCGGCCGAGCACGGGAAATATATTCGTTGTATATTTTGGCCATGCCGGTCGAGCGTTTCCTCCCCGACCCGCCCAGGCTCTGCCTGGAGCCGATGCTGCGCTTCCAGCGCTACCGGAAGCTCGACCAGGTCGCGCCGGCCATCCGCGATGTCGCGGAGGCGATGCGGCGGCTCGTCGAGGGTCTGGCGGCGCCGGAGGTCATGTTCCTCACGAAGTCCGTGGACCGGGTCGGCTTCGACACGCTTCACCTGGTCGACGGCCCAACATTCCACGGTCGGTGCTTCGGCAATCACCTGACGTCGGCCGGCGAGGTCGTGTGCTTCCTGGGCACGATCGGACCGGCGGTGGACGAGCGAGTCAGCCAGATGGCGGAGACCGACGAGCTGCTGGAAGCCCTGTTCGTCGAGACGGCGGGGTGGCTCGCCATCGAGGATGCGCTCCGCACGTTTCGCGGTCACCTGACCGCGCGGCTGCGCCCGAAGGGCCTGCGCCTGAGCCCACGGCTCGGGCCGGGCTACGTTGACTGGCCGCTGACCGAACAGGCGGAATTCTTCCCGATGTTCCGCGGGACGCCGCTGCCCGTCAGTCTCAGCGAGTACTGCGTCATGACGCCGAAGAAATCGATCTCGGGTCTGTTCGGCCTGATTCCAGCCGCATAGGGCGAGGACGATGGAGGGGTCGGGCTATGACAACGTGTTGCGCCGGCGGCTGGGACAGGGGCAGTTCGTCGCGTCGATCGAATTCGTCACGCCGGCGGCGCACGAGCCGTTCGAGACAGCCATCGCGCCCATCACCGAGCTCGCGGAGCGGATCAAGGCCGACGCCAGATTCGACACGATTGCGCTCACCGATCGTGTGAAGTCCGACCACGACCACGACCCGGTTCGCGTCGCGGCGCACGTCGCGGAGGCCTGCGGCAAGGCCCCCCTCGTCCATCTCTCGGGCAAGGATCGAGACGCGAGTCGCGTCGCCGACAGTCTCCGACGGATGCAGGGGACCGGCCTCGAGAACGTCCTCGTGGTCACCGGAGACAAGGTCAGGACATCACCCCCGGCCACGCCCGTTCGCTACCACGATTCCGTCAACATGATCGCCCAGGTCCGTTCATCGGCGGCGGACGTCTTCGTCGCGGCGGCCGTCTCACCGTTCAAGTACCGCGAAGAAGAGTCGATGAATCAGTACCTGAAGATGGCGAAGAAGGAGAACGCCGGGGCTCATTGTTTCATCACGCAGGTCGGCTGGGACATGCTGAAGCTCAAGGAGCTGATGGCGTACCGTCGTCGCCGCGGCTTGACGGCGCCCGTCATGGCCGGTGTCATGCTCCTGACCGTGGCGCGCGCGCGCTACATTCGTACGAACAAGCTCGCCGGCATCACGATCACCGACGCGCTCCAGGCGCGGCTCGAGGAGGAGGCGAGGCAGCCCGACAAGGGCGTCGGCGCCGCGTACCGGCGCCTCGCGCTCCAGATCGTAGGCCTGAAGCGACTGGGCTTCGCCGGGTTTCAGCTCAGCGGGATGCATCAGCTCGAGAAGCTCGACACCCTCTTCCGGCGGGTCGAAGGACTGGAGCGGGGACTGGCGAACGAGGGCGCATGGTGGGATGCGTGGTGGCATGCCCTGCGCGGGTCGGATCATGGCCCCACGGCGACCGCCCCCCGACCATATTACCTGTTCAAGGAGCTTGCCGAACCACGGGGTTGGGGCGTCGCGAACGATCAGCTGACTCTCCGGGAGCTCGACCGGGCGGCGAGACCGAGCGCTGAGCTGAAAAAGTTCCGAGGTCTCGATCGGCTGGATCGGCTGGTGTTCGAGGAAGGCTCCCCGGGGGCGGCCTTGCTGAAGCCGATCGCGCGTCTGATCCCGCCTCGGTCCGCGCTCGAGCGCGGGCTGCACTGGCTCGAGCAGAGCGTGAAGGAGCCGGTGGTCGGATGTCGGACGTGCGGGTTCTGCCGGTTGCCCTATACGGCGTACGTCTGTCCGGAGACCTGTCCGAAGGGCCTCGCCAATGGTCCCTGCGGGGGCACCACGGCGAACGTGTGCGAGTTCGGCGACCGGGAGTGTATCCATAACGTGAAGTACCGCATCGCCCGGGATACCGGGCGCCTCGCCGAGCTGGAGGAAGTCCTCATCCCCGCCGTCGAGGCCACCAAGCGAGGCACCTGCTCCTGGACGAATCACTTCCGGGGCGAAGACCCTGCCGTCATCCGACTGAGCGACATCCGAGCGAAAGGAAACCGTGCATGATCGAGCATCAAGGGCTGACCATCATCGGCGAGAACCTCAACGCCACCCGCAAGATCAAGGGCTCGAGCCCCCGCCTCCTCAAGGAGGGCGACAAGCGCGGCCTGGTCTACACCGACCTCGCGGGCACGACGCGCGTGCTCGACCTGACGGATGCCTTCCCCGAGGATCCGAAGGAGCACGCGAACGCGATGATCCCCTACGTCGGGCAATGCTTCCGGAACAAGGACCTGACGTATCTGGAAACAGCCGTGCACTCGCAGCTGGCGGCCGGCGCGCACATCATCGACCTCTGTGTCGACGAGATGTCGCCGTACCCGGAGCAGCGCATGGAGTGGATGCGCTGGGTGGTGCGGACGGTGCAGGCGATGACCGATGCGATCGTCAGCATCGACTCCTCCGATCCCCTGACCATCGAGGCTGGATTGAAGGTCCACGACCCGAAGAAGAGCCGGCCGTTCATCAATTCGGTGAACCTCGAGGAGGGCCGTAACGTCCTGCACGCGATGGCCAAGGAGTACAACGCCTATCTCGCCGGCAACGCATCGGGCCGCTCGGGTATGCCGTACAGCGCCCAGGAGCGGGTCGACCACCTGACCGAGCTCTCGAAGCAGATGGACGAGCACGGCATCCCGACCGAAGACCGGTTCCTCGACGCCCTCGTCTTTCCCGTCGGCGCCGGCCCGGAATTCGGGATGCACTACCTCGACGCGATCAGGCAGCTTCGGGACATGTTTCCCGACGTCCATCTCTTCGGAGGACACTCGAACGTGTCGTTCGGCCTCCCGGAGCGCAAGGTCCTGAACGGCGCCTTTCTGATGCTGTCCATTCTGGCCGGGTGCGACACGCTGATGGTCGATCCGCTGATGAACCCGCCGAAGGACTATCTGGAGTTCAAGCTGGCGGCGGAAGCGCTCATGGGCAAGGACGAGTATTCGCTGAATTATCTCGCGTACCATCGGAGCAAGAAGGCCTGAGGATGCGGCGCTGATGCTATACTCGCCCCCGATGGCCGGTCTCCTCGCGCGTCTGTCCTCGCGGACACCGCTGCTCAGCGATAGCGCGACCGGCACGTGGTTCCAGCAGCGCCTCGGCGCCACCCATGTCGGCGGCGAGTGTTGCGATCAATACAACGTGACGTCCCCCGTCGTCGTCAGGGAGCTCTACCAGGCGAAGATCGATGCCGGCGCCGACCTCGTGCTGACGAACACGTTCAACAGCACACCATTGCGCCTCGCCGAGTTCCACATGGAGGCCGAGGCCGCCGACCGCTTCAACGCCGCCGGGGTGAAGCTGCTCCGTGAGGTGATCGCGGGCGTCGACCGGGAAGTATTCGTCGGCGGGAATGTTGGCCCGACCGGCAAGATCATCGGGCAATCCGCCACCTACGACGAGGTCATGGCGTCGATGCTAGCGCAGATCCGGGCCCTCGTCCGCGCCGGAGTCGACGCGGTCTGCGTGGAGACGATGCTGCAGTCTCTCGAGGGGCAGGTGGCCGTCGAGGCGGCGCGCCAGGTGTTTGCGGAGGAGGGTATCCAGGTACCGATCTACATCACCTTCGCCTTCATGAACCGGCCGGCGGGCAGTGACGCAGCATTCCGCACCTTCTTCGGTGACACCGTCCGCAACATCATGGAGGGGAACGAGGATCTCCTCGCCGAGCGCCCCTTCGTCGGCGCCAGGGAACTTGCGGTCGACGTCGTCGGCGCGAACTGCACCATCGGCGTTGACGACGCCGTGATGGTGACGCGGGAGTTCAGCCGCTACTTCGCGGAACACGGCCTCGCCGGCAAGATCTTCGTCGCGGCGAAGCCGAATTCTCAGATCATGGCGACGATGGCGTACGAGGATCCCGAGTTCGTGGCCGCGCGCTTCGACCGCCTGGTGGAGGCGGGGGCCCATCTGATCGGCTTCTGCTGCGGGTCGACGCCGGAGCACATCGCCGCAACCGCCCGCCAGCGCCGGCGTGTGCTCGGTTTCTGAGTGATGCCCGATATGACGATGGAGAAGTGGCGGCGGCGATGCCGGATGTGAACAATATCGAGTGGTGGAATCAAACGGTGGAGGAATGGGAATGAGCGAGCTGAAGCCTCGGGAACGATTCGCGCGGGCGATCCGGCGCGAGAAGGTGGACCGCGTTCCGACCCTGTATCGCTTCAAGAAGGAGTCGAAGGAGAAGGTCGCGCGCATCTTCGGCATTCACAACACGGGGACGGGCATGAAGCACGACCCCGCGCTCGAGCTGCGACTCGGAAACGACGCCATCATGTACCAGATCGGCATCAACGCCGAGTTCTCGCACCATCCCATCGCGGTGGGCGAGACGTGGTACAGCGACTTCAAGGTCGGCTACGGGAAGAGCGGCCTGCAGGGGATGACCGAGGACCAGCACCGGGAGTTCGAGAAGACGCAGGATTTCTGGGGCCCGGCGAAGGTGGTGCCCGAGAACTTCCCCAAGCATCACCCGATCACGTCGACCGAAGACCTGAAAAACTACACATGGCCCGATCCGGCCAACCCGCGGTTGCTCGACCCGATCAAGGAACTCTGCAAGCAGTGGCAGGACGACTACTTCATCATGGTCGATCTTTCGTCCACGTTGATCGAGGCGGCCTACGCGCACCTGGTCGGCACGCAGAACTTCTTCCTGTACCTCTACGACGAGCCCGAGTTGATCGCCGGCGTGCTGGACGGGCTGACCGAATACTACGCCGCCCTCGGCAAGAACGTGGCCGCGCTCGGCGTGGACATGATCCGGGTGGGCGACGACATCGGCTCCCAGCAGGGGATGATGTTCGATCCAAACACGTGGCGCGAGCTGGCCAAGCCGCGCTTTGCCTACATGTTCGAGCAGTACAAGAAGGTGAACAAGGACGTCTATCTCAAGTTCCACTCGTGCGGCGATTACTCGCAGATCTTGCCGGACGAGGTCGACCTCGGCGTGAACCTGACCGGCCTCATGCAGCCGGTGGGCGGCAACCGCGACCAGGCCGCCGTGAAGAAGAGATTCGGCGACAAGATCGCGATGATCGGCGGCCTGGACGTGCAGCGCCTGCTGCCGCGCGGGCAGGTGGACGAGGTCCGCGAGGGTGTGCTCAGCGTGATGAAGAACCTCGCCGTCGGTGGCGGGTACATCTTCTCGCCGGCGCACTACATCCTCGCCGACGTCCCCGTCCAGAACATCTGGGCCATGATCGAGGCGGTGAAGGACTACGGCGTCTACGGGAAGTACCCGCTAAGCTAGGAGAGCGCAGGCATGGGAAACGTACCGACGCTCCAGATCCCCGACGGGTGGCCGTCACGGGTCCCCGCGGGCTGGGACTGGCACGAGCTGTGGGTGGCCATCGAAAAGGGCAAGCACAAGGTCTCCCATGAGCTCGTCCAGAAGGCCATCGACGCCAACATCCATCCGAAGACCATCCTGGACGACGGGCTGTTCCCCGGCTTCAATCTCCAGGGCGACCGCTTCAGTGAGCAGATCATTTTCATCCCCGAGATGCTCATCACGGCGCGGGCCATGAAAGCCGGGCTCGCGCTCATTCGCCCCCTGCTCGCCGCCGCCGCCGAGAAGCCGGTCGGCACGTTCATCATCGGCACCGTCCTCGGCGACATGCACGACATCGGGCAGACCATCGTGACGATCATGCTCGAGAACGCCGGCTTCCGAGTCATCAACCTCGGGACGGACACGCATCCCGACAAGTTCATCGATGCCGCCAAGCGGGAGAAGGCCGACCTCGTCGGCTTCTCGGCGCTTCTCTCCACCACCATCTACTACCAGAAGGTCACCATCGAAGAGTTCGCCAAGGCGGGGCTCAGGAACAAGGTCAAGATCCTCGTTGGGGGCGCGCCGACCAGCCAGCAGTGGGCCGACGAGATCGGCGCGGACGGCTGGGGCAAGGACGCGATGCTCGCCGTTCAGCTCGCCAAGCGGCTCGTCAAGGAACCTCGGGAGGCGTGGGAGTAGCCATGGAATTCGTCTCGATGGCCCGGCTCGAGGAGGTGCCGGCCGGAGCGGCCCGTCTGTTCGGGTCGGAAAGGTTCCGCGCCCTGCTCGTGCGCGTGGGAGACACCGTGTTCGCGCTCCAGGCCCGGTGTCCCCACAAGGGCTGCGAGTGGGACGGCGCGAAGGTCGATGGCGAGATCCTGTCCTGTCCGCATTGCCATGTTCGTTATTCGGTCCGGACGGGATTGAATCCGCTCACGACGGCGTGTCACGTCAACCAATCGACGGCCGAGTACCACTACCGGAATTTCCCCGAGGGGAAGGCCGAACGGTACGACGTGCGGACCGACGGCGAGGCGGTCGTGGTCGCGACATCGCCGCGGCCGTTCAGGAAAGTCGTTGGCTGATGAGCCGCGCACTCTCCGTCACCTTCGCGCCGGCCGGACAGACGATCATCGTCGGCCCCGGACAGACGTTCCTGCGCGCCGCGCAGGACGCCGGCATCGATGTGATGGCGACGTGCGGAGGCCGCGGACGCTGCCACAGCTGTCGCATCAAGATCGTCAAGGGCAGTGTGCCGCCGCCGACGATCATGGACACGGTCCAGCTGGGCCATGACCAGGTCCGCGAAGGCTTCCGGCTCTCGTGCCAGACCGCGGTCTCGTCGGACTGCGCGGTCATGGTGGTGCCTCCCATCACGGAGGGGGGGCACCAGATCTTGTCCTGCTCCCACGTGTTCCGGGAGACGACCCCGCTCGACTCGGGCGTCGACAAGCGGCGGATCAAGGCAGGCCTGCCGACCGAGGAGCATCACCAGACCTCGGATGTCGAGGAGATCCTGGCCGCGCTGGGAGGGGGGACGAGCGCCGAGGTTCCGCTCGACCTGCTCCGCAAGGTTCCGGCCCTGCTGCGCGATGCCGACGGGGTCCTGACCGTCACCGTCTTCAACAAGCGCATCATCGATATCGAGTCCGGCGACACGACCATGCACCGCTACGGCATGGCGTTCGACATCGGCACGACGAGCATCGTGGGGTTCCTGCTCGACCTCTCCACCGGCGAGCAACTCGCCGCGGTCGGCAGCATCAATCCCCAGGCGGTGTATGGCGGCGATCTGATGTCGCGTATCGCCTTCGCCCAGTTCAATGCCGAGGCGCTCAAGAAGCTCCAGACTCGAGTGCTGGCGGCGATCAACGGGTTCGTGAAGGAAGCGTGCGACAAGGCCAAGGTGGCCCCCGAGCACGTCTACAAGATCGTGATCGTCGGCAACACGTGCATGCATCACATCTTCCTCGGCATCGATCCCACCCACGTGGGGCTGGCGCCGTACGCCCCGTCGGTCCGCTCGCCGATCGTGGTGACGGCGCGCGAGTTACTGCTCCGGGTGAACCCCAACGCCGCGGTGTGCCTGCTGCCGATCGTCGCCGGGTTCGTGGGAGCCGACACGATGGCGGTGGTCCTCGCCACGCGCATCTACGACAGCCTGCACGTCCGCGTCGCCGTCGACATCGGAACCAACGGCGAGGTCGTGATGGGCTCGCGCCGCAAGCTCATGGCGTGTTCGGCGCCGGCCGGGCCCGCGCTGGAAGGCGCGCAGATCAAGCACGGCATGCGGGGCGCGCTCGGAGCGATCGAGAAGGTGGAGATCGGCGACGACGTGGTCTGCGGGGTGATCGGCGGCGTCCCTCCCATCGGAATCTGCGGCTCCGGCCTCATCGACGCCGTCGCGAAGATGCTGGACGCGAAGGTGTTGGACCCATCCGGTCTGTTACGGATCGACGAGCGCGACGTGCTGCCGCCGGCGCTGCGCGACCGCCTCGTCGAGCGAGACGGCGAGCGGCAGTTCGTCCTCGCCTGGGCCCCGGAGTCCGGCCATGGTCAGGATGTCGCCATCAGCCAACAGGACATTCGGCAGCTCCAGCTCGCCAAGGGCGCGATCTACTCCGGCATCTTGATGCTCAAGAAGGTCATGGGCGTCCAGGACGGCCAGATCAAGGAGCTGATGCTCGCCGGAGGCTTCGGCAATTACATCAACATCGAGAGCGCTGTCCGCATCCACCTTCTTCCCGAGCTGCCCGTCGAGCGCATCCGATACGTCGGCAACGCCGCCGCCCTCGGGGCGCAGATGGCCCTCCTGTCGGAGACGGAACGCAACCGCACCATCGCCCTCGCGCGGTCCATCGAGCACGTGTCGCTGGCCGCCCGCCCCGACTTCCAGGACATCTTCATCGAGGCGATCTGTTTCCCCGGTGACGAGACCGCCGACATGCTTCTGTCGGGAGACGCGTGATGCTGGTCAACCCGATCTGTGGATTCCTCGGTTCGGGGAAGACGACCCTCATGCGCCGGATCATCGGCGAACGGGGGGGCCGGGAGCCGATGGCCGTCATCGTCAACGAGTTCGGCGACGTCGGCATCGACGGCGCCCTCCTGTCCGGACAGGACGTCGACATGATCGAGATCAGCGCCGGGTGTCTCTGCTGCACGCTCAAGGGGTCGCTGGTGAACGCGCTCGAGGAGCTGCGTGACAAGAGAGGCGTCCAGCGCGTGGTCATCGAAGCCACCGGTGTCGCCCAGCCGGCCGAGATGCTCGACGTCCTCGGCGATCCGGCGCTGAAGGGGTCGGTGGAGATCGGGCCGATGATCACCGTCGTGGACGCCGCCAGGTTCACGGGGCTGCGAAAGGTCCTGGGCAATTTCTATACGGACCAGGTCCGGCTGGCTGACGTGCTGCTGTTGAACAAGACCGATCTCGCCACGCCCGGCCAGCTCGAGGCGGTGCGACGGGAGATCACGGCCTTGAACCCGCAGGCGACGGTCGTCACGACCGAGCGCTGCAATGTGGAGCTGGGGGTGGTCCTGGACAAGCGGCGGGACACGCCCGGACCGAGCGCGCTCGAGCAGGGGCTCGCCTCGCCGGCTCCGGCGGCGTCGTTCGTCTCGTTCGTGGTGCCGGTGGCGTTCGATACCGATCGGGCGAAGGTCGAGCAGTTCTTCGAGGCGCTGCCGCCGGCGATCGTGCGCGCCAAGGGCTTCATGAGGGTCGAGGGGCAGGTCTCGATCGTGCAATTCGCCGGAGGCCAGCTCGAGATCGCGCCGACGCCCAATCCACGCGGCTTCACCCTCGTGTTCATCGCCAGCGCCGAACCTGACCGGGCGGCGATCCAGCGCGCCCTCGACACGACGAGGCGCGGATGAAGAGCAAGGCCCACGCGTCGCTCACCGAGAAGGCGTACCAGACGCTCGTGCACAAGATCGTCACGCTCGAGCTGACGCCCGGCTCGGTGCTCACCGAGAGCCGGTTGATCCACGAGATGAAGATCGGACGGACGCCGATCCGCGAGGCGATCCAGCGCCTGATCGCCGAGGGGCTGGTGACGCATCTCCACCATCGCGGCATGCTGGTCGCGGAGATCCGGGCCGAGGACGTCCAGCAGATCAACGAATTCCGGACGCGGGTCGAAGGGTTCGCGGCGCGGCTGGCGGCGACCCGCATGACGCCGGATCAGGTCGAGAAGCTGCAGCGCATTCACGCCGTCCTCGACCGCTCCATGACGGACATGGATGCCGAGGCGTTCATCGCGCAGGACCGGCTGTTTCACGAGTTGCTGGCCCGCGGCGCGCAGAACCGGTATCTGGAATTGACCCTGCTGCGCCTCTACAACCTGCACCTCCGGCTCTGGTACTACCTCTACAAGAAGCAAGGCGGCCTGCAGGAAACGGTGCACGAGCACCAGGAGGTCATCGAGGCGCTCGTCCGCCGCGATCCAGAGGGAGCCGAGCGGGCCATGCGGGGCTACGTGACGCGAGTCGCGCGTCAGATCAAGGACATCATCTAAGACGGCGGGATTGACGGGAGACAGGGATGGCCAAGAAGACGATGACGTCGCGAGAGCGGGTCGAGAGGGCCGTGCGTCTGCAGGAGCCCGACCGGGTTCCACGCGATATCTGGATCACCCAGGACGCGTATGTGGCGCTCCGCCGTGAGCTGGGCCTATCTCCGAAGGTCTCCAAGCCCTGGGACTGGCAGAACACGCCGGACGCGATCCGGACGGGGTCCACGACATGGTCCACCGACGCGCCGGTCGATCTCGACGTGATCGAGAAGCTCGACCTGGACATCATCCGCATTCCCAGCTACCCGCCGAACGGCGGTCGGGGTTTCGTCCACCGTGCCGAGGACGACCTCTACGTCGACGAGTGGGGCGTGCCCCACCATCGGGCGGAGTTCGAGACCGGGTACGGCGGCGCGCACTTCGAGATCCGGACCTACCCTCTGGCCGAGGCGACGGTGAAGGATCTCGACGACTACCCGTGGCCCGATCCGCACGATCCGTCGTTCCTTGGCGATCTGCCGGACCTGATCCCGCGCATCCGAGAGGAGACGCCGTACGCGATCCTGTCCCAGTTCGGCCGCGGAGGCATCTACGAGCAGGCGAAGTACCTGCGCGGATTCGAGCAGATCTTCATCGACATGGCGATCGACCAGGAGTTCGTACGCGCGCTCTTCGACAAGCTGCTGCAGATCGAGCTCGAGATGAATCGCGTCGGGATCCAGGCCGTCGGCAAGTACCTGTCGATCCTCCGCCTCTCACCCGAGGACCTCGGCACCCAGACGAGCACGCTGGTGTCGCCCCAGACCCACGAAGATCTGGTGCGGCCGTACTACAAGCGGCGATTCCTCGAAGTTCGGAAGATGCTCGACGACGTCGGCAATCACGACTGCAAGATCATGTACCACTCCTGCGGCGCTGCCTATCCCATGATGCCGGGCCTCGTCGAGGACGGCATGGACGTGTTCGATCCGCTCCAGCCAGTCGAGGTGATCTCGGAGCCGTGGCGGCTCAAGCAGGACTTCGGCAAGAGGATCGCGTTCCTCGGCGGCATCAACGTGCAGTCGACGCTGCCGCGGGGCACGCCGGAAGACGTTCGGCAGGAAGTGCGACAGCGGATCAAGGAAATGGCGCCGGGCGGCGGATACATCCTCTCGCCCGCTCACCGGATGCTCCCCGACATCCCATTCCGGAACATCAAGGCGATGTACGACGCCGGCGACGAGTTCGGTTATTACCCCATCAACCCGTGAGCGACCAGACCATGGATGACAGAACGCTGCTCGAAAAGCTCGCCTTCACCGTGATCAAGGGCCAGGTGAAGGACGGCACGGCGCTGACCCAGCAGGGCATCGATCAGGGGATCAATCCGCACCTCGTCATCAACGAGGGGCTCGTGCCGGGAATGGACGTCGTCGGTGAGCTGTTCCGGACGAATCAGTACTTCATTCCCGAGGTGCTGCTCTCCGCCCGCACGATGAACGGATCCATGGCCCTCCTCCGGCCGTTGATCGTGGGCCATGTGACGGAAACGGTCGGGGTCGCCGTCGTCGGCACCGTCAAGGGGGACATCCACGACATCGGCAAGAACCTCGTCTGCATGCTGCTCGAGGCCGCGCAGTTCAAGGTCCACAATATCGGGGTCAACAACACGCCGGAGAAGATCCTCGAGATGGCCGAGCAGCACCAAGCGGATATCGTGGGGCTCTCCGCGCTGCTGTCCGTCACCATGCCGAACATCGGCAAGACCGTCGAGCACTTCGAGAAGATGGGCGTGCGCAACAAGTACAAGATCATCTGTGGCGGCGCCCCGGTGACCGCCAAGTTCGCCAAGGAGTGCGGGACCGACGCGTACGGCGCCAACGCTCCCGAGGCCGTGAAGATTTGCCGGCAGTGGGTCGCGGAGAAGCGCGCGGCCGCCGCGTCCTGAGTGGTCGTCGAGGGAACGCCGGTGGCGAAGTACCAGGTGCTCTACTGGAAGGATATCCCGTCGCTGGTGGAGGCGACCGATGCCAACGGCAGCGCAAAGGTCCCGTTGACCGACCGGTTTCAGCTCCTCATCGACTCGGTGGCCATGCGACTCGGTCTGGCCGGCACCGACGAGTACCTCGACCAATGGGAACACGGCGAGGAACAAGAGCGTCCCGGCAGCTCGCAGGACGTCGCAAGGGCCGTGGCGCAGGAACTCGAGGCGAGGTTCGCCGAGTTCCGTGATCGCGGGCTGGCATAAGTCTCGACCTGCGTTCGGGGCGGGTGGGTGACGGAGTCCAGCCGGGCGGCGGTCGCCGCGCCGACAGGCCCCACCCGCCTCACGCGCGGAGGACGGTTCTGGTTTAGAATCCCCCTTGAGAGGCAGATAGCCCCATCCCCGGGACGAAAGGATCGTGCCATGGCCAAAGGAGTCCGTAAGGACGAGCCGATCGAGGCGCTTCTCAAAGAGGGTCGGAAGTTCCCGCCGCCGAAGGCGTTCACGAAGGCGGCGCGAATCAAGAGCTCGACCATCTACCGGGACGCCAAGCGGAACCCCGTGCGGTTCTGGGAGCGCGAGGCCAAGGAGCTCGAATGGATCAAGCCCTGGCGGCGCGCCCTCGAGTGGAAGCTGCCCTACGCGAAGTGGTTTGTCGGTGGTCGGCTGAACGCCTCCGTGAACTGCCTCGACCGCCACGTGCGAGGAGCGAGGCGCATGAAGGCGGCCCTCATCTGGGAGGGTGAGCCGGGGGACAGCCGGGTCCTGACGTACTGGGACCTCTACCGCGAAGTCAACCGCTTCGCCGCCGCCCTCCGGCAGGGAGGCGTGAAGAAGGGCGACATCGTCACGATCTACATGCCGATGATCCCCGAGGTGGCCATCGCCATCCTCGCCTGTGCGCGCATCGGGGCGCCACATTCGGTGGTCTTCGCCGGCTTCTCGCCGGAGTCGCTGCGCGACCGTATCAACGACGCCAAGTCTCGCGTCGTCATCACCGCCGACGGTGGGTACCGGCGCGGCGCCGTGGTGGAGTTGAAGCGGAACGCCGACGAGGCGATCAAGGAGTGCCCGAGCGTCCGGACGGTGATCGTCGCCCGTCGAACGAACCAGGACGTGTCGTGGACCGAAGGCCGCGACGTCTGGTGGAACGACTTCCAGCAAGGCGCCCCGGCCGAGTGCGCGCCGGAGCCGATGGATGCCGAGGACATGCTGTACCTGCTGTACACGTCGGGATCCACGGGGAAGCCGAAGGGGATCGTGCACACGACCGGCGGTTACATGACGGGCGTCACCGCGACGACCAAGTACATCTTCGATCTCCGCGAGAGCGACACGTTCTGGTGCACCGCCGATATCGGCTGGGTGACCGGCCACTCCTATATCATCTACGGCCCCCTGTCGAACGGTGCGTCCGTCGTCATGTACGAGGGCACGCCCGATTTCCCGGAGAAGGACCGCTTCTGGCGAATCGTCGAAAAGTACGGCGTCACCGTTCTCTACACGGCCCCGACCGCGATCCGCACATTCGTCCGCTGGGGCGAGCAGTATCCCAAGGGCTGCGATCTCTCGTCGCTCCGGTTGCTCGGCTCGGTCGGTGAGCCCATCAATCCCGAAGCCTGGATCTGGTACTGGAAGGTCATCGGAGGCGGTCGGTGTCCCGTCGTCGACACCTGGTGGCAGACCGAGACGGGGCACATCCTCATCACGCCGCTGCCGGGCATCACGGTCTGCAAGCCGGGTTCCGCGACGTTTCCGTTCCCGGGCATCGAGCCCGACATCGTGAACGACAAGGGCCAGCCGGCCGAGGCCGGCTACCTGGTGCTGAAGAAGCCGTGGCCGGGGATGCTGCGCGGCATCTACGGCGATCCCAAGCGCTACGAGGAGACATTCTGGAGCCAGATCCCTGGCATGTATTTCACCGGCGATGGCGCCAAGCGCGACAAGGCCGGGTACTTCTGGCTCCTCGGACGCATCGACGACGTGATGAACATCTCCGGCCACCGCGTGTCGACGATGGAGGTCGAGTCGGCGCTCGTCGAGCATCCGACGGTCGCCGAGGCGGCGGTCATCGGGAAGGCGCACGAGATCAAGGGACAGGCGATCGCCGCCTTCGTGACCCTGAAATCCGGTCATACGATGACACCTGAGCTCCAGAACGAGATCAAGGCCCACGTCGCCCACAAGATCGGCGCGCTGGCCCGGCCCGACGACATCATTTACGCGGCGGAGCTGCCCAAGACTCGAAGCGGCAAGATCATGCGGCGACTGCTTCGGGACATCGCCGAGGGCCGGGCGCTCGGCGAGACGAGCACGCTCGCCGACCCGGCCGTCGTGGCGACGCTCAAGAAGGTGTACGAGGAATAGGCGTGACAGCGTAGGGGCCGCCGCCCGCGGCTGGCGGCCGCGACGAGCGTCGTCGCGATCGCGATCATCCAGCACAGCGATCCGGACGGTTGGATCCGAGTCGTCGAGGCCTGCTGTGACCATGGCGTGCCGGGGGTGGCGGTGGGCGGGCTCCTCGTCGGCCTGATCGAGGGCATCGTGGCGCTCTCCGTGCAGGCCGCCGCCGCCCGGATCGTGCTCGGCGCGGTCTTCGTGGCGATCCTCCTCGCGCGGCCGTCGGGCCTGCTCGGCGTGGAGCGGCGGTGAGCGACGGGCGGCGCTGGCTCGGGCGCGGGCTCGGCGTCGCCGCCGTCCTCCTCGCGCTCGTCGTGCCGCTGCTGACGCGGCGCCTCCTCGGCGACGACGAGTACTGGATCCAGGTGCTCGTCTGGGTGATGTTCTTCGCCTACCTGAGCGCCGCCTGGAACCTGATCGGCGGCTTCGCCGGCCAGTACTCGATCGGCCACGCGGGGCTCGTCGGCATCGGCGCCTACACCTCCTCGCTCCTCGCCATCTACGCGGGCCTGACGCCCTGGCTCGGCATGCTCGCGGGCGGCGGACTGGCCGCCGTCGTGGGGGGCGTGATCGGCTACCCGTGCTTTCGCCTGCGCGGCGCCTTCTTCTCGCTGGTGACGATCGCCTTCGCCGAGATGCTGCGCGTGGGCCTCGAGCTGACGGACTCCGTGGCCGGGATGCAGATCAACGGCGTGCGCGGCTTCCTGCTGCCCGTGCTCGGCGACCGGCCGTCGCAGTTCCAGTTCGCCTCCAAGCGGCCCTACTACTACGTGATGCTCGCGCTGCTCGTCGTCGTGCTGCTGGCGGGGGCGGCGGTGAAGCGCGCGCGCCTCGGCTACTACCTGGCGGCGATCCGCGACGACGAGGACGCGGTGGCGAGCCTCGGGATCAACCCGGCGCGGGTGAAGCTCGCCGCCATGATGCTGTCGAGCTTCTTCGCGGCGGTGGGCGGCACCTTCTACGCCCAGCTCGTCGGCTTCATCACGCCCACGCGGACGATGAGTCTCGACTTCTCCGTCCAGATGGTCATCATGGCCGTGCTCGGCGGCATCGGCACCGTGCTGGGGCCGCTGTGGGGCGCGCTCGTCCTGGTGCCCATCGCGGAGCTGACGCGCGCCTTCTGGGGCGGGAGCCTGCAGGGCGTGCACCTCATCGTCTACGGCGCGCTGCTGATCCTCGTCATCCTCTACTGGCCGCAGGGCATCGATCCCTGGGTGCGTCGCGGCGTCGACGCGCTCGCGCGCGCCCTCGGACGCCAACCGCGGCCGGAGTCGCCGGCGGCGGCCGTCGACAACGCGCCCCGCATCGTGCTCCCCGAGGGGGGTCTGCTCACGGCGCGCCCAGCCGTCGACGGCGGCGGGCCGCTCCTGAGCGTGCGCGGCGTGAGCCGGAGCTTCGGCGGCGCCGTGGGGGTGCGCGACGTGACCTTCGACGTGAACGCGGGCGAGGTGGTGGGGATCATCGGCGCCAACGGCGCCGGCAAGACGACGCTCTTCAACCTCATCTCCGGGACGCTCGCGCCCGACGGCGGCGAGATCGCGTTCGCCGGCCATGGCCTGGGCCGCCGGGGGCCGGACGCGCGCTGCCGCCTCGGCATCGCCCGGACCTTCCAGATCGTCCGCCCCTTCACGGGGATGACCGCGATCGAGAACGTGATGGTGGCGACGCTGCCCCACGCCGGCGACGTCGGGGGGGCGCGCCGCGAGGCGGCCCGCTACCTGGGCTTCGTCGGCCTCGCCCACCGCGTCGACGTGCCCGCGAGCGGCCTCAGCACCGGCGAGCGCAAGCGGCTCGAGCTGGCGCGCGCGCTCGCCACGCGGCCGCGCCTCTTGCTGCTGGACGAGGTGACGGGCGGCCTCGACCAGCGGAGCCTCCCCGGCCTCGTGCGCCTGATCCAGAAGGTGAAGGCCGAGGGGCTCACGCTGCTCGTCATCGAGCACAACCTGCGCGTGATCAGCGCGGTGGCCGACCGGCTCGTCATGATGCATCTCGGCCGCAAGATCCAGGAGGGTCCGCCCCCGGTGGTCGTGAACGACCCCCAGGTGATCGACATCTACGTGGGAGGCGCCGGTGCTCGAGGTTGAGGGGCTCGAGGTCCGCTACGCGGGCTACCTGGCGCTCGCCGACGTGTCGCTCCGCGTCGGCGAGGGGGAGGTGGTGTGCCTCATGGGCGCCAACGGCTCGGGCAAGTCCTCGCTGCTCAACGCGGTGTCGGGGCTCGTCACGCCGAGCGCGGGTCGGGTGAGGTTCAACGACGAGCCGATCAACCGGGTCCCGACGTGGCAGCGGCTGGGCCGCGGGCTCGCGCACGTGCTCGAGCGGCGCCGGCTCTTCCCCTACATGACCGTCCTCGAGAACCTGCTGCTGGGCGGCTACGAGCCGTCAGCGCGCAAGCGCCGCCCGGAGTCGCTCGAGCGCGTCATCGCGCTGTTCCCGATCCTCGGCGAGCGCCGCCGCCAGCTCGCGCACTCGCTGTCGGGCGGCGAGCAGCAGATGGTGGCCATCGGGCGCGCGCTCATGAGCCGGCCGCGCTTCATCATGCTCGACGAGCCGTTCCTGGGGCTGGCGCCGCGTCTGGTGCGCGACGTCTCGGACGCGATCCGGCGCATCAACGCGGACGGCGTGACCGTGCTCTTCACCGAGCAGGCCATCCAGCAGTCGCTGTCGATCTCACACCGGGGGTACGTCCTCGAGGGCGGGCGCCTCGCCCTGACCGGCACGAGCGCCGAGCTGCTCGCGAACGACCTGCTGCAGCGGGTGTACATGGGCCTCGAGGACACGGCCCTCCCCGGCCAGGCATCGCGATGACGCCACGCACATGGGAACAGCGACCCCGGGGCGCGGTCGAGGCGGCGCTCGTCGGCGCCATGACGACGCTCCGCGCGTGGGTGGCGCGCCGCGACCTCCCGGACGGGGGCAGCGACGCCGTCGGGCAACTGCGACGGGGAAGGCCACGGCCGCGTGGTCGTTCCCGGCGTCGACCAGGTGGCGTGGTGACCGCCGATCAGGATCGGTGACGGCCATCCGACGGCCGCACGCGGCAACCCGACCACGGTGTAGCCCGCGGTGGTCAGAGGGTCTGCTCGACGATCCGGGACGGCGTCTCGGCGCATTGTGGGCGCCGCCGGCGCCGCGCGTCTGCCCGTCACGGCCGGGGGCGCGGCCTCGACCAGCGGGCCGCCGTGGCCCTCGATCTATTCCGTCATGGCGATGGCGCGCACGGGCGAGCCGTCCGCCCCCTCGAGCGCAAGGGGAAGGGCCAGGAACCTGCACCGCGCCGCGCCGATCCGGTCCAGGTTGGTCAGGTACTCGATGACCGTGATGCCGGCCGGGAAGAAGATGGCGTGGGTCGTGTACTCGGCGCGGTCGGGCTTGCGCCGCGGCGTGGCGATCGTGTCGCGGATGCAGTGGTCGGGCGGGTAGTCGTAGCCCACGGCCTTCACGCCGCGGGCGACGAGCCAGTCGCAGCCGGTCGCCTCCGTGAAGGGGCCCTCCCGCCAGAAGCGCGGGGTCTCCACGCTCGTCCGCCGCGGCCAGTCGGTCCGGAGCAGCACGATGTCGCCGCGTCGGACGTGAGCGCCGTGACGCTCGAGCTCGGCCGCCGTGACCGCTCCGTTCGCGCCGAGGTGGCTCAGATCGACCACCGCCGCCTCACCGATCCACTGGTCGATGGGCATCGTCGCGATGTCCCGGCCGTCCGGTTGATAGTGCAGCGGCGCGTCCACGTGCGTGTACGCGTGGCAGCTCATGGTGACGACGGTGCTCTGGAGCGGGTCCCCGTTCGCGTGGGTCGCCACGCGCTCGGAGGCGACCCTCCACCGGAAGTGTGGACGGACCGGGAAACTCAGGTCGACGATCGCCATGGACTCAGCCCGGAATGGCCGTGACGTCGACCTTCACCTCGGTCGCACCTGCGACCGTTCGGTAGAGGGGTCAGCGGTTGCGGTATGTCGCGACCAGGTCCTCCGCCTGGGCCTGGCTGACGCCGGCGATCGTGAACGTCATGGTGATCGTGGCGAAGCGGTTCGGCTCCTCGGCCGTCCGCAGGCCCTCGATGCTGACGTCCATCCGCTTGACGGGAACGCCCTTGTCCTGCGCGTACACCTCGATCAGGGTGACGCCGCACGAGGAGATCCCGGCCAGGAAGGCCTCGCTGTTGGTGAAGGCGTCGAGGTGAGGGTGCGAGGACGAGTCCAGCACGAGGCGCTGGCCCCGTGCCTCGCTCACCGCGCGCCCCGGTGTGCCGCTGCTCGATGACCGAACCGTGTCGATCTTGCCGTTGCTCATGATGGCTCCTCCCGGGGGCTCACAGCGGCACGCCGTCGCGGAGCGCGATCCGCCCGAGCGGCGTGAAGGCCGCCCCCCGCTCATGAAGGATGACGTCCGTGCGGAGATCCTCGACGGCGGGGGCGATGCGGTCCCGCAGCCGTTGCTCGTTGGCGATCGAGGCCTGCCCCGGCTCCACCTCCACGAAAAGGTCGATGTCACCGCCCTTGAGATCATCGCGGGCTCGGGACCCGAAGAGGAGAATCCTCGCGGTGGGGCCGAAGACCTCGCGCACCGCGGCCCGGATCGCCTCGACCTCGCGGGACAGTAACCGCATGGCCCGAGTGTACCCCCGCGCCGTGGGCTGGGCACAGGACCATGACGAGGAGCATGGCGGTGGCCTCGCACGGGGTCCCGGCGGCCCGCCACCAGCGGTCTAGCACGTGCAGCTCGGTCCGGGGATCGGGACGGCGTCGACCCCCGGGCAGTCATCCGGGCGTGAATCCTCCGGGCGCCCGGTCGGCGTCGAAGGCGGGGACGCCGACG